>Ga0187847_10003046_pt1 | contig 13052 bp, 11 predicted proteins | sample June2016WEW_4_10_FD_132458 | JGI IMG/M metagenome (GOLD analysis project Ga0187847, IMG submission 132458) | Peatland microbial communities from SPRUCE experiment site at the Marcell Experimental Forest, Minnesota, USA - June2016WEW_4_10 | ecosystem: Environmental > Terrestrial > Soil >...
CCGGAGAATATCACACTCATAGTGTGTAGACTCATAGTGGTCGAAGCCAAAACATGGAGAAGTGCCCAAGGCCTCGACCAAATCCGTATTCGGAACGGCGGTACGCGCTTTGCGGGAGAAGCGCGGCTACTCGCAAGAGGAGCTGGCGGAACGGGCGAATCTACATCGCAACTACGTCGGCGGTGTAGAACGAGGGGAGCGAAACGTCGGCTTGGAGAATATTGTTAAGCTGGCTCGGGCGCTCTCCGTCCGCACGAAAGACCTTTTTGAATCTCTTCCGTGACGCAACGAATAAGTATCCTAACAGGATGGGTGACTTAGCCAATCAGACTTCGAACCGAGGGTGCGCTCTCGCTTCCAGCCCTCAATCGCCGATTCTTGACCACAATTTCTTTCCTTGGAGCGCCTACCGATGAAGACCACTCTGGGCGATTCCCCGTCTCGCGTCGAAGTTCTGAGGTTTCTTTTCGAGTCATCGGCCTATGGCAATCTGGGTTTGTTTATAGGAGCAGGATTTTCAAAAGCAGTCTTTTCCTACGAGGAAGATGAAGTTGCTCTCTCATGGGGAGACCTGCTGGTCGCGGCCAGCAAGACGATGGGGGTAGAGCTTGAAAAAAAGTCTAAGAGAGATGGGAAGTCCTATCCCGAACTCGCGTCGCTCTTGTGTGTCGCACACTCGGAGAAAAATGGATGTAGCGTTGGTCAATCTCGTGCGGCTTTGAAGAGCGCTCTAAGTGCGGCTACCGCATGGTATCCGTCTGAACCAGCTAGGAGTGAATACTCTGGCTATTTGGAGGAGTTCGCCCCGGCCTGGATCGTGACGACTAACTACGATCAGGTGATTGAATGCCTCTTACCTGGCAAATCCATATCGCTTGGGCCGAAAGATTCTTTCTCCAGCCCGAAGGGGATTATTCCGATCTTCCATCTGCATGGTGTCCGTACCCGCCCCAACGGGCTGATCATCACTCAGGAGGATTACGTACGACTCTTTCGCCCTAGCCAATATCGCCAAATCCGGCTGGCGTTGACCCTGAAGGAGTCAACGACCTGCTTGCTCGGCTACGGCCTCGGAGATGTTAATGTCCTGACGGCATTGGACTGGTCGAAAAACGTCTTTGAGGGAAGCGAGGATAACTACCCACATGAAGTCATACAGGTTCTCTGGCAAGAGGAACCCAAGGATGAGCCTTACCGATTGGGAAATAAGGTAATTGTCGTCGAAACGGACGAAATTGCGGCTTTCTGCAAGGAGTACGTCACAGCGGCCGCAGAGATGCGAAAGGAGCGCAAAAGGCTACAGTCACGTTTAAGAAAAATCGCTACCATCTTCACTGATTTGGATGCTGATGATGTGGCTCGTTTCATAGATGACGAGGCGTGGCGAAAGAGCATTCTCAAGTTCCTTGGAAAATACAAAATCGAAGTTGTGGCAGAGTTTGAGGCCTTCTTGCAAGCGGCGCTCAAGGAATCAAAGCGACGCTCCGGGAAGACGGGAGCATTCCATGAATATGCAAAGAATCTGGATATTATCCTTGATCTCCTGACCGCATTTGATTGTGAGGATTTTCCGCCAGCACTGCTCGCCGCGACTGTGCGGAACTTTGATCAGTTGGCCGGCTACATAGGCGATCGCCCTGGAGACTCGTTCGCAGCTAAACGCGTCTGGGACGAGCGGAAGGGCGAACTGTCTGAAGCGATGGTGACTGAACTCAACGTTGTCGCGCGGCAACATCTTTACGGCACCCTACGCGGGCTTTTGAAGGAACTGCGTTGATCCGCCCTCTCCGCTGTAACCTTGGGGTGCCACTAGGCCATTGCTTGGGCGAGATCCCAACTGAATTGAGTTTCAGCCGAAACAGGGAAGTTCTCTGGAAGAAACGGCAGCCTATCCCGCCTCAGCATGGCAACTTGGGCAATTAAGAGCGCCCAGTCGATCAGGTCTCCCGCTGCATTCATCCGTATCCAGTGATAACGATCGCTCCGCATCTCGCGAATCCTATTGGTGTATCTTCTTTCCAATTCCCTCAGAGCGATGAACCCATCAAATTGACCAAATAGCACTGGTGTCTTTAGGTCGAGAGAATCGCTTTCGAAAAAAGTGCGATAAACCCCTAGTAGCCGGGCCTCGGGACGGTCGAAGAAGCCAAACGCGCCAAATTGTCCCAGTAATTCCGCTATGTTGCCGGACAAATAATAAAGAGCGCCTCCATCGAGCTTTGAAGCCATAGCAACGGAAAAAAGTGTGGGAAGCACAGCGAAGAACTCACGGTCGGTATCACGATCTCGGAGGAGGACCAGCGTTCCGCGTGAAGTCGCATACTCCAGACCCGATTCACCCACCAGCATTCCGCCCTCTTTCGCAAGTGCAGCAAACATTGAGAGCCCGACAAATTGACGTACATTCACGGTCACACGTCCGAATCCATTCGGATTGTGGTTCGTAGGAAATCCATTCAGTACCCAGCCAGGGTCAGAAAAGAATGACTTGGCTTGTTCAATATGGTCTGACACCAGCAGTAGCGCGATTGCCTCGGTGAATTGCTCAAGCCTGACATCAAGGACTTCGTCGTGAAAACGAAGCTCGTCAGCTCTGCGAAATTCGCGAACAGGTTCGCGGGACCTAAACTCGCGAGTCACTTCATCGACGGTCCTCATTGTGTCCAAGTAGTAGCGCACCTTCTCCTGGAGGAGGTTTTCGTTCCACTCTTCAGTTTCAAAAAGCCGTGGCATCAGATCTCCACTAGAAGGTTAGAGATGGTTTCAGGTTTTACGAAGCCGGTGTTGTCTCTCCGAAAGCCAGTCGGTCTCCGATCCGGGCCAACTTTCACCACATACTCGATCTGAGCTGGAGGAATCACCAGCTTGGCGGTGATCTCGCCCTGCTTTTGGTATTTCCAAGCTGCATCAAAGAGATTGAGGTTCCTGATTTCGTCAGAAACATTCATGATTTCTGGCGATGGTTGCGGGGTGACAATTGTCCAAACGCGATATACGTAGCCGGAACTCCTACCCCATTCAGTCGCAAAATCGATGGCGCTTCGCCAAGCTGGGAATTTCCTACTCCCCAATGCTGTATCCGGTAGCACGACGCCTGCGGACAGAGAGATGTATGGGCTCGTAGTTCGGACTGCCGCGTAGTTGTTTACGTGCATTAGTAGAGCGCTAAATCCCAACAAACCTTGGACCGTCGGAATTGCCAGTTCAATAGGCATGGTGGAGTTATTGAAGAGCCAGTTGCTCTTGATTCCCGAATGGAGAAGCGCCCCGGCCTCCGTGTCGCTGAACGTTGGACGTTCAGAAATGCCTTTTAAGCACCACTGAATAACCATGGAGAGCTTTACTCCTCGCAGATACGATTATCAATTATGTCCTAATGGCATCATCCATCCCAGGTCTCTTTTTTGCAAAGGATGTGCCTTGGTACGAAGCCACTGACGACGGTGTCCCCCGCTAACTTCGCAGTAAGAGCAAACCGCAGAGGTGGTTGGCGGAAGACGCCCGAGCGGCTGGAGACAGAGAGGAACCTTCGTCCCTTACGACTTAACTTCTGCTTTCCGCATGGAACGCGATTGCGCAGAAGTTCGCGTCCCTGCGGACGTGACACGATAGCCTTGAAGAAGAGCCTTATCGAGGAGCAACGTGTGGCATTGGACTATGGAAGTGCGCTAGGCTTTTTGCGGACGGTACTCCGCGGCGTCGAAGAACGGGCGATCTTTTTCCACGAGGTGACGACGGAGTATCTCCGTTCCGAGGGCAGGGTGTGGGCTCTGCCCAGCTCGAATGGAACGGTCGTCTTCACGCGCGAAGCTCGGAAGGCCTACGAGTCGTTCACCGAAGCTCTGGTAGCGGATTGTCCAGGTCTGAATCGCGGAATTGCCTTTCGGCGAATCCGGCACGAGCTGTTCCGCATGATGTCGAAGTACGTGGGAACGGACCCCGCTTCTCTGCAAGCGAAGCAGGTCGCAAAACTCCAGAAAGAACTCATGGAATGGTTCGAGCACGAGGCGGAATCTCGCGAGGTCTTTCTACCGTGCGCCATTTCGCCGTGGCCTGCACCACCGTTTTCCATTGGGCCGGTTCGGTTCACTTTCATCAACGACGTTCGTCAAGCAGAATTTTACGTGTCCGCAAGTGCGCTCGTGCGGGAGCATGACTTCGGCAAGATGCTGGAGCGCATGCAGCGAGATCGAGGCTCATGGCTCGCTCACGTGAAAGTCGAAGGTTGCGACCGGGCGCGTGGTGAGGAGATTGGTGCGCTAGCCATCGACCTCGCCCTTGTGATGTTGCAGCTCGCGCTGCCGACATCCTGGAACACACGCAACATCTCGCGACTCGACGCCCGTCGTGGCGGTGCCGACAGTCAGACTTTTTCGCGTACGGCCAATTCCGAGAGCGGGAGTCACAGCTCTCATGACGCTGGCATGACTATCGGCGAAGGAACGATGCAGAAGATCTTGCACGACTTTTCGAAGTTGGCGAATGCGGTTGGGCTTTGTGTGACCGCATTCGCGTCCGGCCGATTTCAGTTGCCCAACCTTCAACGTTCGTTCTGCGACGCCGCGTATTGGTTCCACGAAGCATTGGCGGAAAAGATCGACTCGATTGCCATTGTGAAACTGGAGACATCCCTTGAAGTTCTCCTGCGTTCCCAAAGCTCGAAGGGCAGCCAAGCTCGTATTCGATCCGTGCTCGGAGCGTTCTATGGCCTCGCTTCGAAAGACCCGGTGGTGCCTGGCTCCACGCAGACCGCCGACGACTTCGCCAAGTCCATCGTGGGCGACCGTTCGCAATTCCTGCATGGCACGCTCTCCACACTGCAGCCCCTCATTGGCATCGACCGGGAAGGACTTGAAGAGTTTGTACAGGCTGTCCTTCGGCGTGCCGTAATCGAATTGGCGGACTACTCAAACCTAGCAACGGCTTCAGATCGGGTCGAAGACTTTCTTGGGTGGGTTCGAGACTCCAGCGCAAACGCCGCACCGGTAACAGGCCCCTGAGATAACGTGTCAAGGCGCGGCACGCTATCTTAGTTTGTAAGGCCGCAGAAGCTCGTCAGAAGCCTTGTACTGCTGTGTTGAGATGACCTTATGAAGAAGATGGACTACACTATTGGATTTCAAGGCGGAGGCCCCGGATCGACGTGGACAGCAACTGCGTTGACTGACCGGGCAAAAGTGCGGACCCCTGGACCCATCACATTCGAGGATCGGCCCGCAGCGTTGAAGTTCCTGAAGGACTCGCAAGCCGAGGGCTATCGGTTTGCCGGGGCGTCCTTTATTGACCCCGAGCAGAGGATGGTCAAGAATCGCTACTTTGTCATCGGCGCCAATGGAGAATTGATTCTATCCGGAGAGGACAACGGCCCGCGCGATACGGTCTGGGAAGTTGGGGACGTGATGCCGGGTCGCAATCGGAATACAGGAACTGAGGGTGTCATCGAAAACATACTTCAGGGGCCTGGAGTACGAGAACGGTTTGGTTGCGACCTCGCCTTTGTTCTCCGTCTCCACCCGCTCACTGGCGGGACTCTCGCGGCACCGCCGATTCACCCGCTTGATCCCGCGAAGCCTTGTCCGTGCGGTCTTCATGGGAAATCCTACGGAGAGTGCTGCAGGGACAAAGGCATTCACGCCCCTGGGAACGAGATGCTGCGAGGAACCGCGCCAAAGTTGGTGGCGGGGGCGCTCTCCGAAATCCAGTCCAGCATGGTTCAAGGCGATACCCGGTTTCGCTTCATCTGGAACAACCTCTGGCACTATCCGCAGCACGAGACGTTTCATCAATTCCTCGATGCGCTCGTAGTGGGCACGCTCGGCAAGGAATGGTTTGAACAGCAACTTCTCCTGCCGCTAAAGAATCAGAACGCGATTGTGAAATGGCGCACGGCAATGCTTGAGCTGCTTCGCAAGCCAGGAGACGCAGACGACGGCGTCAGCACGGGCCATACTCTTACCGGACCAGCGAAGGCCTACCAGTGTTTTGGCTACGATCTTTACTGGCTGCAGTTGGTTCATCGGCTGCCTGAGAGCCTGATCGCGAGGCTGAAGGATTTTCGCGCGTTCCAAGGCGCGCGGTACGAGGTACTGATAGCAGCCGTGTTTGCGCGCGCAGGCTTCGAGATTGAATGGATTGACGACGACGCAGCGCCGGGGAAACATCAGGAGTTCATCGCGACTCACAGGCGCACTGACAAGAAAGTCGGCGTTGAAACCAAGAGCCGCCAGCGGCCTGGTGCCATGAATTACATCGGTACGTTCAGTCGTGAAACCCATCTGAAGGGAGACGTATTCGATCTGTATGACAAAGCGGTACAGCAAGCACCCCAAGGTGAACTGCCCTTTCTGATTTTCATCGACGCCAATGTCCCGGATAGCCCTGAGCAGGGACTGCCATCGTACTCGGATATTCCCGTGGATACCGTCTCTTGGATGAAGGAGATTAGGGATCGCTTGTTAGAGATTTGGAATGCTGCGACGGAACCAACTCCTGAAAGCGCCGTGTTCATCACCAACTTGGCGTATTACTATGGCGACAACGACAAGCCGTCTCCGGGAGGGATGGGATCGTTCTTTCCATCCACCAAACCGAGGGTTCCGATCCTCGAAGACCCGATGATCGCCGATATCCTTTACTGCCTGCAGACTTACGACACAGTTCCGCGTCAGATTTGAAAGGCGAGCCCTCCGATTGCCGTCTTCGACAAGCCCCCGCGCCGCGCGGTCGGGGCAGAACTACTTAGCGAGGTATGACTACTTTATAGGGTGCGAAAAGCACGCCAACCGTTAGGTGGGCGTTGCGGGCGGGAAAGGCCCGTTGAGGAGGGTGACGGAAGGCGAAAAGCCGGCCGAAGACAGGGAGGATTCTCTTAACTACAACAAAGGTTCCTGCTGAACCCACGTAACTAGAAGGAGACGGTATTCCTCGAGGCAGTTGTTCTGTAGCCAGATATCAACAGGAGATGCTTTAGCCTTTATTGATGAGGGATTTCTGATGGCCAATAGCACATCGACGGACACGCGGCGGCGGATGTTGTTCTTGAGCCATGCAACTCCAGAAGACAACGGTTTCGCTCGTTGGCTGGCACTTCAGTTGGCGAACGAGGGCTATCCCGTCTGGTGCGACCTGACAAAATTGCTCGGAGGCGAAGACTTCTGGAAGGACATCCAAGAGGCGATCCGAGAAGACTCCATTCGTTTCCTGTTCGTTCTTTCCCGGAGTTCCAATACAAAAGACGGGACATTGCAGGAACTGGCCTGTGCCAAGGGCATAGCTTCCAAGCTCAAGAGTCAGATTCGAGACTTCATCATCGCCCTCAAGGTCGATGATTTGCCTTATTCGGAAGTCGATATCGAGATACAGCGTCTGAATCACGTCTCTTTCAATTCTTCGTGGGCCACCGGCTTGCACCAGTTATTGAAGAAATTGGAGGAGGACGTCGTTCCGAAGCATCCGAACTTCAACCCCCAAGCTGTTTCGACTTGGTGGCGTTCGCAGGCGGAATTCAGCGCTGAACACGGTGTCACAGACGAGCCGGAGACGGAGATTTCGAACTGGTATCGAGTAGCCTCTCTCCCCGAAACGCTCTGGTGTCACAACATCTCTCGCCGGACTTCAGGAAAATTGGACTTCGATGTCTCTGGCCTGCCTTGGCCAGCGGTCAAAGCTACAGACCTGAGCTTCGTCACATTCGCGCCAGCCGACGAAGTGACCGCTTTTCTGGATGGGAGCATCTACATTCAGTCTTCGATTAAGCTTCCTGCGGCCGACATCGCGAAAAGAGGACATCCCCTGTCTCGCGAACTGGTGAGCCTATTGCGCCAAGGCTGGGACAAAGCGGCTGAGGGCCACGGCTTTTCGGTGCAACGGATGTCCCCTCGACCGAACCGGTACTACTTACAAAAGGGCGCCAACGAACGTGTCTTCTTCGAAGGCGTAAATAGCAAGCGGACATACCGGGATTTGGTTGGTTACGCAACCAAGCGTGGAGTGCTTCGTTACTGGCACTATGCCGTAAGCGGGAAGCCAGAGATCCTTCCGTATCCTCATCTCGTGATTCGCGGCCACGTCTTGTTCTCTGACTCGGGGGCGGCGCTCTGGACGGACGCCGAGAAGTCGGCGAAGGCCCGACGGAATCAGTGCAAGGGATGGTGGAATGACGAGTGGCGGGACCGCATGCTCGCGGCCATGTCGCTCCTCAAGTCGGACGACGGCGCGATAGCGCTCCCCATGTCAGTCAACGAGTGCGTTTTCCTGGAAGCGCAGCCAGACACTTTTGAATCTCCAGTTTCCTACGACGGAGAGAAAGCCATCGACGGAGATCTGGATGATTATTACGAGGGTGACGAAGACGAGGAAGAAGACGAGGATTTGGAGGGTGCGGATCTTGAAGAACCGACTGTTACGAATTCCTGAGCCTTTACTCCTATTTCGACATGGCCAAGGCATGGAAGACCCGCGAGATGGACTCACACTGTTTGGTCCGCTCGATTCGGCCGCACCACTTGGATTGCGAGCGGGCGTAGTTGGAACTGCGAGAGGAATCGCGCTCTTTGAACGATGGGTTGAGGCGATTCGACATCCGATCAAGACGAAGAAGTCCATGCCGTCCCGACCACCCTTCGCCGGGTTCGAGAGCGTCTTCCGTATTCCTTGGGAAGCGAAGGCTCTGCAAACAGCAGTGATTGAGCCTGAGCATTTGCGTCAGGTGCTCTATCAGGACGACCGTCATCAACGGGTCTATCAAACTGTTGAGCTCTTCGTGCAGGCAATCCTGCGTGTTCACCGAGAAGAAGAGGCAAAGCCCGATATCTGGTTTGTGGTCATCCCTGACGAGGTGAAGAAGTACTGTCGGCCTCTCGCTGTCGTCGAAGCTAACCTGCGCCATGAGGCCCGTCGAGAGTTCGCAGCTAGCCTGAAAGACAATACGCGAATCGCACGAAAGCTTCAGACCAGCCCCTCGCTATTCGCAGAGCAAAATGAGGCGGCAGAGCCGTACTCGTATAAGGAGCATTTCCGGAACCAGTTGAAGGCAAGGTTGCTCGCGGACAAAATAGCGACGCAGGTGATTCGCGAAAGCACCATAGCCAGCGTTGGACCGCAAGGACCAACGGCACGGGAACAAGGCAGCGAGCTTATGCAGTCGCAGATCGCCTGGAACGTGAGTACCACGGCTTTCTACAAGCTCGGCGGACGGCCTTGGAAGGTTCAGGGTATTCGGGAAGGCGTCGCGTATCTTGGACTTGTCTTCAAACGTAATTTGAGTTCTGGAACTGCGAACGCAGCAGCGTGCGGCGCACAGATGTTTTTGGATTCCGGAGATGGCCTGGTATTCAAAGGTGCGGATGGGCTTTGGTTCAACAATGAAACGTCTGAGTTTCATCTCAGCCGAACTGCGGCAAAGGACTTGGTTGCAAAGGCCATAAAAAGCTACGCGGCAAAGCATAACGATCAGCCACCCAAAGAGCTCTTCATCCACGGCCAGACGCGATTCAATTGGGATGAATGGATGGGATTCCAAGATGCAGTGACACCAGCGACGAACGTAGTCGGAGTCAGAATCCAGGATGAAGGCTCATTCAAGCTCTACACGCCGAAAGACACTCCGGTCCTCCGCGGAATGGCCTACATCGTAGACGAGACTCATGCTTATCTCTGGACGAAAGGGTGGACGCCGCGCCTCCGAACCTACCCCGGCATGGAAGTTCCAAAACCAGTGAACATAGAGATTTGCAAAGGAAGTGCTGACATCGAAGTTGTTCTTTCCGACGTTCTGGCGTTGACGAAATTAAACTACAACACCTGCCGATTTGGCGACGGAAGGCCTATCACCCTCAAATTTGCAGACGCGGTTGGCGAGGTGCTCGTGACTCGACCTGTAGCTGATTTGCCTCCTTTGCCTTTCATGTATTACATCTAGCGTTTTGCGCGCTGCACGACGAGCCTGCAACATCGGAGATCGCTCAGTCTCGCCGTTCCAGCGATACCGTTGACCCTAAAATGGAATCGAGGATTCTCGATGACATTGGATCTCTATACCGCAGACATAGACAGCGTTAGCTTTAGCGACATCGAAGGGTTCCTTGGGATGCGCAGCCCGGTTGACCTTCGTCCGACCGAAGGTGTGCTTCTAGACTTCAAAGTTTCCGATAGCGGAGACTGGGTCGATTCCGTCACAGCCTTTGCGAACACAGCCGGTGGCATTCTCCTCCTTGGAGTGGACAGCGACAAGTCACAAAATAACGCCCCGACTGCGGTACCCGGAATTGTCGTCGCTGGTGGTGACATCAAGGCAAGGCTCACCTCGACACTTGTTTCGCGAGTCATTCCTCGTCCTGAGTTTGATCTGGCCGCGATACCCCTTCCGAAGGATCCTTCGCGGGTTATCGCTATTGTTCGAGTCAGGGAAGGTCAATATCCTCCCTATAGTTGGTCGAAGAGTGGCAATCGGTCAAGGTTTCCCATTCGCGTCGAGGACACATCCCGGGACGCTACCCTGCGAGATTTGGAGACTCTCTTCCAAAAGCGCACGGCATTCGGCGAATCGACAGAATCCCGTATTCAGAGTTTTTTCACGGCTCCACTGTTCCCTTAGTACCAGGAGGATTACGAGAGCCCGCAGAAAAGTGAGGACGGGCCAAAACCCTTCCACACATGGTCCATTCGCCCGAGGGTCCCTCTACGAATCCGTCTGGACCGAGCCTTCCACGATTTGGTGACTCAGCTAGTAAAAAAGCACTACTCAGACTCCGGTCTCGGCTACTTTTGGCCGCCGTCAATGAGTGGTAGCAGCCATCTCATCCGTTGGCAATCTTCAATCTCTTCCAATTCCGGGCCGCCCGCACGTTGGGCGCGACTGTTCGAGTTCACGGCAGCAGGCGACCTTCGTTACTCTGAGAGGCTAGATCGCCGTGACGTAGATAGTGGAGAGAGCGTTTCTGACGCATTCATAGGCGGTCGGAGATTCTTGGGTCTTGCCGAAGAGTTCTATCGCAGTCGGAATGCTTTTGGCAGTATGAGCATCTTGCATGAGTTCCGCTTGCCTCCTAGCTTCAGGTTTCTGGTCACGTTTCCTAATAGGCAAGAACAATGGGAGCCCACCGATGCCATCACATTTAGCCCTGTTCAACGTCCAGACGATGGTGAGGTGAGGATTAGCAATTCGACGGCGGAGGTCGACAGCCTTGCACCTCAACGCACTGTTGAAATCGTTTGCGAGTTCATGCTGGCTCACCTTCGCAATCTTCGCCAGGCAAACATTGACTTCGAGAAGCTACTCTCCCTCGTTGCGAATTGCCCTATCGACAAACCGCTCATCTTCTTCCCCTGACTGAGAGAACATCAATGCCATTCGAATCCGCCGAAGCGTTCCGGCATTTTGTAGCGAGTGTCAAACATGATCGTCGTTACATCTACAGTGCTGAAGTGATCTCGTTTCTTGACGCCGTCGAGGAAACAGCACAATCGAGGATTAAGACGATTCCGGAGGGCATACACCTCTGGCGAGCACAACTCGGTGCCACCACGCTCCTACAGGATGAGGGTCAACCTGAAGAGATGGAGGTAGATGTCCCTTTGATGGACGCCCGAATGAAGCCAGTCGCTGCGCTGGTTGGAGACGGAAGAGCAAATCCAAGAGGCGTCGCATACCTCTACCTCGCGGATACCACCACCACTGCGGCTTCGGAACTGCGCCCGTGGCTCGGGGCGCTCCTTTCCATTTCTCAATTCCAGGTCAACCGTGAGCTTCGTATCGTTGATTGCACCTCGGACAAAAAAATGTGGATGAAAGGATTTGACCCGATGCTAGAGCGCATTATTCCGTGGTTGCCCGAAAATTACGAAGCTGTCGTGTGGGGCGATATAGGGGAGGCGATGTCTCGGCCGTATAGCCCAGAGGAGAGCAGTCTGAACTACGTTCCAACACAAATCATCGCAGAACGTCTGCGTCACGGAGGTGTTGACGGGATGGCATATAACAGCCTACTGGCTAAGGGAGGACATAATTTTGTCCTCTTCGACATCAAAGATGCTGATCCCGTGAACTTCACTCTCTATGAGGCCGACCAGGTCACGTACACCATCACGCAATGCGATAACACCTACTTCAACCGTCGTAAGCCGGCCGCAGCTCAAACTGAACACAAGTAGTCATCGCCGCGTTTACGGAGCGATCTGATGGACGTAATACGGCATTTCATTATCCGAAAGAAAGGCAGCCCGCTCAACGTCCTTTACCACAATGCGCTCAAGCCGGTCTCTGCTTACAGCTGTCGGAGATAACCATTCCGAGAGGTATTGCTCCTGAATCGTGATGATCGTACGTTGATGTCCAGTCGCCGCAACTTCAGGTGTCGGGTCATCGGTAATGGCTGCAAACGGACTGCGGACCATCCGTTGGGAAGCCACGCACAGCGACGGCGTGGCAGGAGCGGAATGGGAGAAGGAGGCTGAGCATAGCGCTCGTGTCGCGACGGATGAAGACACCCCAAAATGGGATCATTTACGCCATGCAGAGTAGCGAATTCCATTCGAATCAATAAGGCGTACTCAGCTCCCAATCACACGAAAGGGCAACTCGAAATGGCTCTTTATGAAGTTCCTTGTAACGCCAAGCAATCGTAGTTGGTCTTCTGATACTGCTGATTGCAATAGACCCGGCTGGACTATCGCAACCGAAAGAGAGATGGGCACGAGCGTTGCAATGTTCTGGATCGTTCGTATTATCTCTATTGATCCCTTCTCAATCCTCGATCCGCCATTTTTTCGTTTACGCTGTTCTTCTCGCTTGAGCATATGTGCCAACAAATCCTGTTTTTTGATGATGGCGGCTGCCCACCAAATGCTCGTCTGCGCCTGACCACAAACCTCGTACAGGTCCTTCACACGAGCCCCGGCTGTTTGTTCGCCAGAGAATTTGCAGTGCAGCAATTCGATCTCGACACGATCAGGTGTCTGGCGTCAACCACTCTTTCCGGTCAACGACAACCATAATTCCCGATGGTTGTTGGAACTTGCTTCTCTCCTTTTCTTGCTGAGATAGCGTTGTTGCC
>Ga0187847_10003049_pt1 | contig 13051 bp, 9 predicted proteins | sample June2016WEW_4_10_FD_132458 | JGI IMG/M metagenome (GOLD analysis project Ga0187847, IMG submission 132458) | Peatland microbial communities from SPRUCE experiment site at the Marcell Experimental Forest, Minnesota, USA - June2016WEW_4_10 | ecosystem: Environmental > Terrestrial > Soil > Wetlands...
ATCCGCACAACTTCACCGACCGGATCATCCGTCCGGGGGAGCAGGCCTTCTTCGACATCATCCACTCCTTCAACGGATACCGGACGTGCTACTACCGCACGCTCTCGGTGGGCAGTTCGACGGGGCCCCAGCGTGACGCCTACACCCAGGCCCGCGAATGGATGGACACGGCCATCGATCTGGTGCGCCCCGGCGTCGGCACCGACGTCATCGCCCAGGCGTGGCCCGCCGCCACCGACTTCGGGTTCGCGAACGAGATGTCGGCCTTCGGGCTTCAGTTCGGCCACGGGCTGGGCCTCGGGCTTCACGAACGTCCGGTGATCAGCCGACTGAATAGCTTGATCGACCCGATCGAGCTTCAGGCCGGCATGGTCTTCGCGTTGGAGACCTACTGTCCGGCTAGCGACGGCGTCTCGGCGGCGCGCATCGAGGAGGAGATCGTCGTCACCGACGACGGCCCGGCGATCCTTACGCGCTTCCCCGCGCAGACCCTCATGATCGCCAACGAGTACTAGGGGGCGTTCGGCCGCCACCGTCGTCCGAGGAGCTGGCTCAATTCTCACGCTCTCCGTCGCGTAAGGCTTCGTGATGACTGAGATGGTCCTGCTCGCGCTCGATGAGTTCCTCGTCCGGCGCCTTCTCGATCTTGACCAGGAGGTCGTCGGCATCCGGGGAGGTGCGGATGAGCTCGTCGAGCTTTAGTTGCGTCGCGACCTGTTGACGACTCTGCGTGTGCTGGATGACGAACAACATGACGAGGGTGATGGAGGTCGCGGCCGTTGAGAAGGCCTCCTCCCAATGACCGGGGAATCCCGCAACGGACAGCGTGATCGCGCACGCGACGACGACGATCGTGACGACCGCGGCCAAACCGGACCGGGCCGTCAGGTCGCCGACCCAGTGCAGTACTCGACTGATGCGTTGGGGAATTGTCGAATGTTCCATGAGTCGTCCAATCGGTCGGCACGCTGCCAAGGGACGGCGTGGGGGCGGGCTGTCGTGTGGTCAGATTCAATCGTGAAGGTCGAAGAATCGACGGTCCATCGAGGGACTCACATAGTGCGTAGTTCATTTTAGTCGGCGCGCTCAGTTCACGATCGTGGAGGAGAGCGGCCAGAACTCCTTGGAGTTGCGTGGGTCGGCGAGGTCGTTGGAATCGACGGTGTGACGCAGCCTGGAGGTAGCTGCGCGACGTGCCCCAGAGGGCCTCCTCGGGCCGAACGCCCCACCCGGTCGCCGCGGCGTGGTGCGAGCACTCGCGCGGGGTCGCGACCGAGTGGACTGGCGCGGGCTCTGTGACCTGCGCCGCAGGTGCGGTAGCATCGAGTCCACGATTATTGGGCGTTGGCAGAGAGTGGAGAGTCGATGAAGACCGCACGGTCGGCTTCGACATTCAAAGAGGTTTCGTCACAATCATGAGCATTCCCAGCGCCTCCTACTCGATCACGATGCGGGTGGCCCTCGACAGCGCGTCGGACATTCCGGCCATTGCCGGCGCGATCAGCGGCGCCGGCGGATTGGTCACCGCACTGGACATCGTCGAGCCGATCGAAGGCCGGATGGTGATCGACGTGACGTGCAACGCCACTGACGAGGGTCACGCCGAGGTGCTGGGCGCGACGGTTGACTCAGTCGCCCGGGCGCACGTGCACGCGATAAGCGATCGGACGTTCCTGCTGCACCTGGGCGGGACGATCTCCGTCGAGCCCAAGGTCGCTCTCAAGACGCGCGACGACCTTTCGATGGCGTACACGCCGGGCGTCGCGCGGATCTCCATGGCCATCGCGAAGGATCCGTCCTTGGCGCGCAAGCTCACCATCAAACGCAACACGGTCGCCGTGGTGACCGACGGCTCGGCCGTGCTGGGGCTGGGCAACATTGGACCGGCGGCCGCGCTGCCGGTGATGGAGGGCAAGGCCCTGCTCTTCAAGCGGTTCGCGAACATCGACGCGTGGCCCGTCTGTCTCGCGACCCAGGACGTCGACGAGATCGTGCGGATCGTCCAGTGCATCGCTCCCGTGTACGGCGGGATCAACCTCGAAGACATCTCCGCGCCCCGCTGCTTCGAGATTGAGGCCCGTCTGCGGGACCTCTTGGATATCCCGGTCTTCCACGACGACCAGCACGGCACCGCGACGGTCGTCTACGCGGCCCTGCTCAACGCCGTGCGCGTCGTAGGCAAGCAGATGAAGGACCTGCGCGTCGTGGTGCTGGGCGTCGGGGCGGCCGGGGTCGCGATCACCAAGTTGCTACTCGCCGAGGGGGTCGGCGACATCGTCGGCGTGAATCGCCACGGCATCATCGACGAGAACGACGGGCGCCTCGATGAGGACCGCCGATGGCTCGCGGCCAACACCAATCGGGACAAGCGTCGAGGCGACCTGACCGACGCCATGACCGACGCCGACGTGTTCATCGGGGTCTCCGGTCCGAACCTGGTGACGGAGACCCAGTTGAAGGTCCTGGCGCGCGACGCCATCGTCTTCGCGCTGGCCAACCCCGATCCCGAGGTGGACCCGATGCTGGCCCGTCGTCACGCGGCCATCGTCGCCACGGGTCGCAGCGACGAACCGAACCAGATCAACAACGTGCTGGCCTTCCCCGGGATTTTCCGCGGCCTGCTGGACGTGGGAGCCTCGAAGATCACCGAGGCGATCGAGATCGCGGCGGGCCGGGCCATCGCGAACGTGGTGAAGGAGAACGAGTTGTCGCCTGATTACATCGTGCCGACGGTCTTCAACCCCAACGTGGTGACCAGCGTCGCGGCCGCGGTCGAGGCCGTCGCTCGCGCGGCGATGGCGTCCCCGTAGCGGGCATTCCGTCGTCGGCCAGATGTCGGCGGCCCAGAAGAGCGCGATTTCCAAGCAACTACACTCCGATTGACAGGCAAGATGCCGTACGCCGCACTGGTGCGGCAGGTCTTTAGGAGATCCACATGGTGGGAATTGTGTTAGCAGTCATAGCGGGCGTCATCTTCTTGATCGTCCTGGCCGGCATCGTCAAGTCGGTGCGGATCGTGCAGCAGGGCTTCGTGGGTGTCATCACCCGCTTCGGCGAGTTCAAGGACGTCAAGAACCCGGGACTCGCGTTCATCGTCCCCTTCATCGAGGTCATGAAGATCGTCGACGTCCGCGAGACGCCGCGCACCGGAGACCGCCAGCAGGTCATCACCCGTGACAACGTCGCGGTCATCGTCAACGCCACGATATTCAGCCAAGTGGTCGACGTCCGCCTGGCGCTCTTCACGAACTCCGACTATCTCGTGAGCGTGGACAACCTGGCCCGCACGTCCGTGCGCGCCGTCTTCGGCAGCATCTCGCTCGACGAGGCGTTCTCCCAGCGCGAGCAGATCAGCACTCTCCTGCAGACCCAGATGGAGGAGGCGACCGACAAATGGGGTGTTCGGATCAATCGAGTGGAGGTGCTGGAGATCACCCCTCCAGAGCAGATCCTCCAGGCGATGGCCCTGCAGAAGCAGGCCGACCAGGAGAAGCGGGCCAAGATCCTCGAGTCCGAGGGCCAGCAGCAGTCGGCGGTCAACGTCGCCGACGGTCAGCGCCAGGCCGCGATCAAGGAGGCCGAAGGGGCCCAGCAGGCGGCGATCCTGCGCGCCGAAGGACAGCGCCAGGCCCTCATCCTCGAAGCGGAAGGTCGCGCCCAGGCCATCGCGTCGGTCTACGCCGCGATCAAGACCCAGGCGCCCGACCCGACCTTGGTCGCCATCTTGCAACTCGAGACGCTGTCGAAGTTCGCCGAGAGTCCCAATACGAAGATCATCATCCCGGCCGAAAGCTCGGCCCTCTTGGGCGCCGCGCAGGCCATTCGCAGTGTGATGGATGGTGTGCCCGGCACGACGTCGCCCGCCTAGGCGGCCCCGGGGCCGTTAGTGGCTGGTCGACTCCGGGTCGACCCACAACGTGGTGCCGAAGGCCTTGCGCACGACGATCATCGCGCCGTCGGGAATGCTCTCGGGCCAGTCGGTCACGGCCCGCCAGGACTCGCCCTGGATCTTGACCTTGCCGGGGTGGCGTTCGTCGCCCACGGTTTGGAGCACGACGCCGCGCAGGTCGGTCATCGTGATGCTGGTCGGTCGGGACATGTCAATTTCGTACGGTCGGTGATGGAACCTCCGCAGCGCGAAGGGCCGGATGAAGATCAGCGTGGCGCCCGAGACCCCGAGCGACGCGAGGACCTGAACCAGGAAGGGTACGCCGGCCAAGGCCAGGATGAACGAGATCGCGGCGCCGACGCCCAGGAAGAGCGCGACGAAGGCGTTGGTATGCACTTCGACCCCGAAACAGAAGACCGCGATCAAGACCCAGAAAAGCACCGCCATGGCGTCGAGTCTACGACAAGATCTCCCCGGACGATCAGGGTGGCGCAATTGCCGCTACGGACCCGTCCCGGATCCGGTGAGCGTTCGCGGACCCGACCTGGACCGGCCGGGACTCAGGCGACGTAGTACGACTTGATGTTGGTGAACTCGCGGATCCCCTGCGTCGAGAGTTCGCGCCCGTAGCCCGAGCGCTTGATGCCGCCGAAGGGAAGTTCGGGCATCGACGCGACGATGGCGTTGGCGAACACCATGCCCGCCTCGATCCCTTCGAGCCCTTGATCGATCTCCTCCTGGTCCGTGGCCCAGATCGAGCCTCCGAGTCCCCACGGTGTCGAGTTGGCGAGTTCGATGGCCTGCGCGAGGTTGTCCACGACTTCGACGACCGCGACCGGTCCGAACAGCTCCTCGCATCCGGCGCGTGAGTCGCGCGGGACGTCGGTCAGAACGGTCGGCGGATAGAAGAAGCCCGGGCCGTCGGGCTTGACGCCGCCGGTGCGCACGGTCGCCCCCTTGCTCAGCGAGTCCTGCACCTGGGCGTCGATCTCATCTCGCTGGGCGGCGCTGACCAACGGCCCCATCACGGTGGCCGGGTCCATGGGATCGCCCACCACGACCGCCGCCATGGCGGCGACGAATCCCTCGATGAACTCGTCGGCCCGCTCGCGCACGACGATGAAGCGCTTGGCGGCGATGCAGCTCTGTCCGTTGTTCTGGATCCGGGCGGTGACGGCCAGCGGGATCGCCCGTTCGAGGTCCGCGGTCGAGGCCACGATGAAGGCGTCGGACCCCCCGAGCTCCAGCACGCACTTCTTCAGGTTGATGCCGGCGAGCTGGCCGACGACCTTGCCCGCGCCTTCGGAGCCCGTGAGCGTAACGGCCGCGACGCGGTCGTCGGCGATCATCGTGGCGAGCGTCTGGTGGTCGATGAAGAGGTTGGTGAAGACGCCGACCGGGAAGCCGGCGCGCACGAACAACTCGCCGAGGTAGTGCGCCGTACCGGGCACGTTGCTCGCGTGCTTCAAGATGCCCACGTTGCCCGCCATGATGGAGGGGGCGATGAAACGCACGGCCTGCCACATGGCGAAGTTCCAGGGCATGACGGCCAGGATCGTGCCGAGCGGTTCGTAGCGAATGCCGCTGCGCGACGCCGAGGAGGCAATCGGCTCGTCGGCCAGCATCGACTCGGCGTGTTCGGCGTAGTAGTGCATGGTGGCGACGCACTTGGCCACCTCGCCCTTGGCGGCGGCCAGGGTCTTGCCCATCTCCAGGGTCAATTGGGTGGCCACCTCGACCGATTCGCTCTCGAGCAGGTCCGCGGCGTGGTTCATCAGGTCGGCCCGCTCCTTGAAGGAGGCCTCGCGCCACTGTGCGAAGGCCGACACGGACTGCGCGAGGGCCGTTTCGACCTCGTCCGGGCTGTGGCCCTGGTACGTCTTGAGTACTTCACCGGTGGCGGGATTAATGGAAGTGAATGGCATTGCTTCATTATGCCTGATTGCCCGCGATTCGTGTCAGGCCGACATCGGGTGAAAAGAATTCACCCCACGTCCGCGCGCCGCCGCGCCGTGGCCCTGGTCGACGGCCCGGTTGCTCGGAGCCGGTCGCACTAGAAACTGGCCGAAAAGTCCGGCCGCAACGTCAGTCCACTCGCGCCGTGCGTCGGTCGCACGCACAGGACCTGGTGTATCTCCAGGTGGTGGCGCTCGAAGCCGACGGCCGAACCGGTCATGTACAGTCGCCACACGCGGGCCCGCTCGGGGCCGACCTCCTCGACGGCCTCGTCGAAGCGTTTGGTCAGGTTGTCCACCCAGTAGCGAAGCGTCAGCGCGTAGTGCTCGCGCAGGCTCTCCAGATGTCGGACCTCGAAGCCGTGCGCCTGGAACATCGAGACGAGCGTGCCCACCTCGTGCAGTTCCCCGTCGGGGAAGACGTAGCGTTCGATGAAGGCGCTGCCGGTCTTGGAAGGACCGCGCATCCCCATGGCGATCTGCAGCCGGCGCGCGAGTTCAGAGACCGTGGAGGGATCGGGATCCTCGTCGAAGGAGACCGGCCGGCCGATCGCGTGGTTGAGGAGACGACCGCCCGGGCGCAGCAGGTTGAACAGGCCCTGGGCGTAGCTGTCGAGCGATCGCCGTCCGACGTGTTCGGACATGCCGATGGAGCTGATCACGTCGTAGGGCCCGTCGTTGACGTCGCGATAGTCCTGCAGACGGAATTCGACGAGGTCCGATACGCCGGCTAGGGCCGCCTGCTCGGTCGCGTAGCGGCGCTGCGGCTCCGACAGCGTGATGCCCACGACCGACGCGCCGTAGTTCTTGGCGGCGTGAATCGCCATCGCACCCCAACCGCAGCCGACGTCGAGCAGGCGAAGGCCCGGCTCGAGGCCCAGTTTTCGCGCGACGAGATCGACCTTGCGCGCCTGGGCCATCTCGAGCGTGTCGCCGGGCGTGGCGAACACGGCGCACGAGTAGGTCATCGATGGTCCGAGCACCATCTCGTAGAAGCGGTTGGACACGTCGTAATGGTGCGAGATCGCCTGGCGGTCTCGCGCACGGCTATGCAGCAGACCGCGCTGCCTCGCCTCGACGGCCGGTGGCGCGACCGGCCGCAAGGCTGACAGGCCCACGACGCTGAGCACCGATCGCAGGTTGTTGACCTTGAGCAGTTGGCCCAACGGCGGCACCGAGAGTTCGAAGAGGGAGTCGAGTTCACCGTCGACGTCGATATCGCCAGCGACGTAGGCCCGGGCGACGCCGAGCTCACCGGGATGGGTGAGCACCCGGGTGAGGGCGTCGCGGCGAAGGATCTTCAGCGTGACGTTGTTGGCCGGCGAACTGACGGTCGGTCCGGCGACGCTGCCGTCGTAGGCCTCGACGCGGAACGGCAGTTGATTGTTGAAGATCGTTCCGACGAACGTCGCCACGTCCACGGCTCTCCTTTCGCCCGCCAGCATTTTCGTAAGGCACTTTATAGCCGAGATGGACACAATTTGCTCGGGCCAACGCCAACACCATTGACCGCGACTGTCGATGCGTGATTTTCTCGCGCAATTACTGAGCGGACACTTATTTGGTGACGCATCCCCCCTTCGCGGCGACCACAGCATTGCCGTCGAGCGAGGGCGGCACTCCTAAACTCTGCGCTTATGCCCGAACTTCGAGAGGTGTTCGACCGTGACGCCGATCTCTACGATCGGATCCGCCCGAAGTACCCCGCGGCCCTCTTCGAGGAACTGTTTTCTCGCCTGCCCGATTCGCCCGACGTACTCGAGGTGGGTCCGGGGACCGGTCAGGCGACCGGTGCGTTGCTGGCGCGCAAGGCCCGCGTCACCGCGGTCGAACTCGGCCTCCACCTGTCCGAGCTGCTGCGCAAGAACTTCCAGACGCAGGTCCGCCTCGAGGTCATCCTCTCGAGCTTCGAAGAGGTCCAGCTCGAGCCGTGCTCCTTCGATGCCGTCGTCTCGGCGACGGCGTATCACTGGATCGACGAGCCCGTACGCCTCACGAAGCCCGCGCAGTTGTTGCGTCCCGGCGGCTGGCTCGCCGTCATCGATACTGTTCCGGTCCAGGCGTCGACGGACCACGGCTTCTTCGATCGGTCCCAGGCGGTCTATGACCGCTACGGCGATACGTCGAATCGCCCGACGTTGCCCGTTCCCGACGACGCGACGAGTTTCATCGTGCCCGATCTCGAGCGCTCCGAGAACTTCGGCGCGCCCGCGCTGTATCGCTACCGCTGGGACCAGACCTACGAGACCACCGCCTATATCGATCTGTTGCGCAGTTTCTCCGCGACCCACACGATGGAGCGTGCGCCGAGAGAGGCCTTCCTCCTCGACATGAACTCGTTGATCGAGGACGAGTTCGACGGCTACGTGACGCGCCCGTTGGTCATCACCCTCGTGCTGGCCCAACTCTTGCGGGGCTCACCCTAGGTTGGCGCCGTTCTGGGGTACGCCGTGCGTCTCGCCCCCGGCACTATCGAAGTTAAAGCCGGCACGGATCACCGCGAGGCAGCTGGCGACGACCCGCTCGTCGTAGCGGGTCCCCGAGCCGTCGGCGATCTCGGCCATCGCGTCGTCGATGCTGCGAGCCTCGCGGTACGGTCGGGGCTGGGTCATGGCCTCGACGACGTCGGCGACGGCGATAATCCTCGCGGGCATGATGATCTGGTCGCCCCGCAGGCCCAGGGGGTAACCCGAGCCGTCCATGCGTTCGTGGTGCTGCAGGGCGATCTCGGCGATGGGCCACGGCAGGGAGGCCTGGGTGAGGATGTCGGCGCCCGAGGCGGCGTGGCCCTGGACGACGGCGAACTGTTCGGTGGTGAGCGCCCCGGGGTGGGTGAGGATCTCCGACGGCACGACGACCTTGCCGACGTCGCAGACCTCCCCGCCCTGGCGAATCAGCTTGATGGTCCGGGCGTCGATGCCGAGGTCGGTCGCGATGGCCGCGCCGAGGGCTCCCACGTGCACCTGGTGGCCGGAGGTGAGGGGGTCGTGGGTCTCACTGACGCGCGAGATTGCGGCCAGCGTCCCGTCCAGGGCCTCGGCCAGCTGCTTGACCGAGCGCACGTGGGTCGCGCCGAACTCGGTCTCCCTCGCGAGGTTCTCCAACCCGCTCACGGTGAGTTCATCGAAGATGAAGGGCCGCTTGCCGTAGATCGTCATCACAGCGTTGCGCCGACCGAGCACGATGGGGATCGCGGTCAGCGACGCGATACCGAACTGGGCGGCCCGCTGGCGCCACGCCGTCTCGAAGTGGGCGTGCGTCGCCAGTTCGTTCGCGACCTGGGTGACCCGCGTGCGAAAGGCTGTGGCGACCGGACCTTGGCCGACCGCGCGGGGCCCCATGTGCGCGAAGGTCCCCTCATGGACGTAGTCGGTCGCCCCGGCCATGTGCACGGCGATCATCTCAGGCGCGTCGTCGGTGGCCCCCAGGACGAAGGCCACCAGGGCGTAGCCGCCGACGTTGACCAGCAGGTTCGAGACCGCGGCGAGGAACTGGTCCTCGTCCACGGCCTGCATGACCAGCTTGTTCATCTCGGTGATGAGGCGCATCACGTGCTGCTCTTGGTGGCGGGTGGTGACGTCGGTCATCGAGCAGAGCTCGCCCTTAAGTACGCCGTCGAGCAGGATCGGGAAGGTGTTGATCGACAGCCACCGCCTCGCCCGACTCGAAATGTCGATGCCCATGATCACGTCCGATTTGGGGCTAGCGCTGTGCAACGTGATCATTCCCGGTTGCTCCTCCAGCGGGAAAGGTGAGCCATCGGGGTGCACCGGATTCCACCGTGTGTCGAAGGGCCGCTGGCCCACCAGGCTGACGGCCGAGACGTTGAGCAAGTCCTGGAGCGCCCGGTTGGAGTCGACGACCACGCCGTTCTCGTCACGCAGCATCAGCCCGACGGAGAAGGTCTCTAAGAATGCGCTCGAGTAGACCAGGGCCAGCAGGTCGCGGTTGGGGTCGAACTCGGAATCCTCTTCACTCATCGACGGCCTCTCGCACGTGCTCACCTTGACTGACGGGCGTCGTTTTCATCCTAAGACGACGACACTGGCGGTCGCGTCAACGACCGGTCCCGCGACGCGACCTTGGCCAATCGGGCGAACGGGTTTGGGCCGTCACGGCGCGAAACGCCACCGGGAGACGACTTTGGCCGAGTCGGCGCCGGGAGCGGTTAGGTTGAGGATATTCGCATTGCGTTCATCTCCTCCGCAGTACCCCGTCGGTGCGGGATCGCGACCTTCACCGGGGATCTCGTAGCGGCCGTGCGGGCGGCCGACTCGACTACCACGTGTCGGATCGCCGCGATCGAGGAGCCGGGTATCCTGCGCGCCTACAAGTCGGACGTTCGCTGGCGGATCCACCAGGGTGACGCGGAGAGCTACCGCGCGGCGGCGCGGGCGATCAACCTGTCCAACGCCGACGCCGTGAACGTCCAGCACGAATTCGGCCTCTACGGGGTCTGGCGCCAGGAGATCGGCCCCAACGGCCAGCCGGGTGAGCACGTCTACGAGGACCACCTCGCCCTCTTCCTCCAGGAGTTACGCAAGCCCGTCGTCACGACGCTGCACACGGTGCTGCCCAAGCCCTCGGCCACGATCCGCAAGGCCGTGCGCACGATCAGCGAACTGAGCGACGAGTTGATCGTCATGGCCGAGACGGCCGTGGGCCTGCTCGAGAGCGACTACGGGATCACGACGCCGCCCCGGGTCATCCCCCACGGCACCCCGACGATCGAGCCCCACGGGCGCGACACCTTCAAGGCCAAGATGGGGGTCAAGGACCGCAGCCTCATCTCCACCTTCGGCCTGGTCGACCCGCGAAAGGGCCTCGAGTTCATGATCGAGGCGATGCCCGAAATCGTGGTCCAGCACCCCGACGCGCTCTACCTGATCGCCGGACGGACCCACCCGGACCTCCTACGCGATCAGGGCGAGGAGTACCGCAACAGTCTGGTGGCGCTGACGCGCTCACTGGGGATCAGCGACCACGTCGCCTTCATCGACCAGTACATGACCCAGCACGACATCATCGAGCTGTTGCTTGCGTCGGACGTCTACGTGACGCCCTACCTCGATCCCAACCAGATCACCAGCGGCACCCTGTCCTACGCCCTGGGCGCCGGTAAGGCCATCGTCTCGACGAGGTACCTGCACGCCATCGAGGCCCTCGACGAGGGGCGCGGCACCCTGGTCGACTTTCGCGATTCGGAGCAACTGGCCCACGCCGTCAACAACATCCTCGGCCATCCCGACGTCAAGCGCTCGATGGAGAGGGCGACCTTCGCCTACGCCCGCGAGGCCACGTGGCCGCGAGTCGGCAAGGCCTTCCTCGAGGTCGCCGTCGACGTGGTCGACGAGTTCAAGGCGAGGACCCTCAGCCACAAGGGGGCCGTGCGGCCGCGCTCGTCGGACGTCGGTCGCCGTCTCGCCGACAATCCGATCATCAAGGCGTCGGACGTCACCCCCTCGAGGCCGAGCATGGAGGTGATCTCGGTCACCAACGCCGCGGCGGCCAAGGTCGGGGACGAGGTGGTCCTGCTGTTGCGCGTGAGCGAGCGGCCGCGCACCGCGCTCGATCCGCCCGACGACGCGCTGACCCTGGACCTGACCATGTCGGACCCGCGCGTCCAGCAACTGGGCGAGGGCTACGAGAGCGAGGACCTCGTCACCTTCGCCTACCTCGACATGTCCAGTTCGCCGTCGCGCATCGTCGACGTCTTCCTGCCCCGGTCGCTGCTCGGGTTGGACCTCAGCGACCCTCGACGCATCCGCTTCCACCATCCGACCGGTGGCTTCAGCGAGGCGACCGACGACTTCAACGACTTCCTCACCGAGATGTCGCATCTGCGCGTGGCCCGCAGCCGCGACGGCGTGCACTTCGTGGTCGACGAGCAGGCCTCGGTGCTGCCGGAGACCCATTTCGACGAGTACGGCTGCGAAGACCCTCGAGCCACCTTCATCGACGGCGTCTGGCACGTGACCTACGTCTCGGTCGGGCGAATCGGCATCACGACCAGCCGCCTGACCACGACCGACTTCACGTCCTTCTCGCACGAGGGCGTGATGTTCCTGCCCGACCATAAGGACGTGGCGATCTTCCCCGAGAAGGTCGGCGGCCGCTACGCCGCGCTGACGCGCCCGATGCCCCACTCCTTCGGGCGCTCGGTCGGGGTGTGGATCGCCTTCTCAGACGACCTGTCCAGCTGGGGCGACCACCGGCCCGTCGCGCGGCCCCGGCCCGGACTCTGGGACGAGATGCGCATCGGGGCCGGTTGCGTGCCGGTGCGCGTCCCCGGGGGATGGCTCGAGATCTACCACGGCGTCAACCGGGACTCGCGCTACTGCATGGGTGGCATGCTGCTCGACGCCGACGAGCCGTGGCGGGTGCTGGCGCGCTCGTCCGAGCCCATCCTGGTGCCGGCGGCCTCCTACGAGACGTCCGGGGTGTCCAAGAACACGGTCTTCTCGTGTGGTCACGTCGCCCTCGACGATCACAACGAGTCCATCCGCCTCTACTACGGCGCGGCCGGCAGCTCGACGGCCGCCGCCGACTTCCGTATCGGCGACATCCTGGACCAATTGCATCCGTGCTGAGGCAGCTGGCCCGGCTCGGGCGCGCCGTACCCTCGATCTCCCCCCGCGCGTGGACCGTGGCCGTCTACGCCAGTGCGAACGACGACACCGTCACCGCCCGCGAGGCCGGCTTCGAGGGGGTGGCCTGCGTCGACGACGCGGCGCGCGCCCTCGAGCTCTACGGCGACCTCTGGCGACAGACCGGGCTGGCGTGGGCGCGACGGTGGTGTGATGGTCTGCTCGACTTCGTGCTCGCGATGCAGGACGACGACGGGCGCTGGGTCAACTTCATCCGCGACTGGGAGGGCACGCCCAATCGCGAGGGCCGAACGTCGCGCGCCGCCGCCGACAGCTTTTGGCAGGCTCGCGCGATGCTGGCGCTGGCGAGGACGCCCGAGGAACTGGACGACGGGCGCGTAGCGGTGGCGCTCGAGAGGGGGCTGCCCCACCTGCTCGAGAGCTCGGCGCCGTCGGACGTGCGCTCGCTGCACATCTTGACGGTGCTCGCGCTCCTGGCCCGCGACGACCGACCGGCGTGGCGCGCGGTGCTGAACGGCTGGTGCGACGAGCTCGTCGCCTGCTCGCGCGACGGGGTCTTGATGAACTCGGTGATGGAGCGGGGCGAGCCCCACCTCTGG
>Ga0187847_10003052_pt1 | contig 13040 bp, 10 predicted proteins | sample June2016WEW_4_10_FD_132458 | JGI IMG/M metagenome (GOLD analysis project Ga0187847, IMG submission 132458) | Peatland microbial communities from SPRUCE experiment site at the Marcell Experimental Forest, Minnesota, USA - June2016WEW_4_10 | ecosystem: Environmental > Terrestrial > Soil >...
ACTTGGACCGGAGAGTTCAGTGGCCCCAATGGCGGCAATGGCTTCCAGATCTCATTCACATTCAAGCAGGATGGCACAAAGCTCACCGGCACGGTTCAGGGCGCGCAAGGCGATCCAATCGCCATCAGCGAGGGCAAGGTGGATGGCGACAAGATTTCCTTCAAAGTCTCCTTCAATGGCATGACCATCACGCATGAGGGAACCGTTAACGGCGACGAAATCAAGCTGACCTCCAAATCGGATCAGGGTGATTTTCCCGGCGGCGAGATGACGCTCAAGCGATCCAAACCAACGCCACCTCCCGCCAACTAGGCCAGCGCCCAATCCCACCCCAGGCGAGCGAACCGGTCGCCTCGATGCTTTGTGTTCAGTCGTCGCCAGCCAGTATCTCTGCTCAAGACATCTGCTTGCGAATGAGATCTTCCACTCGGCTCCAAACCGTCGGGTCGTTCTCGATCTCGATGTGCGCCTTCATGAACGCCCGCGCGAACCATGGGTAACCATCGCAGGAGACCGGATGGTTCCGGTAACTCATCTCGTAGTTGCCCAGAATCGTCGTCTGCTTCGGGTCCATCGCCGCAATCAGGCTGCGGCCATGCAACAGGCCCTCGCTCTCGTAGAAGTTCACCGCTTCGCGCACATTGGGCGGAATGCTGCCATCGTTCTCGTTCAGCTTTTCCACGCTGTCGACCTGGATGGTCAGCAGCACGGGAATCCCAAGCTGGTTCAGACGCCGGGCCAGCGTCACCGTCTCCGAAGCTCCCCAGCTATGGCCGTAGATGACAATCCGCGCGGCTTTTTTCTCGTCTGCGCTTGGCAGCCCCTTGCCTCTCGTGTCCAGAAGCTGAAGTACGGTGCGCAGCGCGTTCTTCCAGTCGCTGTTGGCAAACACCGCGGCATGAAGGCCCAGCGGATAACTCTGCTGTAGCTCTTTGGCCACAAGGGCCTCGCGATGGACCAGATTGTCCGCGCGGACGTTGCCGCCCATGAACCCGATCACGATCAGTTGACCAGGCAACGCGGGCAGCTTCTGCGCCGTGGCAACCCGGCCCACTTCGCCTTCGCCCGGCAACACCATACGGCCCGCGACCGCCAACGCATCCGGCAGGACCGCGCGTGCCCCCGGCGGCGGGACAAGAACCTCTTGCGGCGCGCCAACCGGCTGCGCGACCACCTGGCAACACAGCCCGAACGCCAGAAGCATGGCAGCGCATCTTGTTCGACTGGCGCGCATCTCACAGCTCGTTAGCAACGGATTCTCCACGCGGAATCTCAGCATCGCTCGCTGCGATCGGCTCTTCTGCGGGCGCACACGCCTTCGTCGCCTTACGGCAGACGCATGCCACTACTTCAACACTACGCTCATTGCGCTGGCGGAACTGAACGCCACCGCAGTCCCATGACAAGGAAAAACTCACTCAGCCACTCGACTGTTGCGCTTCCCCATTCCACCCATTTCAGAGACGCCTTTGGCCGCGAAAACTAGGCCACCATCTTCTCCCGCCGCGGAGACGCCTGGATCGTCCGCACCAGGTCCTCCACCGTCACCAGAGGAGAGTCCAGCAGGCCCGGCAGATAGATCCGCCCTGTCTCCGCCAGCAACGCGCGGATCGTCTCGCTCAGGTCCTCGCCATCGAGGCCGAGATCGCAATCCAGATCGTCAAACGGCTCGATCGGAAAGGCCACCTTCTGGCGTTTCTGCAGGTACCGGTAGGTGGCGCGGGCAAGCTCAGGGTCGAATCCGTACTCGGCTAGATACTCCGCAAACGTCTCCACAGTGCGCCCCGAACGGTGCCGCACCAGCGATGATCGCCGTCTTTGCGCCGATATATAGAGGGCCGTGAAGCCAATCAGTATGCCCAGGCCTATCAATAACAACGGCAAGGCAAGATCGGAAAGCCACTGCTGCTCAGAGAGTAAAGTTGACATCACAGATAACCCCGGGAAAAATCGTTCAGGAATTGCAGCTCCACGCACTCGTGTCAGATGCACGGCAGATGGAGTAGACAGCACGAATGACCTGGGGGAAAATCGTTCAGGAATTGCAACTCCACGCACTCATGACAGATGGTTGCGTTGAAGTCGAAGACACGCCCGAAAGGCACGATCTTCTGTTGCTTAAACTTACTATACTTAGTTCAGCACGATTCACAGGTTTTGCACAGCACCAAACGAAGTCCGGATTGGAATCTTCTTCCCAAAAGGGAACATCCAACCGCTCACGGAGAGTAACCATCGCCTCCCTGCTTCCATCGCCGTTCTACCGAAGCGCCTCCGCAGCGCTGCTGGAACCGCCCGGCGCGGTTTCAAACGCAGCCGAGGAGACATCCGGCCTGCGCCTGCGCGACTCCTTCGGGCGGGCCATCACCGACCTCCGCATCTCCGTCACAGACCGCTGCAACTACAAGTGCGTCTACTGCCGCGCCGGCAACGAAGTCGCATCCTATACCGAGCTTCCCATCGCCCACTATCTGAGAATGGTGCGCGTCCTGGTCTCGCTCGGCATCGAAAAGGTGCGTCTCACCGGCGGCGAACCCCTGCTGCGCTCCGGCCTGGTCGAGATGGTCGCCGAGCTGGCTCAGATGCGCACCGCCTACGCAGCCGACGGCACGCGCCTCGATGCGCGTGAACCCGGCCAGCCGCTCGACATCGCCCTCACCACCAACGGCCATCTGCTGGAGTCCCTCGCCGCGCCACTCGCCTCCGCCGGACTCAACCGCGTCACCGTCAGCATGGACGCCGTCGATCCCGAAACCTTCGCCCGAATCACTCGTGTACCTGGCAGCTTCCAGCGCGTTCTGGCCGGGGTCCACGCAGCGCAGGCCGCCGGCCTCGGTCCGGTCAAGATCAACTGCGTCCTGCTGCGCGGATTCAACGACTCCCAGATCGAGCCATTCGCCGAGTTCTCCCGCCGCCAGGGTGTCGTCGTCCGCTTCATCGAGTTCATGCCGCTGGAAGAACCATCCGCCGCCGAAGACGCCCGCACCTGGAGGCCCGAGACCGTGGTCCCAATGGACGAGATCGTCGCCCGCCTCAGCGCATGGCGTCCCTCCTGCGGCGTCCCCGCGGGCCTGGCCGAGCTGCCTCCCCGCGCCGCCAGCGAGACCGCCCGCCGATTCACCTTCGCCGACGGCATCGGCGAGATCGGCATCATCGCTCCCGTCTCCCGCCCCTTCTGCGGCCATTGCAGCCGCCTGCGAATCACCTCCGACGGCGCCCTCCGCACATGCCTCTTCTCGCAATCCGACCACGACCTCTTCGGCCAGATGCGGCGCGGTGGAACCGATGAAGAACTTGCTGCGTATATAAGGCGTGTCGTACTGCGGAAGGAGGCTCGCCATCACATCGGCGAGCCGGGGTTCGAAAAACCATCGAGAAACATGGTGCATATCGGCGGTTAAGTTAATCTGCTGCGAACGGCAGCGTTTTATCTTTGATGTACTGAAAGATTGATACCCTCATTTTCTGCTGTACTGAGGTCTGGGTTGAGAGAGAAGCGCCAGTTCGAGGTCATCGATAGCCGCCAGTTGGACCATCTCGGCGTCTTTCACGAGGTCGCGCGCGCCCTCACCCAGACCCTCGAACTCGAAGAGATCCTGCTCATTATCATGGATAAAATGGCCCAGTTCTTCGGCCCAGAGCGCTGGTCCATGCTCATGGTCGACGAGGAGGCCCAGCACCTCAGCTACGCCATCGCCGTCGGCGAGGACTCCCAAAGCCTCAAGGGACTGCATGTACCCATGGGCGAAGGCGTCGCCGGATGGGTCGCTTCCACTGGCAAACCACTGGTCATCCCGGACGTCTCCCTCGACATCCAGTGGAGCGCCTTCTCGCGCGCCCATCCCGAACTGAATATCCGCTCCATCGCCTGCATCCCCATCCGTTCCGGAGAGAAAACCCTCGGCGTCATCCAGCTCCTCAACACCAAGCTCGACCTGGAGAGCGAGTACTCCATCTCCTTCCTGCGCATTCTCTGCGACTACGCCGCCATCGCCATCCAGAACGCCCGTTCGGTCAAGCTCATCCACGAGCTCACCATCACCGACGACTGTACCGGACTCTTCAACGCCCGCCACCTCTACGCCCTGCTGGACGAGCAGATCGAGCTCTCCGCTACCAGGCCCGAGACCCGCTTCAGCCTGCTCTTCGTCGACCTCGACCACTTCAAAGAGGTTAACGACACCCACGGCCATCTCATCGGCAGCCGCCTGCTGGCCGAGGTCGGCGGCCTCATGCGCCGCACCCTCGGCCCCGCAAACTCCTGCTTCCGCTACGGCGGAGACGAGTTCGTCGCCCTGCTCCCAGGCCTCGAAAAGCAGGCCGCCATCGATGCCACCGTGAAGCTCTGGGAGCAGCTCCGCAAGGCCCGCTTCCTCACCGGACAGGGCCTCTTCCTCGCCCTCGCCGGCAGCTTCGGCTTGGCCACCTTCCCCGAGGACGGAGCCAGCGTTCCAGCCATCATCCGCGCCGCAGACACCATGATGTACGAGGCCAAAACCACCCGAGACAACATTGCAGTCGCCGGCCTCGGCCTGCTCACCGGGGCCAAGCCCGCCATCCCCTCCGGCAAGACATCAACCATGCTCGCGGGAGACCTCGAAGCAAAGCTCCGCTAGCCACTTGCAGTTCCTCACATCTCAAAATCCTCCGTCATCCCGACCGGAGCAACGGACAGTTATCGTCCGTTGCGCAGTGGAGGGACCACCGCATTTCGCTTTTGCAACTACTACTGCGCACGCCGTTCCAGCGTCACCGGCCGCTTCGGCTCCGGCTTGATCGCGTCCCTGTTCTCCGGCGCCACCGGATGCACCCCGAAGTCCCACACTCCCAGGTTGATCTCGTTCTCCGACACCACCTCCATCAGCGCGTACTCGCCGAAGTCCAGAGGCCGCTTCGGCGTCAGCTTCATCCAGTGGCCTCCCGGCAGAACCTCGCTCGCCATCTCGATCACATCCTCCTGCTGCTTCACGCCGCCGCCCAGCACTCCAATGTTGAAGCTGGCCAGCACCCTCGTGTCCGTGCGCACATCCGCCCGCACCATCACATAGCCGCTGTCTGCGGAGCCACCAGAGCTAGCCCCGCCGCTCGCGACCGTCTTCCCCCCCGCCCCGTGCGTGTCCACCGTCAGTGGAGTCCCGCCCCGCACCACCCCCGAGTCGTCCCCCAAGCGCACATAGATCGCCGGCGTATCCACATGCAGTTGCACCGCCGCCTCCACCCCCTTCAACTGCTCGATCTGGTGCGACGCCGAGCGCGGGTTGATCGCCAGTTTCATAATGTTGTGCCCTGTCGTCCGGTTCAGTTCGCCCTCCGACTGCACCAGCGGAACCAGCTCCGGCGCGCCGTGAAAATAATCCAGCGCCAGCACGCTGTCCTGCTCGGGCAGCCGCAGGTCTGGCGCAACCTCCGGCGTCCACGCCGCGCGGTCGGCCTCCTCCTTCAATAATTCCGGATCGATCGCCGGAGCGGGAGCCACCGCCAGCCCCGCGTCGCTGCTCTCTGTCGCCAGATGCTGCCGCTCCCACTTGTGCGTCGCGTCCCAGTCGATCAGCTCCGTCGGAATCTCTTCCGTCGCATCCCGCTCCGCGCTGAAGTAGCGCACAATGTTGCCATTCACCTGGTAGCTCATCACCACCTGATAGCTGCCATCCTTCAGAATCAGTCGCGTGCGATGCGGCGATGCGGTCGCTTGAGCAGGTCCTGCCTGCTGCGCGGATTTGGCCTGTTGCGCATTCGCCTGCCCCGCGCCCGCGCCTGCCTGCGCAGACTGCGCAAACCCCACCCCAGCCGCTCCCGCCGCAACAACCAGCGCCCAACTCCAAACCACGAATCGTCTCATCATTGCCAGCCATCCCAACTCATCGCCACCCCATCCCAACTCCAAAGTTTAGACGCAACCCGCACCCAATGCGACTTACCTCGAACCTGGCGCCTCGAACCGAGTACCTTAAAAACAGATGCCCGCTTCGCACTCACAAAAAAGTCTCATCGTCGCCGCCTTCGCCTGCGTGTACTTCTTCTGGGGCTCGACTTACAGCGCCATTCACATCGCCGGCCTGCATCTTGCGCCGCCGCTGGTCGGCGCCACCCGCTCGTTCTTCTCCACCATTCTTCTCTGCGGCATCTGTCTGGCGCGCGGAACCAGTCTGCGCGTTCCCATGCGCGTCGCATGGCGGCTTGCCCTGGTCGGCATCCTCTTCCTCACCGTCAATAACCTGATGCTCGTCTGGGCCGAAACCAAGGTCGCCTCCGGCTTTGCCGCGCTGGTCGTCGCCATGATCCCCATCTTTGTTGCGCTCATCGAGACCGTACTGCCCGGTGGCGAGCGGCTCAACCTGCGCGGATGGCTCGGTACCCTGCTCGGCGCGCTCGGAATGCTGGTTCTGCTCTGGCCCACGCTGCACCGCACCGCAGGCAGCACCGGAAGCAACCAGCGCAGCCTCTTAGGTTTTGCAATTTTATTGGTTGCCGCGCTGGCCTTCGCCACCGGTTCCGTGCTCTCGCGCCGCTTCCGCTTCCGCGTAGACACCTTCGTCGCCACCGCATGGCAGGTCGCCGCCGCCGGAGTCGTCAACCTCACCATCGCCACCACTGGAGGTTGCTTCCGCACCGCCCACTGGTCCGTCGGCGGCATTCTTGCCATCGCCTATCTTGCAGTCTTCGGCTCGGTCGTCGGATTCAGCGCCTACACCTACCTGCTGCAGCACGTCGCCGTTACCAAGGTCTCCACCTACGCCTTCGTCAACCCCGTCATCGCCATCCTCATCGGCGCGGCCCTCTTCCGCGAGCGCCTCGCACCCGCCGAACTTGCCGGCACCGTCCTCATCATTGCCGCCGTCGCCACCGTCATCCTCTCCCGCACCAAGACCACACCCGTCCCCTCCGACCCCATGCTGGAAGTCCCCATCGAGGAGTGACCCGCCACTCAGCCGTCAACTGACAACCTGCAACTCTCAACTTACTTCCGCTTCCACCGCGCCCCGTCCTTCGAGTCCTCGATCACCACACCCTTCGCCGCCAACTCCACCCGGATCGCGTCCGCCCGCGCAAAGTTCCTTGCCTTCTTCGCCGCCGTCCGCTCCGCCACCAGCGTCTCAATCTCCGCGTCGCTCAGCGCCAGCTTCGCCACCAACTCCGGCGCGGCATCCTTGGTCCGACCCTCCGCCTCGGCCCACTTCAGCGCCGCCCGCGTCAGCTCCTCGTCCCTGTCCTCCAGCACCGCGAAGACCTCGTCGAACAGCATCAGCACGCGCAGCACCTCCGCCGCATTCTCCGCGCCCAGCGTCCCCGCGTCCGCAGCCGAGTTCGCTGCCCGCACCATCTCACTGATCGCCGCGGCCGCCTCAGCCGTGTTCAGATCGTTGGCCAGCGCGGCTGTAAACTCGCTCGCCGACTTCGCCGTCGCAGCCGTCACCGCCGGGTCCACCACCCCCGCCGCAAACCCGCCGCGCAGCATCCGCTGATGGAACGTCCGCAGCCGCTCGATCGCATTCGTCGCCGCGCCCAGCGCCTCAAACGTGAAGTTCATCTGATGGCGATAGGGCACACTCAGCAGCAGATACCGGATCGCCGACGCGCGATGCCCCTTCAACAGCAGGTCGCGCAGGGTATAAAAGTTCCCCAGCGACTTCGACATCTTCTTCCCCTCCACCAGCAGGAAGCGCACATGCATCCAGTGCCGCGCAAACGTCCGCCCACTCGCCGCCTCCGACTGCGCAATCTCGTTCTCGTGGTGAGGAAACATCAGGTCCTCGCCGCCTGCGTGCAGGTCGAAGCTCTCGCCCAGGATCGACGTCGCCATCGCCGAGCACTCAATGTGCCATCCCGGCCGCCCCGCGCCCAGCGCCGTCGCCCAACTTGGCTCGCCCTCCTTCGCCGCCTTCCACAGCGCAAAGTCCCGCGCCGCGTCCTTCTCGTACTCGTCCGCATCCACCCGCGCGCCGTCCTCGATCCCCTCCAAATCTTTCTTCGACAGCTTCCCGTACTCCGCAAACCGCGCAATGCGGAAGTACCAACTCCCATCCTCCGTCTGGTACGCAATATCTTTCGCCGCCAGCCGCTCGATCAGCGTCACCATCTCCGCAATGTGCTCGGTCGCGCGCGGCACATGCTCCGGCCGCTCGATCCCCAGCGCGTCCATGTCTTCAAAGAACGCCTTCTCGAAGCGAACCGTGTATTCGGCAATCGGCATCCCCGCGGCCAGTGCGTTGCGGATGATCTTGTCGTCCACGTCCGTCACGTTCATCACATGCTCGACGGCCACGCCCTGCTGGCGCAGGAACCGCCGCAGCACGTCCACATGCAGAAACGTCCTGAAGTTCCCAATGTGCCCGTAGTCGTAGATCGTCGGCCCGCAGGCATACATCCGCAGCGCCGGCGTGCCCACCGGCTCCAGCCGCTCCACCTTCCCGCTCAATGTATTGAATAGTTCCAACGCCGCCACAGCACTCACCGCCGCATCCGGGCGCATTACGACGCCCCGTGCAGTCCACTCTCTCAATCTGATTTGCTCCCTAAGATTCTACAGTCCCGCTCCATAACTTGTGCCGCTTTGGTTTGTCATTCTGAGCGCAGCGAAGAATCCCCGCATTCGTCACATGTCACCTGCTCATTTCCACTCGCATCAAGGCTGACAGCTACATTTGAAGCATGTCGGGCTAGTAAAAACGGATTGTCACCACAATGGATAGCACGGTGCCACGGGACGCCGTTACGATCCATGAATTTTGCAGGATAGGGATTGTATTTTCTGGATGCCCACTCTCGCTTCTCCCTGCTCGATGAATTGGTAACTAGGTAGAGAAACTCGATTAGCTCACGGACGCGTTCAGCCCCAATCCGCGAATCCAACACTGCGGCGATTTTGGGGTTGTGAGCTGCGTGATCGCCGACCCATTCCCAGGTCACAAGCCAGACTCTCTTCTTCTTACCTTGTTGGCTATTCATTTGGTCCTCCAATAGCGGCGTAGGCGAGCAGTTGATGCTGCTGACGTTTTCACCCCAGCCGTAACTGCGGCGTCGCCACCAACCCCTCCTTGGCAAACTCCCCCGCGCAAAACTTCCCCCAAGCCGCCGCCGCAATCATCGCCGCGTTGTCCGTTGACATCGCCATCGTCGGAAACGCCACCGGCAACCCGCGCCGCGCCGCCTCTTCGGCAAACCGCCGCCGCAGCTCGCTATTGGCCGACACGCCGCCAGACACCACAATCCCCCGCACGCCAAACGTCTCCGCCGCCGCAAACGTCTGCCGCATCAAATTCCCCACCACCGCATATTGAAAGCTCGCAATCAAGTCCAGCGTCTGCCGGTCGAAGACCTCCGGCATCTCCCGCAACGCATCCACCGGTCTCATCGCCGGATTCGCCTTCAGCGCCTCCGTCAGCGCCCGCCGCCGAGCCTCCACACGCTCTTGCATCCCATTCGTCTGGATATACCGCAGCACCGCCGTCTTGATCCCGCTGAACGAAAAGTCAAAGTGCTGCCCGTCCACCGTCTTTTTGTTTGTCATTCCGCAGCGCAGCGGAGGAATCTGCTTCTCGTCCGTGCTCGCCACCGCCCTCCGCGCCTTGATCTGCTGAAAGCGAAACTCCACCGCCCGCGGATTCCCCGCCTTCGCCAGCGCATCCATCCACGGCCCGCCGGGATACCCCAGTCCCAGCAGTTTGGCCACCTTGTCGTACGCCTCGCCCGCCGCATCGTCCACCGTCCGCCCCACATTCCTGTACCGCCAGGAACTGGGCTCACTCCCCCTCCGTTCGTCATTCTGAGCTTCGCTCAGAATCTCCGTCGTTCGCCTCTCGTTCTCATCGAATTCCGCCAGATAAAGATGCGTGTGCCCCCCACTCACCACCAGCGCCAGCATCGGCATCTCCATCGACTGCTGCCTCTGCCGGGCCTCCATCAGCACCGCATGAATGTGCCCCTCCAGATGGTTCACCGCGATCAGCGGCTTGCCCACCCCCAGCGCCAGAGCCTTCGCATAAGTAATCCCCACCAGCAGCGCGCCAGCCAGCCCCGGCCCCTCGGTCACCGCAATCGCATCCAGATCCGCAAACTCGAGCCCCGCCTCAGCCATCGCCGCCCGCACCACCGGCACAATGTTCCGCAGATGTTCCCGCGAAGCCAGCTCCGGAACCACCCCTCCATAGTTCGAGTGCAGCGCAATCTGCGACGCCACTACATTCGCCAGCACCTCGCCGCCCGCGCGCACCACCGCCGCCGCCGTCTCGTCGCACGAGCTCTCAATCCCCAAAATCAGTCCGCCCGGCACGCCCGGCCTTCCCTGCGATCCCATCTATTCATCATAGAGACTGCGCAAGCCCACCCGCACACGGATTCCTCGCGCCAGCTTTGTCGAAGCCTCCACGCCAGCCGGATCGCCTTTTTCTACGGCGTCGCCGTTCCCGGCCGGCCCGCCCTTCCAGCCGATGACGCTTGCGCATTCTCAGGTATGTGGCGGCTCTCAGGGTACGTCTGCGGCCTCAGGTTGACCTCGACCGTACACTTATCCACCTTGTCCGACCCCGGACGCTGCAAAAGCACCTCCAACTCGCTGCCCGGCTTCACCCAGCGGCCCTGGTAGAAACCCGTAATCTGCGAGTTGGTCAGGAAGCCGTACGCGCAGTTGTAGCTGAACTCCGCTCCCTGCTGCGTCTGCGTCGCCGGATCGGTGAGGTTCGCCGTTCCCGATCCATGGTCCTCGGCATCGTCTTCCGTCCGCTGGCCATCCACCACATGGAAGTGCAACGGATAGTCCAGTTGCGTCTCCTCGTAGGCGAAGTCGGGGTCCTGCCAGCGTCTCCGCAGGGCCGACGATACCCCATGCGACAGGGCTGCGGTGTTTGCCGGCTCGAACGGCCGTTTCTTCAGCGCGAGGTGCAATGTGCAGGTCTGTGCGCGCGGCTGATCGACTCCTACCGCGGCCATCAAAATCTCAAGGCCGTACTGCGAGTCCGTCCAGCGCGCCTGGTAGGTGTCGCCTTCGCTCTCGTTCGCCACAAACGGCACGACGCATTCGAATCCATAATCGAAGCCCAGCGTGGCGCGGGCGTCCACCAGATTGCCGCTGCCATAGCCATGATAGACACCGTCAATGCCGCCAAACCGCGCGGTCAGCAGATGCACGCGCAGCGGAAAGCTCGGGTCCGGGGCCTTGATCGGCACATCCGGCGGCACCGCGCCGGGCCGCACCGGCAACTGCTGCTGGGCGCTTAGAGACTGGATAGCAGGGCAGAGAACAAGAAAAGTGAGCAGGGCCAGGCGTTTCATACCGCAAACCTCGATATTGGAAACTCGGGATTAGCATAATCCATCTGCACGGTCCGCACCATGAAGGATGAAGGACTTTGAGACTAAAGTAGGAAAGGGAGGGCGCAAGATGAGTCCATCGAGTTCGCCGTATCGCGCCGCGCTCGCCATCGCCCGCCGCCTGCGCGACGCCGGCCACCAGACCTTCTTCGCCGGCGGATGCGTCCGCGACCTCCTGCTCGGCCTCGCGCCCCAGGACTACGACGTAGCCACCTCCGCCACGCCCGGCGAGATCGTCGCCCTCTTCCCCAAGACCTTCACCGTCGGCGCCCATTTCGGCGTCGTCCTTGTCTGCCAGCACTTCGACGAGCAAGACATCGCCACAGAATCCGGGGCCCCCGGCGAGCGGTCTAGGCTCGCTGGGGTGGTCGAGGTCGCCACCTTCCGCTCGGACGGCGCCTACTCCGATGGCCGCCGTCCCGATGCAGTGCGTTACACTACTGACCCGCGTGAAGACGTCCTCCGCCGCGACTTCACCATCAACGGCCTGCTCCTCGACCCACTCGCCACCGGCGACCTCACATCCGCCGCGCTCGACTTCGTTCACGGCCGCGAAGACCTCGCCGCCCGCATTATCCGCGCCATCGGCGACCCCGCCCTGCGCTTCGCCGAAGACAAGCTGCGAATGCTGCGCGCCGTCCGATTCGCAGCCCGCCTCGACTTCCAGATCGACGCCGCCACCTCCTCCGCCATCCTCCGCCACTCCGCCGGGATCGCCCTCGTCAGCGCCGAGCGCATCCGCGACGAACTCACCCGAATCCTCACCGAGGGAGGCGCGCGCCGCGGCTTCGAGCTCCTCTTCGATCTCGGCCTCCTCGCCGAAGTCCTCCCCGAAGCCGTCCGCCTGCGCGGCGTAGCCCAGCCGCCCGAGTTCCACCCCGAGGGCGACGTCTGGACCCACACCATGCTGATGCTGGAAAATCTGCCGCCCAACTGTGCATCGACGCTAGCCTGGGCCGCGCTGCTGCACGACATCGGCAAGCCCGCCACCTACCAGCCGCCAAAACCCGCCGTCCCCGGCAGCAATGAAAAGCCAGACCGCATCCGCTTCAACGGCCACGTCGAGGCCGGCGTCCGCATAGCCGAGACCATCCTCGCCCGCCTGCGCTTCTCAGGCGACGACACCGCTCAAATCCTCTCCCTCATCGCAAACCACATGCGCTTCGGCGACGTTCTCCAAATGAAGCAATCCACCCTCAAACGCTTCCTCCGCATGCCCCGCTTCCACGAGCACCTCGCCCTGCACCGCCTCGACGCCATCTCCGCCCACGGTGACCTCACCTGCTACAACTTCGCCCGCGCCCACTTCGACGCCGAGCCCACGCCCGACCTCCGCCCCGCCCCGCTCCTCACCGGGCGCGACCTCATCGCCGCCGGCTACCGTCCCTCTCCGCAGTTCAAACCCATGCTCGCCCTCGCCGAGGACGCCCAGCTCGAAGGTGCCATCACCACCCCCGAGCAGGCCCTCGCCCTGGTTCAGGCAACCTTTCCCCTTGCTAACCGATGAGCATAGAGCAAATCAGTCTCGATGAAATAAATGATTCGTCGTCATCCCGACCGAAGTAACGGACGGTCTCATCGTCCGTTGCGTAGTGGAGGGACCCGCGCATCTGTTTTTTTTTGTTTCCTGCTCTGCCACTACTCACCGCTCGAAGACCACATTATGCCGTCGCAACCACCAGCACGCCCCGCTGCCGGCCTGGGGAAAGATGGACAGGCTGCAACTCGCATCT
>Ga0187847_10003054_pt1 | contig 13036 bp, 12 predicted proteins | sample June2016WEW_4_10_FD_132458 | JGI IMG/M metagenome (GOLD analysis project Ga0187847, IMG submission 132458) | Peatland microbial communities from SPRUCE experiment site at the Marcell Experimental Forest, Minnesota, USA - June2016WEW_4_10 | ecosystem: Environmental > Terrestrial > Soil >...
CCGACGATGGGGTGAATCTTCATCTTCTCGAATTCTTCCGGAGTCAGGCGGCCGGGCTTGTTGATGATGTGCTCGGGGACGGCGAGCTTGCCGATGTCGTGCAGGAGGGCGGCGGCGCAGAGGGCTTCGATATCCTCGGGAGAGAAACCGAGCTCCTTGGCAATTTCGATGGCGTAGACGCGAACGCGTTGCAGGTGCTTGTGAGTGGTGTGATCCTTGGCCTCGATGGCGAGGGCGAGCGCTTCGATGGTCCGCAGATGGAGTTTGGCAACGTCTTCGGCGTGGCGCTTTTCGGTTTCGACGTGTTTCTTTTCGGCTTCGAGACGGCCGAGATAGAGCCGGTAGGAACGGTAGACCCAATAGATCACCGGCAGGACCATGAAACTGGCTTGCCATCCGGTGTGTTTGTTGACGAAGTCCACGAAGAAGACGATGGCGGCGCCGACGAGGTAGTAGGGGAAAGACCAGAAGTAGCATTCCGACCAGACTTTTCGGGGCGACTTTCCTTCGGTGAGGGAGATGATGATGGTGACCGGAAGGGTGTTGGCGAGGAAGAAAATCAAGGCGGTGATGACGAGCAGCAGGGGAGTGCTGCCGCCGAGCACTCTTTCGAGGCGGTGGAAAGCGATGTAGGAGATCGCGATGGCGTTGGCCATCATGCTGAGGACGTTGAAGACGAGTTTGGCGGGATCCGGTTTGGTGCGCGCCCACCAGACACATTGCGCCAGGCTTGCGGTGCAGCCGATGATGAGGGTTTCCGACATGCTCATCTCAAGCACGCCGAGCAGGATGAAGAGGAAGTTCACCGACATGGTGCCGTCAATGCCGGGCAACTGAATTTTCAGACCGGAGGCGAGGGTGGCGATGAGGAGATAGCAGATGAAGCGGGCGAGATCGGAGCTTTGCCAGTACCAGAGAGAATGGGCCAGGACGAGCATGCCGATGGTGGCGGTCGTGAGGATGAAGAATGTGGCCCGCTTGGACATGGATCGCTTTCCGCCTAAGAACCCTGCACGTGGACGAACGGGTGGGAGATGCGTGTCACGTCCAAAGATAACGGGACGGAAACGCGGACACCCACTCCCCCGATTCGGTGTTACAGCCTCGCCGCACAACCATTCCGGGTCGATTTTGCGACCGGGAAAGAGTACAAATTGCCCCTTCTAAAGCGATGGTAGAGCAGTGAAGGGGGACCTGATACTTACCGAGGTAATGACTGACCACCCTGGTAGTTTCAGGTCCCCCTTTGACGATTGCCGGACGCTTATGCGCCAGGATTAGTTCTCGCCCGTCACCAATGTTTCTGAATACTGGGTGCTGTTGCTGGCGACCGAGCTTCCACCCCAGACCGCGAAGAATCCGTTGGTGGTGTTGTTGCCCCAGGGCGCCGATCCACCCCAGACGGCGAAGCTGGAGTAGGGATTGGAGCCTCCCCAAACCGCGAACTGGCTGGCGTTGAAAGCGTTTCCACCCCAGACGGCGAAGGTGCTCCAGTTAGAAGAGCCGCCCCAGACGGCGAAAGTGTTATTGACGAAGTAGACGTTCTGCGACGTCGGGTCATAGGTGACAACGGGCGAAAAGGCGACGCCGGTACTGAGCGCGGTGTCCTGCAATGCGGCATGGATATCGAGATAGCCTGCACCCACTGTGAATACGTCGTACTGATCGTTGTAGGTGGCGCCGCTGGTTGGATCCGTATAAGAGCTATATTGCGGGAACGTCTTCGAAGCCGTGAGCATGAGAGTGGCTTTGACCTGGTCGGGCGTCAGAGCCGGATTCTGTTGCAGCATCAATGCGGCCGCGCCGCTGACCATCGGGGTCGCCATGCTGGTACCGCTGAGCACAAAGTATGTGCTCGACAAACTCGAGCCGCCGCTTGTCTGGTAGACCGAGTGCGGGACCTCATTGGCCGGGTAGAGCTGAGCCAGACTGAAAGAAGAACTGTAGAGCGAAATGACATCGTTGCCGGGGGCCACGAGATCGGGTTTCGCGATATGGTCGATGGCGGTGGGGCCCTTGGAACTGTAAGTGGCGATCAGGTCATCGGTGCGGGTGGGAGTGGCCATGGTCTTCATGGCGCCGACGGTGATGACATAGGGATCGCTGCCGGGAGCATAGATGGTGCCGTATCCATTGGTGCCGGCCGAATTGTCGCGACCGTCATTGCCGGCGGCGACGACGACCACGATGCCCGCGCGATAGGCGGCTTCCACAGCTTGACAGAGCGGGTCGAGAGTATAGCTTTCGAAGACCGGACGGCCGAGCGAGAGGTTGATGACACGAATGTTGTAGGTGTATCGGAGAAGGATAGCAGTCTGGATGGCGCTGATTACGCCACTGTCGGTGCCCTGGCCGTTCTGGTCGAGCACGCGCAGGTTGACGAGATTTACGTTCGGGGCGACGCCTTTGAAGGTGTAGAAGTTCGGACTGCCGGTGGATTTGTTGCCGTTTCCGCCCACGATTCCAGCCACGTGAGTACCGTGCCCGAATTGATCGGCGTATTGAAAGAAATACGGAGTGACGAAGTTCTGGTTGTAGACGATGCGGGACTCGAAGGCGCCCAGGAGACCGGTGACATGGAGGTCCGGCATATCGAGAATTCCGCTGTCGATGATGGCCACGCCAATGCCGGAGCCATCGAGACCGGTTCCCCAGGCATAAGGGGCGTTGGCGGTGTCGGTGTGATAGTCAAGCGTCACGGTTGAGGTCGACGCCGTACCCATTCCCCTCACCGGTCGGTCGGGCGAGATGTACGCCACTTCGGGATTTCTGGCCAAGTCTTTCAGAGAGGAGGCGGGAATCGAATAGACCGCGGACTTAACCACGACGAGTTCGGTCTTGAGCTTGCCGCCGTGACTGGCCACCATGCGATGGTGTTGGGCGGTGAGGGGGGAATGGAACTGAACGATTACGTCGATGTTGCCGGAGTCGCGACGGTTCTGAAGTTCCGGCGCGAGTTTTTGCGTTCCGGCGGCAGCGACGGCCACCAGAGCGAGTACGACAACGATGAGAGAGGTTTTGGATCGCATAGTGATTTCTTTCTCCTGCTGCAGCCCTGTATTTGCAACTGGCGCACCAACTGGGCGGCGACTCGAAGTGATTGAAACGACTCGACGAAGAACGGTGGATCAAGAAGGGACCCGGGCCAAGTTGGCGCGATGGGACAGTTTGGCGCGGGCGGGAACGAGTTACTTAGGTTTCATCGCCCGACACCAAAGCGTTCCCGGAGGGGCGGGGCTATGGCAGCATCGTATAGTCAGCCGAAGGATGTCGAGTGACGAGGAGGGACCGCAGGTCCTGCCTCGCGTATGAGAGAAGCCCGCGCGTTTCGGGACGGGCGATGGAGATTCACTTCCACTTGTCTCCGCAGATGGACAAAGCCAAAAAGTTCGCGAGCAGCGGCCGCGAGTCCAAGATTGCGCACGGGGACGTGCTCGCGCCGGAGATGCCGGAACAGACTCAGAATGCGGTGCTGACGACCGATCTTCGAGGCACCATCACGAGCTGCAATGTGGGGCGAGGCTGTTACGGATACTCACCCGAAGACCTCGTAGGGAAGAGCCTGGAGGAGCTGTTATGCGCTGACGATCAGCCAATGCTGGCGAACGTGGTGCTGCCGGCCGTGCGTGAGCACGGGAGGTGCGAGCATCAACTGATGGCGCAGGCCAAGTCGGGCGCGCGGTTCAGCTTGCGTCTTAGTCTTACGCTCATGTGCGACGCGGATTCCATTCCGACCGGGATGGTGGGGATTTGCACAGGCGAGGGGGAAACCGGGGAGTGGGGGACGAGTGCAGCCGGGAAGCGCACTGCGGAGGCAGGGATCCCGCTGGCAAAAAGAGTGATCGAGGGCACTGAATTTCTGATCGCTAGTCCGGTGATGCACAAGTTCATGGGGCTGGTGGACCGGGTTGCGGGACACACCGAGACGGTGCTGGTGGTGGGAGAAACGGGAACGGGCAAGGAGCTGGTGGCGCGGACGATTCACGAATCCTCGTATCGGCACAAGAAGGCGCTGGTGGATATCAACTGCGCGGCTCTGCCGGAGCATCTGGTGGAGAGCGAGTTATTCGGCTACGAAAAGGGCGCGTTCAGCGGGGCGGATGCCTCCAAGCCGGGGCTGTTCGAACTGGCGGACAAGAGCACGATCTTTCTGGATGAAATTGGGGAATTGCAGCCGCAGATCCAGGTGAAGCTGCTGCGCGTGCTGGACGGAGCGCCCTATTTCCGATTGGGCGGCCATCACAAAATCACCGTGGATGTGCGGGTGGTGGCGGCGACCAACCAGGATCTCGACCTGGCGGTCAAAGAGGGCCGGTTCCGCAAGGACCTTTTCCACCGGTTAAGCCAATTCCAGTTGCGCGTGCCCCCGTTGCGCGAGCGCCCGGAAGATATCGCGGCACTGGCACAACATTTTCTCTCGCTGAAAGCGGCGGGCAAAAGCTTTTCCGCGGAGGCGCTGGCGAACCTGCAGGCGCATTCGTGGCCGGGGAACATTCGCGAGCTTCGGAACCTGGTGGCGAAGCTGGCCATGGGCGCGGCGGATGAGGAAATCTCGGCGCGCGAGGTGATGGCTGAATTACACGGAGAATCGCCTGTTGTGAGGGGAGTTGGAAAAGTGCTTCCGGAGGGGAACCTGGAGAGCATGGAAGAGCAAATGATCATCCGGGCGCTGGAACAAACGGGTGGACATCGCGCCCACGCGGCGGAGCAACTTGGAATCTCGCGCCGGACCTTGAGCCGGAAGTTGCGGGAGTACGGAATCGACTCGTCCGCGGGAGATGGGGCCGCGCCGCTGGGAGTAATCAGCCAGGAGCAGCAGAAGTTCTTTCGCGCCAAGGTCAGCCTTCCCGTTACGTTGAGGAATGGGACGGGCAAGGAGTTGCAAGTTCAGGCTGTTAACCTGAGCACGGGGGGCATGGGACTGGATGCGGTGAGCGATCCATCCGGGTTTGCGGGATTGCTGGACGTGAGCTTTCTGCTGCCGGAAAGTGAAACGGTGATGCAGGCCAAGGGACGGCTGGTGTGGGTCGATGCCGGGGGACGAGCAGGGCTGCGATTTATCGTGATTGAGCCGGCGCTGTTCCAGCAACTGCAACACTGGACCAATCAGAAGATGAAGAATGAAGGATGGGAAACGCTGTCCTGAGGCGGCTTGATCTGTTCCTCCGAGCCGCGAAGTTTTGAAAGTTGAACTTGTGAGGATTTACCAACTCGCTGACATGGCGCCAACTCATTTGCCGACATCGGAGAATGTTATCGATGGGTCTTGTTGAATCAGAAAAGCTGGTGGGAGTCGACAGAGTTCTGCCGCGCCACAAGTTTGAGGCGCGGGTCAAGATCGAAGTAATCCGGGAACAGAAGACGCGTTTTACCGAAGGCTGGGCGCGCGACATCAGCGAAAGCGGGATGGGAGCGTTCGTGGGCATGCCACTGATGGTCGGGGAAATGGCCACGCTCCGCATACCGTTGCAGGATGGAGTTGAGGTCGTGATCCCGGCCAGAGTCACGAGAAACTTCGGAACCGAATACGGGTTCCAGTTCACGGCGCTGAGCCGGCAGCAAAGAGAACAAATCCACGGCGTTCTGGCGGTTACTCCCCGCATATTTCCCAAGTCATAGGTTTCCCCATTCGACTCGGAGGACGGCTGAAATGGGGCGGCGTTTGCGGCTCGGCGTGTCTAGAACCCCCATCCGCAAAATGATAGATGGCAACGGGTTTACGAATTCAGGAAATGGGAGGGAGCAAGGGTCGGGCGGGGGCGGGAAGAGGAAGAAAGCGAGCCGTGTGGAAAAGACGCTAAAACGAGCCAGCATAAAGGCTTGGGGCTTGTTACGAAAAACGAACATTTCCATGGAAACGCGTGCGGAAACTTGGTATAAGCAGTACAGGACGGCTGGGCCATTTGAAGATACGAGGCAAACATTTTCGGGTGCTGGCCGGAGAGCCGAAGCTGTAACTGGCGCGTTACTCGACGATATCCGGGCTAGCAATGGGGATCGGCGTCCCGCGCGACGAGGAGTTACCAGATGCGATCGGCAGGGGAAGACTTACGCAAGATACGCGACCGGTTGGGCCTGACGATGAGGCACGTCGAGAGCGCCAGCGCGATGATTTCGGAGCGCCACGGCAGCGAAGAGTACCAGATCCCACCGAGCAGACTGTCGGACATTGAAACCAAAGGGGTTGTTCCCAGCATCTACCGTCTCTACTCGCTGGCAGCGATTTATCACCGGGAAGTGCCCGAGTTGCTGCGGCTCTATGGCATTGATACGAATGGAGTAAGTTCGGATTGGGAAGTTTCGCAACCGGCCCTTACGCATGCCGTTCAACTGGAAAATCAACAGGGTGCCCTGGTTCCAATCAAAATGGATCCGGGATTTGATCTGGAAAAGACCACGGATCTGAAGCGCATGATCCAGCAATGGGGCTGGTTTCCAGTCACCAGGCTGAAGCGGATGTCAACCGATGACTTTATCTATGCGCACATCGGGTATGAGGACCTGACGATGTACCCGATTCTGCAGCCCGGGACGCTGGTGCAAGTGGACCAATCGGAATCGCGGAAACGGGTCGTAGACAGGCAGTGGCGGTCGGAGTATGACAAGCCCATCTACCTGGTGGAGACCCGGGATGGACTTACGTGCTGCTGGTGCCATCTCAAGCCGCCCAACCAGATAGTCCTGATGGCCCACCCACTTTCTCCAGTACAGACGCGAGTGCTCAAGTGCCCGCAGGAGGCGGAAGTGTTGGGTCGGGTGGTTGGGATTGCGATGAGGATTGGGGGGCTGGAGCCCGATTCTCAAGAAGCGAGAGAGTTTTCAGGATCGAAAACAAGTGTAATTCTGTCATCTTCGGGCAGCCCGAAGGCAGTAACTGACGAAGAGTTGCCGTCAATCGCGATGCGTAAGAAGCTGGGCTAAGCCCAAGCGTTCCGCTCGTTTGTTCGAGATCATCCCGCAATAACTTCAACGGACTCTGAAGAGTCTTTCCGATCAGCTTCTTGTGAGCCTGCGCGAAAGTATCCTGCGCGGCTGCCTTGCCGTGGACCCGCTCAAATCCCCAGTGCCTGTAATCACCTTCGGGCGAGCGCAGCCCGGCGAGATAGGAAAGCTGCGCCCATAGGCCGGTGATTCTAACCAGGGTGGTTTGAAGCAGGTCGTCGTAGGCCGATTTCAGAGGCATTGCCGCACCTTTTTACAGTCCGCTACGTTTTCCAGAAAGCTCACTAAATCCAGATTCCTCTTCTGTGCAGGCGTATTCCCGCGACACTACGCCCACTGCAGTCACTTTACACACAGAGAGGATACACCGTGAAATCACTGAAAGCAAAGGTTACGTTGTTGTTTCTCGCACTTACAATTCTCAGCGTCACTCCGGTAACAGCGTTGGCGGATGGGAACCCGTTTCCGACCTGCGGGCCCAACGGTTGCATTGCAATAAACTAGAGAAAAATGCATGCTAGGGGACTGCCGTCCGGGATGTTATATTTCGGACGGCAGTCACTCGTAACTTATGGACGTTCTGCGCCTAGCCTGGCTGTATTTGTGGATCGCCCCGCATTTGCTGCTGATCCTGGTGGCAGTGTTGATGATCCGGAACGGGCGGCAAAGAGACTTTCCTATTTTTTTCTCGTATCTGCTGTATGAGTTTCTGCAGTTTGTTGTTATTTTCAGTATTTGGTGCCTGGAAGCACCGCACCCCATGTGGCTGCGCACCGACGAGGTTCTGCGTGGAGGAAGCGTTGTCTTCCGGTTCGCCATGATCCAGGAGATGATTGCAGCGCCCTTCTCGCACAGCATCCCGATGGGCAAAATAATGACTCGTATGCTGAACTGGGGGACCGGCTTTCTGGTGGTTATTTCTCTCGTGTCTGTGGAGTATTTGTATCGCCAGCTTCCGAACTACGGGCTGCTGAAAAACTACGTGGTGATTGAGGCCTGTAACATCACACAATGCGGCCTCATCGTCGGGGTTTTTCTCTGGCACCGGTTTCTTGGGGTAAGGATGTCGCCCACGGTATTTGGAATTGCGCTCGGTATGGGGTTGATCGTAGGCTCTGAACCGTACATGCTGGCCTTCGTGACGGGGACAAGGTTAATCAGCAGGGATTCGCTGCAAATGGCAGTCTTCAATGTTGCCGTCCTCGTTTGGCTTTATTTTGTTCAAGTTCGGGAACCCTCAGATTCGGACTTCAACGGCGCTCAGTTGCTGCGAGTCCGAGACTGGGCTGAAGGTGTAGGAAGGATAACCTGCCCATGAATCTTCAGATCATTCTGGCGATAGTCGCGATTTTGTTTTTCCTTTTCCTGATTGTTATGAGCTGGCAATGGCTCTCGACCCGAGGCGAGGCCGCGCCGGCGGGGGAGTTGATTCCAGTGGATCTGGAGGCGTTCCAGAACCTGACGGACCCGGAAGAGGAGCAGTTTCTGCGAACGAGCCTCTCCCCACCTGAATTTCGGTCGGTGCAGCGAATCCGGATTCGGGCTGCGAAGCTGTATGTGGTGGCGTTATCGGACAACGCAGGATCGATGATGAGGCTTGGTAACAGCGCGAGTTTGCAGGCCGATCAGGCGATTGTGGCGCTGGGACGGGACATCGCCAAACGGGCGTTATCGCTGAAGATGTGGTGCGCGGTCTTGCAGCTAAGGCTGACCGCTGCCCTGGTTTTCCCAACTATCCTGTCGCCGACGGGCGGGATTGCCGATCAATATCTGGCCGTGACCTACATGGCCGCGAAACTGCACGCCGAGGCTGCCGCATAGCTGAGTGGTGGAGCGAGGGGGGCCTGCCTCCAGCCGGACCCGGCTTAACGAAAGCTGCGGATCCGGCCGAGCCAAAGCGACAAGAGGGTGGCGGAACTGTTTGAGGGGGTACAAGAGCACAGTTCCGCCCCCTTCGTCATACTGGGGGCCAACTATACGCACCTCAGGGTTGTTCCTTTCGAGGAAATATTACTTGTTACGGAATCCGAACAAAGCCGGATGGGCGTGGCCGGACGCCGAGAGCTTTTATTTTCACACCACTGCAGGCCACTCCCGTGGCCGGGTGACCTACAAAGTCTTAAGAAAGGCAGCATAACTATAGAAGCCCACCCGGGTTACCGGAAGGCCAGGACTGTCTACTTTTAGGCCATGTACTTTGGTGTTGCTGTGCCGTAGCCTAGGTTGGAAATCTAACCCGGGGCTAAGGCCAAATGAAGTATCTACTGGCTATTCTTCTGTTGTGTGTGGCGGCGCGGGCCGAGAATTTTGCGGCGGCGGCCGCTGGGCCTCTTCCGGATGCGCCGGACGATCGTCGACCTTTCTGGACGTTTGAGAACAAGGTGGACGTGGGCGTTCTAGGAGGACTGGTGGCGGCGGACGCGATCACCACGCAGCGCGGATTGAGTGAAGGTTTTCGAGAAGCGAATCCGGTGATGCGTCCGTTTGTAACGCGGGGTGCGACGGGGCAGGGCGTGGGATCTGCGCTAGGTTTTGGAGTCGGGTTGGGAGCGGTGTATCTGCTCCACCAAACCCACCATTACAAGGCAGAGCGGGTCACGATGCGCTTGATGGTGGGAGTGGAAGGCGCGGTGGTCGCGAGCAACATCGTGCAGATTCGCTAGCATGCGCCAGGCGAGTCGGATAAAAAATCCCAGTTTTTTGTCGTAGATGAACTTGATCGAGCCAGGTCATTATTTGATTTTCTGATCACGACCTCCGCCATACATCGCATTTCGCGGAATCCAGTTCTCAAGCACAGACCTTTCGCGCTCATCGTGTTCAGCGACTGAACGGCGCGGGTAGAACTCGCGGCTCCGCGCGGGTTCCGGCATACTTCCTTGCGTGCGTTGGGAAGGCGTAGTATCAGGCATGATCACACTCCAGTTGCAAAGTGAAGAGTTCGAGGGAAATCAGCGGATGTGCGCCGCTTTTCTTCGGGAAGAACGCGACGACGAAGAGGATGAGGACGACGAAGATGAGGAGGAAGGCGACGACGAAGACGAAGAAGATGATGACGATGGCGATGACGAAGATGAAAGTGGCGACGGATACTCCGAGTGAGCCAACTCGCGACTGAACGCGGTGACGGATGACTCGAGAAGATTTCGCTGCGGCTGTCGAGAGCGCTCTCGACTCGCTCCCCGAGGAATTTCGGACGCGAATCCGGAACGTCGCGATGCTGGTGGAAGATCTGCCGCCGCACCAACCAGCCACCGAGCCTGGGCAGCCAAGATCGCTACTGCTGGGTATTTTTCACGGAGTGCCGACGACGAGGAAGAGCACCTTTGACTTGCTGGCAGGGCCGGATCACATTGTTCTCTACCAGAAGAATATTGAGGCGGTGTGCTCCAACGAGGCCGAGGTGCGCGAACAAATTCGACGAACGGTGATCCACGAACTGGGCCATTACTTCGGGCTGGATGAAGAACACCTGAAGGACGTGTAGCGGACGGGCCACGGGATGGCGCGCGCTGCAACGGGATGGGCCGCCAACACAAGGAAGCAAGAAACGCGGGATTGCTTTTGGTCTGTATAATATTGATTCGGATTGGGGGTGATGAGTTTGGCAGAAATTCGATTGCAAGAAGGCGAGTCGCTGGAGAACGCCTTGCGCCGATTCAAGCGCAAAGTTCAGACGGAAGACATTATTAAGGAAGTGAAGCGTCACTCCTACTATCTGAAGCCGGGCGAGAGGAAGCGCGTGAAGCAGGCTCTGGCGCAAAAGCGGGCTCGAAAGAAGATTCGCAAAGAGCACGATTGATGGTTTCCCGGCCAGATGGTGCATGTCCTTGCTAGCCAGCGTGTAACTATCTGATAATAGTTGGTTTGTCGGGAGCACTTTGGAGCCATTCCCACCGGCGCTCCGAGGAAGTAGGCTTGCAATTGAGCAGACTTCGGGGGAGGGCTGTTCAACTGAAAACGCCCCATGATTCTTTGAATCTGGGGCGATTTCGTTTTTTGGGCAAACATCTGGGGTTGGGGGGGAGACCACTTCCGGCATTCGGGTATCCGGCGGAGGGTGACGAGGGGGCACGCGCGACAGGGATGACAACGAAGGAAAAGTAAATTAAGCTCTATTTTCAGTCCAATACCCCTTAGCCGGGATGGCGGAACTGGCAGACGCAGCGGACTCAAAATCCGCCGGGCTTCGGCCCTTGGGGGTTCGACTCCCCCTCCCGGCACCAGCATAAACATTGGTCCTCACGCTGTTTTACCGTCCGGAACGCCGAGTGGCATTTTTCGGCTTGTACCCAGTTTTGTACCCACCCTTGTACCTATCCCTTTTTTCGATCTTGGAAGGACCGGAACTTGCGAAGCAGTGAAGACACGCTGAATCGCCTCCGCCTGCGGGTGGATGTACCGTTGTGTAATTGTGATCGAAGAGTGCCCCGCGATACGTGCCAGCGTGAATACGTCTCCGTGGGCGGCTGTTCCAAGCGTCGTCAGGGCCGTGTGCCTGAGGGTGTAAGGAACGAAATGCTCCGCACCGGATGCCTCTCTCGCCTTCTTGTGCTGATCTTTGGCAGTACCTTCTGTGAAGTGTCCGCACGTGCTTCTGCTACTTGGAAAGACCCATCCATCTTCCGGACGGCCCAATGCTCGATACCTTGATTGCAATAGGGCATACACGCGAGGAGTCATAGGCAAAGTGCGCCGGGCTGCTAATGACTTGCCGTCCACAACCGTGACAAAGCCCGTGCCATCGTCATTCAAGAGCACGGCAGACCAGCGGAGGGGGAACACCTCGCCGGGCCGGAGTCCTTCATCCAAAATGATTGTGGCGCAATCCTTCCACGGTTGCGGGCAAGCAGAAAGGTATTTCTCAATCTCTTTGTCGTTCAGCACTCGGTCCCGCTGGCGCTCGCCGGGGACAAGCTTGATTTTGGCCGGGCGATCCAGTTTATTCCACTCATATGCCAAGTTGAGCGCTCGTCGCAGCGTACGCAACCCACGGTTGATGCCCGATGGCGACATCGGTTTTTTACGCCCAATTGAGGGATGCGTCAGGCTGCGGGCGAAGTCCCGTGCTTGCTGGTCAGTAATCTCATCCAGTCGCCTCCCGGCCATCTCTGACTTCAAAAGCATGTCGCTGCCCTGTACGTAGTACCGCACGGTCCGCGGCTTGGCCGCATGATGTGTATTAACATACGGGATAAAGTCGGTTTTGAGGAAATCCTTGAGCGTGGGTGCTGCCTGTTTTTCGCGGATACCCACTTCGCCCTTGGCGAGGGAAGTCCGATGTGCCGCTTCCAATTGTCGGGCGACCTTATCATTGCGTTGTTTCGTAGAACGAACCACAGGTTCACCGTTCCACTGAAACTTGTACCAGTAGACGCCGCATGATCGTTTCTCGCCGCATTTTGTGCAAGTATTGTTCGGACCACTCTTATTACAGCCACGTTTGAAGATTGCCATTTGTCACCCCTATCTCGTCTTCTCTTATTTCTTGAGGGTCTTCGAATAGTCTTCGGGAGGCGTGTAAGTCACGGTCACTTCCCCTGGTTCTTTCACCCGCTCCCACCGGCGCGTTGCCGCCTTGCTGATTCGCTCGCGGGTTTCGGCGGACCGCATAGAACCGCCCAGCCAAAATTCCTGGGGGATCAGTGAGGGTGTGAACTTCTGCGGCTTATCCGCACCTAGCAGGCTCATCATTAGGCCCACAAAATCGCTTAGGAAAGTGTCATGCTTCTCTGCCGGAAGATGCCGGATGATACGTTCGACCGCCTGGAATGACTTTCTTTCAGCATCCCAAAGCTCGATTGGCAGTTGTTCCTGTTGACTTGCCCGCCGTACCAGGAGCTCCAGCCTATTCAAGTATTCGTTCACTTTGTCTGGAGTCCCGGTCTTCGGTGGATCTTCCTCCACATCTTCGAATAAACCCATTGGCTTTTCATTGCTCCACCCCACAATCTGTAGGCGCCGTTCGATGGCGGCTTCCAAGATCATTCGTCCAGTTTCCCCGGGCCACATCTCAAGCGCACGCTCGTACGTCTTGATACGGCGATAGGAGGTGCGCTCGGTGAAGGGGAGATGCCTTAGCCAACTATGGAAC
>Ga0187847_10003056_pt1 | contig 13026 bp, 12 predicted proteins | sample June2016WEW_4_10_FD_132458 | JGI IMG/M metagenome (GOLD analysis project Ga0187847, IMG submission 132458) | Peatland microbial communities from SPRUCE experiment site at the Marcell Experimental Forest, Minnesota, USA - June2016WEW_4_10 | ecosystem: Environmental > Terrestrial > Soil >...
ACTATCGAAGACGGCATGACGGCCACCCGCTTCACCGAAGCAATCGGCGAGGCCGTAGAGCCCTACAGCTATACCAAATTCGCCTACTACAAGCCGCTCGGATACCCCGAGGGAAGCTATCGCGTGGGTCCGCTGGCGCGGCTCAATATCGTCAAGCGAATGGGCACGCCGAAAGCGGAAAAAGAACTGGCCGAGTTCAAGCAGCTGGCTTCAGGACCGATCGAAAGCTCGTTCTTCTATCACCATGCGCGGTTGGTCGAAATGCTCTACGGCATCGAGAAGATCGAAGAGATCCTCGCCGACTCGAAGATCCTCGACAAGCACGTACGCGCTACGGCCGGCGTCAATCGGCTCGAGGGCGCGGGCCAGGCCGAAGCGCCGCGCGGCGTTCTCCACCACCACTACAAGGTCGACGACAACGGCAAGATAATCTGGGCCAACCTGGTGATCGCCACCGGACAGAACAACAATGCCATGAACCGCGGCGTGCTGCAGGCCGCCCGGCACTATGTGAAGGACGGCAAATTCACCGAGGGCCTTCTGAACCGCGTGGAAGCGGTGGTTCGCACTTTTGACCCATGCCTGAGCTGCTCCACACATGCCGCCGGCCAGATGCCGCTCGTGATTTCGTTGGTGTCAGCTGACGGCGAGGTTATGGATCGCGTGGCGCGGAGCTGATTTTTTTGGCAAACAACCAATAGATTCCGGGACAATTTCCAAGAGACCAGAGATGGATTCGATTCGGAGAGAGAACAAATGGTAGAACCAAGTGCTCGTTGTCTTGTCCTTGCTTGCGGCAATTCCCTGCGCAGCGACGATGGCGTAGGTCCAAAGCTTGCTACATGGGCCGAAGAGCGATTCCGCGAGGAGCCCGATGTGCGCGTGGTTTCGCGCAAGCAGTGGACCCCGGACCTTGCTCAAGACATTGCCGCCGCCGATTCCGTGCTCTTCGTCGATAGCTCGGTCGATTCGGTCCCCGGGCGTGTCTGCCTGAGTCCCGTTCAATCGAATCGAGGAAACGGAGACTCCGCCACGCACAGCCTTGAAGCGCACGAACTTCTCGGCCTCACCCGCAGCCTTTACGGCTCCATTGCCTCGCATGCCATGTTGTTGACTGTTGGCGCCGGCTCAACAGAGCTTGGAGAAACCCTCAGCGACCGCGTCGAAGCTGCACTTCCCCGCGCGCGCGGCGTGCTGGAAAAAGCCGTGCTGCAGTTTCTCGCCAACTGAATCGGCAAACCCAATCTTCCGCACAGGCAAAAAATGGCGGCTGCAGTCTTCCGCAGCCGCCGATTTGAAAGAAAGAATAGACAAGCTTAGAAAGCCGCCACCGTCTGGCGCAGGCTGTACGAGCTCAGCGTCTTGATGTAGTTGCCGCGATCGTAGGGCGAGGTGTCGGGCACCGAACGCCGGCTGAGGCAGCCGCGCGTCTCGGCGAGCGAGGCATACTCGCGCTTTTCCAGCCAGTAGCGCATGTCGGCCAGCACGCGGCCCATGTGCTCGATGCCGTGAATGTGCAGTGCCGAGGCCATCTCGGTCACGCTGGCGCCGGCCATGATCGCCTTCAGCACGTCTTCGGCCGAATGCACGCCGCCTGTGATCGCGATGTCGCCTTTGAAGTGGCCGAAAAGGATCGCCGCCCAATGCAGCCTCGGCAATAATTCGGACGGCGTCGAAAAGTGCAGCGAGGGCCTGACCTCCAGCGTCTCGATGTCGAAGTCCGGCTGATAAAAACGGTTGAAGAGCACTACGGCCTTTGCGCCGCTTTCCTCAAGACGCCCGCACAGGTTCGGCAGGCTGGTAAACGATTGCGAGATCTTGACCGCAACCGGGACCTTGACCGCCTTGCACACACTGTCCACGAGTTCGAGCAGTTGCTGCTCAAGCTCGACGGAAGTTTGGGTACGATCGGTCGCCAGCGCAAAGGTATTCAGCTCGATGGCTTGCGCCCCGGCCTGTTCCATTTCTTTGGCAAACCGTACCCAGCCGCCTTTGGTGGTTCCGTTCAGGCTGGCGATGATGGGAATCCCGACCGCTTCCCGCGCGCGCCGCACGTGCTCCAAATACCCTTCGTGCGTCATGCGGTAGTCGCCTTGCTCGGGCAGATAGCCAAGCGATTCGGCGAACGATTCCGTACCGCGCGACAGGTCTTCGTCGAGCGTGCTCGACTCCAGCGCCAGTTGCTCCTCAAAAAGCGAAGTGAGCACAATCGCCGAAGCGCCAGCATCTTCCATGTGACGAATGTTGTCGATCGATTCAGAGAGCGGCGTGGCTGCGACCACAATGGGGCCGCTGAGTTTGATGCCGAGATACTGCATTGAAATGTCGATCATTTTTCACCTCCAGCAGCCGTAGCCGCCAGCTTGGCTTCCTGATTCTCCGCGGGTTTTTCCGGCGGGGCAATGTGCGGTGTCTCACCGCGACCTGGCATGGCGGCGCGAGCGGAGTAGACGCGCCATTCGCGCTCCACATCGTCCTGCGCTTCCACGAGCAGTTTCGCCGCCAGATCGGGATTGCTACGCGCCAGCATGGTGTAACGGGCCTCGCGATAAGCATAGTCCTTGAGCCGGATCGAAGGCGCCTTCGAATCGAGCTGGAAGGGATTCTTGCCCTCTTCGCGCAACTCCGGGTTGTAGCGCATTAGCGGCCAGTAACCCGACTGAACTGCAAGTTTTTGTTGTTCCAGTCCGTGCACCAGGTCGTAGCCGTGAGCGATACAGCTCGAATACGCGATGATGATCGACGGACCGTTGTGCGCCTCGGCCTCCTGGAAGGCTTTGACGACGTGCGTGTCGTTGCCGCCCATCGCCACCTGCGCCACGTATACCGATCCGTAACTGACGGCTTCCATGGCCAGATCCTTGCGGCTGTTCGGCTTGCCGCTGGCGGCAAACTTTGCTACCGCGCCGCGCGGAGTGGACTTAGAGGCTTGTCCGCCGGTGTTCGAATAGACGCCGGTGTCGAGAACCAGCACGTTCACGTTCTTGCCGGAGCCGAGCACGTGATCGAGACCGCCGAATCCGATATCGTAGGCCCATCCGTCGCCGCCCAGGATCCACACGCTCTTGCGCACCAGGGAGTCGGCAATGGCCAACAGATTCTTGACGTCAGACGATTCGTTGGCGGCGAGTTTTTCGCGCAACGCATTCACGCGCTCGCGTTGCTTGTCGATCTCGGTCTCGGTCTTCTGCGAAGCACCAACCAGATCGGCAGCAAGCTCCGCGCCGATGGCCGACGCCAACCGCGTAACCAGATTTTCCGCGAAGGCCTTCTGCTGATCGAGCGCCGACCTCATACCAAACCCGAACTCGGCATTGTCCTCAAAGAGCGAGTTCGACCACGTCGGCCCGCGGCCCTGCGCGTTCGACGTATAAGGTGTAGTGGGCAGATTGCCGCCGTAGATCGACGAGCAACCGGTGGCGTTGCTGATGTAGAGGCGATCGCCGAACAACTGCGTCAGCAGCTTGATGTACGGCGTTTCGCCGCAGCCCGCGCAGGCACCGGAGAACTCAAAGAGCGGCTGCAGAAGTTGCAGGTCCTTCACCTGACCATGCGAGAGCTTCGAGCGGTCTACTTCGGGCAGCGAGAGGAAGTACTCCCAGTTCGCGCGCTCCGGCTCGCGCAGCGGAGCTTGCGATGCCATATTGATGGCCTTCTTGCTGGCGTCACTCTTGTTCTTCACCGGGCAAACTTCCACGCACAGCGCGCACCCGGTGCAATCTTCAGGCGCAACCTGCAGCGTGTAGCGCTGGTCTTCCATGCCTTTCCACTTGGGCTTGGCCCATTTAAAGGTTACCGGAGCCTTGTCGCCCAGTTCGGAGCTGTAGATCTTGGCGCGGATCACCGCATGCGGGCACACCATCGCGCACTTGCCGCACTGGATGCACAGATCCTTGTCCCACACGGGAATGAACTGCGCAATGTTGCGCTTTTCCCACTGCGCCGTGCCCGAAGGATACGCGCCGCCGGCGGGAAACGCGCTGACGGGAATCAGGTCGCCCTTGCCCTCGGCGATCATGCCCAGCACGTCGTGCACGAACTTCGGCGCCTTTGAAGAGAACGCGCCGGTCAGATCGAACGTCGACGTCGCGGCCGCGGGCAGCTCCACCTTCTCAAGATGCGCCAGCGCGTGATCCACGGCAGCAAAGTTCTTTTCGACCACCGCTTCGCCGCGCTTGCCATAGGTCTTCTTGATCGCCTTCTTGATTTGTGCAATGGCTTCTTCGCGCGGCAGCACGCCGCTGATGGCGAAGAAGCAGGTCTGCATGATGGTGTTAATGCGCGTGCCCATACCTGCCTCGCGCGCCACCTTGTATCCGTCGATCACGTAAAACTCGATCTTCTTGCGCAGCATCTCTTCCTGCGTGCTGTGCGGCAGCTTGTCCCACACCTCGGCCGCGGAGTACGGCGAGTTGAGCAGGAACACCGCGCCCGGAACCGCCGCTTCCAGCACGTTCATCTTTTCGAGGAAGCTGAAGTTGTGGCATGCCACGAAACTCGCCTTGGTGATCAGGTACGTCGACCGGATGGGGTTCGGCCCAAAGCGCAGGTGCGACGTGGTCATCGAGCCCGACTTCTTCGAGTCGTACACAAAGTAGCCCTGTGCGTAGTTCGGCGTCTCGCTGCCGATGATCTTGATGGAATTCTTGTTGGCGCCCACGGTGCCGTCGGAGCCGAGGCCGTAGAACAGTGCGCGCACCGTCTTCGCATCCTCGGTGGAGAAATCCGAATCGTAGTCCAGACTCGTGTGACTCACGTCATCGTTGATGCCGATGGTGAAATGATTTTTGGGTGCGGGCTTCTTCAATTCGTCGAAGACGCCCTTGACCATAGCCGGCGTGAACTCTTTAGACGACAGGCCGTAGCGTCCGCCGATCACGGACGTCGCCGCGAAGGGCAACTTTCCGGTGTTCTCGGCCAGCACCGTCATAATGTCCTGGTAAAGCGGCTCGCCTGCGGCGCCGGGTTCCTTGCAGCGGTCCAGAATCGCCATCGATTTCACACTCGCGGGTAGCGCGGCCACAAATGCCTTGGTGTCAAAAGGCCGATAGAGGCGCACCTTCACCATGCCCACCTTTTCGCCGTTGCGCACGAGCGCGTCCACGGCTTCCTCGGCGGCCTCGGCGCCCGAACCCATGATCACTATCACGCGCTCCGCATCCTTCGCGCCGTAGTAGTCGAACAGGCGATAGCTGCGGCCCGTTAGCGTGGCAAACCGATCCATCACCGATTGCACGATGCCTGGAACAGCCGCATGGAACGGCGTGCAGGCCTCGCGCGCCTGGAAGAAAACGTCGGGATTCTGCGCCGTGCCGCGAATGAACGGCCGGTCCGGCGTGAGAGCGTTTTTGCGAAATGCGATCAGGTACTTGTCGTCCACCAGGGAGCGAATGGTTTCGTCGCTGATAGGCTCAATCTTGCCGACCTCATGCGAGGTGCGGAAGCCGTCGAAGAAATGAATGAAAGGAATGCGGGATTCGAGGGTGGCGATCTGCGCCACGGTGGCGAGATCTGCTACTTCCTGCACGGAGTTCGAGGCCAGCATCGCCCAGCCGGTCGAGCGGCAGGCCATTACATCACTGTGGTCGCCAAAAATCGACAATGCGTGCGTGGCCAGGGTGCGGGCCGTGACGTGCATCGTCGCCGGGGTCAGCTCACCCGCAATCTTGAACATGTTGGGAATCATCAGCAACAGGCCCTGCGAGGCTGTAAACGTAGTACCGAAGGCCCCGGCCTGCAACGCGCCGTGCAATGCACCTGCCGCGCCGCCTTCACTCTGCATCTCTTCCACGATGGGCAATGCGCCCCAGATGTTTTTCTTTCCCTCCGACAGCCATTGATCGGCCCACTCGGCCATAGGCGACGAGGGGGTAATAGGGTAGATAGCAACGACTTCGGACAGCCGATAGGCAACGGAAGCCGCGGCCTCGTTCCCGTCCATAATCACGGTGGGAATCACAGTCTTTGGTTCACTCATTCTCTTCGCTCCACAGTGCGGCTGTTGGGAAGATCCACCGCTACGTTGAGTCTCTGCACTGAGGGGGTAAGCCGCAGTGATGGAAGGCACAGGGAAGGCGAAGAGTCCCACGCTATGAAACGATGTTCACAGCGTGCAACGCCATGTGGATGGGGTAGAGGGGGCGAGAACGCTGCATTAGCTTTGCGGGAACTCGCCGCTTTCCGCGTTAGGCGGTTCTCCTGGGCTCCAGAAGAGTTCCGCCGCGATACCGGCGCCGAACAACAACTCCACAAGCCAAACGCGCCCCCCAAGATAGTGAAGCGCAAACCCGAATAGAATGCACGCTTCAAAAAGCGCAAGGCTAAGAATGCCTTTCGTCATCCATAGGCCAAGCTGTGCCTGAGCCAAATTGCTCTGAGGTGCGCGCTCCGCCGCGGCCTGGCATACGATACGGGGCAGGACAAAACCACCTGAGACGCACCCGAGGGCGACAAGTGTGATTGCAATCTCAACCGGCTGGCCCACATGTCCCGGCAGTTGGACCGGGATCGTGATTGCGACATAGATGAACAAGAATGCAGACATAACAAACGCATACTTCATGACGCGCATGACGAGCGCGGACGATTTCACGTTACTTTCCATCGTCAGACTTCCTCGACAAAGGTGTATCACAGCCGCGCCGCGAGTAGACGCCGGCCTCGGCTCCCTTGCGCAATCGCTTCCCGCCGTGCATCATAAGTGTCAATTCAACTCTCACTGGAAGCAGGAGCTTGAAAAATGCCCGTTCCCTTTTTGAAGGCGACCGCAGCCCATAGCGAAACCTTTGCCGGAGTCACATATCACATCGACGGTGAGCTTGTACCGGTGCTGCATCTTGAACTCAGCGGCATGCCCGTCTATTTCGAGCACTACATTCTGCTCTGGAAAGACCTGCATGTCCGGATTGGCATCAGACCCCTGGCCGGCGCTCTCAAGCGCGTTCTGGCAGGAATGCCCGTCTTCCTGACTGAGGCCAGCGGTCCCGGACAGATTGGATTCAGCCGCGATGGCGCCGGCCATATCTTCGCCATCCATCTGAATCGTGGCGAGGGAATCGACATGCGCGAGCATCAGTTCCTCGCCGCCACAGGCAGCGTTGGCTACACCTTTACGCGCGTTAAGGGCGTATCGAATATGCTGCTGGGCGGCACAGGATTTTTTATCGACCACTTTCGCGCCCAGGATTCCGAGGGCATCGTCTGGGTGCATGGCTACGGGAATATCTTTGAACTCACGCTGGGCGCCGGAGAGCAGATCGACATCGAGCCCGGTGGGTGGATTTTCAAGGACCCATCGGTGCAAATGGAAACGCAGTTCCAGAAGCTAACGACGGGATTGTTCGCCAGCTCCGGTAATCTGGTGTGGAACCGCTTCACAGGCCCCGGACGCCTCGGAATTCAGTCTATGTACGTACACATGCCAACAACGGAGTAGCCCGCGGATTTACGATGTGAGTGAGAATCGACAGACGGAGGACATCGTGGCAAGCGACGACTGCAAACATCCGCAGAAGATTCAGATCCAGCAGCACAGCTTCATGGGAATGGTGTGGTGCGGTGCATGGCTCTTCACGATCGGCTATCTGCATTTGAATTTCTGGCGAGGCCTCCTGGCCATCGTCTTGTGGCCTTACTACATCGGCGTCCACCTTAGCGCTATGACACACTGACCGCGTGCTGTGCATCATGCCATCTTCGAGAGTCGAAGACAGCATCGTGCTCCCTGGAGGGCCCACCCGACCGAGTTAGTCGGGCGGTAAGCTTTCAGCCCGCTCTGTTCAATCAATTTAACAGTTATCGAAATCGCTGAGTGAGTAGGTTTGACCGGGAGTTAGATTGATCTTCTTCTTCTCGCAAAAGACTCTCCACTTCGCAACCGAGTCCCATTGCACGAAGACACCCGAACCATCCTGAAACTTTGCAAAAGCATCGACGTTGACGATGGTTGGCAGAGCGACGGATTTACCTGCCCGCGCATATCCTAGCGAAACAGGTCCCCAAAACGCGTTGCTTACAATGAGCAACGCATCGCGTTCGGTGTTGTTTTTGATTGTGACTTCATTTGACGCACCCTTTGCGCCCAAACTCTCAGGATGCAGCTCTAAAATCTCGAACTTCTCGTTAGTCATGACGAGACCCCCTACTGCTTACCAATATAGATCCATTAGTCAATACGTTTGAGGTCGAAACCGATGCTCTTCGATCTTTTTTCCTCTTTACTATCTTGAATAAGCAGAAAACAAGCCCTTTATTCGATTCATTTTAACCAGATTTTCTTGTTTTTTCAGACAATGTTTAGTCATTCAATTTCTTACCGCGCGAGTGTGCCGTCACGAAAATTCCATTTTCACGTCTGGCTCACGGAGTCGCAAGTCGATTCGCGGGATGTGGCAAAGCCGCTCGACGCACGCATTGGTCTGGAAAACCGTCGCAAGACTTCTGTTAACTAGCCAACATCTCAAGGAGGAATGCATAAGTGGAGTTAGCTTCAGTCGAGCGTACAGGCCCGCTCGATCCAATTGAGACCGATCGCAGCGAAATCCCCGAACGCGTCGTTGTGGCCGCGGTCGGGCAGTGAATGGAATTCCTTGGGCTCGTTTGCGAGCGAATAGAGCTTGAACCCTTGCGATGGCAGAATCACCTGATCGCGCGCGCCATTCACGATGAGAAGCGGCTCGTGAACCGACCGAATCTTCTCTTCGTTATCGAATCGGTCGAGGGCTAGTAAGGTTGCCGGCAAAAAAGGATAGTGCGCCTGCGCGGCCTTCGGAATGGACAGGTATGGTGCCAGCAACATCGCCCCGTCGAGATGAAATTCACGTGCCATCTCGACAGCCACGCCCGTACCCAGCGAGTGACCGAACAGAATGATGTGTCTCTCTGGAACGCCGCGAGCCTCAAGCTCGCGCAAGTCAGCGCGAGCATCGCGATAAAGGCCTGCCTCTGTCGGAGAGTCCGGCAGTCCGCTGTATCCACGATACTCGGCGAGCAGGAATCCATAACCGGCACTAATATACGGATCAGCAACCTGAGCGGCAGTTAGCAAGCTGTCGCCGTTGCCGTGGAAGAAGACGATCGTGCAAGGCTGCCCCGCTGCGGGCGCGTACCATGCCTTCAATCGGATTCCGTCTTCCGTCGGCACCGAAATCTCTCGGAAGGCACGGTTCGCTTGCACCTCAGCCAGTGGCGTGTATGTGTGGGTCGGGTAGTAGAGCAGGTTCCGCTGGTCAAAGAAGAAGAACGCCAACACACTCAAATACAAAACCGCCGCGAAAACAGACAAACGCTTGAGTCTCTTCACGAAATCACCAACGCCCTCCCATCAGGAGCTGCAAACTGGACCTGGGAATATGAAAGATTGACGCGGCTCTCATTCTAAGCGCTTGAGTCGGCCTATCGGAACGCTCTCAAGCAAGTCAAAGCCGGCTTATCTTCGGCAGCCTGGACATTATTGCAATTGATAGTCTATACTCTCCTAAACAGGAGACATTATGGCTACCATCGCCTATCCCGTTACCCGCTACGAACCTCCCGCTCCGGTGGATCTTGGGTCGGCTGCGGAGCGGAAGCGGCTGAGCGCCTCAGGCCTGAAGGCGGTTTTCAAGATTGCCGGGCTCTGGAAGCTGCGGGACGAAGATGTGCGCCAACTTCTGGGCGGTATTACCAACGGCCCCTACTACGCGTTGAAGAAGAATCCGGCGCACCGGGCATTGACGGAGGACGAGATCTACCGCGTGTCCTATTTAATCGGCATCTTCAAAGCGCTGAACATACTGCACGGCAAGCCACTGGCGGACGAATGGGTGCAGCTGCCCAATTCCAACCGCATCTTTGGCGGGCACACGCCGCTCGAATACATGCTGCGCGGCGGTGTTCCGGCCATGCAGACCGTACGGCGGCTGCTCGACGCGCGCCGGGGCGGCCTGTGAGCGGGGCGAAAAAACCACCTCCACGCCGGTCAAGATTGGGAGCGCAAGGAACGGCAGCGGAAAAGCCGGGAGAGGGGAGAAAAGCGGCAGCGAATTTGCCGCCGGTCACGCGCCCCGAGCGCCGCGACACGCACCGCCTGATCCTGTCCAAGTACAGCCCCGGCGGCGATAGCGTGCTGGCGGAGATCGCCGAAAACAACGAGCATTTGCGCGACATCTTCGACCTGGACGGCGCTACCAACGACCGTCTGCTCGCCGAAAATCAGCGGCTGCCCGGAATCGGCGTTCACGAGCTCGTCTTCGGCTTTCCCTACGCGACCGTGGTGAATGCCTCGTTCACTCATGCTCACCCGCTGGGCGGCAGGTTCAATGGGCCGGATCGCGGCGCATGGTACGCCGGCTTCGAGTTGCGCACCGCGCAGGCGGAGGTGGCATTTCATAAAACAGTGCAATTGGCAGAGGTGAACCGCTTCGTGGACGAAGTCACCTACGACGATTACCTGGCAGACTTTCACGGCGAGTATCACGACCTGCGCTCTGCGCCCGGATTCGCCGCAGCCCTCGATGCGGCAAGTTATGCGGTTTCGCAGCAACTCGCCGAGCGCTTGCTGAACGCAGAATCGGCGGGAATTGTCTACCCCTGCGTGCGCCGCCCGCGCGGAACATGCATCTGCTGCTTCCGCCCGGCGCTGGTCACGCATGTACGGAAAGATGCAAGGTACCGCTTCCAATGGGCGGGATCGCCGACGCCCGTCGTCACTCGGGCCTAGCGCGACTGCGTCCGGGACTACCGCCTGTCGCACACTGCGCGGGCTGCATCCGTCATCCAATCCCGCCGATGTTCATTCGTTCTCAGGCCGTACTGACGAGGAGTGATCCTTTGGCATTGGGCCGCGCGGTCTGACGGCAAATACAGGTGCGGCATTGTCGCCAGATCCGTGACTTGGCGGAACGGGCTCATATCGCGCGAACTGCATGGAATAGTCAGGCCGTCCGTTGTGGCTGGACCGAAGCAGCTCGGCGAGCGGCACTATGGCCTTGATGACCTGCGAGGCACTCACGTGCTCTATACCTTCAATCCGCCCGCGCCGCGAGTTAATGTCGCCGATAATCACGCCCATGAACTCTTCGGGTACCGTCGCTTCGACAGCCATCACCGGCTCCAGCAGCACCGGCTTGGCCTTGTGCACGGCCTCTTTGAACGCGATCGAGCCAGCGATCTTGAATGCCATCTCGTTCGAGTCCACCTCGTGATAGCTGCCGTCAAAGAGCGTCACTTTCACATCGACCATCGGGAAGCCGGTCAGAACGCCGCTCTCCATCGCGCACCGCGCGCCCATATCGATGGGCTTGACGTACTCCTTGAGTACGACGCCGCCCTTGATCTCGTCGATAAACTCGTAGCCTTTGCCCGGCTCGTTGGGCTCGATGCGTAGCCAGCAGTGGCCGTAGTTACCCGAGCCGCCCGTCTGCCGGATGTACTTGCCCTCAGCCTCGGCCACTTTGCGGATCGTCTCGCGGAAGGCCACCTTGGGCTCGCCGATCTCGACCGCCGCGGCTTCGAGAATTCTTTGCGAAATCGCTTCAAGCTCCAACTCATCTTCGCTGCTGAGGACGATATGGCCTTCGCTCCGTTCGAGCTTGACTCTGATCGACGGGTTCTCTTCAAGAATTCTGGCGATCTCTCGCTCCACGTACTGGCGACTTCCACCGTCACCCGGGGCGATAGCAATCGTTAGGATCGAAATTAGTTGATGAACATTCATTTTTACTCTCGTGCAAAGAGCTTACGTTTATTTCGCACCCAGCAGCCCTTCCACCAGCGCCTGCCACTCCGCGTCGAGCGTGGGCCGGTGGAATTTGCGGCCGGCGCGGTTGTACCAGTAATCGGCGTTCCACTCCACACCCTCTTTGCGGTGCAGGTAGGCGTGCACGGCCATGGCGTCGGGCGAGGAAAGGTCGTCGACCATGCCGTGAGCGCGCGCCCAATCACCTTTCGCATCCCACCAGAGCGCGGCGAGCGGAGCCGAAAGCTCGACCGGCGGCTTGGCCAGGTTCAAGGTCGCACGGAAATCCTCAAGCGTCATGATTCGCTTGTACCATTAGGGCTCGGCTCGCGCAACCAAGGTCTGTCAGAGGATCCTTTTGATCTTGACGCGATCGTGATTGACGCCGATGTGCGCCCCAGCTCGTCTCGCTTCTGAGATGAACGGGGGCGCGCGGTGAAATGCTTGCACGTTGTCCGATTGCGTTTTGCCTTTGGACCTGTTCTTTGCGCAACCAAGGTCTCTAACAGCACAAATTTGTATCTGGAAACTTCGTGCCGCCCCATCCTTTCGCCCAAGAAACGGGCGAAAGGATGGGGTACCGGAGTTCTTCTTCAAGCTGTCAGAGACCTACTGTGTCCCTGCAGCGGCACCGGCCACTGTCGCTGTCGCTTTCGTATACGCTTCCCACATCGCCGTCTTTTCCGGAGATTGCCAGTCGGCGTTTGAGAACGCGCTGAGCGTATAGTTCTGCGTCGTATAGGTAAACGAGTTGTATTCAAAATAAATCCGCGTCGGTTCGTTGAACGCCGGCGGATTCTTTTGAAATGCTTCCCACTCCGCCCGGTGTGCGTCCCGGTCGACAAACCACTCCGCGGGATAGGGCAGATTCTGGCATCGCGCCTGCAAATCCTGGACCCGGAATGCGCCTTGGTCTCCGTAATCCCGGAATATCTTGCCGAAGAAAGTGAACGTAATAGTCTTCATAGACGGGTCTATCACCATCTGCCGTTCAGCATGTTGCAGGGGCGTCCCGCTATCGGCAGAGTACAGGTTGGCGCTCACGGAGCACGCCATATGAGTCTGCACATCCACGCCTGCATCGATCACCAGCGATCCGTTCGCAATCTTGTCCTGAAATTGCCCGGTGAACTTTGCAGCCACGGTCGGCGACGCATAAAAGGACTGGTGAATAACAAACGGATCCTTGAAGCCGTCTACGGTTACCGTGACCTGAAGGCGCAGAGATCCCCAATACTTTTTGTCTGCGGACGGCGCCTGCCACTGAAATGTGCATACTGAACTGGCGTCGTCGCAGGAGAAAGGCACAG
>Ga0187847_10003057_pt1 | contig 13026 bp, 10 predicted proteins | sample June2016WEW_4_10_FD_132458 | JGI IMG/M metagenome (GOLD analysis project Ga0187847, IMG submission 132458) | Peatland microbial communities from SPRUCE experiment site at the Marcell Experimental Forest, Minnesota, USA - June2016WEW_4_10 | ecosystem: Environmental > Terrestrial > Soil >...
CAATTCAGTGACGTATCTTGGGCTGAACCTTGGGCTGAAGAGAGAGGGCGGATTCGCTCAACTCCTTTGGAATGATGGTGGTGGCCAGGGACGGAGTTGAACCGCCGACGCCAGCCTTTTCAGTGCTACGTTAAGCTGTATTCTTAACAACTTAAGTGACTCCAGGTGGCCGCCTAAGTCCTTGAGAAGACGTGAGAGACATGCGAATCGTGGGTGCAAATCGTGGGTTCAAAACCGCACCAATAAGGGCCACGATTGAACTTGGTTCGGGGCCCCCTTTCATGGTAGGATTTTCCTACCGATGGCAACTCACAATTCCACGCTCGAATACCTGACTACGACCAAGATCGGCGAGAAGGGCCAGCTTACTGTTCCCAAGCAGTTCCGCGAGGATCTTGGGCTGGGAATTGGTGCGCCTTTTGCAGTCTTGCGGCTGGGGGACGGTCTCATCCTTATGCCGGAACAGCAGCGCTTTGAACAACTGTGTCAGCAATTGAGCTCAAGCCTGACTGCCGTGGGGTTGAACTCAGGCGACGTGCTTGCGACGCTTCCCCAGGCCCGCAATCGCGTTTACGCGCGACGCTACGGAAAGAAGCTACCAGACACCGCCGTCCGGCGCCGTTCTCGAAGCCGTCGCGGGAAGTGACCGGGCAACGCAGAATCCGCCTTTTCCTCGACTCAAATGTCCTAACGCGAGGAATCGTTTCTCCCTGGGGATTAGACAAGGCCACCTTGTCGCTGTGTGCGGCGAAGGTCTGTAGGCTAGTTCTGGCCGAGGTAGTCCGCGATGAAGTCGAAGAGAACCTACTCCTCCATGCAGAAAATCTCCCCGCCCTCGATGCAGAGCAGTTGATTGAGGATTACCGACACCTCATCACACTCACCAATCCCGAAATTATTTCGTACCCCGACAAGGACCTGGTTCGTTTGAATCGGCACCTGATCCGCTACGCAGCCGACGTCCCGGTCCTTCTGTCAGCCACGGCCGGCAAACCGGATTGGCTACTTACGCACAATCCGAAGCACTTCACCAACACCGTCGCACAACGAACATCGCTGCGTATTGCCACGCCGGCAGAGTTCTTTAGGGCGCTGTCGGCGTTATTCCGGTAGCCGCAAAGTCAATGAGTGTGCCAGATCGCCTGCAAGCGGCACATCAAGCTACGGTCTTGGCGGGCGAAAAACTGTATGATGTGACGTGATTGTCCCTGATGAGAAACTTGTGGGTGCTCATACCGATGTCACGCATCTTTTGTGTGTTCGCCTGGCTTCTCGAGGCATTATCGAGCGTCCCGCGAATGGGCTCTGGAAAAGAGACTAAATTTACAAGTCGACGCGAAAATTCTCGTTGAGTGTAACTGCCTGCTAACGTCAGTCAGTCACCACGATGGTCTAAGATGATCGCATGCCACCAATGCCAGCCCAGCCTCCGGCTCTGATTGCCATAGACCACGATGACTACTACGCGAGCCGTGTTGGCCGCACGAAGAGCGGTTTGCAGGTTTTCGTTACCACACCGTTCGTTCCCGCTTTGGGCGATGAGATGGGTCGGGAGTTTCTCGCGGTTTACATCTTCGACCCGAACGGAAAGCTCGATGAAGCAAGAATCGACGATCTCGGTCCTCGTTCTGCCTTGGACCGGAACTCTCGGACAATGGACGCCACTCGCGAGAGTGGCATCGGAGCATTCTCGACTTAATGAAGGTCTTGAGCAGCGATGCACTAAAGGACGTGACCGCGTCCGCGACCAAATAAACGGGAGTAGAGTTAAGACTCACGGTGCTGAGTCGCAGAACAGAATGATTCAAAACCGCAGGCGTCCCCTGAAGCGCCTTCGATACTATAAGGTGAAAAAAACAATGCTCATACTTGATAAAGTCGGCAAAGCCACCACCCGTCCTGCCCACGATGTTCTACGTGTTGAAGCGCATCCCCTCGATCCGCTTTTCAATCCGAAAAGTGTGGCGTTAGTGGGCGCCTCTGAGCGCGCCGGCAGCGTAGGTCGCAACGTACTCTGGAACCTGCTCAGCAGTCCATTCGGCGGCACAGTCTTTCCCGTCAACAATAAGCGCTCCAACATCTTGGGCGTGCGCAGCTATCCGAGCGTGCGCGAACTGCCTGAAGTCCCCGACCTGGTCGTGATCACCACGCCCGCTGCCACAGTACCCGGCGTATTGCGTGAAAGCGTGGAACTCGGCATTCCAGGCGGGATCGTCATCTCCGCCGGCTTCAAGGAAACCGGCGCGCCTGGCGTCGCTCTGGAACGCGAGATCATGGAAATCATCACTGGCAAAATGCGCATCATCGGACCCAATTGCCTCGGAGTGATGAACCCTATCCAGGGCCTGAATGCCACCTTCGCTGCGGCCGTTGCCAAACCCGGCAACGTAGCCTTCATTAGCCAGAGCGGCGCACTTTGCACCGCCGTCCTGGATTGGAGTTTGCGGGAAAACGTCGGCTTCAGTTCCTTCATCTCCAATGGTTCCATGTTGGACGTGAACTGGGGGGACCTGATCAGCTATTTCGGCAACGACTCGCGCACGAACGCGATCGTCATTTATATGGAGTCGATTGGCGATGCCAGTTCGTTCCTCTCGGCCGCGCGTGAAGTCTCGCTGACCAAGCCGATCATTGTGATCAAGGCGGGACGCACCGCTGCCGCCGCTAAAGCCGCTGCTTCGCATACCGGTTCACTCACCGGCTCCGACGATGTTCTCGACGCAGCCTTTCGTCGCGTCGGTGTTCTACGCGTTAACTCCATCGCCGATATCTTCTACATGACCGAAGTCCTCGCCAAGCAGCCGCGCCCCAAGGGCAACCGTTTGTGTATCGTCACCAACGCCGGCGGCCCTGGAGTTCTCGCCACCGACGCCCTCGTACAAGGGGGTGGGGTGCTCGCTGAGATTTCACCCGAGAGCATGGTGGCCTACAACCAGCTTCTGCCTCCTTCATGGAGCCACGCCAACCCGGTCGATATTCTCGGCGATGCCGAGCCCGAGCGCTACGCCAAGTCGCTCGAGATCGCCGCCAAGGATCCCAACATCGACGGCATGCTTGTCATCCTCACCCCTCAGGGCATGACCAATCCCAAGCGCATCGCCGAAGAGCTGAAGCCCTTTGCGCACAGTCTGGGAAAGCCCGTACTCGCCAGTTGGATGGGAGGCAGTACCGTGGCCGCCGGGGACGAGATCCTAAAGCAAGCTGGTCTGCCCAGCTTCCACTACCCCGACACCGCCGTGCGCGCCTTTAACTATATGTGGCAGTATGCCGACAACCTCAAGGGTCTGTACGAGACGCCATCGCTGCAGACGGGAGATTCCGGCGCCGATCGTGAAGCGGCACGCAACATAATCGACGCAGTAAATAACACCAACCGCACGACGCTGACCGAGTATGAGTCCAAGAAACTGCTGGAAGCCTATCGCATTCCAACTACCAGGACGGAGATTGCCTCGACTGTGGACGAAGCGGTTGCCTGGGCGGAAAAGATTGGCTATCCCGTCGTGCTCAAGCTTCATTCGCTTACCATCACGCACAAGACGGATGTCGGCGGCGTGATCTTAAATCTGCGCGATGGCGCCGCAGTACGGGAAGCGTTCAACGGCATCCAACGCGCCGTGGCGGAAAAAGTTGGAGCCGAGCATTTCCAGGGTGTGACCGTCCAGCCGATGGCCAAGCTCGACGGTTACGAATTAATTCTTGGTTCCAGTCTGGATACCCAGTTCGGACCGGTGCTGCTTTTTGGAACCGGTGGCCAACTGGTCGAGGTCTTCAAGGACAAATCACTAGCTCTGCCTCCGCTCAACTCAACCCTGGCCCGCCGCATGATGGAGACCACGAAGATTTATCATGCCCTCCAGGGCGTGCGCGGGCGCAAGACTGTCGACATGGCTGCGTTGGAGAATCTGCTGGTGCGCTTCAGCGAATTGGTCGTCGAGAATCCGCGCATCAAGGAAATTGACATCAATCCCTTGCTCGCCTCTCCCGATCGCCTACTGGCGCTCGATGCTCGAGTCGTGCTACACGAAGCCTCAGTGCCGGATGAGAAACTCCCGCGCTCGGCCATACGCCCCTACCCCGAAAAGTACGTTTCCAAATGGACGATGAAGAACGCCGAAGAGGTCTTAATCCGGCCGATTCGCCCCGAAGACGAGCCTAAAATGGTTAGGTTTCACAAGGAACTGAGTGATCGCTCCGTCTATCTGCGCTTCTTTCAGCCGCTGAAGTTCTCGCATCGAACCGCGCACGAGCGCCTCACCCGAATCTGCTTTATCGATTACAACCGCGACATGGCCTTGGTGGCGGAGCATCAGAACGCGCAGGGAGAGTCGGAGATTATTGCCGTCGGCCGCATGAGCAAACTACACGGCGTCCCGGAAGCCGAACTGGCGGCACTGGTTCGGGATGGATTCCAAGGCAAAGGCCTGGGCACTGAACTTTACCATCGACTAATTCAGATTGCGCGGGAAGAAAAACTAAACAAGGTGCACTCCAACATGTTGCGGGAGAATCTGGAGATGATCGCGATCTGTCGGCGTCTGGGCTTCCACTTGGCGGATGACGCGAACGGCGACAACCTTATTCTCGCGGAACTGGCTCTGTAGCTGGTGGGCTCCGCGCAATTCCTGCACGGGCCCATTTTTCTGAAAGCAGAAGACGTGAACCCGAATCCTATGGAGAAGTGGGCGCTCCACTGGATCTGAAATGCAAAGAAGCCTATCGAGCCTCGGGCGACACAAACTCGACGCGGAGAAGCCAGCCCTTGCCCGCGTGGATGGAAACGCCCCTTACGCCTGCGGAGTGTATGCGCCGGGGTGGTATCACCCGAGCGTGGCACTTCGTCGCGCAGCCCAGCAAACTGTAACGCCGCAGACGACCCCGGCGCTGTGACTCGTTCAAAGATGGCGTATCACTCTTCAGAAGTTGTAATGCATGTTCAACGCGCAGAATTGAATGTTCGCTTGTTCGCTGAATTGCGGCATCGATTTCTGCTTGCATGGTCTGTCCTAACCCAACTGGGCAGGCGACACACGCGGCGATCACTGCCGTGCGACCCGCTTTCGAGGAGGCAAACATTTTGGTGTGCATCGTGCTTTGACCGCTCAGAGAGACCATCTGTATTTGCTTGAAGTCAAACGCCGACTCGCGTTCCACATTCACAAGTTGCTGTGACTCTTGCGGTTCCTCGCCGCCACCACTGAGGCCGTGGCCGTGTGGCTTACAAGTGCTGTCGATGACGAAATCAAATTTACCGAAATAGACACGCCCCCGGACTTCTACCAACTTGTGGTCGTAGGCGCTTGGGTGGGTCTCCAATTGACAAGTAGTCACTTGAAGTGGCGGCTCCGCGGATCGCCTGTTCTCGGCCGAGGCAGCCGGGATCGCGCCAAGAAGAACAATCAGACGAGGAATTCTCGCGCGTCCCGCGAATGGGCTCTGGAACGAGATTAAATTTACAAGCCCGCGACGTGCAGCCTCGACCGCCAGTATCCTAAGAGGGCGCAATGATTACTTCTAGAGAACTCGAAACAATCCCCGTTTTTGCGGGTGTTGACGAAGAGGAACGACGCCGCCTCGCGCGACGCGCGGCCGACATTCATCTCGAGCCTGGCGAGTGGCTCATCCGTGAAGGTGAAGAGCCGCGCTTCTTCGTCATCCTCGAAGGTGAACTCGAAGCCGTCAAAGACATCGTCGGCCAGCGCCGGGTGCTCGGTCGCAATGTCGCCGGTGAGTTCTCCGGTGAAATGCCTATCTTTATGGGTACCACCAGCATTGTCTCCGTACGCGCCGTTACAAAATGCCGCGTCGCTCGCTTCGAGCGTCAGCAACTACAGGAACTCGTTCGCGATAGCCCTTCCGCTGGCGAAATTATCTTCCAAACCATGACCTCACGCTTCGCCACGGCGCAGAAGTTCGCTCGCGAGACACCTTCCTCACGGGTCCAGATCTCCGGATCGAAGTACGACAATAATTGTCGCGCTATCCGAGCTTTTCTCTCCGCCAATCGCATCCAGTACGACTGGCGTCCGAGCATAACTGAGCCGGAAACCGACATCACAGTCTCGGTCGAAGGTACAGCGCTCGAAAATCCTACTGTCCGGCGCGTTGCTGAAGCCCTCGGCTTCCACACTGTCCCAAGACACCAGCAGTACGACATCATTATCGCCGGCGCCGGTCCTGCAGGCATGGCAGCTGCCGTCTACAGCGCATCCGAGGGACTCAAAGTCCTGCTCGTCGAGCGCTTTGCCGCCGGCGGCCAAGCGGGCACATCCTCACGCATCGAAAACTACCTCGGCTTTCCTGCCGGCATCTCCGGCGACGAGCTCACCGAACGCGCCCTCAAGCAGGTCAAGCACTTCGGTGTCGAGATTCTCTTCAAGCGCAATGTCGAAGAGGTCCTGTCGCTAGACGGCGGCCATAGCATCACCCTCGACGGCGGCGATCGCATCAGCGCACGTGTCCTCCTGCTGGCCACTGGCGTTTCCTGGCATCGCCTAGAGTTTGAAGGCCATGATGAACTCCTTGGCCGCGGCATCCTTTATGGCGCGTCTCGCTTTGACGGTGTTGCCGTTACAGGCCGGCGTATTTTCATCGTCGGCGGTGGCAACTCCGCTGGACAGGCCGCCGTCTTCTATTCCGCCTATGCTGCCGAAGTGATCATGCTCGTACGCGGTCCTGGAATTACCCTAAGCATGTCGCAATACCTGATCCAGCAGATCCACGACAAGGCCAACATCAGCGTCGAACCCTACACAGAGGTCACAGGCGTACATGGAGAAGACCATCTCGAGCTAATTACGACCACTTCGCGCCCGCCCGGCGGCCCCGGATTCACCTGCAGGCGCGACGCGAAGGCTCTCTTCATCATGATCGGTGCCGTCGCCAAAACCGAGTGGCTGCCCGCATTACTCGAGCGCGACGCCAACGGCTACATCTGCACTGGCCGCGACATAACTACTTGGTCACTTGACCGCGAGCCGTTCGCGCTTGAGACGAGCATACCCGGAATCTTCTGCGCCGGCGACGTTCGACACGGTTCCGTCAAACGCGTTGCCAGCGGCGTTGGCGAAGGCAGCATGTCCATCGCCTACATACACGAATACCTGGCAGTTACCCGGTAGGCATCCGCAAGGCGGCGCATTATCATCGTGGTGCCAATGCATATTGAAAGAGGCCTCGGCCGCGGCCTTTACATATGCGTCAGCACCTGCCTGAGTTCGTCGAAGTGCACCCGGTCGCGGCCTTCCGTCTTTGCCCGGTACAGCGCGTCGTCGGCGCAGCGCAGCAGATCCTCGGTGGTTGCCGCCCCGCAACCCGGTCGCAGCGCCGTCACCCCGATACTGCACGTGACCGCCAACTCCCCGTCCCCATCGGTGAAGCGCGCTTCGTGGATACGGGTCACCAGCTCTTGCAGGCGGTCCGGGCTCGCCAACGGGTCGCATCCCGGCATCAGGATCAGGAATTCCTCCCCGCCGTACCGTCCAATCAAGTCGTAACTGCGCAGGCAGTTCTGCAGGCGTTGGGCGGCCTCGCGCAGCACTCGGTCCCCGCACAGGTGACCGTGACTGTCATTGATCTGCTTAAAGTGGTCCAGGTCCGCCATGGCCACCGTCAGCACCGTTCCTTCGCGTGCCGCGCGGCCCCGCTCCCGCTGTATGTGCTCCAGAATCGCCGCCCTGTTTAACAGCCCGGTCAGGGAATCGTGCGTGGCCTGGATCTGCAGCTCTGCCCGCGCCTTCGCCAGCTCCGCTTTCTCGTTCTCCAGTTGTTGCGTGCGTTCCGTTACCAGCCGCTTCAACTCCATCCGGCCGCGCACCAGCTTTCGCGTGCGCAGTTCCACCAGGGCCCAAGCCAGCAGAGCGCCGGCCAATACCCATCCGAACCAGGCCAACGGCGTCCGATACCACGGAAGCGGAACGGCGAAGCGAAGCGCCGCCTCGTCACTGCTCCATTCGCCGTCATGGCGCGCTGCCTCCACCCGGAACGCGTAGTCTCCCGGCGGGAGGCTGGTGAATACCGCTGTGCGCGCATCCCCTGCCTGAATCCAGTCGTGGTCGTAGCCTTCCAGCCTGTAACGGAAGCGGATCCGCGTGGGCGCCAGAAAACTAATGTCCGTGTACTCAATCGATAACCGGAACGCGCCTGGTTTGAGTTGCATCTCTCCATCCAGCGGCAGGCTGCGCCCGTCGAGGCGCACGCTCTCGATGCGCGGCCGTGGCAGCGGCTCCGAGGCCAGCAGGCGCGCCGGCTGCGCCACCGCCAGGCCGTCCAAGGTCGGATACAACAGCCGCCCATCCCAGCCCTCCGATCCCGCGTTCGTGCTTCCTTCCATCGTTTCCCGCGAGCGCATGCCGTCGGCGGTGTCATAGCCCACGCTGTGGATGGTCGCGATCTTACCCGCCGCGAACCGCGCCAGATCCGACTTGGCCACCCGGAAAATGCCGTGGTCCGATCCCATCCACAGGTTGCCGATGCGGTCTTCCACCAGATCGCTGGCGGTCGCGTCGAATAGGCCGTCTTTTTGCGTGAACGATGCGATCTTCCCGTTCTCGATCCGGTTCAGTCCAGCCGCGGTGCAGCCCACCCAGACCGTCCCATCCGGATCGCCCAGCAACGCAGAGATATGGTCGCTCAGCAGGCCATTCGCCGTTGTGTATCGTGTGGCGCGGCCGTCTTTCATGCGCAGCAGACCGTCGCCATCCGTGCCCACCCATATTGCGCCATCCGGGCTCTGCGCCAGCGAAACCACTGCGCCGCTTGTGGTCACATGATCGAAACGCCCGTTCACCAGGCGCGCCAACCCCGCTCCGTACGTGCCTACCCACAGCCGTCCCTGCGGGTCCTCCAGTAGCGCATTGGTCGCGGCATTCTTCGCCAGCCTGTCGCGATACACGTGGAAACGCCCCGCCCGCATCCGCGTCAGCGTCCCATGCCGGCTCCCGATCCACAGGCTTCCGTCTCGCCCCGGCAGCAGGGAATGAATCCCCTCGCTCGGCAGGCCATCCCTTGCCGTGTACACCCGCACGCGGCCGTCGGGCGCGATCTGGTTCAGTTTGCCTTCCTCCGCAGCGACCCACAGGCTACCGTCGCGCGCTTCCACCGCGCTGAAAATCACGTTGGATGACAACCCCTCCGGCTTTCCCCATACCGTGAATTTCCCTTCCCGCAGCTGCATCAGCCCGCCGTCGAAAAAACCCACCCATAGGCTGTGTTCCCGATCCGCCAGTATAGCGTCCACCGTATGTCCCGGCAGACTGCCGCTGGTGTCCGCCATCTTCAGATCGCCATTGTGGAACCGCGCCAGACCGTATTTCTCCAGCCCAATCCACAAATTGCCGTCTCCGTCGAAGGTCAAGGCGTTAATGTCGTCCCGCGGCAGCCGCGCCGATACGGCTTTCACCACGCCATCCGACTCGCGCGCCAGCCGACCCTCCGCCGATCCCATCCACACCGACCCGTCGGTAGCCGTCGCCAGCGCCGTCAGCGCATTGCTGGGCAGTCCATCCCGTGTTGTAAACGTCCGGAAGAGAGTGCCATCGAAACTGGCCAGTCCCCTGTTCGTCGCAATCCATAGCACTCCAGCCGAGTCACTCGTCAGCCCTGTCACCTCTTCGCCCGGAAGTCCGTCGCGTACGTGCCACACCTGCGCCTCGCCGTCGCACATGCGATTGAGGCCCCGGCCGGTGCCAATCCACACGCATCCGTTCCGCCCCGCCGCCAGCGCTTCAACGTTGTCGTCGGAAAGCCGCGTCTCCGCCCCCTTCCCGCCATTCCCACCCACGGCTGGTGCTTCGCTCGTCCACGTTGTCCAATGTCCGCTTCTTAGGTGCGTCAGCCCGCTGTCGGTCCCGATCCACAGGCTTCCATCCGGCATAGCCAGCAGCCTATGGATATAATTCGCCGGGAGAGCGGGTGTGTTGCGCCGGTCAAACGCCTGGAACTGCACCCCGTCGAAGCGCGCCAGCCCCTCCTCCGTTCCCACCCATAAGTATCCATCCGGCGTTTGCGCGATGGAATAAACAGAAGTTTGCGGCAGCCCCGCATCCGTCGTCCACACCGTCTGGATGTACTGCGAGACCGGTTTGAGCGGATTCAGCGCCGTGGCGCGTAGTGGCCACGCAGCCGCAGTCAGCAGCGCCAACCAACCGCTCCACCTCGCAACTCTGTGCAGACCCACCATCATTCCACCTTATCGGCATAATCCGTTAGTTCTTTCGCCCGCACGGCACCGCAAGTTCTGCTTCCCGAGGTGCCGGCTGGGCAGCAAGTGTGCGATTGATTACTCTAAGGACAAACGAAGCCTGCTTTTTCAATTACTTACGGACCGCTAGATCGCGAGGTTGGGGTTTGGGGAGCAAAGGAACCGAAAACCCGTGTCGTGTTTCCTTATTTAAGGCAGGACGGCATTTGCAGGGCGAATTTATCTTCAATTGGTATAGTCGCGCATTTCCAGGCGGATTTTATCTTTAATTTGTATCGAGATTTTGCCGTGATTTAAGCCGTCTTGCCGGGCGCTTCCGACCTCTGCATTCACAACGCTGAATAGTGCGGCCCACATGGGACAACTATGTCCTTCGGTTCCCCGTGGTGGTGGCGCTACTGAACGAAGATCTTGCGAAGGAAGGCAACACCCAAGACTCTGAAGAGTCAGCTATTGCACTCGTTTGAGGTCCATTATCCAATCCGTTTCCCACGTTTTTCCACCATCGGTTGATTCTGCCTGCTCTCAGTGACATGAGGTGGGTGATCTCGGACCATATGAGCCGTGTGCGGACTGGTTGCGATGGTGCCGGAACAGGGAGCGCAATCCGGCGGGCGTCATGCGGATGCCGCGAGCGGGCCCTTTCAGCACCACGAACAGTGCCGCAGAGCAGGGATCGGGCCGTTCCAGTCGCAGATAGTGATCGAGCGGCTGTGTCGTCTCCGGCGCCAGTGGTAGCAAGCGCAGCTTGCTACCCTTACCTGTAGTTTTGACCGATAACTGGCGCAGACGTTTCAGCGCTATTTGGTGCTCGAATCAGGTCGGCTTGCGCTACCAACAATCGGTCACATAGCTGCGCATGCCGATGATCTCGCTAAACTATTCATTTAACAGGCGGAGTACTTGAGCCTAGACTTCCGGGGACACGGGTGCCGTTCCCCTCCGTGCCTCTCAGATCCTCAGATACGCCAAATAGCGCTGAAACATTTGCGCCAAATAATTCTGAAAACAACACCCTTCGGAGCCTTACTCGTCTATTCCGGACTCGATCTGCTGCGCCGCGAGCAAACGGAAATTCATCCGGAGAAGAACTTGGTGCTACGCCTCTTTCACCGGGCGTTTCCGGTCACAAAAGAATATGTGGGCGGGCAGTTCTTTGTGCGCGGGATGGAGAAGGCCGTTGCGCTACTCCGCTATTCATAGTGCTGCTGCTGGTCGAGACCAGCGACATTCTTTTTGCGGTGGATTCGATTCCCGCGGTGCTGACCATCACGTTGAATGCCTTTATCGTTTATACGTCGAATGTGTTTGCCATTCTGGGGCTGCGCTCCCTGTACTTTGCTTTGGCCGGCCTGATGGAGCGGTTCCACTATCTTCACTACGGGTTATCCATGGTGCTGATTCTGACTGGGATTAAGATGCTGGGGGCGCACCATTTCGACATTCCCACCGAGAGGGCGCTTGCGATCGTGATTTTAGTTTTGGGCGCTTCGATCGTCGCATCGCTTCTGCACCCGGAAAAGCAATCGGCCGAATAGTTCGCTCCGTATGGTCCCAAAAAGTCAAAGATCTCTGACCACAGGCGGGACGCGGAGGACACAGGGGGCCTTACCTTATCGCGATTATGGAAGGTTTGCCCGGAACTTTGGCTGGAGCCAGCAATCGTCGCATCGCACTATCAGTAAACACTAGCCGACTTCATTACTTATCGGGGCAAGTCGGCATCAAGTCACTTTCGTGTAGCGACAATACACCTGGAATCGGACCTGATGTGGTGCGAGTGATCCACAGTTTTCTCTGGCCAGCTGGCGGCGCTCTATCAGTTTCCGCTCGACGACTTGTCGTGCGGTGCGCTCTCAAACCGTTTGCCCATCCATGTTCACGTCGGAACGCAGATGCGCAGGAAATACGCGTTCTTGCCAGTCAGCCCGGTATACCTTCTGACCACACGACGACTCAGACAAGCGGCCTATCATGCGACAATCTTCGGAAGAACGACGCTGAATTGCTGTTTTCAAGTCGGCGTCGCACTATGGAGTACGATGCCAAATACTTCGAAACATTTAGAGCCACGCTGGCCTGCAATGGTTGCTCTGCTTGCCGTGGGCGGATTGCGCTTTTCTCTGCCTGAATCCCTGTCAGCGGGTCCCGACTGGTTGATCATCGTCGTTGTCGGAGTGCTTCTGATTCCCACCGCGTGGGCACGTCAGCGCGGTAAAGATAGCCTCAATAAGCTTTTGGGCTATCTGCTGAGCTCCATCGTGACTATCGACATGATCTGGTCGCTTGGACTGCTGGTCGCGGCTCTACCCGCGCATCGACAGTCTCCTAAGGATCTGTTGCGTTCCGCAGCCGCCTTATGGATTACGAACATCCTGGTCTTTGCCTCGTGGTACTGGCGTTTGGATGCAGGTGGCCCGCGCGAGCGTGAGTTGCGTGGCGTACATACCGACGGAGCATTCCTTTTTCCACAGATGACTCTCGATCAGCAAGCCAAGCGCGAGATGGGAGAGCAATGCTGGAGTCCAGGTTTTGTGGATTACCTTTTTCTCGCCTTCAATACCAGTACCGCATTTTCACCAACAGACTGTCCGGTATTATCAGCATGGGCCAAATTCCTTATGATGGTTCAATCGCTCATTTCCCTGACAACGGTGGCTCTGTTGGCCGCTCGCGCAGTAAATATTCTTTAGCCTCCTTGAATCCTCCTTGACAAGAAAAGTTGTCAATGGTACCGTCTCCTCGTGCTCGACCTCCAAGTCATCGATGATCCGGCAGTGGCGACGTCGGCTTTGGAGCCCATGCGGAGTCGACTCCTCTCCGAG
>Ga0187847_10003058_pt1 | contig 13026 bp, 10 predicted proteins | sample June2016WEW_4_10_FD_132458 | JGI IMG/M metagenome (GOLD analysis project Ga0187847, IMG submission 132458) | Peatland microbial communities from SPRUCE experiment site at the Marcell Experimental Forest, Minnesota, USA - June2016WEW_4_10 | ecosystem: Environmental > Terrestrial > Soil >...
AAGGGGTTTGTGTTTTTGAGTCTGGAAGACGAAACGGGCGTGGCGAATGCGATCATCACTCCCGATTTATTTCATCGTCATCGATTGCTGTTGGCGTCGGAGCGGTTTCTGGCGATTGAGGGGATTTTGCAGAATCAGGACAATGTGATTTCAGTGAAAGCGGAGCGGGTGCAGCCTTTATTTGTGACCAAGGCGGAGACGGTGTCGCACGATTTTCATTGAGCGGGATTGCGCGCGAGAATCAATGGAAGAGTTCAGGGCGGCGGATTTCGAATTCAATCAGGGTGCACGCAAGAAGCGCACCGCAGGCGCGAAAGCGCGATCCTACGTAGCGCTTAACGGCACGACCGAACGGTGGTGCCCTTCCCGGTCGCGCTTTACTCCGGCGGTTCTTCTGCACGGCCATCTGGCGGCGCCAGCGGCAGCCTGGTGGCGCCGCGCATGATGTCGCGCTCCGGCGGCGAGAACACGGTCTTGAAGCGGGGAGAATCGATGATGCGTTCGCGCTCGCCCGGGGGCATGGCGCGCAGATCGCGGACGGCGGTCGTCACCATGCGGCGGCGCTCGGGAGGCAACTGCTGCATGCGGTTGAATAAATCGCGCACCTGTTGCTTCTGGCCCGGGGTTAGGTGCTCCCAGGTTTCCATGCGGTTGAGCATGCGCTGCTGCTGGTCGCGCGGCAAGCTGTAAAAGTGTTCCAGGCGCTGCCGCAGCAACTGCTGGCGCTCGGGAGACAAGCGGCGAAAGCCGGGATCGTTCTGCAAAGCGCGCTCGCGCTCGCTGGGCGAAAGGCCCTGATAGCGGCGCAGCCAGTCGCCGGCGTGTCCCTGTGGAGCGCGCGGTTGGGGCCGAGCCTGCGCCCGCTGCACATTCGCGTTATAGCTTTGGACGCGGCTGCTTTGGGCGCTGCTGTATTGCGCCAGGCAGGGGGATGCCTTCAGGGTCGCGATCGCAAGCACCGCCGTCGCGATCCATCGCACTTTCAAATTGTAAAAACGCATTCTCCCCGTCCCACTCTTCCCGCCCTCACACTTCCGCGAACGAATTACGGATTGGCGGTCACATCGTGCTGCACTTCGAGGTCGTCGAGCAAATCGAAGTCGGAGTACAGATCGTGATTCTTTTCCAAAGACTGAAGATCGCTGACTGCCGTGCCTGGCTCTGCCGCCGCGGTCGGCGATTCGATACCCGCAACTTCGCGCCCGGAGTTATACACTCCGCCGCGCTGGCTCAGGAACAAGCCTACGCCGATCACCATGAGCAGGGTAAGAGCCGCGGCCAGCACCGGTTGCCGGAACCACGCCAGCCAGTTCGCCTGCGGCTTCGCCATCTCCTCGCGCAGACGCGCCTGCAGGCGAACGTCAAAATACGGCGAGGGCTCTGGCGCCTGCCACTCATCCAACAGCGCCATCGTCTTGCGGAACTCTTCCAGTTCGCCGGCGCAGGCCGCGCAGCCCGCCAGATGCTCGCCCATCTGAGGCGTTATAGACTTTTCATCGGATGCCATCTCCGGCATCATCTCTCGAATCTCTTCGCACTTCATAACCGTACTCCCCTCGATTTCACTTCGCCTCAGCGGCTAAAGCCGCTTGTCCCGCGACCGTTGTTGGCATCGCGGAAGCGATGCCCCGCTACGAGCCTTCCCTCAAAACTGCACCACGACCCTTTCAGACGAATTCCTTCAACTGTTCGCGCAAGGTCTGATAAGCCCGAAACAACAACGATTTGGTCGCCGACTCGCTCAACTTGAGCACATCGGCGATTTGCTTATAATCCATCTGCTGATACTTGTGCATCACCACCGCCAGTCGTTGCCGCTCGGGCAGCGCCTCGACCTTGGCCCGGATCGCCAGCATGCGCTCGCGCCGCACGAGAGCTTCTTCGGCGCCGATGTTGCTGTCGGGCACATCGAGCGTGGTGCCGGATTCTTCATCGGGCTCGTCCAGGCTCACCGTAACTTCGGGTCGCTCGTGCCGCGTGTCGCGCGCGTGATTCACCGCCAGGTTGGTGGCGATGCGGTAAAGCCACGTCGTGAACTTGGCGCTGGCTTCGTAAGTCTGGCGCGAACGATACACGCGCAGAAAAACCTCCTGCGCCAGGTCTTCGGCTGCCGCCGAATTGCGCGCCATGCGGAACATAAAACTTACCAAGGGCCGCCGGTATTTCTGCACCAGGTAATCGAAGGCGGATTGATCTCCGGCCTTTACCCGCAGCATGATTTCGGCGTCGGTGTAGCTCTCGACGCCAGCCACTGCCGGCTGCAAGGGACCGGGCAGCCGCGGCTCCGCGGCGGCCATCAGAACGCTCCCGTCCATGTCCATGGCGGCGGTGCCCACACTAGTGGAAACCCGGTCGGCGCCGGAAAGTTGTTCTTTTTCTTGCCCCGAAGAAGCCCCTGAACTCCCCCTGATTGAGGAGGATACGGCGGGTCGGTGGGGCCTGGTTTCGTCCGGCATGAAAGGGTTATTTCAGGCTAACACAGCAGTGTAAGAGCAGTTCCCAGTTCCGGTTAAAGTCAACACCTAAGGCCAGAACTGACGACTCTTGGCCAACTGCCGATTGCTCACTGCTAACTGCGAGTTCCCAATTCTCAGTTAACGTCAAAACCAGAGGCCAGAATTAAAGACTTTGGTTACGTTGCCAACTTCTGATTCCCTAAGTGCCGAACTGAGAACTGAGAAAGCCATCTCATAATGAGCCGAAGGAGTAGGCTGCCGATTCCCTCAGGGGCTAAAGCCTGCGTCTGTGCTGGCCGTGGGCGGCACGGCTTGAAGCTGTGAAACCTTACCCGATCCGATTTATGAGACCGGGTTCTGAGAACCGAGAACTGCTCTAAGAGAACATTTGCGCCAGATGCGTCAGGCGCAGTAGTTCCATTACCCGAGGGGTTATGTTGGCCAGTTCGAGGATGCAGTAGCCCTGATTGATGGCGGAAACCTTCAGGCCCACCACCGCCCCTAGTCCGGCGCTATCCATGTGAGTCAGGTCTTCTAGATCGACAATAATGCGTCCGCCCAAAGGAATCAGGGGTTTGACCACCTCTTTCAACTGGCCGACGGTCTCGCCGACCAGCCGGCCATGGCACTTGACCGTGGTCACTTGATTGCCGCGTTCGTCTTTTTCTTTCGATCTCTGCATTTCGCAGTGGAAGGGCTTGTCCGGAGGCATGTTTTCTTTATCTCCTGGGGCTCGAAAACTTGACATGGTAGCACACGGTCACTGGATCGCTCGATTCTTTTCCCGGTGGGCGTCGGTGGGCGTCGGGTCCGTTGGAAAGGACATTCGCGCCCGGGCAGGCCGTCAGGCATGCCACATGAGATCGAAGCCCGGAAAACTGCTACGGCGGCTGAAGAAGTCGCGGAAAGAGTCGCGCCGCGCGAAGGCTTACCTCGGGCGTTGGGATTCATCTGGAAGGGCCCGCCTGAAACGCAGTTCCTCCGCAGCCTATGATCTACTCCGTCAGAAGTCCAGCCGCAGGCCGAATTCGGCTTCGCGCGGGGCGCCGACTGCGAAGACTCCGCTGCCGCGCCCGATGCGAACTGTGTTTGAACCCACGTTCGGGCCCGAGACTGTGCCATTGATTGCGCCGCCACCTCCCGTCAGCCCGCTGTCCTGCGCGCTCGCGCCGCCGAGATATCCATAGTTCACGAAATTGAAAGTGTTGAAGAACGAGATGCTGGGCGAGAGGGTGAGGCGCTCGCGCACTTTGAAGGGCCACGCCAGGATGGTGTCGACATCTTTGTAGTAGCCATTGCCCGTGTTGTGCGACGGTGCCAACTGGATTGCGGGAACCACCGCGCCCAGGCTCACCAACTCGGGCTGTGTGAATAGCCCGGCGCTCACCAGAGTCTTGCCCGCCGGGGTCAGAGTTCCCGCCACGGTGTTGTTGAACTGGGTCAGATATTTATTCAGATCGCTGGGCGAGACCGAGCGCATGAAGGTTCCGGGATGCCCGATGCCGGTAGCGGCCGAGTCCAAAAAGTCGCCAGTGGTTCCATCGCCGGTGAGGTCGGAGCGAAAAATTTCTCCCACGGTTCCCTCCGTTGGCACTCTTAAATCGGAAGGCTGGGGCGAAGCCACGCCGCCGATCAGGCTGAGGCGCGGGCCGTGGTGCGGAAACTCGAAGGTCGCTCCGAATTTGAACTGGTGGGTGCGATCCTCCAAGGTCGGACCGCGGAAGGCTGTGGGATTGCGGAAATCCCAGGCGTTTGGCGTGAAGTGCTGGTCGCTGCCGCCATTGCTGGTGAAGCGCGACAGCGTGTAGTTAACCTGCAGATCCAGATTGGAAACGCCGCGGAAAGGGGCCTTCACTCGTTCGCGGTATTCGCTCTGCAGCCCGTTGTAAACCGAACGCCCCATGGGATAGTTCATGAACATGCTCCCGACGTTCGGATTGATACCGCCGAAAGCCGCGCCGCTGTCGGCAGTCAGTCCAAAGTACTGTGCGGAATAGCCACCGTAATACACATAGCCGGAGTCAAGGCCGTTGTTGGCAAAATCGTTGATGCTGGCGCCGGGATAGTTCGCGATGTAGCAAGCCACCGTCGCCGACGCATTCGCCAGCGTCACGTTGGCCGGAGAACAGGTGGGAGCGTTGGCGGCGACCGTGGCCGCAATGGCGTTGAGAGCCGCGTTCTTTTCCAGATAGCGGGAATCGCCGGCATGGTTTACATCCACGCCGACTTGGAAGTGCAATCCAATGTTGCGCAGATAATCGACCGTCAACACGCCGCCTTTGGTAATCTGCCGCTGAATGCCAATGTTCATCTGATAGGAGCGGGCGGTGCGAAAGTTGGGGTTGTAGGGGTAGCCAAGCGACAAAGTGTTGCCCACGAAGTTGGGATTCTGCCCGGCAGCGCCCACAGCGGTCGTCGCCGCAATATACTCGGCCTGCAAATCGGCCATCGCTTTGGCCGCGCCCTCCGGGTTGATGGCGCTGGGGCCCAGCGGGGCGAAGCAAACCTGCGTCGCCAGATCATAGCCGTCGATGGAAGTAACCGCATTTGGCACAGTGCTGCCGGGGACCGGAATGTTGAAGGCAAGCGAACCTGCGCCGGCGCCCGGTTGGCAGTTGAGATAGGGGGTCTGATTGAACAAGCCGGTGGCCAGTTTGTCGCTGCGGTCGTAGGAGACGTTGTTGAAGATGTTGTTTTCGTAGTAGAGGCCGACGCCGCCGCGGATGGCGGTTTTTCCGTCTTTCCAGGGATCCCACGCAAACCCCACCTGCGGGCCGAAATTCAAGTTGGGCTGGCGCACCCGATTGCCCAATCCCGGCCCCCACTGATTGAGCAGATCGCCGTTGCAAGTGAGCAGGGTCGTCGCCGAGCACGGGATGGGCGCCAGATCGCTGTCGGTGCGTCCGGTATCGCGGATATAGCGCAGGCCGTAGTTCAACGTCAGATTCGGTTTCACCTTCCAGGAATCGCCCACATACGCTTCGAAGCGGGTATCGAACAGACCTCCCGCCGGATAGCCGAAGGCCGGCAGTTCGGTGCTGAAGCCCTGGCCATTGCCCACGTAACCGCCGGTGAAAGGATAGTCGGCGATGTTGGGGTCGCAGCCGCTGAAGTTGTTGCCCAGGTTGCAGGAATAAAACGGCGTAGTTTGTACGCTTCCCACCGGTAACAAGTTAAAGTTCACATAGGAGTTCAACTGCGGAGCCAATCCATTAAACGATGCGAAACCGCCGGTGGCGATGCCGTTGACGGTGGCTCCGAAGCGAATAATGTGCGCGCCCAAAACCCGGCTGGCGTCGTATTTAATCTGCTTGTTGCTCTGGAAGGTCTGCTGGGGCGCGAGGTAGTTCGGCCCGGTGTACAAACTGGTGTCGTTAAATTGAATCTCGGCAAAGGGAAAAGGATTGATCGAGGAGGGTTGCAAGTTGGTGTCGCCGATGATCTGGTTGTGAAACTTGAAGTATCCTAGGCGAACGCTGTGCGACCAGTTGCCTTCGTTAAAGTCAATGCCCACCGCGTGGGTGGGAGCGTAGTCGCGGTTGGCGTAATACGAAAAGCCGGTGCTGGCCGACGAGGTCGAATAATTCCAGTCGTAGGCGAACTTATAAAAAACGCGAATGCGCTGCGTGGCCTGCCAGTCGAGGCGTCCGCTGACCTGCGAGCTTTTGAAGGGCGAGTCGATGCCTCGGGTCAGGAATTGAAAAGGAGCGCCGGCGACGATGGAGTCGGCGCTATCCTGCTTGAGCCGCTCGGAATCGATAAAGAAGAATAATTTGTTCTCGATAATCGCTCCGCCCACGCGGCCGCCAAATTGGTTGCGCTGAAATTGCGAAGAGACATCCCCAGGCAGATCGGCAAAGCCGGCGCGGTAGTCGCGGAATTGATAGAAGGCCTGGCCGTGAAGATTGTTCGTGCCCGAGCGCGTGGCTAAATTCACCGAGCCGGTGCTGGTCACTTCGGTCGAAATATCGAGCGAGGAGCGGCCCACGCTGAACTCCTGAATTGAACTTAGGGCGATGTTCTGGGTAGTGGTGCCGACGGTTTCGTCGCTCACGTCGAGGCCATCCACTTCGATCCGCGGCGTGCGGCCGAAATCGCCGTTGATGGAAATGCTGTTATAGCCAACCTTGGTGGGATCGAAATTTCCGCCATCCTGCATCTGGACGCCGGGTTCGAGCTGCGCCAGGTCGAGGAAGCTGCGCCCGTTGATCGGCATGTTGTCGATCTGCTCGCCGCTGAGCACGCCTTGCACCGTGGATTGCTCGGTGTTGACCACAATGGCGCTGCTCTGTACGTCGATGGTGGTGGTCTCGGCTCCAATCTCCAACTTGACGTTGCCCGAGGAGGTGACGCCGATCTGCACGGTGATTCCGATCTGCGTCGTCTCGAAGCCTTTGGCCCGCACCCGCACTTGGTAGTCGCCCACGGGCAAGCCACCCGAGTTGTACGCGCCCGCCGAGGAGGTCTTCACCGTAACCGTCTGCCCGGTAGTCCGCGAGGCGATGGTTACACTGGCATCGGGGACGACTGCATTGCTCTGGTCGGTGACCGTGCCTTGAATGCTGCCTTGGCTGACAGTCGTCTGAGCCAGCGCAGAGAAAGATAACGAAGCAATTAGTAAGGTTCCGAAAATGGCATTAGAAAACTTAACCGGCAGACTCCGAAGACCGAAAATTGTCATGAACGCCTTTCTCAGCGAGCGAACGGAAGAAGAGCTTCATTTTAGAAGAGACTTCAATTCTTGGCTAGCAGCGCCGGGAGTGGAAAACTGAATCGAGGAGATTCAGAAAGAAGCAGCGGCCAGAGGGGCAAGTATGGTGCGGCTCCGCTCTCGGATGGGTCCCTGGAAAACGAGAAACGCATCGCGATTCGTCGATCGCAGCCGGTCCGTAGCGTGCTTGCGCCCGGTCCCGTACCCTTAAAGGCGAACATATTGGCAGTTCTGCCCTCTTCATTTGTTCGGACAAAGCCGCGGTTTTATCATTTCTCCAGTAGGAAAAGGGCGAAGCCCGGGCGCGAATTTAGGAACCATCAGAGCTGCGGATAGCGGCGATATCAGCCCCTTCTGAAGTTTGCCCGTTCATGATCTCTGCTCGATTCCCGGGAGAAAGCAGGGAGCCAGAGAGGATGCGGTGAAGCGGAAGTGGATCGGAAACTTATGTATAATGGAATACTTGCCGCATGCTGTGGGCGCTTAACTCAGCGGTAGAGTGCCATCTTCACACTTCTTTTCGATTCAATACTTTCAACAACTTAACAGGCTCACGGGGACTGCCAAGTACCTGATAATACGTGGAGCCGAAAACATTTGCGGGTGCCGATGCGGGTGCTGCTGAAAACTCAATTCACCCTCGCCCCGCCGCAGCACCGCTTGTATTTCTTGCTAGAGCCGCACGGACACGGGTCGTTCCGTCCAATCTTTGGGATGCTTCGCCGGGATTCAGGTGCATCGACGCCGAGATCGCCGTCACCCTCTTTCCTGAAATATTCGTAGGCGTTCATCAACCCCGCAGCTATGTAACAGATGAGCGGCTCGCGCTTTTCAGGCGTAATCGGCTCGGGTCGAATCTCGGGGTCTTCGTCGTGCTCGTGATAGAGCATCATCATCGGGGCCACGGAGCCGCCATATTTCTCGTCGTTGATAAGCTCAGACCAAGCCTCGTGGCGCATCTGCATGCCCCGCACGAAACCGCGTGCCCAATCATTGCCGTGAAGGTCGCCGTTCTCGTCCTCACAGATCAGCGGAACGTGGATATCACCCTTGTACAGCGTTGCGGCAATTTTGTTCCAGTGCCGCATCATTAGACCCAGGATTTCATTCGCTTCATCGATGCTTTCGAACCCGCAAACATCCGACATCTCGCCCCCGAAGACCTTGGGGTAGCATTCGCTCGGCATGACCGTCTCTGGGCCTGCGATCAGGGCTGCGAAGAACCCGTCGAGTTCTTCCAAGTTCATCGCCTTGCCGCCCTTGCATGATTTGAGGAAGTCACTGAGGCGGTCAAATTCAGCGCCGGTCAGCGGCTTGGGGTCGTTAAGAGTACTCATCGCATCTCCAAAATGTTCTGGTGACAGTCTAGACTCGCCCGCTCGACCATTCCCCAACTTTCGTGACCCGCACGCTCCCATCCGGCAGACCTTTTACTGAGACCTTATCCAACCGCACAGCCGCATACAAGCCCGAGCGAAATCGGTTACGGCTCCTCTCATCTGTACCGACGCCGGGAACGTCGAAGTGCTGAACGACTTTCAGCCTGCCAACACGCTTGGCAATCTTTGGGTACTTGCCCGGTTGTTCGACACATGGTCGGAGGTAGGCGTGTCGCAGCGCGATGCAATGCTTGTTGCCGCATGAGGCATCGACAACTTGGCGGGCAGGGACGGAGCCGTGGGCGTCAATCCAGTTGCGCCGCCGCCGACCGTAGGCGGTGGAGGGATTGGCGATCTCCTCGCAATCGCCTTTTTTCGTGGTTGGTGAGAATTCTCCCATTGCGTCAAAGGCAGCAGTGGATTCCCCACGCCGGTGGATTGCTGACACCTTGGTACGAGGAACAGCGAAGCAAGCCGTCAAGTGCTTTGCCTCTGATCGACGTGCATTAAAGCCACATCAGGCTCCGACACTTGCTGTTGGCTTAGCGTCGATCATCGATCCAATGTTTGCTACCCGCCTATACGACTCCAGCCTATCCTCATGTTCGTACGTATCAGTAACAATAATTATCTCGTCAGCCTCGGTGTCATCTACCAACTTTTCCAGTCCTGCTTTTACCGTTGCATTCGATCCCACAATCGCTGCACGCAGTCTGCTCTCAACTGCTGCTCGCTCAACGTCATCCTGCCACAGCCCCTCCATCGAATCCACCGGTGGCAACAATTCCACTGGCAGGTTTCGGATCAGTCGCAGGAAACGCTGCTGTGGCGTTGTGAATAGACGCTGTGCTGCCGCATCCGTCTCGGCTGCGATCACCTGAACTGCGACGATCAGATACGGCCCTCGTAAGATTTTGCTTGGCTGAAAGTATTCCCGGTAAAGCTGCGCGGCTACGTTCAGGTATTCAGGAGCAAAGTGCGCTGCGAATGCAAACGGCAACCCCAGTGTTCCGGCCAGTTGTGCGCTGAAACCGCTCGATCCCAGCAAGGTGATCGGTATGTTGCTCCCTTGTCCAGGAATTGCCTTCACCACTTGCCCTGGCTTCTCCGGGCCCAGATAGGTGCGCAGTTCATCAAGAAGGGCGGGAAAGTCCTCTCCACCCTGCCGCAAATCTCGCCTGAGCGCCCGCATGGTTTGAAAATCACCCCCCGGAGCCCGTCCGAGCCCGAGATCGATTCGCCCCGGATACATTGCCTCCAAAGTTCCAAACTGTTCTGCCACGACTAAAGGTGCGTGATTCGGCAGCATCACTCCGCCGCTGCCAACCCGAATCGTCTTCGTCGCCGCCGCCACATGCCCAATCAGCACTGCCGTGGCCGAGCAAGCCAATCCTGAAATCGAATGATGTTCGGCCAGCCAATAGCGTTTGTATCCCCACTCCTCGACGTGCTGCGCCAAGTCTACCGACCGTGCGATGGCGCTGCCCGCTGGCTCGCCCGCCCGCATGCCCACTAAATCCAAGACAGAAACTGCTAGTCCTTTACCCATGCCCGATTGGATGAGAGAAACCAGAAAGCGATGCCTATGGAAGCGGCGATAAGGGCTCAGTAGCCGTGGCTGGTGATCTTGCGAGGGCGGATCGCGGCTTGCGTGACCCATCTGGAAGCCGATTCTGCGGCGATTTGGCGGTTGGGAGGGAGTTCGGGTCGCATTCAGCGTCTCAACCACCTTTGGCGGGCTTTGTGGCCAGTCTGGCGGGCAGTCGTCAGCCGGTGTAGCATCCGAATTCAACCGAAATTAAATTGCTAAGACTGCGCGCTCAGAAAGCGGTATCTCGTGCAACACCGAGGTTTGCCGTGAAGTCTTATCGGCTCTGGATTGGGCTTTTTTTCCTTTTGCTCACACTCTGCGGTCTCGTTGCGATTCCGGCTGTCTGGGATCAGCTTCATACTCTGTATCCCACCCCTGAAACGGAAAGCGCCTTTTTCAAGAACTACACTCCGCAACGAGTTATCGAGCACTTCCAATGCAATCTACCCTCATCCTGCTTGCGTCCCAAGAGCGACGAATCGGGTCGTGAGTTCGTTACCCACACGACCGGATTTGACGAGTTTTTCACAATGAGGTCGCAGAAGTGGATGCCTCTCATGAATGCCCTCAGGGACGACGTGGAGGCGCAGCTTGTCGGAAATGGGGCACAAATTCTCAATCAGAGCGGAGATTCCCGCGACGGATTTCATTTTGAGTACAAACTTGGCAACAGCATCGGCTCGCTGAAGATTTCGCCCTTAGCAATCAATTCGCGTCCCCCGCGCAGAGGCATACCGTTACCAGAGGGCGCGCTGGAGATGACCGCTCGCATTGAGCTGATCGAGAAATGGTTCCCTAAGAGACCGGGCATGCTGCAAGTCAGCCTGGAGACCGCTACTCATTAGTACCCCGTCCCAATTTTTGCAAATGTTCCCTAATGTTGGCCCGTTAATACGGACGAGCGGCTGTGATTCCTCATCAAAGATAAAAGCCCGCCACCGAAGCAGCGGGCTCCCCCCAAAATCCGCTGATCTATGCCGCTTTCTTCGCCGCCTTCAGCTTCGCCCACCGTTCTCGTTGGAACGCTGCGATCTTTTTACGCGCTGCAGCTGACAATGTACGCTTTGCAGGCGCGGAACGAACAACTGTCGCAACTCCTTTTGTTAACCGCGATCCATTCCTAGCCTTCGCCCATCTCAATTTTTGGGCCTTCGCCATCTTCCGCCGTGACGCTGCCGAAATTACTCTGACTGGGCGCGTTGCTTTGTGAGATGTTCCCTTAGGCGCGCTAGTATTATTTAAAGACACGAGCAGTGAAATTGCCTGATCTAGCTTTTCAACTTGCGACTGCGCTCTAGTACGCTCCGCACGAAGCTCCTGAAGCGCATTGATTAGACCTGACATTTGTTGCCCCCTTGGATGTGTGACAGCGATTTTGATTGTAGCGCGCTGACAAGGAGCGCCGTGCGTACGAAGGCATCAGGAGTGCGGGTTAGTGCCATCTTCCATTGAATAGAAGCGCCATTGCCGATGCGATCCGGTGGGCCGAGCGGATCACCCGGAAGATCGACTATGTGGTCTCGGCCTGAGATTTCCAACTAGGAGACGACGAGGTAAATGAACATGCACTTCGTGGGCGGCCGAGTTTGAAGCTTGGTACCCTGATTCGTGTTCGTTGGTTCTTCGAAGAACGGATCGCTATCCTGCTTCATATACGCTTCCATCAGTGAGGCAAACTCTGTGTCTGCATTAACCTTCCAGATTCTTCCCCCATGGCGAAACCGAGCGAAGATCGTCTGGTTTCCCTTTTTGGCCTTCGATGGATCGTGATCCCACCCATCCAACCTTTTCCACTCTGGGTGGGCTGCTTGGTGTGGGATCACCGCCGAATCGATGAAGTCTGCGAATGAGGCATGAACTTGCGTCTTCGTGCTCATTTGGGAAGTTCGAGACTTGCCCTTCTCCCGAGGAAACTTGAACTCCGGGCTGGGCGGCACGGCGGGCTTGAGTTCAGCAGTTTTTAGAATGGTCTTGGCACCGAATGTGATGAAGTCAACGTCCAGCCTGTCACCCCGGTCTTCGCTCACCCGGCCTATGCCAAACGTCGGATGTTCGATCCAATCCTTTGCTCTACAGTCCATACTGATCCTTCAAGAATGCTACACCCACCTTCGGAAAGCACACGGCTGCTCGAAAGACCGACCTTTACTAGACCACAGATTCATCAGACGGCGAGAAATCCCGAAATCTCGAAAGCGGTGAGTCTTATGTTCCGGCTTGCGGAGTTCAATGCCCTCAGCATCCAGAATGCGGAGCACTTCAGGATTTCGCTTCCACAGACGACCAATGAGCGCGAAAAATCGCTTCGTATCCGCCACGCCAAGGCAACCAGCCCATCGCTGGTCTAGGAGCGCCTTTTCTCCCTGCCACGGGTAGACGGGCTTCGCATAATGGGCTACATCCATTAAGCCCCGCACCGCTGACCGTTCACGCTTGCTGAGATGAATGAAGTCCTCGAACTTCGAGTAGTGCAGCTTGAGTACCGCCTTGAACTCGGATACTGGAACGTCACCCTGAAAGTAGCCTTCGGCGGCAGCGGCCAGCAAAACGGACAAATCATTCTCCCAGACATCGAGCGAGGCGCAGGACTTCCTCAAGCGAGGCACCCGGTACAGAATTTCTTCCATCATGTAGAACTGCGGCGATGAGCGCTGAATCGTCCATTGAAGCGTCCGCCGACCAATAATTTCTTCAATTTCTTTGGCTGAAGGTTGGGGGTCAACCGAAAATGCTATCAGCCCACGAAGCGAACCAGCACCGTCGCCCGTGTCGTGTCCTTTCGCCCATCGACTCTTGCCGTGCAGTCGCAGGAATTCTCGCCAAGACAACTTCCACAGGGAATCTACTGCCGAGCGGTCAAAGAAATAGTAGTAGGCGTCCATTGAAAAT
>Ga0187847_10003063_pt1 | contig 12999 bp, 22 predicted proteins | sample June2016WEW_4_10_FD_132458 | JGI IMG/M metagenome (GOLD analysis project Ga0187847, IMG submission 132458) | Peatland microbial communities from SPRUCE experiment site at the Marcell Experimental Forest, Minnesota, USA - June2016WEW_4_10 | ecosystem: Environmental > Terrestrial > Soil >...
CATGACACTCAAAAATGCTGCCTTGCTGGCACTGATCGGGACGGTTCTGATGACGGCTCTTCTCCTGTGGAATTTTGCTCTAACCCTCCTCAATGTCCTGCGGGACCTGGTTCCTGCGGTCACGCTGTTCTCCTCGCTCATCTATGCGTTTGGTTGCCTCACCGTAACGGTGTTCTTTTTCGTGTTCCACCGAGCGCAGTCGTGATTTTGGCGAGGACGGACGGCGGCTTGCGTCGTCCACCAGAAAGCCGACTCTGCCGGGATTTGGCGGCTGGGAGGGAGTTCGGGTCGCATTCAGCGTCTCAACCACCGTTGGCGGGCTTTGTGGCCAACCAGGAACCACCTCAGGGAAGCGTTGGCGACCGTACATTGCAACTCAATCTAGGAATTTGGGGATTGGTAGGGGTATTGCCTTTGGTCAAGTGCTTTGCGTAACAATCTTCATGGACGGCACGGCCTTCTTCGTCAGCGCACGTATTGCTCGTAAGCGAGACAGGCTTATTGAAGATATGGCAAGTGCGAGAGAGTTCTTGCGGGGTTTCCACAGTGCACCTTCTTTGCGCTTTCTGAAAGGTGGGCTGCTCAGCGAAGAAATAATAACGAGAGACAGGGCGCATTTCAAGCAAATGTTTGATGTCGAACGGAAGCGCTTTCTATTTCTCGTTCTGATCCGTGCCGTGCGGCCCGTACGGTAAGCAGTGTATGTGGCTCCCGCCTGGTGGGGAGTAGGGTCGAAATAGCGCTTCATCTGTAATGTGCGGTATCCATCATGGGAGATGAAACACGAGAATCCGAACTGATACGTCTCCGCGGTGAGCAACGTAAGACGCGAGAGGATGAAGTCTTTCTCGGATGGTCAGCAGCCGCACAGGTTGAATACGAACACAAAGAAGGCCGCATTCGCGAAATAGAGCGCAATTTAACGGAACAAGCCCGTCTGAGTTTACTGAACGTTGGCTGACGGAACGCCCAGTATCATTGGCTGAGGGCAGGCTTCCTTGAACAAGGACCGTGCGCTGATTCCTCCGCTACCTCGACCTTAGGTTCAAAGATAAAAGCCCGCTACCGAAGCAGCAGGCTCGCCCAAATTCCGCTGATCTATGCCGCCTTCTTCGCCGCCTTCAGCTTTGCCCACCGTTCTCGTTGGAACATTGCGATCTTTTTACGCGCTGCGGCTGACAAGGTGCGCTTTGCAGGCGCGGAACGAACAACTGTCGCAACTCCTTTTGTTGACTGCGCTCCGTTCTTAGCCTTCGCCCATCTCGCCTTTTGTGCCTTCGCCATCTTCCGCCGTGAGGCCAACGAAATAACTCGGACTGTTTGCTTGGCTTTGTGAGAGGTTCCATTAGACGACCCCGCACTGCCGTTCAATGACTCCACGACTGAAATTGCTCGATCCAATTTTTCTACTTGTGACTGCGCTTGCTTGCGCTCTTGACGAAGTTCCTGGAGCGCGTTGGTTATACCTGACATTTGTTGCCCCCTTGGTTTGTGTAACAACGAGACTACGAGACTATGATTGTAGCGCGCTGGGAAGGACGCGGTGCGGCACGAAGGCATCGGGAGTGCGGGTTAGTGCCATCTTCCATAGAATAGAAGCGCCATTGCCGATGCGATCCGGTGGGCCGAGCGGATCATGGAGAAGATTGATCGGCGTCACTCTGTGAAGGCTCAGCAGCAGACGGGCAGATAGTTGTTGACCCGGAGGAAGGTTTTCGGGAACAGCAGCTTCCAAGGAGTTGCTAGCAATCGCGGGAATCTTATCGACGTTAACCGTTGGCCTAAACGACTGTAATCGAGAGTCAGGAGATTTCAAATCCGCCTGATGCGATGCAGAAGTCAGCAAACTCCCTGACATTCTTCACACTAAACTTGGGGGGCCCTGCGGTGACTCCCAACGCCCTCGCCACCTCCCTCACACCAATGAGAGCAGGCGCTTTTGATCGAGATGAACCTGAGCGACGCAGACGCTTGGCATAAGCTTGAGTTTTCCCGGTGCGAAGGAGGTCGTCGAGACGTTTGCCAATGGCGTTTGCCTTCGTCCGGCTGATACGATGCCCAGAGTTGGATGCCCCAATCGTGATGTCCCGCTCGGTCACAATGTCGGAGCACTCACGACCTATGTATTCCCATAGCGGAATCCAATACCAGACCGTGTTGTAAAAGTACTTCCCGATGCTGTTGGTGGGCTTGAGCCCGGTAACGTCCATTCCCATCGCATCACCTACTGCTCGTCGAAACTCGTTAGCCGTGCCCCTTGATTCTAGAGGAAGTAGAGTTCATCCTTGGTGGGAATCTTTCATCCAGCAAATGGTTGGAAGAGAAGGAGACAGAATGCCAAAGAAGTCACCCGCAAGCAAGAAGCGCCCGGTCCGCCATCTCAATGAAGTTCCCGCTAAAGTGCACTTACGATCCGGTAAACTGCGCATCATCGTCGAGATACCTTGGGCCGATCTTTCGAGAAGGCTCCACGCGGAACTTGAGACGAAAAGATTCCGACGGAAGCGGAGATCGACGGTTTAGGTGAGAAAGCCAACTTGATTCACTCAGGGCACCACGATGGCCAACGCTGAGAACAACGGCTGCGGCGCAATGGGCGCAGACGGATCAAGCGGGAGATTGATAACGTTTGGATGAGGCAAGGTACCTTGAAGAACCCTTGGTTACAACTTCCCTCCGGGCCTCCGTACATCCTCCCCGAGGATCGTGCGGGTATCGGCGACCTGCCTGCGAATGGACACATAGACCACAGGATCAACGACCAATCAGTCCCGGAGCCGTTTATCGGGAATCCCGAATCTGCGACGGTCATTCTGCTGAACCTAAACCCTGGAGACTCGCCACACGATCCTAAGACCCACCGGAATCAAGAGTTTCGAGAAGCAATAATGCGGAACCTGCATCACAAAGCACAGGATTACCCGTTCTACGCCTTGAATCCCGCTTTTGCTTGGACTGGTTGTGCAAAGTGGTGGGTGAGGCATCTCCGGGGACTTTTTGACAAAGGTAAACTTGACTGCGCAACCGTCGCTCGACGATTGTGCGTTATCGAATGGTTTCCCTACCATTCACGAAGAGCACGTCTGCCAATAAATGCCATCTGCTCATCGCAACAGTACTCGTTCGAGATCGCCAAGCAGATGCTTGGAAGCAAACTCATCGTTGGGATGCGTGCTAGAAATCGATGGACGGAAGTTGATCAACGTTTCGGTGAGATTCCCTATGTGAATAGCTGCCAGAACCCGACTATCAGCATCGGCAACATCGGAGAATCTGTGTTCTGGCAAATAGTGGAAACTCTTCGTCATTAAGCGCCCAAAATGACCTTAGACGATTTCCGCCAATCCCTCACCGCGACCGAGCCGCCAGCCGGACTCTCGCACGCCCTCGCCGGTTTGTGGTGGGATAAGAAGGGCGATTGGAAACGAGCGCACGAATCCGCTCAGCAGGATGAAGGACGCGAGGGTTCGCGGGTGCATGCGTACCTCCATCGCAAAGAGGGCGACCAGACCAACGCAGAATACTGGTACAGCCGGGCGGGCAAGCCCGTGTGCCGAGGGCCGCTCGATGCGGAGTGGCTGAGCATTGTGGAACTATTGTTGCGATAGAGCAGGGCACTCGCCTTTTTTGTATGCGTTGCTGAAGTAATGTCGGCTTTAATTGTTCCACTTCACGTTCGATCCGAACTGCAACCAAATGACCTCTTCGTCGCCCGGATTGGGGATGCTGTACAGATGTGCTCTCGCGGAAGCTGGAGGCATATCGTAGCTCCGCTTCGATTGGATGAGATTGCCTAAGTTCATAAAGAGTTGTTCGGCGGCTGGGTTGCCTCGGTCAGCATGAAAAACGATCTTGTCAGGAACCATACCTTCTTCGGCTCGTTTTTCAACATCCGGGTCAGCATTGGCGTCCATGGGACCGAACGTGAAACACCCAGAAACGGAATTGGAAAATTGGGCAACCATGCTTCCTATCGCGCCGCCCTCTTTGCCGTCTGCGGGAGCGGTAATCATTAGCACGCATCTCTTGCCGTTCAAAGCGTGCCGATACATATTGAAAGCCTGCAATAGATAGATCGTATGCACAAACACCGGGTCGCCTGTCACTATGCTGCGCTTTCTAAGTTCCAATTCCTTCTTCACGTCGGCGTTCGTCTGTTCGAGCGTGGCGACACGGTTCGCCAGAGTTTGGTGGTCTTGATATATCGTTCGGACAAAAAAGACCGAATACGAAATCACGGCTATCACTACGATACATAAGACCGAAAACACTCCACTCATCAGCGAATTACGCACAATTTCTTTGAAACTGGCAGGAAGTTTCTTTCGTCGTAAAGTTATCCATGTGCCGAACACTCCGGCGAACCACAAGAGAACGGTGAAGAGGACCACCCATAGGATGAAGCCGAGCGTAGTGGTGCCGTATCCGGCTGTGGTAGCGTTCCAAGACCGGATTAGTAAGTTGACCAAGTGGCTGATCATTGCATGAGATTGGAGAGGAGAGAACAGCCCCGACAGCCGATCTACCACAATAGCGAAGATTACAGCAAGGACAGCCGCTACTATGAGACCTTCCGGTTCTTTCATTCGCTCCCATCTGGTAGGCGGAAGGTTGATGAATCGCTCAACGCGACCGTCTAAGAACCGAATCTCAGGCTCTACCGGATGCGCAGCGCAGCCCATGAATGCGTTCTCTTCGCAAGAGAACTTTGGGAAAGAAAACCACTCCCACCATTTGGGCGATAGTTCCGTATAGAGATTGGCAAGGTTAGCAGCGAGTGTATTGCATTGGTCGCACCACGGTAGCCGTTGTGGAGGTTCGGTTGGGCTAGTCAGCCGTTGTCCGTTGACAATGATGTACGGCTCTTGGACACGGTAGGGCATAGCTATTGCGCCTTGCGCGGCTTCGACAGCTTGATGCGATCCGGCACTGCGCTGCCTTCGTAGGTCACGTTTTGTTCGATCACACCGTCTTCGGCACGCACGATCCCGCAGTGAGCGTCGTAGTCTCCACGAAATAAACTCGCCGGAAATGCGATACGCGCAACACCGTTGTACCAGACAACCACGCGGGGAATCTCAATGTACGGGTCAAAATTGGGAATCTTCTGACGCATCTTTGCTTCGATGTCTACGCCGTGGTTCTCGACTATCATGTCTGTCATTTCCATCAGGAACGGCTTGATCTTTGAGACCACGATGACGGCGGACAGAGTTGTATTCTGCGCCTGCGACCAGTTCGGTCGGATCATCTTGCCTCGTCCCAAGAATGTCTGTTTGATTTGACTGGCATCTCCGATTCCCGTAGCGGTGTTCACCGGGAACGTGAACCCCGCATCGCCGTACATCGAACCCAACATAACGTCCGGGCTGTCGAGTAGCAGCAGAGGACGACCCGCATCGAAATGGATCGAATGCTCCAAAGCCGCTGAGCGGAGTATCTGGAGGATCGAAGTCCTTCACATCGAGGACGATGGTCTTGCCTCCCCACTCGATTGTGTAGTCGGGTCGCTTAGTCTTGCCCGGATGTTCTTTCTCGAAGCCGAAGGGGATGCCCTGAAAGTTCAGGTAATCCTCGAAAACTATCTCACCCTTCGTGCGCGGCGATTCAGCCATACCTAATCGTATCCCCGTGACAGAATGGAAATCCACCGTAGGCACGAATAGAATCGTTCGCATGGCGCTGAAGGTTGTCATCGAGAATGCGGTTCTGAAGGGATCGCAGGACGAGTCAATGTTGCAGCGAGTGGCGACGGTCTATCCCGAAGGGGGTGGAGAATTTCGTGTCTTGGCACCGCCCAAAGCAACTGGGGATGCGCTGGATTGGTTGAAACAGTGGCAGGTGCGCCAACCTGATCCGGAGCCTCTGAGCTTTGGCGGCGAAATCGTCATCACCGATGGGCGCAACGGCTCTATTATTCAGCAAGTCGCGAACGCTCTCGAACAACGGAAACTTGAATCCGACATCTGGAATTGGGGAGAGCACCCTGATGCGCGTTTCTATGCAGCGCAGATTTGTATGCGTGGTCACGTCCAGAGTGCGGACGGGAAAAATAAATTCAACCGGGATGAACACTGCCAACAGTGCGGCGATCCGTGCATCGACTCCTGCCAGAAGTGCAAGGCACCGATTCGAGGCGGCGGTGTCTGGGATTCTCCGTCAGACTACGTGCGCCCCTACTTCTGCTACAAGTGCGGTCGTCCCTATCCTTGGGTGGAGGATCGCTTAGCGACCGCGAGAGAACTCCTCTGGCACGATGATAAGTTGGATGAAGCCGACCGTGAAAAGCTATGGGGCATATTGCAGTACGTGATGTCCGATCCACAGTCAGATTTAGTCCCCGCTAAGAGGAAGCTGTTCGAGATCAGCATCGAAAAGGCGCTCCCGGCGACGCGAGAGTTCTTCTTGGATTTGATGGCTAAACTGGGAGCCGAAATGTTGAAGTCGTAAAAAGAGCGGAGAAGAATGTGCCTCGAATACGGGATCAGTACACAGATCTTGCAGTTTTTGCACGGTACGCAGAGTCGATTGGGAATGCTCGAGAAAGGAGCAGGGGGGTACGATCCCGGCGAGAAGGCCCTCATGTACTTCATGCAGCGACACGCTAAGCTTCTTGGGTTGCAGCCCTAATGAAGACATTCGAAATGTCGGTAAGAGAAACCTTCTACCTGAAAGGCTTGACGATCTTCATGGGGCCCGTCAGTCCAGATGTCGGGTTTATTCGCCGCTGTGATTGTGAACTTGTGGCGAATGGTAGAGTTATGGCCCAGTTCTCTATCGAGGGCGAGGCGCATCCGCTCCCTGAGGACCCCATGCGTCGTTCAATAGCAACGAAGCAGCCTGTTGATCTCGGGTCGTTGGGCCTGGGCCCGAGTGGATTCATAATTCGGTCGCGTGACTGAAAGGGCCTGCAGGTGTATAAGTTTGTCACCGACGGGCCACAAATTTGTATGTCCGCACAGGGCGGCCGGTAATCGAATGCCGCACCAGTCAGCGCTCCGACCCGTGAATACATTTACGGCAACCATCTCCTCGCGATCGTAACTGGCAGCAGCGGAGGTTCCGGCGGGACGATTGTTTACCAGCATCGGGACCATCTCTCACCCCGCATTTACACGGACGTCAATGGCAATTGCATAGGCGATCAGGGAACCTATCCTTACGGAGAATTGTGGTATACGAATAACGATCCCATCTGCGGCGGCACTGCCACCTCCAGTTGGATTTTTACTACTTACGAGCGGGATGCGGAGAGTGGCCTCCAAAATGGAAACGATTATGCCTTTGCGCGCTCCTACGCCAGCGGTAATGGGCATTTTTTGTCCCCTGATCCCTTGGGAGGCGACCCGAGCGATCCGCAATCTTGGAATCGCTATGCCTATGTCGAGAACGATCCGATCAATCTGGCCGATCCCAGCGGCCAGGGATTCTGGGATGATTTAGTCAATTTATTTTTGGACATCGGTAGTATTTTGTCCGGCGGGCAGAGTGCCTCTGATCTCACGAATGCCCTCGGCTGCGATTCGGGGCCAGACTGCGGAGGAACCCAATTTAATTTGATTTACGGCGGTGCTCAGACATCCCCTGAGTTCGGGGGAGGAATCAGTGCCGGAGGGTCCACGGCCTCGGGAGGCGGCTGGGCCATTTTTCAGGGCGCGGCACCGAGCGCAGCCATTTCGCTGTACGCTGGCCTTGGTGGAAACCAGCCACCCATTCCATGTCCTGTATGTCATCCGTCGAACCCCGCACTCGCCTCTGACCTGGCCCAGTTTACGATAACCCAATTTGCAACGGCTGGGCTAACGGCGGGAACCTCTGCTTTTTTCGAACCGCTGGCTGGAATACAAATTACCGGTTTTACAACTATTGGACCTGCTGTCGGATCTGGCGGTGAAGCAAGCGAAGCTCTGCTCAATCTCATGGCAGCCCATGGAAGGACCATTATCATCGCGGAAGAAGGAAGCGAAGCACTACGCTACCTCAATGCCAGGGGTGCAGAAGCCGTCTCGTTTGACGACACTATGATTCTTCGGCCCGGTGCGAGTCGGGCTACGGCGATGGAAGAGTCTACATTTATGCGTCTTTAGCTGACGCGAAGAACGGCGAGTCTTTCGGCGGCAGTGGGTTCCTTGTGTTCGTGCCTCACGAAACCAACAAGGATCACCTTTCCCTTTACGCCGTGACGAACGCGCATGTGGTTAGGAACGCGAAGACGCCAGTGATTCGCCTCAACCGGAAGGACGGCACGACGGAATGTATACCCACCAGCGAAGAGCAATGGACTGTTCATCAATATGGTGACGATGTAGCTCTGTTTCCTAGCGATACAGGAAATCCACCGACCTCACTTCATAGGCTTCAAGAGACCAGTTGCGGCTTTAGCTATCAACTGACGTCGAGCTTGGAGAAAATCACCGAAACGACTTGGATGCCATAGCGCCTTGTCTTCGGGGATAAAGTGCGCCTGTCTCATTGCCTTTGACGTTTCGTGGGGCAAGTAAGTCCACGGTGGCTTGTCGCCGATCTGCACGTTTGTAGGTTGGCTTAAGAAGGTCATGTTCGCGATGTCGTTAATCTCGCGTCGGTATTGACTAGGCTTCAGCCCTTTCCGTTCCGCATACGCCAACCCGTCCTTATCGCTCACCATGAAGTTGAAGGGGAATATGTGATGAATTTGCATGTTCGACGGCTCGATTTCATTCAGCAATCTTCCCCGTCCTTCTCCCCAGTCCGTAGCTTGCTTCTTACGCATGAGCACATACATGAGCAACAGAATGACATTCTTCGATGGTGGTCCGGAAACATCTGTCGGCTGAATTTTCAAACCCCGGTATGACTGCTTCGCATCTGTGGTAACTACTTTCGCGAGTTCTTCTAAGTTCTTACGTGTTGTCTGGCTCTCGTCTGTCAATATGCGGAAGTCCTTTCTGAAAACCCCCTCAGCGCCCCCGCCGTATCGCTCCGAGAGTTGGGAGTTCAGGAAGAAGCGCAGCATCTGTTTGGTAGCATGGGTACGGCTTTTCTCCTGCGCGAGGTAATACACGAGCGGGACGAGCACGTTCTTCGATGGAAAGTACCGTGACCTGTCGAGTAGCAAATTTGTGGATAAAGTCGCAATTACCTTGTCGATTGCCCGCCGTGCCTGCTGCCACGACTTCTTGAGGTGGCGGTTGCTGAGGGTTTGGTTGTCCATCTTCTGCGTGAGTTTGGCAATCTGTGCGGTGCCGCATTCCACAGCGGTGATTGACCTCATCAGGAGGCTGAGGTCTAAGTCGTAGTTCTTTGCCTTCAATTCTTTTCGGTAGTCTCGGAAAACCTTTGCTATTCCTTTCCAACGTGGAACCAGCCGCGCAAGGTGAATCTCTGCGCCTGTAAGCGATGTTCCTTGGGAATTCACTAGTGCAAAAATCTCAGCAACTTCCGCGTAATTCTTGTCTTGGACAATTTGAACCGGGAAGGGATATCCGCGCAGGCGCTCGATATTGGCTCGAATCGCCTTGGTCTTGCCTTCCCCAAGCCCTTGCTTAATCTCATCACGCTGGATTACATCTCCAGTCAACACTGCCTGAAGCGGATACCAAAAGGGAGGATAGCCAGTTGGATCAGTTGTAGCCTCCAATTCATCAGGAAACTTTTTCAGGTTGCAGAAGATGTAAGGCATATCTTCTTCGATTTCTGCCAAAATCTCTTTCAACTTTTCCCGTTCCAACAACACGGAAGCGAGCGCAGTAATTCGCTGCTGCCCATCTAAGAGAAAATATCTCGGAAGTTGCCCGTTGTACTGCTTCAGGCGCTCTGGTCGGATCATTGCCCTGACTAGGCTCGCGTCTTTTTCACGTGGCTCCCAGAAAATCAGCGACCCGCAAGGATACGAGCGGAACACAGATAGGATAAGCTCCTTGACCTGATCTGGCTTCCAGACTACGTCCCGCTGGATTTCCGGTATTGCCAGAGTGCCATCCGCAAACTCTTCAACAAGTTCGCTGACATATTTCTGGGTTGGCAACATGCGCGACATAAGTTCCTCTTTTCGCGATTCTATACAACCAGTTCGGGAGCAACAGGAAAGCGTAACAGATTTGAGTTTGGCGACCAGTGCTTATCGCGGGATCGGCATCTCCGCACACGAGTAGGGAGCCAGAATGGCGTCCTCGTGGTCGCAACCGCGAACGACCCAACTTGCTTGGATGCCGCAATCTTGAAACGACCCGGCAGGTTTGACCGTGTGGTTCAATTCCGCAATCCCGATGCGGCGCTGCGCCGCGAATATTACCGACGACTCAGCCCGGTTCTGAAAGGCGACAACTTTGGCACCGCCATCGAACAGACCGAAGGATTCTCCTTCGCCCAGTTGAGGGAGACTTACATCCTCGGCGCTCAGTCGGCTTTCGAGCATGGTCAGGAAATTACTGTCGCGGATGTAATTGAAGCTATCGAGCTTCAGACGGCGGGAGCACAAAATTTGAAAACCTCCGTACCTACATCCGGGTTTGTGCTCGACGCCGAACCTTCCGGACGCTGAGGCGAGAGAAGTTTCAAATGCGCAAAGAATTGGAGCAACGACTCGTCGAGCGCTGGCCCACTTGGTTCGATACCGAGGGCGATATCAAAGAAACAGCGATGCCACGGGGCTTCCAGCACGGCGACGGGTGGTTCGACATCCTATGGCGGCTTTGCGTGGACCTGGAGCCATTGGTGGCCGGGCACGAATTCGAGGTCGTGCAAGTGAAAGAGAAATTCGGCGGTTTGCGTTTCTACGTGAGACTCGACGGTTTGCGTTTGAGACAAGATGATGCCATTCGTCGTCGTATCGGTGCTGCGATGGAAGAGTCCTTTCACACTTGCGAGATATGCGGGCAGCCGGGGAAACTGCGGGAAGAACGTTGTATCAGGACTTTGTGCGACCTGCATGACGCTGCACAGGGGGAGCAGGAGTGATCAGTATATCTTCGAAACACAAATCACACAGGAGGAATCAAGAATGGACTTTATAAACAACAAGGGCGAGAATGTCGGTTCGTTGACCACTGCGATGTCGAACGACCGGAGTATCACGATCAACCGACTCCACGATGTCACGATTGTCACCACCCGTGATCGCATCACTGGCAAGGTCACCACGGACGCTGCATTGGCTCACAGGGTTATCGCTTGACGATGCTTTCGGCTTTCGTGCGATACCCCGGCAGGTTGGGATAGGTTTGATTCGTAAGCGGGTGGGCACATGTCATTGCAACAATCGGGAATTCCGTCCCCTTCTCGGTCTGGTCGTTACCTAAGTGAATCCGCGTGGTGGTTGCGCCGGCCTTTATGGGTGCCTGCCTCCACCACTTGCCGCCGCCCAGCACCAGCACCTCGACATCCCTCCGCGACGGTTTCGCGAGCAGTTGGAACTTCTCAACGCGCTTTGGAAAAGACTTCCCAGTAACGTCGGGATTGATCGCTGGGCTTTCAAGCCTCATCAAAAACTCGTCAATCATGCCGCAGCCCCGAACCATGATTTCTTTCCACTGCCAATCGGTCAACTTCGACATGGGCTCCAAGTTTCCCGTGCTTATGGCTTGAAATCGCGTGATCTCGTTAAATCGCTTGTAATCGCATGGTTCTAACAGTGCCCAGAAAATCATCAACCCGCGTGTCTCATATGCCCGTATCAAATACGGAAGCTCTTTTTCGATGATGTAGTCCGAGGCGAGAAAATTGTCGCTCACAAGCAGCACGGCGGCAACAGCGTTTTTCATTGCTTTTTCTATCTGAGGTTCCCATTCGCCCGCTTTGATATCGCGGTCAGACCAGAACCGAATGCCTTCCGACCTACTCAGCGGCTTTAAGATGGTCTCAAATCGCTTGCACCACTTCTCGTCGGCATGGCTGTAGCTCACAAAAATCATAAGAGTTCAGGCTCACGGCCAAGTGTATATGAACAGTCCGACCCTCCCATGCGGTTCCTGTCGCTCTGCACTAATCTCAAATTTTCTCCATTACAGCGAGGGACCGCATATTCATCCTGAGGGTGCGCTTTCCCTTACCAGTGAAACGTGACCGCCCCGCCGTGGTTTAACTCTCCTCCCGTGCCCAAAAGATACCATCCATGAACGCCACACGCCGCTCCCAGACAGCAGCTTCTTTGTTGTCAAGCGGTCTTAGGCTGTTAAACCAAGGCGAGGAGTGCAACAGCTTAAGGAGTCGCATGTAGCCTTCAACTTCTTCAAAACATCGCGCCGGAGCCTTCAAGGTCTTCGCAAGCTCTCTCCGAACCGACTTAGACGAAACGCTACAGTAGAGATCGGGACGGATAAGAGCCAAAATCCTTCCCCACACCTTCATCGTGTTTCCCAAGCCTACGAGTTTGCGTAAGCGGGACTCCAACTTGCTCCACGTGATTGGCGGCTCCGACTCGGCGATCTGATTGAGGGTGCCGACCAATATGCCCCAACTCTCTTTTCGATGTTTCACTAGATGACCGAACGTACCCGAAGCGAAGACGTGCCCCAGCGCCCCGTAAGGTTTGACCCCGCCGATGATCCGCCGTCTTTCTGAATCTTCGAAGTAGGATGTCTTCCATGGCAGTGATAGACGCTGTGCAGCGGCATCAAGCACACGCTGAAAGCCTTTGATATCTCGGCGATTCTTCTTCATTCCCTTGGAGACTTCCTGATAATAAGTCTGCCAGTCGGCCTTCTGTAGCCAGTTGGGGCCGAAGTTCTCTTCCTCCAAAGCTTCCGTCTTGATCCCGGCTTTACGTTGGGCATCCCTATCGCGTTTGTGATCTTTGCGGTAGTCGTTGAGCCACTTCTTGTTCGGAGTGAAGGAAAACTCTTCACCGCGCCATTGTTTGAGGAGCACTTGGAGTTTCCGGACATCCGCCGCACCCGTTGATTCCGTCAACCTAATTTGGCCCACTTTGATCATCTAATTTGGCCCACCAACATTAGTTGTTTGGCTCGGTAGCAATACCAGCAGCAGTCGGGGCTGTGGGAAAAGTGGGAATCGCGCGGG
>Ga0187847_10003064_pt1 | contig 12999 bp, 5 predicted proteins | sample June2016WEW_4_10_FD_132458 | JGI IMG/M metagenome (GOLD analysis project Ga0187847, IMG submission 132458) | Peatland microbial communities from SPRUCE experiment site at the Marcell Experimental Forest, Minnesota, USA - June2016WEW_4_10 | ecosystem: Environmental > Terrestrial > Soil > Wetlands...
CTGGCAGCGATTACGGCGTTGGCGAGCTCACGCAGGACGGAGGGTCGGAGTGATGCGGCGCCCGCTCCAAGCACTAGAATGGCGCGGGCGTCATTCTCGCCCGCGAGCTGGTAAGCGTTCACAAAGTCAGTGGCTGTGAGCGTCCAGGAAGCTACTGCGGCCGGGATGGGAACGACGCGGAGACTGGGCCAGGAATCAGTTGGGACCGCATCCGCAGTAGCAACAATCAGGCTCTCGGCAGGATAAGAAGAGGTCAAGTTCGCCAGTACACCTTCGAGTTGTTCGAGGGGCATGGTGGCGAGCAAGACCAGAAGGCCGGGAGCGCGGGGAGTAGAAGGAGCCGGGATGTCGAAAATTGAATCAGCGGTTGCCATCGTTACTTTCTCGGGAGAGCGTTGATTCAACGGCTGAGTTATGCGTCAGCCGACTTATTCAGGGCCAAGTTCCTATAAAGCTAAGATGCCGGCAAGCGGAATTCGGAGCCACGATGGGCGATTGTTGAGCTCATAAAGCAATTCGTACAGCGCTTTTTCAAGCAGGTAGGCGTCAAGTAACGCCTGTGCCTGCGGGGCTGAAGGCAGCAGGACTGGGTTGACTGCGATGGTTTCGCGATAGGCACGGAGAAACTCGCAAGAGGCTGAATTCTGCCAGAAGATAGCCCATGCGGTCAGCCTTTCGGCGTCCTGTGCGGCCACGCCTTCGCGGCTGGGGGTGAGGAATTGATCGAGCCCAGAGTGTGCAGCGTAGGAGAGCGAGCGGATCATTCCAGCAACATCTTTCAGTGGCGATTGTTTCTGTCGTCGCTCGGCGAGGAGGCGAGCGGGTTCGCCTTCGAAGTCGAGCAGGACAAAGTCTCCATCTGACTGGCCCGATTCTATTCCGTGTTTTCTTGATGCTGCGCCCGTCCTCAGGGTCTGCCCTAAATGGTAGTCGCCGTGGATGCGGATCCGCTGACCGGCGGCCGCGATGCTGGTGATGGAATGCGTGCGGGTAAATAGGGCCAGCCGCCGCGAAAGCAACAAGCCGGCATTGTCTGCGGCCTCGTCATCCAAGGTTGATATCTTCGCTTTGATGGCCTCAAATGCGGTGGTGATCTGAGCCTCGATTCGACGCGCATCGCGAACGAGATCCTGCACGGTGAAAGGCTCGGCGGCAAACGCAGGGTCGTCCGTGGAGGTGGCGAGGGCGAGATGCATTTCCGCAGTGCGTCGACCTAGGAGTGCGACGGCTTTGGTCGATTGTCCAGCATACTCAAAGGCCCCATGGAGCGGTTCTTGATCATTCATGAAGCTTGGAGTGGGAGCTGCAGGTGGAGCAGGAAGAGCAGCGACGGATGAAAAGAATTCAGAGAGTTGTTCGAGGAACCACTGCCAGCCATCTCCCTGATTCGCGATAAGTCCCTGCAGCATCGCGACCGTCGTCTTCTCCCCGCTGGCCGCAGTTATCGTGATTTCGCCCATGAAGGGTGGAATATGTGCGAAGTGGACCACTTCGGTGAGGAAGCGGCCGATTTCCACGTCGGGGTTTTTGCCAGGCTGGAGGCGCCGGAAGAGTTTCAGGATCAATTGTTTGCCATAGATAATTGAAGTGTTGGATTGCTCCGCAGAACCGACGCGCGAGGAGAGATGTTCGAAGGAGTGAGCGCCCGAGAAGGCACTGGAAGCACGTGCCTCAAGGTTGCCGGTGTGTGAAACGCGGTTGCCCGCCTTGGGAGACTCGCGGGGACCCTGCGGTTGTGCACTCGAAGGTTGTGCGGTTGCCGCATCGGAACACGGGGGCGCGGCTGCTTCTCCGGGCTGCGCAGTGATGGGGACGGGGGCGACGGGAAGACCGGCGGTGTGCTGCATGGACGCCGAACTCGCTTCGTCCGGCTTGTGCTCGACGGATGACGGGTTAGCTGAGGGAGCCGGGAAAGGCGATGCAACTTCAGGAGTGGCAGGGGCGGCCGTGGAGAGGGCGAATGTCGCGTTCTGCACGATCAGCGCCAAGAGATCCTGGCGGAAGTCGTCGCGGGTTGTGGCGTCGTGCAAGGCGCCAGAGCCCGTTGGAGTTGGGATGGTGGCGATAATGCTCTGAGGGTTACTGACCGTGAGTTCTTCCGCGACCGAGGCGATGCTGAAGGTCAGCGGGAGCTGATATATGTCGGACGGGCCGTCGGAATAACCAACCTCAACGTACAACACGGCGGGAGGGATCGTGCTTTCGTCGAGCAGGTTGGCCGCAGCCGGATTCGTGGTGCCGGCATAGTTTGAGGTGGTGCGAATCTCTACCCAGTCAAGCACGTGCACGGAGTGGATCTTGCGGGCCTTGGCTCCAAACCAGCGCTGATGCGGCAACCAGTCTTGCAGAGCGTTTTCCAGCAGTGCCAGCCTGGGGCCGGCAAGCAATCCCGGCCAGCCTAAGGTTTGAAGATCGAGTGCAGCGGCCTGGTTCGCAGTGATGTCTTCTGTAGTTTCCAAATGCGGCGGAGGTAAGGGATCTGCTTTGGTGCTGGCGGGCTGGAGTTCAAGCCATAAGAAAGAATATGGAGCGAGGCTGAGAGCGTAAGGGGTCTCGTCAATGGCGGGGAATGGAACGTATCCGAGCATCTCGACGGGCTCGAAGCCCGCGTAGTCTGCTAAGTCGAGCGACACCGGTTGGGCGAAACGGCTGAGATTGGCGACGCAGAGGACAGTTTCGCGTGAGCCGTCGCGGCGATCAAGATCGCGAAGATAGGCGAGTATCTTCCGGTTCTCGGGATTCAGGAAACGAAGGGTTCCGCGACCGAAGACCTGGAACAGCTTGCGTAAGGCGATCATGTTGCGGGTCCAATGGAGCAGACTCGATTGATCGCTAAGCTGCGCTTCCACATTGATCACCTGGTAGCCGTAAATCGGATCCATGACCACAGGAAAGTAGAGGCGGGCAGGGTCGCATCGGGAGAATCCAGCATTGCGGTCAGAGTTCCACTGCATGGGCGTGCGAACGCCGTTGCGGTCGCCGAGATAGATGTTGTCGCCCATACCGATTTCGTCGCCGTAGTACAGAATCGGCGTGCCAGGAAAGCTCAAGAGCAGCGAGTTCAGCAACTCGATGCGGCGGCGGTTATTGTCGACCAACGGCGCCAGACGGCGACGGATGCCAACGTTGACGCGCATGCGCGGGTCAACCGAATAGGCAAAGTACATGTAGTCACGTTCATCGTTAGTGACCATCTCGAGGGTGAGTTCGTCGTGATTGCGGAGGAAGAGCCCCCATTGGCAGTTATCGGGGATCGCCGGCGTCTGAGCCATGATGTCGGTAATCGGCAAACGATCTTCCTGACGAAGGGCCATATAGATGCGCGGCATCAGTGGGAAATGGAAGGCCATGTGGCATTCGTCGCCGTCGCCGAAATAGGGACGGACATCGGAGGGCCACTGATTGGCTTCAGCGAGGACAAGACGGTTGGCATATTCGGCGTCAATGGTTGCGCGGATGGACTTGATGACTTTGTGGGTCTCGGCAAGGTTTTCACAGGATGTACCGTCGCGCTCGACCAGATACGGAATGGCATCCATGCGCAACGCGTCAACTCCCATATCGAGCCAGAAACGCATGGCCTTGAGAACCTCTTCGATGACTCTTGGGTTATCGAAATTCAGGTCGGGTTGATGCGAAAAAAAGCGATGCCAGTAGTAGGCCTTGGCTGTCTCGTCCCAGGTCCAGTTGGATTTTTCAGTGTCGGTGAAGATGATGCGCGCGTCCTTGAAGAGCTGATCGTTGGACGACCACACGTACATATTGCGCGCGTCGGAGCCAGGTGGAGCTACGCGCGCCCCTTTGAACCAGGGGTGTTGATCGCTGGTGTGATTAATGACGAGCTCAATCATCACCTGCATATTGCGCTTGTGAGCGGCATCCAGAAATGATTTGAAATCGTTCAAAGTTCCGTAGGACGGGTTGACATCGACGTAGTTGGAGATGTCATAACCATCGTCGCGCAATGGCGAAGGAAAGAAGGGCAGCAGCCAGATACAGGTGACGCCAAGATCCTGAAGATAATCGAGCTTCGTCAGCAGCCCAGGGAAATCGCCGATGCCGTCGCCATTCAAGTCAGAGAAGGCTCTGACATGGAGCTCGTAGATGATTGCGTCCTTGTACCAGAACGGATCGGTTGCACTTGCCAGCTTCTTCACTCTGTCGTTCTCCGAAGGCTTTCAACGCGTCTTCATATTACTAGTTGACGACCCCGGTCGCGATGGCCACATAGGACAAAGATGACCAGGGATTCGGTTGAGTCAATTTGAGGACGTCATAGAAACTTGAGATGCAGAAGCGTGATCTCCGGGTTACTTGCGGGAAGAAAAGGACCGATTCGGAAGCAGAAATCGTCACAGTGATCTTGCCATCGACCGGAGGTCTTCAGTGTATTCGCTCCGTCAACACCTATCCCACGAAATCTTGATTTATATGCGGGTTAGGGCCATCCGGACGTGGCCCCGACAACCTTTCAACGAGCATTGGACTCCTACTACAAAGCGCGCGTTGCAGCGGTTGAGTTGCGCAAGAACCTCATGCGGCGAATCCCCTCGTCCACATACCGCCTGCAATTGCATCAAGGCTTCGCGTTCGACGATGCAACCAAAGTGGCCGACTATCTACAGGCCCTCGGTATCTCTCACGTCTATTGTTCCCCATATCTTCAAGCGGCCCCGGGAAGTATGCATGGCTATGACGTTGTCGACTACCAGAAGGTCAACGAAGAGCTGGGCGGCGAAGAGGGGCAAAAAAGATTCTGCCAGCGTCTGGGGGAACTGGGGCTCGGGCAGGTGCTGGATATTGTACCCAACCATATGGCGCTGGGGATGCAGAACCGTTACTGGTGGGATGTTCTGGAAAATGGCCCATCGAGCCGGTACTCGACCTGGTTCGATATTGATTGGCATCCAGGAGACATGAAGCTTCAAAACAAGGTATTGATTCCGGTGCTGGGGGATCAGTATGGGCGGGTATTGAGCGCGGGGCAGATCAAGCTGGAGCACAGTAACCAGGGGTTCCAAGTGCGCTACATGGACAACTTGTTTCCGGTGGCGCCACGGTCACTGTCGGCTACGCTGTCGAAAGCGGCAGAGTACCTGCAGAACGATACCTTGAATTTTATCGCCGATAGCTTTTCACGTTTACCATCGCCGGACTCCATCGATCGTGAAGTTGCGATGGCGAGACACCGTGACAAAACCGTGATCTACCGTCTGCTCAATCGCCTGTGTGAAGAGGAGCTGGATGTAGTGGCAGCGATCGCTCGGGCTGTAGACGAATTGAACACCGACTACGATGCACTGGATCGGATGCTTGACGAACAGCAATATCGCCTGGCGTACTGGAGGACGGCCGACCACGAACTGGGTTACCGGAGGTTCTTCGATGTGAATACTCTCATAGGCCTGCGGATGGAACGCATGCACGTGTTCGAGGCTACGCACCGTAAGATTTTGGAGTGGCTGGCAAACGGAGTGCTTGATGGCATACGCGTGGATCATCCCGACGGATTGCGCGACCCCGAGCAGTATTTCAAGCGACTTCGGAGCCGCGCTCCGGATGCGTGGATCATCGGCGAGAAAATTTTAGCGCCGAGAGAGTTCTTGCGCGAAAGCTGGCCCATTGAAGGCACCACCGGATACGACTTTCTAAACGTGTGCAATCGTCTGTTGGCATACGACAACGGCTTGGATGTGCTAACCAAGATATACCGCGACTTCTCGAACGAGACCATTGACTTTGAGACACTGGTGCACGAAAAGAAGCTGAATGTGGAGTTGACCGCACTCGGGAGCGACGTGAACCGGCTTACAAGCCTGTTTGTGGAGATATGTAAAAATAACCGAGATCGACGCGATTACACCCGAGAGGAGATTCGACGAGCACTTAGAGAGGTTGCCGCTTGCTTCGCGGTTTACCGGACCTACGTGGTCCCTGAGCGGGATCAGAGTCTGGACGAGGATCATGCGCAGATTGAACAGGCCGTGTTGCAAGCGAAGAAACGGACCAATGATCCAGACCCAGGCATTCTGGATTTTATTGGAGATGTTCTGGCGCTGCGTTCGCGGGGCGACCTTGAGACAGAGTTCTTGTTGCGCTTCCAGCAGTTCTCGTCACCGGTAATGGCCAAGGGTGTAGAGGATACAGCTTTCTACTGCTTTAACCGGATGATCGGGTTGAACGAGGTAGGCGGAGCACCTGACCGCAATGGCATGACGATCGCGGAATTTCATGATTATTGTGCGAGGATGCAGGCGAGCCACCCGCAGACCATGACAACGCTTTCGACACACGATACAAAGCGTGCCGACGATGTGCGGGCTCGGCTGGCGGCAATCACTGAGATTCCCGGTCGATGGAGAGCTGCAGTGAATCGCTGGTCGCACGCGAATACAACGTTTCGAGCAGGCAAGTATCCTGACCGTAATACGGAGTACTTCCTCTACCAAACGTTGGTTGGAGCGTGGCCCATTTCCAAAGACAGGCTGATCGCTTATATGAAAAAGGCGATGCGCGAAGCCAAACAGCAAACCAGTTGGACTCAACCGAATAAAGAGTTTGAAGAGGCGCTAGGGATTTTCATCGAAAGAATTCTGGAGTCACCAGCGTTCATCTCAGAATTGGAGCGCTTTGTTGGACGTGTACTGGAGGCAGGACGTATTAACAGCATGGCACAGACGCTTTTGAAATACACGGCGCCCGGTGTTCCGGATACGTACCAAGGGGGCGAGTTGTGGGACCTGAGCCTTGTTGATCCGGACAATCGCAGACCGGTGGACTATGATCTGCGGCGAGAGATGCTGAGTGAACTGCAGGGTGGAATGGATGTAGATGAGATCATGCGGAGAATGGACAGTGGAATGCCGAAGCTGCATGTTGTCTGCAAAGCGCTGCACCTGCGGCGCGAGCATCCGGAGTGGTTTGGTGCGGAGGCAGCGTATACGCCAATGGCGGCACAAGGATCGAAGGGCGACCACCTGATTGCATTTCTACGGGGTGACTGTGTCGCTGTGATTGTGCCCCGCTGGCCGCTGAGGCTTGGCGGTAATTGGGCGACGACGTCGTTAGAGCTCTCTCCTGGCAAGTGGAGAAACATCTTCACAGGTGAAGCGGTGATGGGAGTACGGTTACGTGTGCAGTCGCTGTTGCGGAAGTTTCCCGTTGCACTGTTGACGCGGGAACCGGAGTGACCATGCATCGATTCGAAGTATGGGCACCGCTTCCGAAAAGGATTTCACTGCGGGTGAACGGCTCTACGCTGCCCATGAATGGGCCAGATGATCACGGCTGGTGGCGTTTGGATGTGACTAATGCCGGACCGGGCACTGAATATTGTTACCTGGTCGACCGCGACCAGACTTGCTATCCAGACCCCCGATCGCAGTGGCAGCCCTATGGAGTTCACGGGGTTTCTGGCGTTTATGATCAGGATTCATTCCGCTGGACCGATGACAAATATCAGCCGCCCCCGCTTGCGAGCGCTGTGATCTATGAATTGCACATTGGAACGTTCACGGAGGAGGGCACGCTGGACTCGGCGATCGGAAATCTGGAATACCTGGCTGAGCTCGGCATAACGCATGTGGAACTAATGCCCGTAGCGTCGTTTGCCGGCAATCATGGCTGGGGGTACGATAGCGTTGCGCTCTTCGCCGTGCATCAACCGTACGGTGGTCCTGATGCGCTGAAACGATTTGTGGACGCAGCGCATAATAAGGGACTTGCCGTTCTGCTTGATGTGGTCTACAACCATTTCGGCCCGGTAGGGAACTACACGGGAAAGTTTGGGCCGTACTTGGTGGAATCGCATCGGACGCCGTGGGGAGGGGCAGTCAATCTTGAAGATAGCGGAGCGAACGAGGTCCGCAGGTTCTTCTGCGATAACGCACTGATGTGGATACGCGACTTTCATCTTGATGGATTGCGATTAGACGCGGTGCATGCGTTTGTCGATCGGTCTGCAATTCACTTCCTTGAACAACTCGCAGCCGAAGTCGAGATGCTGAGTGCAACATTGACCCGGCGATTGACGCTTATCGCGGAAAGCGATCTTAACGACTCGCGGGTTGTTACTCCACGCGAGGCTGGTGGTCTTGGTATGGATGCACAGTGGAGCGATGATTTTCATCACGCATTGTTTGCTGTGTTGAGCCCTGAACCGCGCAAAGGGTACTATGCAGACTTCGGTGAGTTTGGCCAATTGGCCAAAGCATTGGAGCAGAACTTCGTCTACGATGGGATCTATTCTAAATATCGCGGACGCGTGCATGGACGGCTCGCGGGGTACTTATCGCAGCACAGATTTCTGGGATATATCCAAAATCATGACCAGGTAGGTAATCGAGCATTAGGGGATCGGGTGCGAGAGATTGTCGGCTTCGATCGGGCGAAGATTGCGGCCGCATTTGTATTGATGGGGCCATTTATCCCGATGCTGTTTCAAGGTGAGGAGTGGGCAGCTTCGTCGCCGTTCCAGTATTTTGCCGATCATGACGAAGAGATGGCCCGGCTTGTTTCAGAGGGACGGAAGAAGGAGTTTGCAGCATTTGGATGGACGCCGGAGTCAATACCGGACCCGGAAGATCCTGAGACGTTTGAGCGGTCGAAGTTGAAGTGGGACGAAGCGAATGAGGGTGAGCATGCGGAGATGCTGGATTGGTATCGCCAATTGATCCGTTTGCGGCGGGAGATACCATCGTTGACCGATGGAGAGCCGGGACATACAAGCGTGACTTATAGCGAACAGGACAAGTGGCTCTCGATGGAGCGCGGCGATGTGACAGTCAGCTGCAATCTCGGCGAAACGGAGGGGGCATTCCCAGTTCCTGAGGGCGGCCTTGTAGTCCTGGGTTCTCGCGGACTGCCGCTGATATTGGATAACGTCGTGATGCTTCCGCCAAACACAGTGGTGATCATCAGCCTGTGAATCAAGCTAGAACGCCAAGTGACTGAAGTCCTTACAAGAAGTATTCGAAGTCTGACTCGACCTTCAACTGGCGGTGAATTCTGAGGAAATGACCGGGCAAATTCGCCGGGTTCAATTCAACATAATTGCGCTGTCCATGCCACAGGTATCGATTTCCGGTAAGCAGATCCTCAGCCTCATAGGCCCGATCCTGCGGAATTTGTAACTCGTCCAACGGCAAAGTCACAAACCCTGCCTGTGTATGATGCGGATCGAGGTTTACGACGACCACGATAAGATTGGTGCGATCCTCTGACTCCTTGCTATAACAAATGAGTTGATCGTTGTCGGTAAGATGAAACTTCAACGACCAGTCGCTTTGCAGTGCTTCGTTGTTCTTGCGGATGCCATTGACCACTGTGATCAGCTCGCGTAGGCTGTCTTTCCGGTTCAGGTCCCAGGTACGGATTTCGTATTTCTCCGAGTCGAGATACTCTTCGCTGCCGCGGCGAAGGGGGCGACATTCTAGCAATTCGAAAGCTGGTCCGTAGATGCCGTAATTGGACCCAAGAGTTGCTGCGAGAAGCAAGCGAATGACAAATGCGGGCCGGCCGCCAATCTGGAGAAACTCAGTGAGGATATCGGGGGTATTCGGCCATTGGTTAGGGCGGAAGAATTCGCGAACTGGAGTCTGGGTAAGTTCAGTTAGATAAGTAATGATTTCGGTCTTAGCGTTACGCCAAGGGAAATACGTATAGGACTGGCTGAAGCCCAGTTTCGCGAGTCGGTACATGATTTTTGGACGCGTGAATGCCTCTGCCAGAAAGAGAACCTGTGGATGGTCCCGCTTGATCTCTGCGATGGCCCACTCCCAGAAAGGGAAGGCTTTGGTATGTGGATTGTCGACGCGGAAGATGGTGACGCCTTGGTCAATCCAGTATAGGAATACGTCCTTCAGTTCCTCCCACATGGCGGTCCAATCGTCGCTCTCAAAGTCAAATGGGTAGATATCCTGATATTTCTTTGGTGGGTTTTCGGCGTATTGAATCGTCCCATCTGGGCGTTTGCGGAACCAGTTCGCGTGCTCACGCACATATGGATGATCGGGCGCCACCTGAAAGGCAATATCAAGGGCCACCATGAGGTCGAGCTCGTTGGCTTTCTGGACGAATCGGTGAAGTTCCTCAATGGTGCCCAATTCTGAATGGATTTCCTTGTGGCCGCCGTCTTTGGAACCAATCGCCCACGGACTGCCTGGATCGCCGGGTTGCGCTTCGGTGGTATTGTTGCGGCCTTTGCGGAAGGTGAAGCCGATGGGATGAATTGGAGGAAGGTATACAACGCTGAATCCCATCTCGGCTATATAAGGCAGGCGCTTCTCGCAATCGGCAAAGGTGCCGTGTTTGCCAGGCTCCGCAGCAGTAGAGCGGGGAAAAAACTCGTACCACGCACTGAATCGCGCGTGTGCGGGATCAACAACAATGCTGGCCTCACGGTCCGATTCGGTCGCAAATCGCTTGTCAGGGTAACGGAGAGCCATCTCGTACAGCAGCACATCCGTCGCGTGTGTGCGCAGCTGCTTTGCATCCATGCCGGATCGCAATACCTCGGCGCGTTTATGTAGCCATTCGGTATCGGAAGCAAATGCGCGGCCCGCAGCCGCGTCTATCAAGTCTGCGCCAATCAGATAGTCGACCGGCGTATCGGTTTCAGCCTTAATGCGTTTCAGCAGATCGCGGCGCCACGTTTCAAAGTGGTCGACCCAACCTTGCACTTTGAAGCCATAGTGGCCTAGTTCCTTCACGCGGAATGCAGCTGTCCAGCGGTCATTCACCAGGGGCTGCATGGGTATCTCGGTCCACTCATCCGAACCTTCGCGGTGAACCAGCAGTGAGGCTGCGATCGAGTCATGCCCGTCCGTGAAGATATCTGCTTCGACGCGGACCTGATCTCCCAAAGTGCGTTTTGCAGGGAATCTGCCCCCATCTATCAGCGGTGAGACATCTTCAATCACTACGCGTTTGCGTCCATCGGGTTGAGGTGCTGCCATCTTCGTTCCCTGTTCCTTCCGGGTGAGTTATCGGCCAAAAAGAGTAAGTTACGCTCCGCATTGCTCAACTAAGCTCTCGTAGAGCTGAATGGTTTGGCGGGCAATTGCTGTCCAACTGAAGATGCTTTCCACGCGTCGCCTTCCGGCAGCGCCAAATCTTTGGCACTTCTCCGAATCGTCCAGAAGTTGCTGGATACCGGACGCCAGATCGCGCGCGAACTTCTCCGGATTGGTGGGGAAGCTCGTATGCGGGTCCTGATCGAAGGGCACCAGGTATCCCGTCTCCCCATGCACTACCACCTCTTTGATGCCTCCTGTTGCACTGGCAACAACCGGGGCGCGGCAGGCCATCGCTTCCAGATTGATGATGCCAAATGGCTCGTAGACCGAGGGGCAACAGAATACGCGGGCGTTGCTGTAGAGCTGAATCGCCTCCGGCTTGGTGACCATTTTCTCGATCCAGACAATGCGCGGATGACGCTGTCTCGCATCTTCAACCTTCTGGCGCAGTTCTGCCGCAATCTCGGGAGTGTCCGGGGCCCCGGCGCAGAGAACCACCTGTGTCTCTGGCGGCAGGTAGCGAATCGCATCGACGAGATGAGTGACACCTTTCTGGCGCGTGATCCGGCCTACAAAAAGAACGTACGGAACCGCCGGGTCCACGCCATAGTCGATCAACGCCTCTGTATCTCGAGTCTGCTGATACTCGGCCAGATCGATGCCGTTGTAGATGACATGGATGCGGTGCGGGTTCACCTTCGGGTAGGCGCGGAGGATGTCTTCTTTTGTACCTTGAGAGACTGCGATGATGGCGTCGGCATCCATAATGGCGGTAAGTTCCATCCAGGAACTCATGGCGTAACCGGTTCCCAACTGCTCGGCCTTCCAGGCACGCAGAGGCTCCAGCGAGTGCGTGGTTAGTACGAATGGCACTCCGTAAAGCTTCTTGGCGAGATAGCCAGCCATCGATACATACCACGTATGCGTATGGACAATGTCAATGCCCTGAAGCGCCTTGATTTGGGTCAGGTTGAGGCTGAGCGCTTCCAGAGCTCCCTTGAATTTGCCTTCAGTTCCATGGGTGATGTCGCTCCACGGCTCCGCGCCGCGGACATGGAGGTTTGCTTGATCGGAGTGCTGTCGTCCCCAGCAATGTACTTCGACCTCAATCTGTTTTGCGAGCTCTCGGCTCAGATAATCGACGTGGACTCCGGCCCCGCCGTAAACTTCCGGTGGATATTCGCGTGTAAACAAGCCGACGCGCATTGATCTTTTCTCCAAACGATTCCGACCCTCGACTCAGGGCCAATTGCTCGAGTATTGCAAAACTCATTCAGTGGTCAGGGATTTATAGTCTCGATCCAACGAACGTAATCTTATAACGAAGGATCTCCGTGGGTAAAAGAAACGGTAGAAGCGCCGGAAACGCCACCTTCAGGGAGGCCAACTGTTTGCTTGCGCCGCCGATGCTTGCCTTCTCCAGCTCTTTTTGATGAGGGCATCGAAGCCAAATCCACTGTCTGGATCGCTAGTGGCGTTGAATGCAGTCCGAAGCGGCACGTGGCACTTTCCTTCGATACTCTGGCTCTGCGGCGACTGAGGGGTCAGTATCCACGATGCCCAAGGTCTGGACCCCTCGGACAGAGCGGGCGCGGATGAATGGTATTCCGCCAATTAGAAGGTAGCCTCGTCTGTTGAGGCTCAAGAAACATAGGGCTCCAGGCAACGTCAACAAGATTCCAGGCATCGCATCTGAAGTCGTTACCTCGCATCGACCCTAAGTAGAGATTGCAATGAGCCCGGTGCCGGAATCGGATAGGCTCTCGGTGTGTATCCAAGGCGGACTTCGCAGTAGGACGCGGCGGTCATTTTTCTGGGGGACATGTTCGATGCAGCAAGAGATCGGCCCAACCGATGGCTTCAGTGCTACCGGGCTTGAACTGACCACCACGCAGGAGCAGGAAATGCCCCGGCTCGTCGACGCGTTCGACTGGGCCTCTACTCCCGTGGGTCCGGCCGCAGAATGGCCCGACAGCCTCAAGGC
>Ga0187847_10003065_pt1 | contig 12997 bp, 7 predicted proteins | sample June2016WEW_4_10_FD_132458 | JGI IMG/M metagenome (GOLD analysis project Ga0187847, IMG submission 132458) | Peatland microbial communities from SPRUCE experiment site at the Marcell Experimental Forest, Minnesota, USA - June2016WEW_4_10 | ecosystem: Environmental > Terrestrial > Soil > Wetlands...
CAAAGGCAACGGCAAGAGCAAAGGCAACGGCAAGAGCAAAGGCAACGGCAAGAGCAAAGGCAACGGCAAGAGCAAAGGCAACGGCAAGAGCAAAGGCAACGGCAAGAGCAAAGGCAACGGCAAAGGCCAATACGGAGATTCTGGCTGCGCCAGAATGACGACGAGGGGGAATGACGACGCGTGGGAGCCCGGCTCCCACCTTAGCGACGATGAAGCTGTCGCGAAGATGGGGCACCCCGGCTGCGCTGGATGGGGCACCCCGGTAAGACCCCACCTTAGCGACGATGAAGCTGTCGCGAAGATGGGGCACTCCGGCTGCGCTGGATGGGGCACCCCGGTAAGACCCCACCTTAGCCGCGATGAGACTGCGGCGAAGATGGGGCACCCGGCGGAACAACCTCTTGACCATCTACAGGCACCCGGCATCCGACAACTGATCACTTGCCCCTGATTGCTGAACCTAATTTATGGGCGGGCTTCGGCGGCGAGGAGCTTCTGTTTGCGCTGGAGTCCCCAGCGGTATCCGGCGAGGCTGCCGTCCTGGGCGATGGCGCGGTGGCATGGGATGGCGAGAGCGACGGGGTTGGCGGCACAGGCGGCGGCGACGGCGCGGGCGGCGGTGGGCGAACCGAGCGAGCGGGCGAGAGCGGAGTAGCTGCGCGTCTGGCCGCGAGGAACCTGCTGCAGGGCTCGCCAGACACGCTGCTGGAAGGCGGTGGCGCGGACGTCGAGGGGGAAGGTGGCGGCCAGGGGGTGTTCGGAGGTCTGGCTGAGGACGAAGGCGAGGGCTTCGGCGAGCCATCCGGTGTTTCCCTTGGCGGGGACGAGCTGGGCTTTATTGAAGCGCTGGCGGAGATCGGCGGCGAGCTCGGCGTCGTCGCGGCCGAAGGCGATGGCGCAGATTCCGGCATCGGTGGCGGCGGCAAGCATCCGGCCCAGTGGGCTGGGGGCCGTGGCGTAGCGGATGAGTTGTCCCGCTCCGCCTGCGCGGAGTGTGCGGGGAGTCATGCCGAGAGTGTGGTGGCTGGACTCGTAGAGGCGGCTGGAGGAGCCGAAGCCGGATTCGTAGATAGCGTCGGTGATGCGCGTGGGTGCGGGCTGAGGTTTGTTGGCGCGGGCGGCGGGCTTGTTGAGTGGCTTGGGTAAAGACGCGACGGGAGGCTTGGCGGGGCGGAGGGAATCTTTGAAGTGGGCGACGCGCTGGGCTCGGGCGAACTCGCCGGGTGAGACGCCGAGGACGCGGCGGAATCCGCGCAGGAGGGTGAGGCGGCCAACGCCGAGGGTGCGTGCGAGGTCGGCGAGGCGGGTGCGCTCGGTGGCGTGGGCGGTGAGGTAGTCCGCGGCACGGGCGATGAGAGCGGCCTGGGGGTCGGGGCGCGGAGTGGCGAGGCCTGGCTGGCAACGCTTGCAGGCGCGGAAGCCGGCAAGTTCGGCTGCGGCGGCGGAGGGGAAGAAGCGGACATTGTGGCGCGCGGGGCGGCGGCTGGGACAGCTTGGGCGGCAGTAGACTTTGGTGGACTGGACGGCGTAGACGAACTGGCCGTCGGCGCTGGAGTCGCGCGCGAGGACCTGTTGCCATTGGCGACCGGGAAAGAGACTGGGCGTGGCGTGGGGTGGAGCGGCTTCGATGGATGGGCGAGGATAAGACATTTCGGCTGCTCTCCTGTTGCGGAGTGTCTGTTGCGATCGGCTAGTGCTATCTTCTCGCATTGCGAGGGAGCGTGACACTCCGCAATGTTCAGAGAAGTTTCGGGCTGGGTGCGGACTTGAAGGATTGCGGTGTCTGTCCGTTGATACTATTGGTCGAACGGAAAAAGGGGAGAGGATGAACGACCGAGCCACAGGCGAACGGGATGACCGGGACGAAGGAGCGGAGCGCGAGTCGAGTGCGGAGCGGAGCGCGGAGGCGCGGGGGGAGCGGCGGTTCTGGCGCTGGACGGCGGTGGGGCTGGGAGCGATTGCGTTTGGCAAAGGGATTCGCGAGCCGAACGCGTGGTCGTACACGCAGGCGCAACTGGATTACAGCGTTGGATTCATGCGCAGGGGACTCTTCGGGACCGTACTGGGCCATTGGTTGGGGCTGAACCAGTATGCACACTTCGCGGTGGTTTCGACGGTGCTGCTGCTGTTGCTGTTTTGCGCGCTGGCGCTGCTGGCCCGCAGCTCGAAGCTGGCGGAGCGGACTCCACCGGGGGAGCTGCTGGCGGTTTATGCATCGAGCTACAGCGTGAGCTATCTGGCGAGTCTGAACGGGTATCTGGACATTCCGCTGGCACTGCTGTGCATTGGGCCACTGTTTGTGCGCCGGACGGGCTGGCGGCTGGCGGCGGCGGCGGTGGCGACTGTTGTGGGGATCCTGATCCATGAGCAGTTTTTCTTTGCGTTTCTGCCCGTGCTGGTGGCGAGCGTTGCCTTTGGGGCGGCCACGGGGAAGACGGCGAGCGAGCGGAAGCTGGCGTGGACAGGAGCGGTCCTGCTGGCGGTGCTGGGAGTGGGGATGACGTGGACCATGGGGCGTCATGGGGCGATTTCGGAGGCACAGACGGCGCAGTTGGCGCAGACGATTGCGCGCACGGCGGACCGGCCGCTGAATGCGGAGGTACTGAAGGTGCTTCCCCGCACCTCTCGAGAGAACCAGGAGATCATGAAGTCGGTGTGGTCGCGGCCGACATTCATCCCGGCGCAGATTGAGAGCCTACTGATGTTCTTGCCGACGGCAGGAGTGCTCTCGTGGGCGGCGCTGCTGCTGCTGCGGCGATGGATGCCTGGGAAGCATCGCTGGCTGTATGCGGGGGTTGTATTGGCGACGCTGGCGCCGCTGCTGCTGAACATGGTGGGATGGGACAAGAACCGCTGGAACGAGTTGCTGTGCCTGAACGCATTTCTACTGCTGTTGGTGGTTTCGAGGCAGATGGGGGGCGAGGCGGTGCGTCTTCCGTTGCGGCTGCGGCGTGCGTGCATTCTGGCGATGTTTCTGAACATGGCCACGGGTGGGGGGCTGATGGACAATCTTCACATCCGGCCGTTCCCGTTCCTGCGCAGTCCGGATGCGGCGGTTGCCGTCCCAGTCGTTACTCATCCGTAGGCGAGGGGGCTATTGCCGCCTGAGTGTGTCATCGGGATTCAAGGTTGAAACCGCTGGGCGGGCTGGTTCCCTGGCGACATGGGGCTCAAGATAGTTCGCCGTTCCGGGCCGAGGACTGCGGTGGCGAAGAGGGGTGCGACAAAGGTGGCAAACAGGGCGCAAAAGATGATGGCTTCCACTCCGAAGGTGAGGAAAGCAATCGCGCCTGAGAGCATGCCTTCCGGCGCGGTGTGGCTCAACATCGCGAGGACCAGGAGGCCCCAGGGACTGGTTCGGATGTCTCCGATGAGCGAGTCGAGGGCCACGAACAACAGGAGCCAGATGAGAGGGGCAACGACTAAGATGCCAACCCATTTTGCCCAGTGATATGCCTCTCCGGTGGCGCTGAAGGAGATGCCCGTGGACGTGTCCCCCTCGTCCAGAGGCTGGCCGTTGATCTCGTGCATATAGTTGTTGCCGAGGATCAATGGCGGCTTGTTGGGCCAAATGACATGGGGGATCGCGTTTAAAAATACTGCTTTGATGGGCCACAGGCCAAAGACATGGCCGTGATCGGTGATATTGATGAGGGCGTCGTCGACGGAGATGAATTGCAGGCGGCCCCAGAATCCCTGTGGTGTGTTGTAGTATCCGGGGCTGTCGCCAATAGTGGAATCCAGGTACTTTTGCCGGGTCTGTTCGGGGTGTTCGAGGAGGCGGACTGTGAGAGCAAATTTCTCAGGGATGGTATTGGCTTCACCCCTGAAATTGCGTCCGTAGTCGGCATAAGGGGTCAGGTAATGAAAGATGATGAAGAGGGCAAGCATGCATGATCCCATCTGAAGGGAAGTAAGCCTGTAGCGCAGCGCGCAAACGGGGAGGACCCAGCAGATGAGAGGCAGCAGCATCCCCGACTTGGAGAAGCTAAACAATCCCAAAAGGACGAACACAAAAACAATGGAGAAAACGACGGGCAGGTTGACGCTGCGCCTGCCGTGGGTATGGCGGATCTCGTACATGACACCGATGATGATTCCCAGCGGGATCAGATAGTTGATTTGGGTGAAGGCTCTGTTAATACTGGCCCCTTCTTCGCCCAGCAAGGCAATGAGGAAGACGCCGAAGACGCCGAAGACGATACATCCGACGGAGGCGCGATACATTCCGGACTCCTTCAGCAGGTTCTGCATGAGGCCGGACTTGCGCGAGAGGCGACGGCTGAGGAGAACGGCGACGAGCATGGCAGTGATGCTGCCGACGTAGGCCAAAATGTCTGTTTGCGGGACGAGGAGATTGGAGTCTGCCCGTTCTCCGAGGTAGGCCTTATAGCAGAGGCCGACGATGACGACCAGAAGGGAATAGAAGAAGACGTATGCACCGGAACTGCGGGTGAGTCCACCGGCGGCGTTGAAGGCAAAGGCTGCGATGAGAATGAAGGCGACGCATCCGGCGCTGAAGTAGAAGGGTGTGCCCTGAAACATCTGTATCGCGAAGAGCGATCCGGCAAAGATGGCGACGCGGTTGAGGGGGACGCGTTCTGGGAAGGGGATGCGCACGGGTGGCCTCAGTGTAGCAGGGGGGCATGAGTGGATCGGTCCCGGGCCGGCGCGAAATTGAGTCAGTTATTGCACTGATCCGTGAAAACGCACTGAAACCACCTCTCTGCCAGCTACATTGCCTATGGACTTCACCTCAACATGCTCAGCCGCAAAGGCCTGTTCAATCCAGTTACGGCCCCCCTGACTGACTGCGAAGATGTGTTCCCCTGGCTGGGTGGCGAGACTTTCATAGGGCAGGATGGTGTAGGGCGTAAACGACTTCAGATGGAGCACAGTCACTGAACCCATGTCGGTATGATTCCAGCGTAACTCCTGATCCCTTGAGTAGACGAGCGCCACGTGCTGGCGCATATCAGCATCGGGGCCGTAGAGGGACGTAAATCCGAAGAGATCAATATCCTGGGTATAGAGCAACTTGCCTGGACTGGCGAGGATTGCGGCCTTTACCTGCGGCGAGAGGATGAGAGACGCCAGAGCGTCCTGGCGTGCTCTGGGTGCTGCTCTAACGCCTGTAATGCTGTTGCAGGCAAACGTGGCAAACAGCAGGAGCAGAGCGATGCGGCCAATTGTATTGTTGCGGAGAACCGGCGCGAGAGCGATCGCGAGGAGCGCTGCGATCCCAATGATAGAGCCGAGAACATAGCGCGGTTCCATCGTGTGGGTTACGAAACGGCCCAGAAGGAAACCGAAGAAAGGCAGCGCGGCAAGCGTGATGAGAAATACGAATTCAGCATCGGGCAGGTTAATCGTCTTGCCGCGCAACTGGAGAAAACAACTGTATAGAACCGGGGCCACGAGCAAAGCCAAACCAATGGCCAGAAGGTGATCGATCCTTGTGCTGAATGCGCCATGGTACAGCAGAATAAAGTTATAACTATGGGAGATTACCTGACGAGGAACTGGTGCAGCCTGATAGTTGGCGCGGAACTGGGAGGCCCCCTTCAAAAAAGGCAGAAGGAAGACGGCTCCCGCCATGCCCGCGCCGATTGACAGAAGCACGGGACGATCCACTCGCCGGATTTGGCAGGTGCGAACCAGTTCGGCAGCGCAGAGAGGCGCCAGAAGCAGAACACCGTAGTAGTGTGTGTTGATTGCGAGGGCGATGGCCAGAGCCAGGACGAGGAGCGCCCAGGCTCGATGGGATTGACGACGAACCGCCGTCTGCCAACTGAGCATCGCAAGGCCGAAGAGCCCAAGCAGCAACCCGTAGGGGCGGACCTGCATGCTGAACCCAAACACGACGGTAAACATTGGAAATGCGAGAGCGAAGACCGCAGCCCTATCCGATGCGATTCGACGGACAAAATAAAAGATGCAACCCTGCATCAGCAGAAAGCCGAGGAGAGAGGGCAGCCTTAGCAGAATTGGGTTTACGCCGAAGAGGCGAATCACAAGGAAGATGAGTCCGTGGTAGAAGAACGGATCAATGGCAAGCGGCAAGGAGCATTGAATATGGAAGAGTTGATGGAGATTAGCGACGTTATCTGCCCACATTTCGAGACGATCATCCCCATAAACGAGAGAGTAATTCGAGGCGAGGAGTGAAACCGCCGCTGTCAGGATGAAGAAAGCAATCGCCGAGAGCGGCATTCCCACGATGCGAAATCGGCGATGGCTCTGCGCCTCTAAATCGTCAGGAATTAGCGATGCGCCCATAAGTTTCGCGGTTCATCCGGTGTGGAATGATTGTCGAACCAAGTCTAACAGCCTGAGGTGCGAGGACCGATTGGGAAGATCAATCCGAGGATCCAAACGGGCGCGACACCGGTGTTGAGACAGGAGTTGTTGAATGTTGCGGAGGCATGGCGCTGACTTGGCGCGGGCCGCGGCAGGTTTCAGGCTGGCAGAGATCGGGGAGGGCAGGGAGTGGGCGGGGCGGGTTCCGGCGAAGCGAAGGGGCTATTTCTTTTGATTTAGGGGCCGGGATCGCTTATGGTTGGAGCGGCTGGGTTTGGGCGAAGAGCATGGCGCGTGAGGGCGGAGTGACGGCATTCGGCGAGGAGTTGCGGCGGGCGCGCGAAGAGCGGGGAGTGAGCGTGGAAGCCATCTGCGACGCGACCAAGGTGTCGGCCAGATATATACGCGCTCTGGAGGCGGGAGCTCTGGGGGAACTGCCGGGGGGCGTCTTTCGGCGCGGCTTTGTGCGCAGCTATCTGGGCGCGCTGGGGCTGGAGGAAGGCGTCTGGATGCGGCGATTCGAGGAGAGTTGCCGGGCGAGCGGGGTGAGCGAGGCGGCGGAGGGGGAGTGGGCGACATTTGCGGAAAACGTGAAGAACAGCCGGATTGTGCCGCGCCGCCGCATGGGCTTGAGGTGGGTGTGGGTGGGAGGAATGCTGGTGGCTCTGGCCCTGGCGGGGTGGTGCGGATGGAGGTTGGCGACCCACCGGGGGCTGCTTCCGGCGATACCGATTTCGAGGGTTTTGAAGTCTTCTGTTGACAATGCCCCCTACAGGTAATTTACTGTTTCCTCGATTGAAATTGTCTGTTCGCTCGCGCTGAGAAAGATTTTGCCATTGCGCGTTGCATTTACGGCAGGACCGTTCTTCGGGGTCTGTGTGTACCGGGGGCCGGCGAACTGAAGGTTAACGCAGATTTAAACGGCCGGCAAAGCCCGTAGGATGTAAGGTAAGTAGGATATTCAGGAGATGAAGATGACGCTGTCTAGACGCTGGGTTCGCGGTGCTGTGTGGGTTGTACTGTTGATGGTGGGTTCGGTTCTGGCCCGTGCGCAAGAGGTCTCGGGGAGCATCAGCGGGACAGTCGTGGATGCGACGGGGGCCAGTGTGAGCGGCGCCGTCGTGACCCTGACGAACACCGACCGTGCGTATGTGGAGCGGAGCCTGAAGACCGACAAGGTTGGGTACTACACGGCGAGTTCGCTTCCACTGGGGAATTACTCTGTGACCGTTGCGATGAAGGGGTTCAAGACGGCCAGCGTCTCCGGGCTCGTCCTGCACGCCAACGATGCACTGAAGGTCGATGAGAAGCTGGCGGTGGGAAGCGCCACCGAGACGGTGTCGGTTGTGGCCAACCAGACGGCCTTGAATCTGGAAAACGGCATGAGCGAGGGGCTGGTGTCGGGCACTCAGGTGCGCGAACTGGTTCTGAACAACCGGAACTATGAGCAGTTGCTGACCCTGCAGCCGGGCGTGGCCTACGGCAGCGCGACCAACGACCAGCTCTATATCGGGGCATCGCTTCCCTCGGGGACATCGGCCCAGGTGGCGTATTCGATCAACGGGTCCCGTCCGACGGCGAACAACTGGACGATTGACGGCGCGGACAATGTGGATCGTGGCGCGAACCTGACGCTGCTGGCGTATCCCAGCGTGGATGCCATCTCGGAGTTTGTAACCCTGCGCGGCACCTATGAGGCGGAGTATGGACGCAGCGCCAGCGGTCAGATCAATGTGGTGACGAAATCGGGCACCAACAACTTCCACGGCGGAGCATACGAATTCTTCCGCAACGACTTTTTCAACGCGGACAATTACTTCAACAAACTGACGACCATCACCCCGACTCCCGCACTGCGCTATAACGACTTCGGCTTCAGCGTGGGCGGACCGGTGGCGATTCCGCATTACTACAACGGCCGGGACAAGACGTTCTTCTTCTACTCGCAGGAGTTCCGGCGGGTGGTGCAGTACGCGAGCCTGACGGCGTATGTGCCGACGGCGGATGAACGGAATGGCATCTTCACTAACTCATGGATTGGCTCGGGCACTTCGCAAACCCAGGCGCCGGTGGCTGTTTGTTCGGCTCCCAACACGGGAGCATGCACGGCCTATACCACGAGTTTCGCAGGCACCACTGGGATTGTTTCGGCGACGTCGCAGGCGTACATCACGGACATCTTCAACAACGTCCCGCTGCCGCCCAGCGCGGCTGACGTCGCGGCTGGACTGGACGCACATACTCTGGTCAACAACGTTCGCAACGTCTTCAACGACACGCAGGAGTTTGCGCGCGTGGACCATGCGCTGAACGCGAAGACCAACGTCTTCTACCGGTATCTGCATGACAGCCTGCCGACGACCGAAGGGGCGGGGCTCTTTATCGGCGACAACATGCCTGGGGTATCGACGACATCGACCAAGTCACCGGGGACGCAGCATCTGGGGCACATGACGGTTATGGTGCATCCGACGCTGCTGGTCGACATGGGCTACGCGTACAGTTCCGGCGCCGTGGTCAGCACTCCGATCGGTCTGGTGGCAAGCGCCAACTCACCCGACATCAACCCCGCGCTTCCGTACCCTTCAGCGGTTGGCGTAGTGCCATCCATCACGTTTGCGGGAAATTTGCCGAACATCGCGAGCAACGGCATCTATAACGACCACAATGTGAACCACAACGGATTTGGCAATATCACGAAGAACGTGGGGCAGCACACCCTGAAGTTCGGCCTGACGTACAACCATTACCAGAAGCTGGAGGGCGCCACCAGCACCAACAACCAGGGCAGTTACACCTTTACCGCCGCGGTGGCACCCAACGCGGCCCAGATAGCTGCTGCTGGCGCGACGGCCGCGCCCAGCTCGTTCGATTCCCAGTGGGCGAACTTCATGATCGGCAATGCGGGAGGAGGCTTCTCGCAGGCGAGCCAGGCGACGGTTGCAAACATCAATCAGAACCTGATCGAACTGTATGGGCAGGACGACTGGAGAGCATCGCGTCGGTTGACGGTGAACCTGGGCGTGCGCTACAGCTACTTCGGCCAGCCCTACGACGTGGGCAATGAACTGAGCAACTTCAACCCAGCGCGCTACGTGCCATTCAACGCGGAGACGATCGCCAGCAACGGCAACCTGTGCACGATGAGTGGACAGACGACCCCCTCGTATTCGTATACCACGACCGGTGTGGCGGTTACGTACACTCTGGCCAACTGCCCGAACGTGAATGGGTTGAACCCCTACCAGCCGAATACATCTGCGGACCCATTGGATGGCCTCATTCTCGGCAACCCGGACTACATCAAGTCCCAGAACGCGGTGGGTGCCCTGAACTACCCGTTCCAGGAGCCATCGGGAGCGCCTGCGATCGAGACACATGGTTCGCCGTTCGGTCTGGAAGTGGGCCAGGCGGAGAAGCATGACTGGGCACCCCGGCTCGGGTTTGCCTATGACGTCTTCGGGAACGGCAAATCGGTGGTGCGAGGCGGCTTCGGGATAGCGTACGACAGTTCGTCTGTTCACCAGTACGAGATGGAGGTGTTCAACAATCCTCCATATGTGAGTACCGGTCTCTATACGACAGCGGTGTTGAGTCAGAATTACTTCTCATCGGGCAGCGCGAGCGCATCGATAAGCTATGTTCCGCCTTCGCTGTACGCTTCTCCAATAATCTACAAGACGCCTTACGTTCAGCAGTTCTCGGTGGATGCGCAGCAGGCGATCAGTCCTACGATGACGGTGGACCTGGGCTACTTCGGGGACCACGGGACTCATCTGCAGGGCGCGGTCGACGTCAACGAGGTCCAGCCGGGCGCGTTCACCCAGACGAGCATCGGTTACAACCAGATCGCTGGTTGCAACGGGTTCACCAGCCAGGCATGCGAGGCGCCGCTGAACCAGATTCGTCCATACCTCGGTTATACGGCGATCAACACGATGCTGAACATCTTCAATTCAAACTACAACTCACTGCAGGCGAAGGTGACCAAGAAGTTCAGCGGCAAGAGCCTGATCGATGTGAACTATACCTGGAGCCGTGGCTTGACCGACGCGCAGAACGACTCTGCCACGGCGGCGCAGAACACCTACAATCTGGCGGCTGAGTACGGCCCCAGCGCCTACAACCGCAGCCAGATTCTCACGGTCGACGCAGTGTGGGAGCTTCCCTGGATGAAAGAGCAGAAGGACCTGATGGGACGCATCGTTGGCGGATGGGAGCTGTCTGGCATCTATGCCGTCAACAGCGGACTCCCGCTGACAGCCACCATGTCTGCCAGCGCCAGCACGCCAATCAACTACGGCGGCTTGACCAGCACTTACAACGGGAATACCAACGGCGGCGTGCCGACCGACGCAGCTGGACTGGGAATTCTAGGGCCGAGTTTGGCGAGCCTTCGTCCGAACCAGGTTCTTGACCCGAGCAACGGCTACGGTCAGGTAGCACTGAAGACCAGATTGCACTGGTTCAACCAGACGGCCTTCGTGGCACCCTCGGCCAGCAGCTTCCAGGTTGGCAATGAGCGGCGCAACGCGATGGTTGGACCGGGCTTCAACCGGCTGGATGTGGGTATCTTCCGCAACTTCAAGCTCGTCCACGGAGTCGTCTTTACGCTACGCGGCGAGGGCTTCAATGTGCTGAACCATACAAACTGGGGGTCGGTGGGAACATCGGCGACCAGCAGCACGTTTGGGCAGATCACTGCGACGCGCGACCCGCGCATCCTGCAGGTTGCCGGCAAGCTCAACTTCTAACCCAAACAACAACAGAACGGCGCCTGCCCTCAACGGCAGGCGCCGTTTTTATTTAGAGCCGATCTCCTGAAGGTTTAGAGAAGATACAAACAAAATACGGAGATTCTGGCTGCGCCAGAATGACGACTTGAGGGTTTCGTCTCTATACCAACAAGAGAAGCCTTATAAGCGGAGCGAGGTGCGCCAATTCGATTCGTCCGGCGATTGGGGCGGGTGCCGGACTGGCGCAGACGCCAACCGGCTGCCATCCAATGCAGGAATTCGCGGTTGGAGGGCTGGTTCTCGCCGAAGAGCTTTGAAGTTTTGCAGCGACCGGGGTGCGAGGGTAAACTTGTAGGGTTGCAGGAAAATCTGATCTTGATGCGATGGAGGTATTGTTTTGGCGAAGCGCGACCGATTTTTGTTTACCAGTGAATCCGTGACCGAGGGACATCCGGACAAGATAGCCGACCAGATCTCGGATGCGATTCTGGATGCGTGTCTGGCTGAGGACCCGTACAGCCGGGTGGCCTGCGAGACGCTGACCTGCACTGGACTGGTGGTGATTGCGGGCGAGATCACGACCAGCGCGTATGTTGACTTCCAGAGCGTGGTGCGCGGGACGGTTGCGTCGATCGGCTATGACAATGCGCTGTATGGATTCGATTCAAACACGTGTGCGGTGATCTCGACGATCAACAAGCAGTCGGGCGACATCGCGATGGGCGTGGACACGGGCGGCGCGGGCGACCAGGGAATGATGTTCGGCTACGCGACCAACGAGACACCGGAGCTGATGCCGGCACCGATCTCTCTGGCGCACAAGCTGACGAAGCGGCTCAGCGAGGTGCGCAAGAGCGGGTTGATGTCGTACCTGCGGCCCGATGGCAAGAGCCAGGTGACGGTGGAGTACGACGCGAACCAGAGGCCGGTGCGGGTGGACGCGGTGGTGATTTCAACCCAGCACGCGGACAACGTGGGCAACGAGGAGCTGCGCGCCGACATCCTGAAGCATGTGATCCAGGCGGTGATCCCGGCGAACCTGCTGGATGCTGGCACGAAGTACCACATCAATCCGACGGGGCGTTTTGTGATCGGCGGACCGATGGGCGACACAGGGCTGACCGGGCGGAAGATCATCGTCGATACATATGGTGGGATGGGACGGCATGGCGGCGGGGCGTTTAGCGGCAAGGACCCAACCAAGGTGGACCGCTCGGCGGCGTACATGGCGCGCTATGTGGCGAAGAACATCGTTGCGGCGGGGCTGGCGGACCGCTGCGAGGTGCAGTTGGCCTACGCGATCGGCGTGGCCGAGCCGGTGAGCGTGCTGGTGGACACCTTCGGCACGGGCACGGTGGATGAAGACAAGCTGGAGGCCCTGGTGCGGGCAAACTTCGCGCTGACGCCTAAGGGCATCATTGAGAGCCTGAAGCTGCGGCGGCCGATCTACAAGGCGACCGCGGCGTATGGACACTTCGGACGCGAGGGCAAGGACTTTACCTGGGAGGCGACGGACAAAGCCGCCGCGCTGAAGGCCGGTGCGGCAGAGGCTGTCTCAGCCAAGTAGAACGTTTCAGGGATTAATCGACGGGCGGACTCTTTCGAGTCCGCCCGTTTTTATTTTGGTGGAAGAATGGGGGGGGGTAAACTGCTCAGGACTTCCAGAGGAGAGTTTCATGCGTTTGGGCCTAGCGGTTGTAGTGTGCGGTCTTGTTGTTTTGGCAGGATGCGGCGGCGGTTCTTCCAACACTACTTCCACGCCTACAATTCAGGCTCCGGTGGCGAATGCGGGTGGGCCTTATACGGGGACGGCGGGGACGGCGGTGAGCTTCAGCGGGGCGGGGTCGAGCGATCCGCAGGGCGAGACGCTGAGCTATGCGTGGAACTTCGGGGATAGCGGAACGGGGACGGGCGTGAGTCCGACGCACACTTATGCGGCGGCAGGGACGTACACCGTTTCG
>Ga0187847_10003066_pt1 | contig 12995 bp, 12 predicted proteins | sample June2016WEW_4_10_FD_132458 | JGI IMG/M metagenome (GOLD analysis project Ga0187847, IMG submission 132458) | Peatland microbial communities from SPRUCE experiment site at the Marcell Experimental Forest, Minnesota, USA - June2016WEW_4_10 | ecosystem: Environmental > Terrestrial > Soil >...
GCCAGAGCAGCGCGCGTCTCGGCCAGACGCGTCCCGTCGCCAGCCAGCGCGCCGCAATTGCCCGTGGCAAAGGCCGCCTCCATCTCACCTTCTTCCTGAAACGGAAAGGGCACAAACTCCAGATGCTCGCGGAAAAACCAGGCGCGCACACTTTCCTCTGTAGCGGTCTCGGCGAGAAAGCAGATCTTTTTCCCGCTCAACTCCCGCACCCGCTTTGCATGGCTTGTCCCCGGCACAAGGAATCCGACGCCATCCCACAGCACCGGCCGTGTCAACTCCAAATGCGTGCCCACCACGTGATTGAAGTCGTCGGTCAGCGTCGCCACCATATCGACCTCGCCGGCGCTCAGCCCTTTCATCGCGGCGCGGTCGTCGGGATAATACGTCGCCTTCACCTTCGCGTTCTTGCCCAGCGCGGCCACCGCGACAGCGAGGCAGAGATCGGCGTCAAATGCCGCGCGGCTGCCATGATCGTCCGTGGTCGAGTACTCCGCTTGCTCTTGATCGATGCCGCAGCGCAGCGCGCCCGCCGCGCGCACACTGGACAAGGTCGTTTCATGCACGGCGGCAGCACCCGGTTCGCTGGCCGCGGGAGGTCCGGCTGCGAGCGCAACTCCGCAGGCCAGCATCGCAGCCATCGCCATTGTTGCGTTGGCTGCCCAGGCTCGCACTACGGCGTCCATCCGCCCGCCGATGGCACTCCCGGCGTCGTGTCCGGCCGCGGATTGAAATCCGCCGGCAGGGGATTGCGAAGCCCGCTATCGGTCGGCGTGATTTCCAGTTGCTTGCAACCCGCCCCGCCCGCATGGGGAAAGCTCGCAATCTCCGCTGGCGGAATCGTCGCATACTCCGCGCTCAGCGGCGCGCGCTTGCCTTCCAGGCGCAGCGTGTCGAAGGCCGAACTCATGTCGCCCACGCCCTCGACCTTATCGTCCGCGGGGCCGAGATTCGCCTGGCCAAATTTCGCCGCGCCAATCTGCCGCGCCCATACCTCATCCGGCAAGTCGGCCAACGGCACCAGGCCAAACAACTTGTCCACGAATTTGATAATCGAGCTGTGCTCCGAGGGTACATGCGAGACGCCATGCGCCACCGCGTAAGGCGAAATTACAATCGCCGGAATGCGCGGCCCCTGCTCCAGCGGCAACCCCGCCGCGTCGTGAGAACGTATGCGTGGCTGCGCATGGTCATAGAGTCCGTCCGATTCGTCGTAGGTGATGACGATCGCGCTCTGGCTCCAATACGGACTGGCCGCGATGGCACTGATCTCCTCGGCCAGCAGCCCTTCGCTGATCTGCGTGTCCGAGTAGCCCGGATGATCGTCGTTGCCATTGAAGACCCCGGCCAGCATTGGGTTCGGATCCTGCGGCTTCCAATCGCGAATATTGCCGTAGCCGCCGCGCACGTAAAACACGCCCGAGGCCGGCAGCCGCTTTGCCGCCACATCGCTGAAGAACTCGCTCAGCCCATGCAGATGCGTGCTGGCCACGGGATTGTTCGCGATATAGCCGAAGTATTGCGGCGCGTTGTGATGCGCCACATAGCCTCTATGCGATGCCGTCCCCTGCGCGTCGTTCGCCTCGTGGTCGTAGCCCTGTTGATACCATCCCCAGTTCACCGCGCTCACGCCGTGTCCCGCGATCTTCTCGATGTCCTCGCGCACATCCGGCAGATCGAAGGCAGGATCGTAATCCGCCGCCGTCGTCTTCTTGATCTCGCCGCCCATGAACGAGAGCGGCAGGCTGGCGAAGGTCAGATTCTTCGAGACACTCTTCGCGGGCTTGACCGCCTGCGGTTGCTTCAGCCGGTCCGCCGCATCCAGCGCCGATCCCCAGTAGGGAGCGGGGTCTGCGACCATCGGCACAATCGCATCTTTGCCTTTGCCTCCCGCCGCCGCCTCGTCCGGATGCAGCATCCACTGCGTCTCGCCGCCCTGGCCGGAGATCATCGCAATCGCATTGGGCGTCGATGGCCCGACGATCGTATCCATGAAGTGATCGAAGAGCGTGAAGCGGTCCGCGTAGCGCCAGAGAAACGGCGCCGTGTCGCAATCCACGTGGGCCATCACCAGCTCGCCAAACTGCTTGCGCTCGAGCGTCGGCGCCTTCGATGGCCTGCCGTCGACCAGCGTCACGCCCTCTTCGGTCAGCGCATACTCCGCGTTCCGCGCCACGCCGTTTGTGTCCAGCGCCATCTTGCGCGCGATGCCCGTGTGCGAATGGTTGACCGATGCAATGTCCGCCGGATAGAGCGGCACGGCCTTGCCTGTAACATCGAGGATCGTGGCCGGGATTCTGAACGGCGTAATCGTCCCCACCGTTCCATCGATATTGACAATTGGCTGCCTGAAGCCCGCTATATTGTCAGCAATGTAAGGACCATTCGGCCCCGCGTAAAGGCCGTCCGCGCCCGGATAGCTGCCAAAGTAAAAATCAAAAGAACGGTTCTCCTGGAAGAGAACAAAGACGTATTTGATCCGGCTGCGCATCAGCCGGAGCTTCTCTTCCTGAGAGATCTTCGGCTCTTTCGCGGGATCGATCACATGCGCGCTCACCGCCGCGCTCGACCGGGGCGCGATCGTCACATCCGGCAGCGCGGCCTTCTCTTGCGCCGCGCACAAGCCCATCGCGCCAAGGGCGATCGCCACGGCAAAGGCTCGCCTGCAACTCATCTTTTGCATGTCATTAAACTATCCCGTTTCGCGACGCATTGACAACAATAATGCGTGATTCTCTTGGCGCGCGGCGAGAAGAGGACGGGGAGATTTGAATGGGATTTTGCGCTTGGCTTGCGCCGCCCATGTTAGAGTGAAATTCCACGGGGGAAAGACGCGATGGCGGCTGAAATTCAGCTTCCCGGCAATGGCGAGACGATCGATCTTCAACAGCAAGTGGCCCGCTTGCAGGCGCTGCTTGAGGCATCGCGGCAGGTACACTCCAACATCGGCGAGAACGAGGTCCTGGAGCAGGTGCTGCGCATCGTGGTGCGCGAGCTGGAGATGGCCGGCGCTGCGTTTCCTTCGGCCGGCCTGGCTTACGGCGATGCGCTGAATGAGTCCAGCCCCGGCTCGGCGGACGTTCTAGTTTTTCCGCTGGAAGACCGCGCCGGACTGCGCATGGCCGAGCTGGTGGTGGCGCCTCCCGGCGGCCGCGCGCTGACGCTCTACGAAGCGGACTTTATCGAGGGGCTGGCGTTGCAGGCGGCCGTAGCCTTGGAAAACGCCCGCAACAACAAGCGCAATGTCGAGTTTGCCCGTGTACAGCAGGACATGGATGCGGCCCGCGCCATTCAGCGATCCCTGCTTCCGCAGAAGCTGCCTTCCATCCCCGGCTACTCGCTCAGCTTCCGTTCCAATACGTGCTACGAGGTGGGCGGCGACTATCTCGACATTGTGGAGCAGCCGGACGGCAGCGTGCTGATGGCGGTGGCCGATGTCGCCGGCAAAGGGCTGGCCTCGGCCATCATGTCCACCAGCTTTCGCTCGGCCTTTCGCGCGATGGCCGCGGCCGGGCCGCCCCTCGGCGAACTGGCCACGCGCATGAACCAGCACCACTGGGCCGAGGGCGAAGAGGCGCGCCGCCGCTACGTCACGGCCATCTTCCTCCGGCTATACCCGGAAGCGGGCGAGATCGAGGTGGTCAACGCCGGCCACAATCCGGGCTTTCTGCTGCTGCCGGGCGAGCCAGCGCGCTTGTTTGAGGCTGCGGGCACTCCTCTCGGACTCTTGCCCGGCATGAGCTACACAAGCGAGCGCAGCGGCTTTACGCCGGGCACGCGGCTCCTGTTTTACACCGATGGGCTGACCGAGGTCTTCAAAGGGGATGAGGAATTTGGTCCCGAAAGGCTCATGGATGAATTTTTGAGGTGCCGCTCCTGCAAGGCGGATGGTATTCTCGATGCATTGTGGGCGGCCATCGAAGATTTCTCTGATGGTGGGCCGCAGGGAGACGACATGACCGCATTGGCGCTGTGCCGCGAGACCGCCCTGACGGAGATGCCTGCGTGAGCGAATTCAAGCCCACCAGTGTGCCCAAGGCCACGCAAGTCGAGGTCCGGCTGCCCTCCAGAATGGGCTTTGAGAAGGTGGCCATGAGCACCGCGGCCGCGGTGGCCAAGCTGATGGGCTTCCGCGAGGACCGCGTCGAAGACCTCAAGACGGCAGTAGCCGAGGCATGCATCAACGCCATCGAGCACGGCAACCGCCTCAACGAAAAGCTCAGCGTGGGCGTGGTGATGTCGGTGGACGCGGATTCGCTGGAAGTGAAGGTGATCGACGACGGCAGCGGCATGAAGAAGCAGCCGCCCAGGCCCGATATCGACCGCAAGATGCTCGGCGAAGAGGACGCGCGCGGAATGGGCATGTTTCTCATTCAGGCGCTGGTGGACGAAGCCGAGTGGGTGAGCGGCTCCGATGGCAAGAGCAGTTATGTCCGGCTGGTCATCCGGCTGGATAAAGAAGCGGCATAACCCAAAAAGATATGGAGAGTATTGATCGTGCAGAGCGAAACCAAGGCGCGCGTTGAACAGCTTACTTCCCCGGCCGGCCATCCGGTCGCAGTCCTGCGCTTCGAGGGTGATATCGCCAGCACCTCGAAGGACGCTGTCCTGGGAACCTACCAGGCGCTGCCCAAAGAGACCAACAAGCTGGTCCTGCTCGACTTCAGTAAGGTCGATTACATCAATTCGAGCGGCATTGCGCTGGTCATCCAGATGATGATCGAGGCCTCCAACTCCGGCCAGAAGGTCTTTGCCTTCGGCCTCTCGGCGCACTTTACCAAGGTCTTCACCATGGTGGGCATCACCAAGTACGCCGGCCTGTTTCCCGCTCAGGCTGACGCGCTCGCAGCGCTCTAGCGGGCCGAACTCCGTCCTGTGCGCGTATTATTTCCCGTATGAACCTTCAGGCGATGCAGGCGGCCATCCGCGAGGCCGGCTTTGACGGCTGGCTCTTCTACGATCATCACCACCGCGACCCCATCGCCGGGCGCATCCTGGGCCTGGACGAGAATGCCCACGTCACGCGGCGCTGGTACTACTTTGTTCCCGCAGCGGGCCAGCCCCGCAAGCTGGTGCACCGCATCGAACAGAGCCGGCTGGATGCGCTGCCCGGCGGCAGGGGGCTCTATTCCAGTTGGCAGGAATTGGCCGCCGGCCTGGAGGCGATGCTGGCCGGCGCGCGCACGCTGGCCATGCAATACTCCCCCAACAACGCCATCATGTACGTGTCCATGGTTGACGCGGGCACCGTCGAGTTTTTGCGCTCGCTGGGCAAGCGGATTGTCAGCTCCGCCGACCTGGTCAGTCAATTTGAAGCGGTGCTCAGCGAGGAGCAGATCGCCAGCCATGCCGTCGCGCAGCGGGCCATCGACGAGATTCTGGTCGAGGGCTGGCGCAAGATCGCTCGCAGCCTTCGCCCCGGCTCGGGAACAGCCGATCCTTACACCGAGTTCGACCATGTGCAATGGCTGAATACGGCCATGCGCAATGAAGGCCTCGTCTGGGAGAACGGCCCCAATGTCAGCGTTAACGCCAACAGCTCCGACTCGCACTATGAGCCGACCGCCGAACACTCCGCGCCCATCCGGGAAGGCGATTTTCTGCTCATCGACATCTGGGCGCGGGTTGACCAGCCCGCCAGCGTCTTCTACGACATCACCTGGACCGGCGTGGTGGGGCGCGAACCCACCGAGCGCGAACAACATGTCTTTCAGACGGTCGTGAACGCCCGGGACGCGGCCATCGCCGCCGTCGAGAGCGCCTTTGCCGAAAACCGCGCCATCCGCGGCTTCGAGGCTGACGATGCGGCCCGCGCGGTGATTCGCGAGGCCGGCTTCGGCGAGTTTTTCACGCATCGCACCGGGCACAACATCGCCCAGGAACTGCACGGCTCCGGCGCGCATCTGGACAATCTTGAAACCCACGATGAGCGGCGCATCCTTCCCAACACCTGCTTCTCGGTCGAGCCAGGCATCTACCTGCCCGAGTTCGGCGTGCGCAGCGAGATCAACATGCTCACCGCCCCCGGCAAGGCCTGGGTCACGGGAAAAATTCAGCGTGAGCTGGTGAGGATTTAGGGAGTAGGGGGTAGGGAGTAGGAAGTAGGAAATAGGGAATAGCCGGAGGGGTTCTGCGCTTTGCATTTGGACCGCCGGAGGTGCTTCAGATCTTTCCGCGTAGCCGAGTCGCTTGCGCTTCATATCGTCCCTACTCCCTACTCCCTATTCCCTATTCCCTGTTCCCTGCTTCAGTGCGATATAGTCAAGAAGGAATGGCAACCGAAGAAAACAAGAACGCGGCAGCAGGGCAGGGGTTCATTTACCTTCCCCTGATTGCCGGATGGCTGGTTCCGGGCGCGGGGCATTTTCTGCTGCGCAAATGGGGCCGCGGGACGCTGCTTGCGGCGTCGATCCTGGGCATGTTTGGGCTGGGGCTGGCCATGCATGGCGAACTCAAGTCCGAAGTCCACGACATTCTAGACATGCTGGGTCTGGCTGGCGACCTGGGCAACGGGCTGCTTTATCTGGTCAGCCGGGCCGCGGGCTGGGGAGCCGACAAGGTGCAGACCACCGTTGGCGACTACGGCACGCGCTTCATCGTGGTGGCCGGCCTCCTGAACGTGATTGCCGCCGTGGATGCGCACAATCTCCGCACCGGGAGGAAGCAGTGACCCACTTTCCGGCGGTTTTGCTCTTCGCTCTCTTCGCCTCGACGGTCTTCGGCATCACCATGCGCGAGACGCCCCGGCGCATGTTCAAGTACGGAGTCTATTGCTTCGCGCTCTTTGTAGGCTCGGTCATCGTACTCAGTTGGCTGATGTATCTGATCGCGCGGTAAATTGAAATAGCCCCATGAACAAGCCCTGGCACGCCGCCAACCCCATGCCGCCCAAGCCAACGCTTGAGCAGCGCATCCAGTGGCACCGGGAGCACCGGTTGCAATGCGCCTGCCGGGAGGCGCCCAAGAGCCTCTTGCCCCACATCAAACCCGCAAAATGAAAGTCGGATCGAACCATTCCGCTCGGCGGAGTTCCAGCAGCATTCTCAGGCGATCTTACCCCGCTCCCACACCGTGGCGTCGAAGCTGTGTACGCAGCTATAGCCGTCGACGCGATAGAGATCGATGGCTTCGATGTTGGCTTCGGTAACAGTGAGAGAGACTTCGGCGACGCCCTGGCGCATAAAGCAGGAGCCGGCCAGGGTGAGCAGCATTCGAGCCAGACCGCGGCGGCGAAACCGCGGATGAACGCAGAGCTGGGTGATGTGGCCGCTCTCCGGGCTGACACGCGAACCCAGCACCAGAGCTACCATCTCGCGGCTGATGCGATCCACCACCACGTGCGACACCTGCGGGGAAAACACGCCGCATCCCGAGTAGCGGACGATGTTGTTGAGAAAGCGCAGCGAGCCCTGCACCGAGCGGTACTGGTCGTTGACCACGCTGTCGGGATGGCCCTGGTAGGCCGCGGAGATGAGCCGCGCGGCGGCAGTCAGATCCTCCTCCCGCCAGGGGCGCAGCTCAAGCTTGACCGGCACAAGCACGCGGGGCGTGTCGAAGTTGTCGCGCATCGGCCGCACCATAAATAGCCGCCGGTGAACCCGGAAGCCCGCCTCAAGGAAGACGCCGGCGTGCGACCCGGAGGGGTGCAGCAGCAGTTGCGATTCCACCCGGTCAACCTGGGGCGAGTTCACCAGAAGTTCAATCAGGTGGCGGAGCAGCGTCTCCTCAATCTCGCAAGCTGAGGTCGCGCGGCCTGACTCTTCAGCGGCGCACTGGCCGGGCAGCGCGAAGACGTCGCCGACGATGGCCTTGGTCTCCTCGTAGACGCAAAAGACATAGCCGGTGACCCGGCCTGCCTCCAGAGCTGCATAACCTGGCAGCATGTGGCCGTCCAGATACTGCGTCAGCAGTCTCGCGGATACCTGATAGTCCCAATGCAGGCGCTTCCTCCACAACTCTCCCTCCGCCTCCAGCACCGGGCGCAAGAGCGGCGCCGCAAAGTGCCGCAGGTCGAGGATTTCGATAGAGGCGCCGGATGCCATGCTTCTCTCCTGACGTCCGCGGAAATTGAACAGTGAACCGTGGAAAGTAGAACGCTAACATCTAAAGAAGCTCTGAACAAGTCTATTTTGCGATCCGCGCTCTCCAAGAAACCTCTGCATAAGTCCATTCTGGCGCAACCGACATTTCCTCAGGGGCTAAAGCCCGGCTTATTTTGCGGCACTTACGGCATCATTCGACAAGGCTTTGATGTCGTGCCCTGACACAACGCCAGGCCTGTGGAGAGGATTCCTAAGCGACAAGCTCCGCGTCGATTTCAGTTGCCTTTGCGTCAGGATTCTCTAACAATTGCAAGCTATCCCCTATTCCCTATTCCCTGTTCCCTATCTTTTCACCGGCTTCCCACCATGTAGACCACCAGTCCCCGCTCCGGCCAACTGAAGAGCTGCTCGTAGTGGCGGCCCTCCAGGTCCACGTCGAGCACGTCCTGCGCGTGCAGGTCCATGCCGCCGCGCCCGGTTGCCTGAACCACCAGCAAGTGCTGTTCGTCCGGCACGCCTTCATCCGTATAGTTGATGACCTGGCGGTTGCGATAAAACGAAAGGCCGAATTCGATGTCGCGCGGAAAAGAATAGCGCTTCTCGGGGATCGCCTTGTCATGGATCTCGCAGCAGACGGCGACGGTTTCGTCGCCGCTCGCCTCCGCGGCCAGCCGCTCTGCCAGCGGCCGCGCCGAGTATGAGCGGTCCAGCAGTTGAATCACCCGCTTGGTCCGGCCGATCGCGGGAAGGCCGAGGAACGGGCCAACGCCGTAGAGAAACAGAACCAGGACCACCAGGATCCCTGAGGTGGCGAGACGCAGGCGCGCCACGCCGAAGCCCTTGACCACCACCAGAATGAGTACCGCCGCGCCGCAGGAGGCCACCAGCGCCACCGCCAGCGGGCGCGCGGGCGGCATCTGCCGGCCGTGCGCCACAAACCAGGGAAGCAGCAGCGTACACATGGTCATCACTCCGCAAATCGCCGCGTGGCCTGCCAGCACCCAGCGGCTCAGTCCCAGTTGACGGCGGCGGAAAAGATAGTCGCCGGTGAGAATGGTGATGGGCGGAATCGAGATCAGAATGTAGCCGGGCAGCTTGGACTCAGAAAAGGAAAAGAAGACGATGGGAATCAGAGCCCACAGCACCAGGAACTCCGGGAAGGCGTCGCCTGGCCGGCCGGCGCAGGGTTTGCAGTCGCTCGCATGGCGCGCCCGCCACTCGCATACCGAGGTCTGGATGCCGTCGATCAGCGCCCGCACCGCAATCACCGTCCACGGCATCACAGCCAGCAGCGCCACCACCAAGTAGTAATAGAAAGGCTCCTGGTGCTCGAAGCGATTGGTGGCAAAGCGCTCCAGGTTGTGTTCCAGGAAAAACACGCGGAAGAAGTCGGGATTCTGGAGCTGCACGGCGACGAACCAGGGCAGAACGATCACGAAATAGAGCAGCGCGCCCGGCCACCAGAACGATCGCAGCAGAACCGGCCACTCGCGGCGCAGAAGGGCAAATGCGGCCACAATTCCGATGGCCAGAACCGGCGCCACAGGCCCCTTGGCCAGCGTGGCCACGCCGGTGAAGAAGTAGATGTCAAACAGCCAGAACTTCGAGCCGGTCTCATACCAGGCATACCAGCCCAATAGCCCGATAGCCAGGGGCGCGGCCATCTGCATGTCGGTCGAGGCGCCGTGCGCAAAGCCCATGATGCCGGCGCAGGCCACGGTGATCAGCGCCGCGTCCAGGTGGCCGCCGCGCCGGAATCGCCGCATGTGGAGATAGATCAGCGCCACCAGAATGAAAGCGAAGGTGGCCGAGGGTAGCCGCGCGCTCCAGTCGTGGACGCCGAAATCCTGGAAGACGAACATCGCCCGCCAATAGTAGAGCGCCGGCTTTTCCAGCCACGGCTTGCCGTAAAGATATGGAGTTACGCAGGCGCTCAGCTTGCTCTTCATCACTGGCCCAAGGCTTTCGAGATAGTTCTGGCAACCACTCCAGTTGACAAAGTTACTCAGTTTGCCTTTCCAGGCGACACAGTCACTCAGTTTCAAAGTCGGGGACGCGTCGAAGCGGTCCAGCATCTCGTGCGCGATCTGCGCATAGCGGGGCTCGTCGGCTCCCACCAAGCCAAGGCCGTTGCCGCCAACCAGCGGAACCTGTCCATAGAGAAGAAAGAAGAGCGCAAAACAAAGAAAGACCGATGCCTCCCATGCGGTGGCCCAACGGGGCAGCCGTTTGCGCCAACCTTGGGGCGATTCCGGTGCGGGGGTTTCCTGCATACTTTCCACGTCCAGCGTTTCTCCAACAGGCAGACTTCGCTTAGGTCATCTTCATGGATACTGTAACGCCTAGGAGCCGGGCTCGGCTTGGGTTCCGCACTCTTTTGAAACGCGGAATTCGTGCTGCGCTTCGACAGGGTCAAGGCTAACAGATTCGAGCGGAATCTCAAGGGCTTATCCGTTTGCGTCTTCAGCCAACGCAGCCACGCTGGGGCGCAGTTCGGCCAAAATCTCGTCGAGCGCGCGTTCAAGCGGCCCTTCAATGTTGCATCCGGCGGCGTTTTCGTGGCCTCCACCGCCCAGCCTTTCGGCTATCGCGGCCACGTTTACGCGGCCCTTGCTGCGCAGGCTCAACCCGATGCGCCCATCCGGAACTTCGTGCAAAAAAACCGCGGCCTCCACTCCAGCAGCGCACAACGCAAAGTTCACAAGGCCGTCGCAATCCTCCTCGGCGGCCGAGGAGCGCTCCATATCCGGCCGCGTGACCCACAGCCAGGCCAACGGGCCCTCCTGCTTCAGATTGCCCAGCGCCGCGCCCAGCAGATGCAGCTTCGAGACAGGCGTCGAAAAATATACGATCTGGGCGATGCGCAGGGGATCGGCCCCGGCCAGCACTAGCTCCTGGGCCAGACGGAAGGTAGAAGCCTTGGTTGAGCCATAGCAGAAGCCCCCGGTGTCGGTCAGCACCGTGGTGTAAAGGCAGGTGGCCATCCGCGGCGTAACCGTGGCCCCGGCGGCCTTCACCAGCCGGTACACCAGCTCACCTACGCTCGATGCGGAGCGGTCGATCCAGTTAAGGTTGGCGTACTCGCGGCCCGTGGCATGGTGATCGATGTTGACCAGGAAGAACCGGTCCAAGTTGCTCAGCCGGGTGCGTTCCAGCCCATCGCACTCCAGCAGAATCACGGCGTCGTAGGGGCCCTCGACGCACTGCGCGATGCGGATATCCTCCGCGCCCGGCAGCCCGCGATGAATCTCCGGAATCCGGTCCGCCGACACCAGGTCGGCGTGCTTGCCCAACTGCTCCAGAAACATTCCCATGGCCAGCACGGAGCCCACCGCATCACCGTCCGGCCGGGCGTGCGAACAGACCAGGAACCGCTCTCCCCGGCGCAGCACTTCTAGAATGGCTTCCATCCGGTTCGCGGACGCGGAAACCGTTGCGGCGCTCGGCGCAAGGCCGGGTGCGTCGGATTTCGCTCCGAAAGCCGGATAGCGGCTGGAATGTTCCATCCTTGGCTACTCCACCTCCGCTTTTTGTTCTGATGCGGGAATCTGTCCGGCTGGACTCTGCTGCGCCGGGGCTTTTTGCCGCTTGCGCTGCCGGCCCATCAACTCTTCGATGCGCGCCTGGAAGCGGCCCGAGCGGTCGGCCAGGAAGCTGAGCTCGGGCACGTGCCGCACCCCCATCCGCTCTTTAAGCTCATAACGAATATAGCCCTTCGCCGCCTCCAGTCCCGCAACGGTCTCTTCCTCGGCCTTGGTAATCTCTTTGACGGCGCTATCGACGGCCACATACACCCGCGCCGACTTGCCGCCGGGATTCAGCGCCACTTCGGTCACGTAGCAGAGATTGATGCGCGGATCGACCAGTTCGCCCTCGATGAGAACGCCGATCTCCTCGCGCAGCGTCTCCGCCACTCGATCCTGATGGTGCTTGCGCCCTCGATGCTCTGGCATGAGACCCTCTTCAACTCCAAGTAGACCATTCAGCATAGCAGAGACGCATGGGCAAATATTTCGGGGTTTCCGGCTCGTTGCTGTTAACATCAGACTCCTCCCTGCCTTTTCTTTCCCCTACCGTTCGCTTTTCACCTGCCAGACAGGCCTAATCGAGAAGGAAATCGCACGTTTCCCCGCTTTGGCGGAATCCAAATCGCGCAGATTTCGATTGCCTCTCCTTCATACGGGCGCTACCATGAACGAGTTTCCCGGCGAGCCGAGCAGGCGCGGGCTCATGCCGGAATGGAGGTTGACCGATCAACTCCCCGAAAGGAAGATTGAAACGATGAAACTGACCACACACCTCAACTACGGCGGCAATTGCGCCGAGGCGCTCCGCTTCTACGAGGAGCATCTGGGCGGAAAAATCACCTTCATGATGACCTACGAGCAGATGCCCGAGCCGAAAAACATACCGCCGGGATGCGAACAGGGCATCCTCCATGCAAGCATCCGGATAGCGGACATGACAATCATGGCTTGCGATGCACCTCCAGATCGATTTCAGCCCATGCGCGGCGCCTATCTTGCTCTCGCCGTCGATAGCGATGAGGATGCGGAACGCATCTTCGCCCTGCTCTCCGATGGCGGCGAAATCTTCATGCCATTGGCAGAGACCTTTTTCGCAATGCGATTCGCCATGCTCCGCGACAAGTTCGGCACATCCTGGATGCTCATCCACGAACGCCCCATGCCAGCCGCCTGAAGACAGGATCAACAACTCGGGTCGGGCCAAGGGGCGGGCTTTTAGCTGTTCCCTGTTCCTTATTCCCTGCTTTTTCAGCTTTCGATGTAATCCCAGAAGGAGTCGGCCAGCTCTGCGCCCAGCTCGTTGGTCATGCGTCGGGCTGCCCGTTCCACCTCTTCGATCAGCCCGTGCAGGTAATCCCGCGAGCCGGAGATGGCGACCACTCCAATGGTGGCCGATTGCCACGTCACCGCCTCGTCCAGCTCGGCCACC
>Ga0187847_10003067_pt1 | contig 12994 bp, 5 predicted proteins | sample June2016WEW_4_10_FD_132458 | JGI IMG/M metagenome (GOLD analysis project Ga0187847, IMG submission 132458) | Peatland microbial communities from SPRUCE experiment site at the Marcell Experimental Forest, Minnesota, USA - June2016WEW_4_10 | ecosystem: Environmental > Terrestrial > Soil > Wetlands...
CCATCGCCAATTTGCCCGAGGACGAATTGGGTCAGGGTTACGAATACCTGATCAAGAAATTTGCCGACGACGCCGGCCACACCGCTGCCGAATTTTACACCAACCGCACTGTCGTCCATCTCATGACAGAGATGCTCGACGTACAGCCTGGCGAGTCCGTCTACGATCCCACCTGCGGCTCAGGCGGCATGCTCCTGTCCTGCATCGCCCATCTTCGTCGGCAGGGCAAGGAGTGGCGCAACGTCCGCCTCTACGGGCAGGAGCGGAACCTGATGACCTCTTCCATCGCGCGTATGAACTGCTTCCTCCATGGCATTGAGGACTTTCAGATTGTGCGCGGCGACACGCTTTCGGAGCCCAAGTTCGTCGAAGGCGACCGGCTCATGCGTTTCGATGTGGTGTTGGCCAATCCGCCATACTCCATCAAGCAGTGGGATCGCGATGCGTTTGCCTCGGACCCCTGGGGACGCAATCTGTATGGCACTCCGCCGCAGGGGCGTGCGGATTATGCCTTCTGGCAGCATATCCTTCAGAGCCTTGATCCGAAGACTGGCCGCTGCGCGATTCTATTTCCGCACGGCGTGCTTTTTCGGCAGGAAGAAGCCGAGATGCGACGCAAGCTCATCGAGGCTGACGTCATTGAATGTGTCCTCGGACTCGGCCCAAACCTCTTCTATAACTCGCCCATGGAAGCTTGCGTCGTGGTTTGCCTGATGAACAAGCCCAAAGCGAGGCGCGGGCGGATTCTGTTTATCAACGCCCTAAGCGAGGTCGTCCGCGAGCGTGCGCAAAGTTTCCTAACCGACGCTCATGTTGAGCGGATCGTGGATGTGTACCAGAGATTCAAGGATGAGCCGGGTCTCGCACGGGTAGTTCCGGTTGTGGAGATTCGATCCAACGGCGGGAACTTGAGCATCCCGATGTACATCGCCTCCGGCCAACCGGCCAGCCAGACTTCAGCTGCCCATAAGGCGAACAACTTTGGGGATTCTCTTTCGAGCTGGATCGATTCGACTCTCGAAGTCAGGAAGGCACTGGGGACGGTTCTTGAGCAGACCTTCAAACCACCGTTTGCACCTTCCTTGAAGCTCGGCACCGAGACGCCGGCATGGCTCAAGCGCAGCGAGTGGAAGCGTGTACCTTTCGGCCAATTCGCTGAAAGCGTCAACGAGCGAGTTGAGCCTGCCGACGCTGCTGAGGAAATATACGTTGGTTTGGACGACCTAGACTCTGGAAACCTGCATGTTCGTCGTTGGGGTAAGGGCAGCGATGTTATCGGTACAAAGCTCCGGTTCTGCAAGGGCGATATAATTTTTGGACGCCGACGAGCATATCAGCGAAAACTGGTCGTGGCCGGTTTCGACGGAATATGCTCGGCACATGCAATGGTGGTCCGAGCCAAGCCGGATGTAGTCCTCCCTGAATTTCTGCCTTTCCTTATGATGAGCGACAAGTTTATGAGTCGGGCCATCGAGATTTCTGTCGGTTCGCTCTCACCCACTATCAATTGGACTACCTTGAAGTTGGAGAAGTTTGAGATCCCGCCAATCGACCAGCAACGGCGCATCGCGGGGATTCTCTGGACCGTCGATGAACTGAAGGAGAATTACCACGCCTTGGCCATCGACGCCAACGAAGCCTTTAAGTCGCAAATCAAGCATGCGGCTGAGTCTTCCAAGTCACAAGTATGCCTTGGCGACTTAGCATCTTCCATCACGAGTGGGTCGAGAGGTTGGGCAGAGTACTACTCAAACGACGGACCAATATTCGTGCGAATAACGAACCTCCAAAGGCGGCGCATCAGGTTCGACTGGAATGACATTCAACGAGTATCGCCGCCTCCGACGAAGGAAGCCATTCGAACGAAAGTCAAGAATGGTGACATATTGATCTCAATTACTGCCGAACTCGGTCTGATTGCGCTTGCTGAAGAGCTATCGGAGGAGTGCTTTATCAATCAGCACATTGCTCTGGTTAGCATCGACGGCGAGAAGTATGATCCATACCTCGCATCGACATTCTTGTGCCTTCCGCCGTGCGCGAATCAGTTCAACAGGTTCAATGATCAGGGTGCCAAAGCCGGAATGAACCTCAAGAATGTCGCAAAACTCAAAGTGCCGGGACTTTCGCGGGGAGAACAGAAATTTCTTGCAAATAGAATTCGGAGCAATGAGTCCTTGGTCAGCGCCCTGGCGACGATTGAGAAAGAGTGCTCCACTTTCTCTCGGTACCTCATAAGTTGTCTCGCAGAAGGCTGACAGGAATACATGCAGGTAAGACGGAGTGCTCTTTTCTGGGATATGGAGTTGTGATCATGGAACCCTTCAACGAAATCAACACCGGCGAGCAGCTTCTTCTCATAGGAGGCGTCCGCGTCGTGGACCTAGGTTCCGGAAAGGGTAAATGAAAAAGCTTTCGCCGGCATTTGTCGAGTTGACCCAAGATGCCCTGTTGAAGGCGTTTTGGTATAAGCCTTCTTTGCGGCTGTTTCTTCAGCAGCACAGAATCGCGGAGAGAGCTCTTGCTCAATGGCATGCAGATCAAAGCAAACGAGATTTCATCTTGTGGCTTTGGCCACAGCTCGTGAAAGACGAGAAGGGCCAAAATGCGATTTTGGACATGGCAAGGTCACTGGCGGAGATGCGACACTTTCCGGACCTCGAACGCAAAGAAGACACCAAGATCCGCATACCCGAAGCCAAGCAAGCCATTGCTCGGCTTCGTGACGCAGTTCTGACGATCAATGAAACGATTCGTGAATCAAAAGATGCCGAGATACGGCGGAAAGCCGCACTTGAGGAGATGACGGCACGTGTCGCTGCCCAGCAATCGCTGGAAAAGCTTTCGAGTCGTCTGACTGAAATCACCCCTCAGCTCGGAACCCAGGCCGGCGGATACGCCTTTGAGCGATGGTTTTACGATCTGGCGATCTTCTTCGAATTGGAGGCGCGTCCAGGCTATACGGCTAGTGGGCGACAGATAGATGGTGCACTCACTGTTGACGGGACAACCTTTCTGGTAGAAACGAAGTTCACCGCGACGCCTGTTGGCTCGCCAGACATTGACACATTCATGGCAAAGATCGAGTCGAAGGCGGACAACACAATGGGGCTTCTCGTATCACTTTCTGGCTTCAATGATGGAGCCAAGATTTCCGCCTCAAAGCAAAGAACTCCTATGCTCCTCCTCGATCATGGTCACATCTTCAATTTGATACTTTCCGGGATGATGACGCTTCCCCAGGTCGTCTCCCGGATAAAACGTCACGCATCACAGACAGGATCGTCCTTCCTTGGAGCTTCGGACTTTTAATCACCCGCAATTGAATTGTGTTTGAGACAAAACGTTCTAACTTCGAGAGGTGCTTGGAATGAGCCAAGATCGACCGGACATACCGATTGCCATTCAGCGTAAGCTCATGGTCGAATGCGGCCACCGTTGTGCCTGTTGTGGAGAACCCACATCGCTCGAGAAATGTCATATGATCCCCTGGAGCGAGAAGAAGGAGCACACTTTTGACAATCTAGTTGTACTCTGTTCCGTCTGCCACGATCGATCCCATGATGAAGCATGGGACCGTCTAACGCTGCTTGAGTACAAGAAGCGCCCTTGGGTGGCGCGCTATCGCTCTGTTCCCAGTAACTCATCTCGTGCAATAGCTGAGTTTCACCTTGACATAGATCCGGAATGCTTTGGAAATGATGAACGTGTTAGGTTTCTTGCGGCGGTGTCGGCCGCAATTGATCTTTGTCCTAGAGACGCAGTTATTGTGTCGATTCGGGCAGGAAGCGTGATTGTGGAGGTCGAGCTCCCCCTTGAGGCTGCTGAGGCCCTATTGAACAATTCTGAGATACAGCATAAGGTCCGGGAACTCGCAGAGCCGATCAAGATTATCGAGATCGCCGATCCACGCCAGGCGATGGCGTCCAGTCCAAATCCGTTTAGCGAAGCAAATACTGTCGAAGACATGATTCTTGGTTCGGCCCAACGAACTGGATGGGACTATGTTCCCGCCCCTCAACTGCATCGCCAGGTCCATGAGGTGATGGTGGAATCATGGGTCCGCGAGGCGCTGATCTTGCTGAATCCAGAAATCGCCGATCAGCACGACCGCGCGGACGAGGTCATTTATAACCTGCGCGCATGCATACTCTCCGTACAGGCTGACGGACTCGTCCGCGCCAATGAGAACTTTATGGCTTGGTTGCGAGGTGAGAAGTCAATGCCATTCGGCCCGAACGGCGAGCATGTCCCAGTACGTCTCGTCGATACCGAGCAACCTGCCAATAACCGCCTCACCGTTTGCAACCAGTGGACCTTTCAGGTTGGAGCAGTGCAAAAGCGATTCGATGTCGTGTTCTTGGTGAACGGGCTGCCGCTGGTCATCGGGGAGGCAAAGACGGCCACCCGAAGCGCCGTCACTTGGTTCGATGGCGCTTACCAGGTGAATGAGATTTATGAAAAACAAGTCCCCGCGATGTTCGTGCCGAACGTGTTCTCGTTCGCTACTGAAGGCCGGCTCTTTCGCTACGGGTCGATCCGCATGCCGATAGATATTTGGGGACCTTGGCGCGACGAAGAGAACCAGAAGGAGGGCGAACTCCGGTATGTGAGAACCGCAGTTGAGAGCATGTTGCGACCTGAAATAGTCCTCGACATACTGCAGAACTTCACGCTTTTCGCAACTGATAGCAAGCACCGTCGTATCAAGATGATCTGCCGTTACCAGCAGTACTTCACAACTAACCAAATCGTAGATCGTGTTGTGGCAGGTTATCCAAAGAAGGGCCTGATCTGGCATTTCCAGGGAAGCGGCAAATCGCTGCTGATGGTCTTTGCTGCGTTGAAACTGCGAATGCACCCCCAACTGGGAAGCCCTACAGTAATCATCGTGGTGGACCGCATCGATCTCGACACACAGATTACAGCCACCTTCAATGCCGCAGACGTGCCGAACATGCTTGGAGTGGGAACACGACAAGAGTTGCAACAGCTGCTTGCGCAGGATGTGCGCAAGGTGCTCATCACCACGATCCACAAATTTGGCGAAGCCGGCGGAAAATTGAATGAACGCTCAAACATTATTGTGATGGTGGACGAAGCGCACCGCACACAGGAAGGCGACTTGGGCCGCAAGATGCGCGACGCGCTGCCGAACGCTTTCCTCTTCGGGCTGACCGGTACTCCGATTAATCGAGCTGACAAGAATACATTCTGGGCGTTTGGTGCTGATGAAGATGAGCATGGCTACATGAGCCGCTACTCATTCCAGGAGTCGATTCGCGATAAAGCCACCCTGCCGTTGCATTTCGAGGCGCCTGAGATCCGACTGAAGATTAACAAGGATGCCATTGATGAAGCATATAAACAGATAACCGGGGCTCTGAGCGAGCAGGATCGCGACGATTTAGCAAAACGGGCAGCAAAGATGGCGGTTCTGGTAAAAAATCCAGAACGTGTGCGCGCGGTGGTAACTCACATGGTTCAGCACTTTCAGGCGAAGGTCGAGCCCAATGGATTCAAGGCACAGGTCGTGACCTTCGACCGGGAATGCTGCATTCTCTACAAGGGAATCATGGACGAGTTGATCGGCCCGGAGGCCAGCGCGATTGTTATGAGTGCTTCTCCCGGGGATCCTCCTGAATGGAAAGAACACGTCCGGGATAAGGATGCTGAAGAAAAGCTGTTGGACCGCTTCCGCGATCCAGCCGATCCGCTAAAGTTCGTGATCGTGACCAGCAAGCTGCTCACCGGCTTTGATGCCCCTATCCTTCAGGTCATGTATCTGGACAAGCCCATGAAGGATCATAACCTTCTGCAGGCGATTTGCCGCACGAACCGAACGTTTGGCCAGGAAAAGACGCATGGCCTGATTGTGGACTACATCGGCATCTTCGACGATGTTGCGCAGGCGCTCGATTTCGACGAAAAAGCTGTTCAGCAAGTCGTTTCGAATATTGACGACCTTCGGAAAGCGCTCCCAGTCCAGGTCCAGAAGTGTTTGGCATTCTTTGCCGGTGTCGATCGCAGCGTTGGTGGATATGAGGGCCTGATGGCGGCGCAAGAGCGGTTGCCTAATAATGAAACACGCGACAGGTTTGCGGCGGAATACTCCGTTCTGGGTCGAATCTGGGAAGCGTTGTCACCCGATCCGATGTTGAGTGCGTACGAGGCCGATTATCGTTGGTCGACCCAGGTTTATGAGTCCGTAAAACCGCCCAGCGGAAACGGGAAGCTGCTCTGGCATGCGCTGGGTGCAAAAACAGTCGAACTCATCAACGAGAATGTCCACATAGAGTCCGTCCGCGATGATGTCGATACGTTGGTCATGGACGCGCAGGTGTTGGAAGGAATTCTGAAAGATAGCCAGCCGGACAAAAAGGCACGCGAAATTGAAATCAAGATCGTCGCACGACTTCGCAAGCACGGTAACAATCCGAAGTTCACTGCTCTCGGCGCGCGACTGGAAAAGGTCAAGGAGCGGCATGAGCAGGGATTCCTAACTAGCTTGGAATTCCTGAAGGTTGTTCTTGAAATTGCGAAAGATGTCGTCGAAGCCGAAAGGACTGCTACTTCCGTCGAAGAGCGCGATCGCGCACTTGAAGCGCTTACAGAGTTGTTTACAGCCGCGAAGACAACCAATACACACATCATCGTTGAACGGATAGTGGGTGATATTGACGAAATTGTGAAGAAGGTGCGTTTTCCCGATTGGCAGCACACAAGCCAGGGAGAGCGTCTGGTCCAAAAGGAACTTCGCCGCACATTGCTCAAATACAAACTCCACACTGACCAAGAACTCTTTGACAAGGCGTATGAGTACATCCGGCAGTACTACTGAACAGATCGAACATGCAACGGTGCGGGAGCAGCTAACCAGAAATCGAATGATATGAGCGATTCCCTTTGTTTGAAGACGGTTTACGATTTGCGAGTCGATGTCTCCGACGAGCCTCTCATCTACTACATCCCCGCCTACCAGCGGGGCTACCGTTGGACGCCTACGCAGGTGTCTCAGCTGCTGGACGACATCCAGGAGTTCACCAAGCGAGTGAACCCGCAGCCGAACGAGTTCTACTGCTTGCAGCCACTGGTGCTGCGTCCTAACGATGATGGAGCTTATGAGGTCGTTGACGGCCAGCAGCGCCTCACGACCATACTCCTGGTTCTACGTCATTTCAACGTGCGCCTCTCGGCCCGATATCAGCAGAAACTCTACCGACTGGAGTATGAGACGCGGCCCGATCTTCACGCCTATCTCGATAATCCCTCTCCGGAGGCAGCAGCATCGAACATCGACTTCTTTCATATCAACCAAGCGACAGAGACAATTTCGAATTGGTTCGAAAAAAGGGAGAGCGAGGTCGAAGCTATTAAGGATGCGTTCCTGAACAAGACCAAGGTCATCTGGTTCCAGCTGTCGCCCTCGGAAAATGAGGTCGCAGCATTTACCCGTCTGAATGTCGGCAAGATTCCATTAACCAATGGCGAGCTAATTCGCGCACTTTTCCTCAAGCGCGGCAAGGGTGGGTCCCCCGGGTCTAAACAACTCCAAATTGCCCAGGAATGGGACGCCATGGAGAAAAGCCTACAGCGCCGCGATTTCTGGAGTTTTCTCAGCAACGATACGGAAACGGTTGGCAGTCGGATCGACTTCATCTTTGACCTCGTAGCTCGGCAGGAGGGGATGATGCCGGGCACCGTTGAGTACGCCACCTTTAATCACTTCAGCAACAAACTTACCGATAAAAATGCTGACATCGAATCGGAATGGTTGGCGGTCAAGAGAACATTCATGCTACTAGAGGAGTGGTTCGCAGACCGCCGTCTTTACCACCTTGTGGGTTATCTGATTTGGTGGGGGGTAGATGTAAATGCTCTGCGTGCTCTGGCAGCCGGGGTCGGAAAACAGGAGTTCAAGAAGAGGCTCAAGGGGAGAATATTCAAATATGCATTCGGTGTGGTCGAACCAGAGATGCTCACCGTGGAATGGATCGCTGACCAACTGGATGCGCTGGAATACCGCCCAGGCTCACTAAGAATTCGTGGAATCCTTTTGCTGTTCAATTTGGCGACACTGCTCGGCAATGAGCGATCGAACATGCGTTTCCAATTCGAGAGCTTTAAAACGGCCATCTGGGACATCGAGCACGTCCGGTCCGTGGCCTCCGATCGACCTGGCACGCCGAAAGGAAAAGTTGACTGGCTGGAACGTTGCCGAGGTTATCTCGCACTGGCCAATGAAGCTCCAGGTCTTCAAACTGAGATTCAGGCGTTCATCGACCTTCCGGCCAAGGAGGCAAACGACGCGGCCTTCGACGGGGTGTACGAGAAAGTTCTCCGTCACTTCCGCGAAGACCAGGACAACGAAGCCGATAACGGTATATCCAATTTGGTGCTCCTCGACTACGCAACAAATCGCAGTTACGGGAACGCCGTGTTTGCTGTAAAGCGCCATCGCGTTTTGTCGCTGGACCGGGACGGTGTGTTCGTACCACTGTGTACACGAAACGTGTTTCTCAAATGCTACAACCCACAAGTGGAGCACGTTATGTTCTGGACGCAGGAGGACAGAGACGGCTATCGCAAAGTGATGATCGATACGCTGCATGTTTTTTTCACAAGGGGGTGGGGGTATGCCGGACTTTAATCAGGCCATAACATTCTGCCAGCTCCTGATGAAATACCCCAGGATTGAGGTGCCTCTCATTCAGCGAGATTACGCGCAGGGCCGCGAAACAGAAAAGGAAGTCCGGGAAGACTTTCTGAAGGCTCTACACAGTGCTTTAGGCTTGCCGTCAGAGGATTCAAGTTTGCCTCTAAATCTGGATTTCATCTACGGCAGCCTGGAAGGCGGGAAGTCCGGCAGCTTTCTCCCGCTGGACGGGCAGCAACGCCTGACCACGCTCTTCCTGCTCCACTGGTACACAGCGTGGCGTGACGGGCAATCTTCCGAGTTCAAAGAAAAGCTGTGGGACGGAAAGCATTCTCGATTTACCTATGGAGTGCGGCCAAGCAGCACGGAGTTTTTTGATGAGCTAGTCTGCTACATTCCTCACGCCACACCGGACGAGGTGCCGTCGGTCAGCAAGCTTGTAGCAGATCAGTCGTGGTTTTTCCTGCACTGGCGCCTGGACCCCACCATTCAATCCGTTCTCGTAATGCTGGACACCATTCACGGGTTCTTCAAATCCAGCGTAGGCCTCTTCAACCGATTGGTGGATGAACAATGGCCCGCAATCTCATTCGAGCTTCTACCACTAGAGCATTTCGGTCTGACTGATGATCTTTACATCAAAATGAACGCACGAGGAAAGCCACTCACTTCCTTTGAGACCTTCAAGGCGCGTTTTGAGACGCTCCTGATTGAGTTGTTTCCCACCGAGACGCGGAAAATCGCGAGCGGGCAAGTAAGCATCACGGAGTTTTTCGAAAGAAGGATGGATACGCAGTGGACCGATCTATTCTGGGCCTACAAGAACCCGCAGACGAACACCTTCGACGAACCGGTCATGAATCTGCTTAGGGCTGTCGCACTCGTGAGCCTCGATCCAACAAGTCCCGGCTTCATTCAGGACACGATGTTACTAAGAGGACGGCAATTCGCCGGCACTTTCTCACTGTTCCATGAGCACGGCTGGTTAAGTCGCGATTTCGCGAACAACCTCATCAATCTTCTAGAAGTATGGAGCCGCAATTACGACAAATTGGCTCCGATACTGTCGAGTCCTCAATATTTTGATGAAAGGACGTTTTTCCAGAATGCGATTCAGGAACCTACGGCGCTCGAATACACTCGCTTAACCCAGTTTGCAGCGTTCGTTATCTACCTGCGCCATCATGAAGGCAACGTGCAGCCGGCGAGCCTGAACGAGTGGATGCGAGTAGTACGGAACCTGGCCACCAACACTGAGATTGAGCGCCCAGAGGAGTACCGGCGAAGTCTTGAGGGCCTGAATAAGTTGCTGCCTTTTAGTGGTGAGATACTTGAGCGTCTTTCCGACACGGACATCAATCTGACCGGTTTCAGTCCCCAACAACTGCGCGAGGAATCACTGAAGGCCAAGCTGATCCTCGCCGACATCGATTGGAGAGATGGCATCGGTAGAGCGGAGGAGCATGGCTACTTTGCCGGACAGATCGAGTTTCTCCTTGACTTCTGCGGGGTCCTCGGGCAAACGGAGAAGACGCCGGCAAAGTGGGACAAGACAGCGCATACAAATCTGCAAACATCCTTCGAAATATATCTCAAGAAAGCACAGACCACTTTTAACTCTTCCGGTTTGGCACCTACCAAGCCTGCTAGCGGAGCTCACTTGTGGAAGAGAGCCTTGCTTGCTGTTGGAGACTACCTTCCATCAAGCGGTAGTAACCATTCCTTCCTTACGAATCCGCAGAGGAATTGGGACAGCTGGAAGCGATTTTTACGCGGCGCCACGGGAGGGGCGAGGCAAGTCGTCAAGAGTCTGTGGGACCGAATCGACATAGACTCGGATATCGAACCTCAATTGGAGCAAGTAATCGCAAGTGCCGCTAGTGTAGAACCATGGCGCGCCGCTATCATTAGGCACCCTGAGGTTATCAGCTACTGTGGGCAGCAAGAGATGCGCCGAGCTGCGAACGGTGAGGAGATCTACCTCCTCACGAAGAAGCAGATGAGCGGCTATCATGCCGAGTTGTTCAGCTACGTTCTTCATTTGGAACTAGCAGATGCCGGCGTCAGTCACAATCTCACTCCTTTGAAGCTGCAACCTTACGAAGCGGTATATTGGAGCGAGATCGAGCCGTACGTTCATTTAGTGTTGAACCGGTCCATTCATCGAGTAAATTTCTCAATCCATTCGGCAGACGGGCAGTTTCGTATTCATATCAGGTGTGCCGAACTTGCCCAACTGCCCGAAGTTGAGTCCACACTGTGTAGTGAGTCAGCTTTTGTGAAGCACAGCGATGCGTTAATGCGACTCGTTTCGCGCGCTGACATCCATCAGGTATTGCAGCAAGTGGCCCAGAGCCTCGCGAAGCTGCAGGGCCCAAGCTGAATCCGATGGGTGCCGGGGACCGCAAAGGAATCGGCGGGCACGCTGAAGCACCGTACTTGCACGACAGGAACTACAGGGATATCCCGTGTTCGGCAGGCGATGGCCCCTCCAGGGCCGTAGTTTGCTCAGGTCGCATCTTCCCGAGCGAGGCCTGTGCCCTTCCCAAATCAATCGCGGACGCCTTGCTCACGTCTCGTATTAGTTTTTCGGCGAGCGCAGCGGAATGATTCGTGTAAATCTGAGCGTCATGTGATGCCCGCGACACGGACACATAGGCAAAGCGGCTGTTGATGAGTTCCGAGTGAGTTGAAGTATCGATATTGATTAAGACGCGTTCTGCGGTAAGCCCTTGCGAGCTGTGAGATGTGATGGTGTAACCATGATCGAAGTGCCGCATCTCCCGGGGATCAAAGGTGACAATTTTGACTTTGCTTCCATCCATATAAACGGTCATCGTGCCGTCCTCGCCGATCTGCCGGAGCGTGCCCAGATCGCGATTCGCGATCCCGAGCGCACGATTGGGCGCAGTGAATTGAATTCGATCACCTATGGCAAATGGGCTCCCGACCGCCCGATACGCCGTGATGCCGCGCAGACGCGATGGATCATAGGTCGCATGTTCTCCTCCCTCCGTTTCCACGACGAGGAGATTGGCGGTCGGATCTCTCGCAACCACTCGGGCATAGGTTCCGCCGTCGATCTTGAGTTCTCTGCTTCCGCGCCCATAGTGCAGGATGTCTCCTACCTGATAGCGACCCGCCCACCCGCGATCAGCGCCGGTCAAGTCGGATCGCGGCACTAACAAGCGGACCGAATGCTCCTCTTTGTCCAAACGACCGAGTCTCTGCAATTCCGCTCGCACTACCTGATTTATCTGGCGGCGAGAGGCGTTGTCGGGTGACACAATGATTGTATTTTCGGGGCTCGCGGCATAGTCCTTTGCAATTGCCTGGAAACGTTGGTCCCTATCTTCAATTTCTGTCACGCGCCCCTGTTGCTGAAGCAATTTCACTCCGATCGCAGTTTCATTTCTGGAGAAGTGTTCGACCGCCTTCAACAGTTCGAGATCTTTCTGGCGCACGATCTTATCTAGCTGTGATGTCTGCATTCCGGCTTCCTGCATTTGCTGAAACGGCCGTCCGGCTTCCACACCTTGGTGCTGTCTCGTGTCTCCAATGACAAGAACCCGGTCCTCGGGAGTGAGTCGGCTCAGGAACGATCGCATCTGTCTTGTGCTCGCAAGGCTCGACTCGTCCAGCATGTAGAGATGGCGTCCCCCTTCAATGGTGGTGGGGTTATTTCGACCACGAGCGAGAAAGCTCTGGAGCGTCGTGGCGTCTATTCCAGCCTCGCGAAGTTGTCCCGCAGCCTTGGATGTTGGGGCGAACCCTTCGACGACGAATCCATTTGCTTCCGCACCCTCACGGATGGTCTGGAGCGTCGTGGTCTTCCCAGTGCCGGCGAGTCCTTGAAGGCCGTGAACACGGTCGGATGAGTTCAAGACTTGTTCGATGACTCGGCGCTGTGAATCGTTTAAGAAAGGTCGTGTGTTGGCCTGCTGCCTTGCTGCTTCCGCGCTCATAATCGGCTCGACAGCATTCCGGCCTTCCAAGACGTATCGGATATTGGCGCGTTCTGCGGTGATGGTTTCTGGCGTGGTGAAACGACGGCCGGAATCATGCTTCATGCCTTCTATGGAACGAAACTCACCGTCTTTTTGGCGCCTGTGGAACTCCGCTCGAATCTCCCCGTATGAGGCTTCGCCCATGCCGCGCCGGAGGGCATCTCGGAGGATCGCACGTTCGTCGGCGACGGCTTCGCGCTCAAAGATACTGTCGCGGGCAAACGTGACTGCTTCTCTGGCGGTGGTTACTCGTTGCGGTTGGGCCTGCCGTCGTTCGACCCTTTCGCGGGCAACTGCCATAACTTGCTGAGGCTGATTTCCAAAGCTGGCA
>Ga0187847_10003068_pt1 | contig 12990 bp, 13 predicted proteins | sample June2016WEW_4_10_FD_132458 | JGI IMG/M metagenome (GOLD analysis project Ga0187847, IMG submission 132458) | Peatland microbial communities from SPRUCE experiment site at the Marcell Experimental Forest, Minnesota, USA - June2016WEW_4_10 | ecosystem: Environmental > Terrestrial > Soil >...
CAGAACCGGAAAAAGCCCATGTCGAATATGACGATCCTGAAAGCGCTGGAGCGGATGGGTTACAAAGGCCGGATGACCGGCCACGGTTTCCGGGGTCTGGCCTCCATCATTCTCCATGAGCAGGGCTACAACCACGAGCACATCGAATTGCAACTCGCCCACGCGCCTCGCAATGAGGTCAGCGCCGCCTACAACCACGCCATCTATTTGGAGCCACGCGCCAAGATGATGCAGGACTGGGCGGACTTCTTGGAGCAGACGATGAAGAACGGAAAGCTGATCCAGATGGGAACCAAGGCTGCATAGCGGATATGCGACACGCAATCGCCAAGCCCGGAGCTCAGCCGGGCTCGGTACCGCGCCGTTCAATGTGATGCGAGATGTGCGCGATTAGAAAATACTTCAGAACGGATCGCTGAAGCATCGGGCGTTTACGGGACCTACTCTCGCGGTCTCCAGTCAAGCCGATAACCCCGCTCGATCAAGTGTCTTATGCTATTCGTCTAGCGTCTTTGAGTCAGGCAATACCGCTCGTCATCTTAACATATGGAGGATCGGGGTGGCCGACCTGGGATAACCTTCGGATAATGGTCTCATCGCGCTTTGCCGAGTGCCAGCTGCGTCTTCAATTTATCGAGTCTCTTTCCGATCTCGTTTCGATGGACGAGTTCACACAATCTGAAGACGGACGGGGCGCGAAGCGAATACAAGATGCAAATCCCTCGCGCCTGCGATTCACAACCCCGACGCGATGGAGGATTTGCAGATGCCTGGAGACGTTTGGCTGATTCCCATCAAGCGATTGCACCACGTCTCCTACCGTCATCTCTCCTCGTCTCAACACCTGAAGAATGCGGAGGCGATAGGGTTCTCCCAAAGAACGGAACCGGGAAGCAATGAGTTCGAGCATTTGGTCGTTCATCCTCAGTGTGCATGGCGCATGGGTCTCGACCAAATCACCCTGTATTGCGGAGAAACAATCCATATCGCTCAGCGTTTCGCGCCAGCGGGACACGGAATTTCGAGCGTCACCTCAATCTCTGGAGGATTGAGGAGCGTGTTCTTGACGAGACAATGCTCAACGGAGCGCATCAATCCATCACGCTGTTCGGACGTCAGGAAAATCGGGCTGTCGACGCGGATGCGGAAGTTGCCGAGTCGGGCGGGAGTCTTGAACTTCTCGGCTGTGACTGACACCGAGACGCCGGTGCTTACAAGTTTGCGCGTGCGCAGATACTCGGCGGCGTAGAAAGCGGCGCAAGTTCCGAGCGAAGCCAGAAGGAGCTCCGGCGGAGTCATGCCGGAATCGGCACCGCCATTTTCCTGCGGCTGATCGCACACGATCGTATGAGCCCGCGCCTGGACCGAGAACCTTACCCCTTCAACTTGAGTAATCTTAACTTCCATTTGCATCCCCCCAAGGAATGATCCAAAAGAGCTTGTGTGAAGACGATCTGACCGCCTGCTGCATGTTCGTGAAACTGGCCAGCCGAAATCGCGCCGACCACTTTTCCACCGGCCCGTACTAGATGAAAGTCCGGCCGGACCCCAAAAGTTACATCGGAAAAGATGGATTTCCGATCAGCCGCAAATATTCCTGCGTCATCAGCATCCGCATACGCTGAGCCACATCCGGATCGCACGCGAATTCGAACGAATGGCAGCGATCGATGGCGGAACGCAGATCCTTGAGAAATGCCACGCACGCTGGACATCTTTCGATATGCGCTCTCATCTGTTCGCAGGTCCGTGGTTCGATGCGCGCATCGAGGTATTCAGACAAGTTCGCGAACAGCTCGCGGCATTCTTTCGGGCGTTCTGCTATGGCCTTCTTTAGCCGGGGATTTGCCTCTGGCAATCCTCTCAGAAGCGAGCTCATTTTCTTTCTGACCGCCAACCTGGCGCGATGAAGCCTGACACGTACGGTCCCGATCTGGAGGTCAAGTATCTTTGCGATCTGTTCCGAGGAAAGTTCCTCCATGTCGTGAAGGACCAGGACCATTCGCAACGCGGTGGGGATGCGCAGCACGGCTTCATGCAGAAGACGATGCTCTTCGGCGCGGATGGCATGGCGTTCCGGGCCGTTTTGGCTTTCGAGCAGAAGACTCCTGAGTTCGGCTTCGTCGGGAATCAATTCGTCCAACGAGAGTTTTTTCGCTCCATCTCCGCGTGGCCGCGCCGGATGCGATGACAACGATTTCTCGTGACCGTATAAAGCCAGGCAGCAAGCGCATTCGGGTCCTGAACTTTAGACAGATACTTGAACGAGCGGAAGAGCACGTCTTGCATGGTGTCTTCCGCATCCTCACGATGCCCACACATCTTCATGCTGAACGAAAAGACGGTGTTCTGCAGCAACCCGATCGCGGCTTCGATTGTCTCCGGGGTGTTCTTCTGGAGGAGTTCCGATGCTCGGATAAGTTCAGGTCGCATGGCGGGTGTGCTACATCCAATATATCGATTGTCTTCGCTCCCAGACGAGGTCGATCCTTAGTGCACATCCAAATTGCATTTGGAGTTCTCAGCCAGCGATGCCTCGATCCTACGGAGTCCAATGGCACAAACGGTCTTCAGCCATTCGCGAAAATCCCGCTGATTCCGCAGCGATTCAGATTGAACGATTGCACGCAGGAGCGCCAACGCGAGTCCCATTTCGGAGCCGGGACGATTCGATTCCAGCAGAAGCATCTCCCGATAGACTTCGTCCTGCAGACGATTTGCTTTTCGGGTCTGTGGAGACTTAACGGCCTGCGCTGCTGGCCTGACGCCGCGCCCGGCTTTTGAAGAGCAGTTCCCTGAACGAACCATGCATAGTTTCCCGTTGTTTTGAAGGACGTTGCTATCAAATTCCTCGACGTGCTTGCTAGCCCCGATACCGATTCAGCGTGCCTGCTTCAATCCCATTGCGCGCAGGATAGACATCGCAGGACACCAGTTCGTGAAGGCGGACTGCAACAGGTTGAGCCCGATGAATACAGTGAGCCACATCCAGTAATGCGACACGTAAACGGCGAGGGCAATCGACAGCAGCACCATCACCCCTGCCATCAGTCTTAGTCCACGTTCGACTGTCATTGGATAACTCCTTCGTGTTCTTCAGTCTCAGGTGCGCACGCTGTCGGCTCTTCAGACTTCAAGTGCACCAGGTAATAGAGAATGGGAATCGTCGGCCACGACAGGAAGGTCGAAGCCACGGCCCCGGCGATCAACGAGACTGCGAGTCCCTGGAAGATCGGGTCGGTAAGAATCACGCTCGCACCCACCACGACCGCGGCTGCCGTCAGTAGCATGGGGCGGAAGCGGATCGCGCCCGCATCGATGACAGCCTCGCTCAGAGGCGCGCCCTGACGGCGCCTCAGTTCGATGAAGTCAACCAGAATAATCGAATTGCGCACGATAATGCCAGCGCCGGCGATGAAGCCGATCATCGAGGTCGCAGTGAAAAACGCCCCTAGGAACGCGTGAGCCGGCAGAATGCCAACCAGAGTCAACGGAATCGGCGCCATGATGATGAGCGGCACCACAAAAGAGCGGAACCAACCGACCACCATCACGTAAATCAGCACGAGCACCGCGGCAAATGCGAGACCCAGATCGCGAAATACTTCGATGGTTATCTGCCATTCGCCATCCCACTTCATAGAGTAGTGGTCGGTCGATTCGGGCATTGAGGCGTTATAGCGCGTGAGGGTATAGCCTGCAGGCAGCTTGAGACTGTCCAGTTGCTTGTTCATTTTTAAGATCGCGTAAACCGGACTCTCCTCGGCGCCGGCCACATCGCCCGTAACGTAAACCACGCGATGCAGATTCTTGTGGTAAATGCTCCGCTGAATCGATTCGTGGTCAATGGTGACCAGCTCCCGCAAGGGAACCATCGCGCCATTCGCGCCGGGCAGATGGATGCTCTCAAGTGCCTGCTCCGATGAACGGCCTTCGCGAGTAAATTGCACCATGGCCGGGACCGGTTCGCGAGCGCGGTCATCGTGCAGGAGCCCGACCTCGCTTCCCGAAGTGGCCAGGGCAATGGCATTGGCAATGTCGGCAACGGCGATCCCGTTCTGCGCCGCCTTGACTGCATCCACGTGGATCGCGATTCGCGGTTGCGAGTCTTCGACATACCAGTCCGTATCGACCACTCCCGGCGTGTTCTGAAAGATGGACTTGATCTGTTGCGCAACCTTTGTCTGTCCGTCCAGATCGGGCCCGTACACTTCAGCCACCAGAGTCTGAATCACGGGCGGACCAGGAGGCACCTCGCTCACTTGAATGCGCGCGCCATACTGGTTGCCGATGTTCACGAGAAGAGGGCGCAATCGCTTGGCGATCGCGTGGCTTTGTTCGTGACGGTCCTTTGCCGCAACCAGGTTGACCTGGATGTCTGCCTGGTTCGACATGCGGCGCATATAGTAGTGCCGGACCAGGCCGTTGAAGTTGTACGGCCCTGAGGTTCCGGCATAAAGCTGATAGTTGAGCACATCCGGGTGCTGCGCGAGTTCATTGCCGAGGGCCTGGGTTACGGCCAGTGTCTGCTCCAGCGGCGTGCCGTCAGGCATGTTAACGACAACCTGCAACTCGCTCTTGTTATCGAAGGGCAGCATCTTCACCCGCACCAGTCCCAAGGGAACCAGAGCGACGGAGATCAACAGGAGAGCGAGCACTGCGGCAAAGAAGATCAGCCGATTTCTGCCCGAAGCAATAAGAGGGGACATCACCTTGCGATAGAGCCGGGTCCGCCAGTTCTCGTGCTCCGGTTCCAGTAGGTGCGCCCCGTCCAGGTGTTTCCGGAGGAGTCGCATCGCCGCCCAGGGCGAAACCACAAACGCCACCATCAGCGAGAACAGCATCGCCGCCGAAGCGCCGACGGGAATGGGGCGCATGTAAGGGCCCATCAGTCCCCTCACAAAGGCCATGGGAAGGACGGCGGCAATTACAGCGAAGGTCGCAAGGATGGTCGGATTGCCCACCTCCGCAACCGCTTCGATGGTCACGGTGCTGGAGGAGCGGTTCCGGTTCTCGGGAAGCCGAAAGTGACGCACAATGTTTTCGACCACGACAATCGCGTCGTCGACCAATATGCCGATGCTGAAGATCAGCGCGAATAGCGTGACGCGGTTGATGGTATAGCCAAGGAAGTAGAAGGTCGACATGGTGAGCGCGAGGGTTACGGGGATTGCCAGCAGCACCACGCCCGACTCGCGCCATCCCAGGAAGAGTGCGACCAGAAAGGTGACGGAAAGCGTCGCCAGCAACAAATGTTCGAGCAACTCGTCCGATTTCGCCTTGGCAGTGTCGCCGTAATTGCGCGTCGTGGTCACCTCGACATCGGCGGGAATCTCGACACCCTTCATCTCGTCGATGCGCTTGAGAACCGCGTTGGCGATGTCGGTTGCGTTGGTCCCCTTGCGTTTCGCGACGGTGACCGTCACGCTGGGGTATTGCTGCGGCGAGCGGCCCGGAACGGCGCTGATATTTGTAGTCCCAAACAGTACGTAGTTAGCGGGTTCCGACGGTCCATCGACGATCTGGTCAGCCACATCGCGCAGGTAGACGGGACGGCCGCGATCGACAGCGACGACGACGGCTTCGAGATCCTTGCGATCGGTGAAGAGATTTCCCGCATCTACGCGAACCTCACGATTGTTCTCAGAAAAACTGCCTGCCTGCAGGCTCGCGTTGGCCGCCTGGAGATGGCCGACAATGGTCAGCGGAGAAAGCCCGTACGCATTCAGCTTCCCGCCGTTGAGCATTACGCGCATGGTCCGAGGCAGGCCTCCGATGACCGTGCTCTCGGAGACATCGGGAATCTGCTCGATGCTATGCTGCACTTCGTCCGCAATCGCACGTAGCTGATAGCCGTCGTAGTGTTCTCCCCAGAGCGTCAGCGAAAGGATCGGCACATCGTCAATGGAGCGCGCTTTAATGATGGGCTGCGAGACACCGGGCGGAATCTGATCGAAATTGGAATAGAGCTTCGAGTACACCTTGATCAGGGCATCTTCCTGCGGCGTGCCCACCAGGAACCGCACGATGACGAGGCTCTGACCGGGGCTGGATGTCGAATAGACGTACTCCACGCCGGAGATCTGGTGAACCAGTTTCTCGATCGGGAGCGTGACACGCTCTTCCACCTCTGCCGGAGAAGCGCCGGGCATCGCGGTCGCGATATCGAGCATGGGGACGAGGATCTGAGGGTCTTCTTCCCGCGGGATGATCGCCACTGCAAAGACACCCAATGCAAGAGATGCGACGATCACCAACGGGGTCAGCTTCGAATCCAGAAACGCGTGCGCGAGCCGCCCGGCCAGACCGAGCCCGCGGGGACTGGAATTCTCCGTCATGGCTGAACCTCGATCCGTTTGCCTGCCAGATCGCGACCGGCCGGGTTGTCCACGGGCCTTTCGTCTCCTGCGATTCCAGAGAGCACCTCAACCCGATTGGCGTGTACGGCTCCAAGCGTCACGTAACGGAGCTGCGCAATGTTGTTGCTATCGAGGACGTAAACAAAGGCAAGCGACCCGCGAGCAACGATCGCGGACGGAGGCGCTGTGATCGATTGCTTTGTTCCTGTCGGAATCTCCGCTAGGGCATACATGCCCGCGTGCAATTCCTTCGACGTTGGGAGATCTATCTTCACCATAAAGCTGTGACTCGATACATCCGCGGCAGGAACGATTTCTGAAACAGTGCCGGCGGGATCCACGGAGCCGCCATCGATTGAAACGCCGATCTTCATCCCTTGGCGCACGAATGCAATTTCTGACTCTGCGACCGCAGCGTCGAGTTCGAGCGGTCCGGCGCTGTCAACTTGCAACAGCGGTACACCAGGCGAGGCGAGCGCCCCTGGGTCGGCCATGCGCCCCGTGATGACTCCGGCAAAGGGCGCAACGATCCTCGTGTAATTCAGCATTGCGCGTGCGCTGGTCTGCTGTGCCTTCATCGCATCAGTCTGAGCGCGCAAGGCGTCCGCCCGAGCCGAAGCAGCTTCTGCGCGGCGTGTTACTTCGTCCATTTCCTGCGGACTCACGCTTTTTTGCTCCTGCAATTGCCGGTAGCGGGCAAGCGTGCTGGCGGCCAGATCGGCATTGGTCTGGGCAGCGTTCTGCTGCTTCTCCGCGGCCCTCACCGCCGCGTTGGCCTGATCGAGCGACGATTTCAAGGTCGTGTCGTCGAGAATCACGAGCGTCTGGCTAGCGCGTACCGAATCGCCTTCGCGCACCAGTACCTGCTCGACCCGGCCCATCACCTGCGCGGAGAGAGTCGCGCTTTGATGGGCGTGGAGGCTTCCTGCCGCTTGCACCGTAACCGGGACTTGCTCCTGCTGGCTCTTGGCAATTTGTGCAGACACGCTCTCCACTGCAGATGAATGCGCGGGCTCACTCGACCGGCAGCCCGCTAGAGCCCCCGCGATCAAGGCAACTGCGCTAAAGTATCCAAGATTTTTCATTGCAATTTCTCCGCTGCGTCAGGAGTCAGCGTCCCGGTCGCAAATAGCAGTTGGGCGTACGCCATAGTGTTGCCGTAGACTGCATGCCAATAATTCATCTGCGCCTCGCGCTCAGCATCTTCTGCGCGAAGCAGATCGGTAATCGTGGCTAGGCCGGCCTCATAACGGTTCTTGAGAATTCTCAGCCTCTCGGCGGCCTGATCGATTGCTGCGCGCGCCGTTTCGAGCGACAACTGAGCAGTTTCGCGCTGGACGTGCGCACGCGTGACCTGAAACTGCACCTGTTGCTGATAGGAGGCGACTTCAGCATTCACCCGATCTCTCGCCGCGCGTTCATGCTCCAGTTGAGAACGCTTGCTGAAGGGAGCGATGTCAATGTTGATCTGAACGCCGGCAACCCAGTTTTCGCCGCCTGCGCCGGCAAAAGACGGGCGATCCTGTTCCCAGTTGCCGTAGGCGCTGATCCGAGGACCAAAGTTGTCTCTGGCTGCGCCGACAGCCTCGCTCTGCGCGGATTGCGCCTCTCCGATTGCCGCAAAATCAGATCGCGTTTCGAAGGCGGTTTGCAACTCCTCATCGAGAGCAGTCTGCGGAAAGTCGCGGGCCGTGATGGGATCGAGTTGAGTTTTTTTAAGGTCTCGTTCGCCCATCGCCATGCGCAACTGGGCCCAAGCGATTTCAAGCTCGCCCTGCGCAGCAATCAACTCCTCTTTACGCGCGGCTACGTTTACTTCCGCAGACATGCGGTCCGAATCCACCGCGAGCTCGGCCTTTACATGTTCGCTGACCGAACTCAGCAGGGCTTCGGCTGTCTCCTGCTCATGCTGCGCGATCGCAACCTGCCGCTCGGCGTAGAGCACCGACTGATAGGCCTCGACCACGTCGAGCACAATCTTCTGGTTTATCGCCTGGGCCGAGGAGTTCGCGCTCTTCCTCATGAGGTCGGCGCTATGAATGGTCTTTTGCGTTCTGAAGGAATCAAAGGCCATCCACGATCCGGAGAACCGCGAAACAAAATCGCCGATGGGCTGAGGCCTGTTCAGCGAGTTCAACGCAAAATCGGCCTGCGAGAATGCCTGTTGCCGCAGTCTGGAGCCGAAAACATAGACCGGATCGTCGCCGCGTGAGATGTCCTCGGTGAAATTCAGTTGCGGAAGAAGTTGCGTGCGGGCAAGCGACGCATTGCCTGCTGCGTCTCGGGTCTCGGCGCGGGCCATTTCGGCCTCGGGACTCCCGTCCAGGGCTCGCTGGATCGCCTGCCTGAGCGTCAGCGACCCTTGCGCCGAAGCGCTCGCAGAAAATATGCAACTCATCAAGACCAGCCTTCCTGCTCGGCTAAGAATGATCTCCATCAGATTGATTTCCCTCATTCGCTTCATCGGCATCCACTAGAAGAAAGTCACGGGTGGTCGTATCCGTTACAGGCCGCTTGGATTCTTTTTGAGTGAAGGTCCCACAACCAGTCCCCGGACTGAATGACCTGCGCAGGGCGGCCAATTTCCTTGAAGAATCGACAAGCGCCAGCATATGCTCGGGGGCTTGCGGATTTAATGCTTTAATGTATTCAATGAATTCTCTGGAAAACTTTCGCCTTGTTGTATTTGCGCGGTGTCCCAGCAGCTCAGTTTTCGCAAGGCTGCCGAGGAGTTATACCTGACTCAGCCGGCGGTCAGCCTGCAGATCAAGGCGCTTGAGGCGGATCTGGGAGTTTGACTCTTCGATCGCTCCGGCTCCCGGGTCCGTCTTACGCCGGCCGGAGCGGCCCTTTTCAAATATGCCGTTGAGTCGAGCCGATTGCTGCATGAGGCCCGGCATTCCCTTGCCGCGTTCAGCGGTACACAAAGTGGCGCACTCACTCTGGGCGCATCGACCACCATCGCGCAATATGTTTTGCCACGTCTGTTGAGCGACTTTTGTGCTTCGCACCCGCGCGTGCATCCTACGTTAACCAGCGGCAACACAGAACAGATTGTGGCAGAGGTCGAGGAAAAGAAGATCGCACTGGGATTCATCGAAGGGCCGCCACGGAGCCGCGATCTCACGCTGGCGCCGTTTCTTGAGGATGAGCTTGTGCTGCTGGCGCCGGCTGCCCACGAATGGGCCAAACAAATATCGTGCGTGAAGACCTAGCCACGAGACCGCTGCTGATGCGGGAACGCGGTTCGTGCACACGCCACATTATCAAGCTGGCGCTTGAGCGGCATCACATCCGGCGCGGCTCTCTTAACGTGGTGATGGAACTCGATTCGACCGAAGCGATCAAATCCGCCGCGGAAGCCGGCTTCGGTGCCGGTTTCGTCTCCCGGTGGGCGATTGCCAAGGATGTGCGGCTTGGGCAGGCGTTCAGAATTGTAGAGATTAGAGGCATACGCTTCCGGAGACACTTTTCCGTGGTCTCACTCAAGAGCCCTCAACTTTCCGGGCCTGCCTCGGCGTTCCGCAGCTTTGTGCATGCACGCACCGCGGCAGAGCACGGCAAACCCGCTGTCGCAACCAGGCCCGCCCGGCAGAGATAAGCCAGGCTAATGGGGCATCAGTCTTTCTGCTTGGACCAGCGCACCCGGTTCGGCGCACTCTGAATGAGTGTCGAAGATATTCTTTTGTGCTGGTTTGATCCTCGCGGCAAGCGGCAGGATTTCGCCGCCGGTTGCTCTGGCCCTGGGTCTCGGGTATGGATTCAGTTTCGATCACCCGTTTCATGCCAAAGCGCGTCGCGGCTCCAGGCTGTTACTTCAGCTATCGGTCATCGGCCTTGGGTTTGGCATGAACCTACACCAGGTGCTCGAAGCTGGCCGCTCCGGATTTCTCTACACTGCCTGCAGCATTACTTTTGTGCTGGTTCTTGGCTGGGCTTTGGGAAAGCTGCTGCGAGTCAAGGCGACCACTTCCTATCTGATCTCAACCGGCACGGCAATCTGCGGGGGCAGCGCAATTGCGGCTATCTCTCCGGTAACTGGAGCAAACGAGGAAGAAATCGCGGTTTCGCTTGGCACCATCTTCATCCTCAATTCTGTTGCGCTGCTTGTGTTCCCGTTGATTGGAGCGCGGCTGCATCTGTCGCAAACGCAGTTCGGCCTATGGTCGGCCCTAGCGATCCACGATACAAGCTCGGTGGTTGGCGCGGCTGCAAAGTTTGGCGCCCTGGCCCTCGCCGTAGGCACTACGGTAAAACTGGCTCGCGCACTCTGGATCGTGCCGCTTTCGCTGGGCACTGCGGTTGTAAAAAAGAGTAAGGCGCGCATCCATTGGCCTTGGTTCATACTCTTCTTCTGCCTGGCTACAGTCGCCAACACCTATTTCCATATTCTTCACCCGGCGTATCCATTGCTTAAGCATTTGGGCGTGCTCGGCTTGACTATGACCCTATTTCTCATAGGCACAGGCCTATCAATGAAGACCATCCGCCAGGTGGGCCCGCGGCCGCTCCTACAAGGCGTTCTGCTCTGGATCGCAGTTGCCACAGGATCGCTTGCACTCATCCGCGCAGGGTGGATTCATCTTTGATGGGTGCGGTACGAGTGCAACCCTTGCTTCCTTCCTCTGCAAAGGCAGTTTCGCGTCTGATCAAGCGTCATGGAGGCAGACTTCTGAGTTCCGGGCAGGTAACCGCCCATCCGGACAACGGACTTCGTCGAGGTTGGCGTGCGATCATTCCAGGGAGAAATTCATCGGTTGTCCGCAAGTCCGTTCAGGTCTATGCAACTGCCTCATAAACAGATATTTATCCTCTGAGGCTCAGGATCACTCCCGGAAAGTTGGCTAGTATTACATATCCGTGTTCTTTGTCGCCCGATGCCAAGAGAATTTTTGCTCACTAGGTTAGACCTTGCGATTTCTTCAGCTGACGACAAGGTGGGGCAATATGCTTGCGAAAATGTCGAGGCCCTTAATCAACAACAAGGCTAGAACTGCCCGCGAGCTCTCAGAGAGCAAGATGCAGCGTCGCTGGACCGAATATTGCGGCTGCTCTCGATTTGTCGGTTGATCCACTCCTCAATATCAGACTCGACCCAGCCCACTGCCCTCGCGCCAAGCGACACAGGCTTGGGAAAACGCCCCTCGCTCACCTGCTGGTAGACAGTGCTACGGGACAACCCGGTTCGATCGAACACGTTCGGCAGTCGCAGGATTCTCATGGATGCCATTCCTCCCAAGTCAGCCTAATAACGTATGCACAAAGCCAGTAAAGATTATGCAATGTGCATTGCTACAATGGCGCTCGAATCTCACGTTTGTTGCGGGTTCTTCCTGGGATTACGCAGCATTACGCTTGGTTACGGTTCCGCCTGATCGCAGGTTTCATTAGGTAAGACCGAACTTCTTGTCTTCGGGCGAGAAACGATTCTATAGGACAACTTCGGCCATCGACCGAACAAGACTGGACGGTGCTCGATTCCTGTCTCAGCGGCGTTCGATCCGGCGCATGCATGCGTGCCCGCTAAGCCGTCAGGCTTAGGGAAGGTGTCTTAGCTCAATCACAGCGCGGTGGGCGACGCACGATCCTTTCATCCCCTTGAGCCTGCGTGCTTCGCTTGCAGGCAGAATCGCGTCACCGTCGCTCGTTCCATGTGAAACATGAGAAGAAGACATTCTTCTCATCGCTGCAATACAGCCATAGCGAGGATGGCGGTCAAGGGCGGGCGTGCTGTGCCCGTTCATCGGAGCGAAGCGAAGACCCTTGACGGCCACCGCAGCGAAGGCTACAGTTGTTTTCCCAATCCACATCCTGCCACTGGAGCCTCGCAATTTCGCTGTAGCGGATACCGGTCGCCGCGTCCAAAACAACCAATCATCCGCTGTAGCAAAGGAAGCTCGTTGAGGATCAAAAACGCCTCCTTGGGAGTCAGAATGATTGGAACAAAAGTCGAACTGGAAGCCTTGACCTTTACCTTGTCGATGGGTTGCACGACTCGGGTATGAGGTCATGTTTCTGCCCGTGAAAGAAAATGTCGCTCACCACTCGACGCCATTTGGTCAGGGAATCCCATTCCTGCCCTGCTTTCCCGAGTTTGTCAACGGACACGCCCTTTAACCATTTTTCAATCTCCGAGGTCTTCATTTCGATGACAAGCACTTCTTCCCAACGAGGGAGCAGATGTTTGTTGATTATGAGACCCGCCGTCTACCTCGTCGTGGAGGCTTTGGGCTTTATTACATCGTCTGCAAGGTTTACCCGAATGTAGCCTCTTGCGATGAAACCAAATGTGACCTTACTGATTGGAATGCCGGTTGATTTGTTCAATTAACCCCAGCTTTACTGCTTCGGCACGAACTTTCTTTTCCGTTAGAAAATCAGAAACTGCCCCGACAAGTAACGGGGTCTGCTCTGACCATTTTCCATACTGGCGGCGCTACGATCGGCGAGTGCAACAGCGACCCCGCAAGCTTAACTCGAGGGCAATCTTGCGTCGTATGAATCTGCGGCGTTGCAATTCGCGAAGAGCCTTTTGGTGTGGTCTATCAGGAGCCACGTTTTGTAATCGGACATTCATAAGGAAGCTGGCGATACAAGACTGTCTGCAAGGCGGTGCACGGAATAGGCCGCA
>Ga0187847_10003069_pt1 | contig 12985 bp, 18 predicted proteins | sample June2016WEW_4_10_FD_132458 | JGI IMG/M metagenome (GOLD analysis project Ga0187847, IMG submission 132458) | Peatland microbial communities from SPRUCE experiment site at the Marcell Experimental Forest, Minnesota, USA - June2016WEW_4_10 | ecosystem: Environmental > Terrestrial > Soil >...
CCGCTACGACGAAGAAATATTTCACGGTGGCGCGTTGCGATGCGGTGGGCCTGAGGCCGAGCAGCGGATCGGTCTCCGACAGAAGCTCTTCGGCCACGGTGCGCGGCTGCGAGGCAAAGTACCAGACCATGCCGCCGACGCCGGCGAGCAGCAGAACGAAACTGGCGATGCTCCAGACGACCGTCCCGCTGGTCGGCTGGTTTCCGATCAACGGTTCGTGCGGCCAATTCTGGGTGTAGGTGATGTCCGATCCGGGCCGATCGGTCGAGGCGGCCCAAGCCGTCCACCAGAAGAACGTACTCATCTGGCGAAGCTTGACCGGATCGCTCATCGCGCCGCGCGGGATCGCGTATTCGCTGCGGCCGTTTGAGAAGACATCGGCGTAGTGGCGCTGGAGGTCCTCGAAGGCTTCGGCGCGAACCGGGTCGAGCGTGATGGTGCGGGTCGCTGGGTCGTAGGTATTGGTCCGCATGAGCTGTTGCAACCTAGCTTGCAGCGCCGCATGCTTCTCCACGCCGAGGGCGGCGAAACTCGCAGCGCCAGAAACCTAAGCCCAGCGATCCAGAATGAACATGCATTCCCGGTGCAGCCAGTCGGCGGACCAATCCGGCGCCACGTAGGAGCCGTGGCCCCAGACGGTGCCCACTTCCTGCCCGCCGATCGATTGCCAGACACCCTGCCCGTCCTGAATGGTGGCGCCGGCGAAAAGGACGGATCCACCCGCGACCGTGACCTGCGCGGGGATGGGAGGAGCGCTATTGAGGATCTTGACCCCCACCCCGCCCAAAACGGCGAAAGAGACGACGAGCACGAGCGCCAACGCAATCCACAGCTTCCTATAGTTCATGCTGGATACCTTTCTTGGGCGGCCGCAACGCTACGACGCATTGACGGATCGACGCGCTAGTGCGCGCGTTCCATCTCGATGGCCCTCGGGAAAAGGACATTGTTCTCGAGATGGATGTGCTGGTGCAGATCGGCTTCGAATGCGGCCAACGCCTGATACAGCGTCTGAAAACTGACGCAGGCATCTTCCGGCGCAGCATATCCGTTGCTGATCTGGCGCATCTGGCGGAGGGCGCCGCCGGCCCCGTCGTGCTCATTCATCATCATCTCGATCGGGTTGCGCACGCTGCCGAAGGGAGGCGGCAGCACGGGCTCTCTTGCTTCGACAGATTCTTCCATACGCGAGACGTACGGAAAGAGGACCATCTCCTCCTTCACCAGGTGGGTGGTCAGCTCTTCGGCCCGACCTCTAAAGATCTCGCGCAGGCGCAGCAACTCGGGGTGGTGGCTACCGTGAACCGAGCACACCTTGTCGAAGAGAGGGCCCAGGCGGGCGATTTCCTCGCGCGTATAGGCGTGGTGTGTGCCGCGGATGTGTGCGACCAGCTCGGAAAGAGGCTCAGCTTGCCAGTTCCGGTCAAGCGGGGCATTGGAAGTCGCATGGCTCGCCGCCAAGGCGCCCGCGACCTGGTTCATAGGCACGCGGGCCGCCTGGCACGCCTGCTCCAGCGTCTTGGAGCCACCGCAACAATAGTCGATCCCCAGCTTTTCGAACACGCGGGTTGCTGCCGGGTTCTCCAGCGCCAGCTCGCGCACCGTTTTTTCCGTCGTAACACTCATGGTTCATCTCCTCGATGTCCCGAGAGTACGCCGGGCAGGCGCCCGCGCCTATGACTTTGGTCACAGGGGAGCCAGATTTCAGAAGAAAAGGCGGCGGATGCAGGTTTACCCGGCAGACTCCAGCTCCGCTTCGAGGGGCTTCAGATCGGGGATCACGACGCGGCGGCCTTCCAACTGGAGAATTCCCTCCGCCTGCAAGCGGGAGAGATTGCGGGAAACCAGCTCGCGGACGGTCCCGAGCTGCGCGGCGAGATCCTGGTTGCTGCCCGGCAGCGAGAACTCGACGCCCGCCCCCGAGGGCGCTCCTTCCTGCCGGGCAAGCCGCAAGAGGAAAGACGCCAGACGGTGGCGTACGGTGGTGAACGACAGCTCTTCAATGATCCCGACCAGCCGGCGAAGGCGCGCGCCGACCACACGGAGCACCTTGAGAGCGACCTCGGGGTGCGCCAGGCAAAGAGCCTGGAAATCCTGCTTGGCTACAAAAAGCAGCGTCGCGTGGTCAATGGCGGCGCCCGACGCGGGATAAGGGCCTTCGTCGAAAACCGGCACCTCGGCGACCGAGCTGCCGGGACCGTCGATGCTCAAAACCTGTTCGCGCCCGGCGGCAGAACTCTTAAAGATGCGCATGTTGCCGCGCTCGACCACGTACAGCCCCGCGCATGGCTCACCCTCGGCGAAGACCATTTCTCCGGGAGCGAAGTGGCGGAGCACGGCGCGTTCGGCCAGGAATAGCAGCTCCGGCTCCGTCAATCCGGAAAAGATGGCGACCTTGGCTAGTGTCCGGCCATGGTCCACACGCTCTTCGGGCACGGAGCCTATTGTAGCGGGCCCATGTTGCCGTAGTGATTGGCCGGCCGCGGCGTCAGCGCCGTCCTTCGGCGCAAGACCGGCGGGGCTGCGGACACACTGCGCTCCGCTGCGAGGCTAGAACCCTTCCAGGTGGTCCATGCGCAGGTCGCGGGCGGCGCGGCGAAGCTGGTCTATGGCGAGATCGATATGACGGTAGGCGCCATCCCGCCAGGCAGCAGCGCGCGGGCTGTCTTCCTCGCGGGCGAGATCGGCGCGAGCACTCACCAGAAGGGCCATGGCCTTACGGAAGCGGCCGGGACGGTCCAGGCTGGTATCGATCGGTGGATGGTCTTCCATATCCTTGCGGTCGATGATCGCGGCGCGATCGATCTCGGCTACCGCCATATCGACCTCCCGATCCACCGCGCGCACGTGCCGCATCACGTTGAACTCGTCGCGCACGCGCAACAGTAACTGCGCCGTGCGGAGATCGGTCCGGGCGCGCAGGTAGTGCGGATGGCGTCCGGGCGTGTCCGCCAAGGCCGCGGTGGAGACGGTCAGGACCGCAGCCGCAGCGAGAATGATGGATAATTTTGCTTTTTGCATTTCTCCTCCTGCTGTATTAACGCAGATGGCACGGATCAAGTTATGCCTCAGACCGCAACCTGAATCGAATTTAATGAAATTCTTTCTCGCCGGCCTCAATCCGCACCTGCAGCCGGTTTTCCGGGGGCGGCAAGGGGCAGGTGGCGTAGGGCGTGAAAGCGCAAGGCGGATTGACGGCCTTGTTGAAGTCGAGCGTCACGCTGCCATCCCTGGGCAGGGCGGAATAAAGAAACCGGCCGGCGGGATAGGTCTCATGACCGCTGGTCTGATCGCGAAAAATATAGAACAGCTCCTGCGCGTCCGGCGCCTCCAGGATGGGATAGAGGCGCAGCTCCTGCGCCCCGATGTGGAACACGGCATAACCGGGGCACTGGGACGGCTCGGTCTGGCCGAGCACGTTGAGGATCGGAATCTGGCGCGGTTCGGCCACCCAGCGCGCCGTAATGCGGTATGCCTCGCTGGCGGGGAAATAATCAAGGCCGTGAAATTCCTTGCGGGCCGCGCTCTCGGGATCCTTGAGGCGAATGCCGAGGCGGTCGCCGCGCTTGATGAGGAACAGGCTGAGCCGGCCGATCTTGATGACGTCGGCGGAGTCCGGCTGCAACACCCGCTGCGCGCTCTCGCCCTGCAGGGTCATCGTCACCGTGCCGGAGCGCAATTCCAGAACGCCGGCGTGAGCCGGTCCATCCGCGAGAACGATCTCACTGGCGGCGTCCTTACCGAAGGAGTTCGCGCCGTCATGCAGCCAAAAGAGGCCCGCCACGGTGAGCCAGCCGCCCTCGGCCTGAAGCGCGGCGGCACGCTCGCGGCGCCACCGGGCGATCTCATCGTCGAGAGCAGGCCCCGCCGCCATAGCGAGCAAGGCCACGAGGCCGAATAGAAGGCGCAGCATCACAGGCTTTCTCCCGCCGTGGCAATCAGCTCTTCGATCATGCCGCGGCATTTGTCGGACTTCTGGTCCACGCTACGCCGCAGCAACTCCATATCGCGATCGAGAGCGGTCAATTTGTCGGCCAGGTGGAGGCAGGCGAGCACCGCGATGTGCGTGGAATCGGCGCTGGGTGCTTTGGCGGCAAGCGCCAGCATCAGATCGTCCAGCTGAGCCGCCATGCGTTCGATGTCGGCGGGATCGCCGGCGGCGCGCAGGGTGTACTGGCGGTTGAGGATGGTGACCCGAACCGTCTGCTTTTCGGGAGGAGGGCTTTCCATGCTTCGCTCCGCGATCGAATTCCGCTAGGCGTTGCTCAAATGATCAATCTGTTCGAGCAGCCGTTCAATGCGTACGCGTACCTGTTTGCGCTCAGACTGGAGGGCTGCCATTTCGTCGGTGAGCCGCCCCGCTTCGGCCCGCGCCTCGGCGGCCTGGGCCAGTGCGGCATCCTTTTCCTGGCGCAAACGGCCCACCAGTTGAATCGCCTGTTGAATGCGATCTTCCAGGCTGGCGAGCGCGTCCGGCTGGTGAGTAGCGGTCATTTCTTTTCTAGCGCCGCGCGGGCGGAATCCTTGACCTCCAACGCGGTCTTGGCGACGGAAACGAGCTGCTGGAACGCAGCGTCGTCATGCAGCGCCACCTCGGCGAGCACTTTGCGGTTCAGTTCGAGGCGGGCTGCCTTCAAGCCGTTCAGGAACTTGCTGTAAGAAATGCCGGCCTCGCGGCAGGCGGCATTGATGCGCACGATCCAGAGGGAGCGATATTCGCGCTTCTTGTTCTTGCGGCCGACGTAAGCAAACTTAAGGCCGCGCTCGACGGCTTCCTGCGCCGCGCGGTTCAGCTTGCTTTTAGTTAGGAAGTAACCTGACGCCTGTTCGAGCGTCTTTTTCCGGGAGGCCCGGCGGTGGGTACCACGTTTGACTCTAGGCACGTTTCAATCTCCTTTGAAATGGAATTGGCGGAACGGGCACGTGCCACGCGCACCGTCCGCGCAAATCGCTCACCCTACTTAATAGGGGAGCATGCGCTTCAGAGCGGGCTGATTGGTAGGATCGGCCAGCACTCTCCGATGCAACTTCTTCTTGCGCTTGTGCGGTTTTGAAGTCAGGATATGCCGCCCGAAAGCGTGGCTGCGCATCACCTGGCCGGTGCCGGTTTTCTTGAACCGTTTGGCCGCACCTTTATGTGTCTTAAGCTTAGGCATAGAATTTCCGAGGGTCCTTGCGAACGGGAAACGCTTTGAGTATAGCATAGCGAACCGAGCCGAAACGATGTGACGGCGGCAAGGCGTCTTGTAGCCACAGATGAACACAGATAAGCCAAGACAAGCCAACTCTTCTCAATCTGTGTTTATCTGTGGCTGGTAATCTCCTGGTTTTCTGGGCAAGCTGAAGCATGCCCCACCAAATCAGACGACGGGATTGCGGAGCACGCCGACGCCCTCGATTTCCACTTCCACCACATCGCCTGGCGCGAGCTTGCGAGTGCTGCCGGGAGTGCCGGTGTAGATCACGTCCCCCGGATCCAAGGTCACCCAGCCGCTGACCCAGCTCACGATGGTGGGGCAATCGAAAATCAAATCGGCCGTGGTCTGTTTTTGGACGATTTCACCGTTGAGCCGGGTTTCGAGCGCCAGATTTCCGTAATCCAGTCCGGAGACGACGGCCGGCCCCAGGGGCGCGAACGTGTCGGACCCTTTGGCGCGCCACCACTGCAGATCCTTGCCGGGTCCGTGCTGCCAGTTGCGCTCGCTGACGTCATTGCCGCATGTCACGCCGAAGATCGCCGCACGCGCCTCGTCCGCGGAAGCATTGCGGATCTGCCGGCCGATGACCGCCACCAGTTCGCCTTCGTAATGCACGTCGGTCGCATCGCGCGGAATGCGAATGGGATCGTCCGGGTTCTGCAAGGCGCTCACCGGCTTGAAGAAGATGCCGGGATGCGATGGCTGCGGCCGGCCGGAGAGGTGGCTCTTGTAATTGAGGCCAACCGCGAGAATCTTGCCGGGCTGGCACGGGCACAGGAGTTTCACGCCGGACAAAGGGCGTACGGTGTCTGTTTCGCTGTAATGGAACAGGTCGCCGCGAATCTCGCGAACAGCGGCGCCCTCCAGGATGCCGTAGGAATCGGCGGAAGCCGTGCGATAGCGAACGAAGCGGATCACAGTCCGATATTGTATCCCGCGTTGAGCATCGCGCTGTGATCGCGGCACGCGAGATGAACCGCGGCGAACATTCGGCCGCGCGGCGGCGCGAGGAATGATGCGAATTGCCCAAGCAAGTTTGACGCCAAGGCCGGCCACGGGCGGACGCCCCGGCTGCCGGGGATGCATTTTTCTCTTGACTTTCGTCCCGAACAACCTTATATATGAATCACATTGCGATTTTTTTAGGTCGCAAAATTTGATGTTAGGGAGAATCAATCGATGAAGAGCGCAACGAAGAAACCCGCAAAGAAAAAGGCTGCTCCGAAGAAAAAGAAGTAGTCTCCGGGTACGCCCTGAAGAAGGGCTTCCAAACAAGTTTCACTCCAAGGCCCCGATTTTCGGGGCCTTTTTCATTGTTTCAGACAAATCCCTCCTGTTTAGCCGCTCCCTGCTTTGCACTGCACCAACACTCGAAATGTCTCACCCATTCCCACCAGGAGCGTCTTGAGTTGCAGGCGGCGGCGCTGTGCCTCGGCCGGATCGTCCACCTCGAGTACGGAGGCGAACTGGTCTTCTTCGCCGGCATTCAACAATGTTCGAGCCAGCGTTTGAAAACTTACGCGGCGCAGGCCTTCCCGCTCTCCGCGCTCTTCAAGGGCAGTGAAATTGACATGGGCGGTGATATCGCGGTCGCCGGGATCGGCCAGCACGTTCTCTCGCACAACGTGAGTGCGATAGCCCATTAATGTGCCGTTGGGAAAGCGCGCGGATTCGGCGCGCGTGTAGCCGTAGTCGACAGTGATCACCCAGCCCGCATCGAGAGCCCCGACGATGCGATCCACCCATTCCAGCGCGGCTACGCCGATCTCATACCAGTTGCCCTCTGCGGGCGCCGCGCAGTAGCGGGCCAGATAGTCGGCGGCCTCTTTACCGGCGGTTTCGCCGGTTTGCCAGACGAAGCGCCCGTCGGAAAATCCTACGCGCTGCTGGCGGAACTCGCCGCCGCGGAAGACAACCACGTCCACCGGCAAGGCATCGAAGAATTCGTTGGAAAACAAGACACCGCTCCAATGTTTTGGCAGGTTTTCGCCGATTTCGATCGGGATGTGACCGAACGGCGCAAACGCGGCAGCCATCTCGCCGCGTCCCGCGCCTAGTTCGACCACGGTGCAATCCGCCGGTTCGCCGGTGGAGCGGCAGAGCTGGCGGACGCGCGCGGCCATGAGCAAGCCGAACACGGGCTGTATCTGTTCGGCGGTGTAGAAATCACCCTGCCTGCCGAACGGATCGCGCTTACGGCGGTAATAGCCGTGCTGCGGGTGGTAGAGTGCAACATCCATGAACCGGCGAAAGCTGACCGGGCCAGCCCTGTCGATCTCGGCAGCCAGGATCTCGCCGGCGGGAGTCACGGGCGAGCCTCCCTGCTCTCCGGAGTGCGAAGGAACATCTCGACCAGGTAGTCGTGCATGCAATCGTAGAGGTAGCGCTGGAACGTCCACGCGAACTGAGGGTGTTCGATGTCGCGGGCGTGCACCGGCGCGTAATAAATGTGGGTTCCAGGAGGCGGCTGCTTGAGCCCGATCACCAGCTCGACACCGCCGTTGTGCTGGCGGGCCGAGAAATGCAGCAGAGCGTGGTCGTAGCGCGCGATTTCCGCCTCGACCTTCTCGAGAGCCGTCACGGACCTATGCTAGCGTGAAATCAAATATGGCGCTGCCCGCCACCGTTCGCGTCAAACTGAGCTCGGAAGCCGCTGGAGCCATCGCCATTACGCCTGTGGTGGTGCAGGAATTGCCGATCCGGGAACTGGTGGGGCACGTGCTTACAGTCGCCGGCAAGGATGAGGATCGGCTACGCGAAATTCTGCTGCGCGGCTCGCTGCTGAGCGGCGCGTCACGCTTCCGGTGGACCGGATGGGAGGCAGAGCGAGAGAGCTTGTGCGAGCTGCTGTCCACCTTCCCGGATCCCGACCCGACGATCGCGTTCGCACCCAGCCGCTGCACGCGCGCAGTGCTGACGGGCGGCAGACAGGCGATTGAGATCGGACGCGAAGCAGCCGCCAGCCGCGGCCTGTTCCGGCGGAGCGGATTCTGGGATGAGCTGATGCAGATGGTGAGCAGTTCAGGGCCGGTGTATGCGGGGTATTCGTACCGCGACGGCGCCGACCGCTACCGGTGCCTGTTGACGGCAGCGACGTGCGCCCGCCTGCGGGCCGCCGCGCAGAATCTGCGCCACTCCACGTTGCGCGCTCGCATACAGGCGGAGGCGTTCGCGGTGGCGGAAGTGTATACGGCGCGGTGACGGGGGTGCAGAGCTGCCCGCAGCGTCGCCGGCAGTGGCGAGAACTAAAGAAATGTCGAGATGACTCTCGACACAGCAGGCAGGACTGCCCGTGCCACGAAGCTGAATTACTCCTCCAGCTCGCCGGTGTCTTCGGCGCGGTTCTCGAACTTGGTTTGGGCGTGGAGGAAGACCAGGTTGACGGTTCCTATGGGACCGTTGCGCTGCTTGGCCACGATCAGCTCCGCCTGGCCGCGCAGGTCCTCGCGGTCCTTGTTGTAGACTTCCTCGCGAAAGATGAAGCCCACCAGGTCGGCATCCTGTTCAATGGAGCCGGATTCGCGCAGGTCGCTCAGCTGCGGCCGGTGATCGCCCTGCCTGGTCTCCACGGCGCGGCTCAACTGGGAGAGAACCAGCATGGGAACGTTCAGCTCCTTGGCGAGCAGTTTCATGCCGCGCGAGAGGGCGCTCACCTCCTGGACGCGGTTCTCGAAACGGCCCCGGCCGGTCATGAGCTGCAGGTAATCCACAATGACGAGCCCGATATGATGCCGCTCCACCTGCAGGCGCCGCAGTTTGGCGTGCATGTCCATGAGGTGGACGCCGGGGGTGTCGTCGACATAAAGCGGCGCTTCCACCAGTTCGGTGAGGGCGTGGTGGAGCTTGCGCCGCTCCTCCTGGCTGAGGTAACCAAGGCGGAATTTCTGGCTATCCACCCGCGCGGCCGCACACAACATGCGCGTCAGCAGCGACTCCTTGGACATTTCCAGGGAAAAGATGGCCACCGTCTGTTTCAGCTTCAGCGCGACGTGCTGCGCGATGTTCAGCGCCAGCGCGGTCTTTCCCATCGAAGGCCGGCCGGCCAGGATGAGCAGTTCGCCGCCGTGCATCCCGCCCGACAAATCGTCGAACTTGGCGAAACCGGTGCTGATTCCCTTGATGCGCTTGCTGGGATCGAGAAAAGCGTTGATGCCGCCTTCGTAGCCGGCGACGATATCGTTGGCATTCTCCAGGCCGGTTTTGAGCCGCGTGTCACCCAGCTTGAGGAGGGTTTCTTCGGCGCCCTCGAGGATCGCGTCCGGCTCCTCTTCCCCCATCAGGCAGCGGCTCATCATGTTCTGCGAGGCGAAGATGATGCGCCGGAGAATGGACTTGTCCTTGACGATGCGGATGTAGCTATCGAGGTTGGGAAGCTGCGGCAGGCCGTCGTCGAGCGAAACCAGGTAGCTGAGGCCGTCGCAGGCTTCGAGCTCATTGAACTTCATGAGCTCGTTGGCTACCGTAACGCGGTCGATCTTTTCGCCGCGCTGCTGCAACTCACCCATGCGGCGGAAGATGCGCCGGTGCTTCTCGAGGCTGAAATCGTCGGCCTCGAGAGTCCCGGCAGCTTGCACGTACATCGCTTCGTCCATCAGGATCGAACCGAGCACAAATCGCTCAGCGTCGAGGTTGACGGGAAGTCCCTTCTCAATTGCGTTCGGAACGGTCATGCCAATCGACCAAGCTTAACTGCGCGCATGGCGCGGTAACAGAAAAAACACGGGCCGCGTTTTGAAGGGTTTGGGCTCTGCATAAAACGGAGCGGGGCGGGTGGTTGTGCGTGATGCCGCAACTGCCGCACAATCAGCGCATCCCGATTGGATTTCCGCAACGATTCACGCATCTTCCACAGCCTTTCCACGCGGCGGAACCGCTCTCTCTTTTTTTACCGGATTTCGCAACAAGATGCCAGAGTTTTGTTTTGGAGTGACGCAATCCATGCTTCCGGCAAATCCGGGATAATCGCTGGAGGAGGAATTCCATGCCCACTTGGGCGCTCACGACTGGCATGTGGCACGATATTTTCGCGGTGGGTGTTCCGGTTCTCGAAAAAATCGTACGCCCGATCATCGTCTACCTCTTTCTGGTGCTGCTGCTGCGGGCCTTCGGCAAGCGCGAGCTGGCGCAATTGAATCCGTTCGACCTGGTGGTGCTGCTCTCGCTGTCGAACACAGTGCAAAACGCGATTATCGGCAACGACAATTCCCTGACCGGTGGCTTGATCGGAGCCTTCACACTATTGGGCGCGAACTACATGGTGGTGCGTTTTCTGTTTCGCCACCGCCGGCTGGACCAGGTCTTCGAAGGCAAACCCAGCACGCTGGTGGAACACGGCAAAGTGATCCGGAGCGCTCTGGCCAAAGAGCTGCTGACGCGGGCCGAACTGATGACGGTGCTGCACCGCCAGGGTTTCGACGGCCTGAACGACGTGGAGCGCTGCGTTCTTGAACCGGGCGGGACATTCTACGTACAGCGGAAGTCGCCTCCGGCGGAGGAAGTGGAGCACCGGGAGGTGATGGGGCGGCTGGATGAACTCACCGCCAAGCTGGACCGGCTGCTGGCCGCCAGGAGCGGCAATTGAATCCGCGGCGGGTGGGCAGTGTAGAATCGAGAGTGGAGGAATGGCCGAGTGGTTGAAGGCGGCGGTCTTGAAAACCGTTAACGGGGTAACTCGTTCGGGGGTTCGAATCCCTCTTCCTCCGCCATCCAAGTCCGACTCCAGTCCGAAGAAAGCCTGGCAGCCATGCCGACACTGATAGCGGCGCCGACGCGCGTGTCGGCGGCCGGCAACAAGCCCAAACTCATTGACGAATACATTGGCCGCGTGAACAGCGGCCATAGTGCGGCCAGCGTGGCGCACATGCGCAGTCCGGCGGGCTGGCTGGAGCCGGGACAGGCGCCAGAGTTCGACGAATTCACGGTGGTGCTGCGCGGCATGCTGCGCGTGGAGCACCGCGACGGCGCGCTGGAAGTGAGAGCCGGACAAGCTGTGGTTGTGGGCCGCGGCGAATGGGTCCGTTACAGCACGCCGGAACCGGAAGGCGCCGAGTATATCGCGGTCTGCCTGCCGGCGTTTTCACCAGACACGGTCAACCGCGACGCGTGATCGGCTGCGGACAGCCCAGGCCAGCCCCCTGCACACTCGGACCGAGCCGGTAAGAACAGACCCAAGCTCCGCTGTTTCAAACACCTCCGTTCGGCAGTGTTCGCGAACCCGCTGCTTAGCAGCGCCCCGTTGCAGGGTGTCCGCAGGACGATCCTCGATGCGGTGCAACGGCGCTATGCGGGTGATGCCGCCAAAGCCATGGCAGGCGCCGTCTTGCCGCGAGTCCTGAACTGGTAGCGCTCAATTCGGACTGCGGCCTGTTTGGGCTCAGAGCGGATCACGCGGCCAATCGCGACAAACCTCAAAGGGCAGTTTCCATCCAGTTGCGCCGGCCAATCCACGGACAATTCGACAGAACGGCCCACGGGCAGCATATCTTCGGTGGTGAAGAGGATTCCGCCGCTACCTATGTTAAGCGTACGGCCGGAACCGCTGAGGGGATTATTCTTGGAATGCAGCAGCCGATACCGTACGCCTTCGCGCAAAGGAAACCGGCCGGTTCCACGTCGCTCCATTTGTTCCTCCGAACTTACCTCATTGTACGACGGCACTCACGAAAAAAATGCCTACATTCTTAGCGTGCGTGAACAAGGTAGGCTTGACAATAGACTGAAAGCTCTATAACGGGGGATTAGTTTGGTACTCGGAATACGGCATTTCCCGAGTACGTCAAGGCAGTTATGCTGACCCATGACCTGGCGAAAGCCTGATTAGGTCGTCTGGTATGCTGAGGCATGGACCAAAGCCTCTTCCGCTCTGTGCTGGAACAAGTGCGGAGCGGAGAAATGGCGGTGGACCAGGCGCTGGAACGGATGCGCCACCTGCCGTTTGAGGACCTGGGCTTCGCCAAGGTAGATCATCACCGCGCGCTACGCCACGGCATGCCGGAAGTGATCCTGGCGAAGGGGAAAACACCGGAGCAAGTGGTAGCGATCGCGCGTGCGCTGCTGGAAAACGCTTCCAACGTACTGATCACGCGCGTCGACCGTGAATGCGCCGCCATAGTCTGCGAACAGATTGCGGAGGCGGACTACTCACCAGTGGCTGGCACGATTCGTTTCTGGCGCGACCGATCAATCCGTGGAAAAGGCAAGATCGCGGTGGTGTGCGCCGGCACCAGCGACCTGCCGGTGGCAGAGGAAGCGCGCATCACCGCCGAAGTGATGGGCAACGAAGTGGAATGCACGCACGATATCGGGGTAGCAGGCATCCATCGCCTGATGCACCACCGCGAGCGCCTCACATCCGCCCGGGTGGTAGTGGTGTGCGCCGGCATGGAAGGCGCGCTGCCGAGCGCAATCGGGGGTATGGTTTCCTGCCCGGTGATCGCAGTGCCCACCAGCGTCGGCTACGGCGCCAGCTTCCACGGTTTGGCCGCGCTGCTTGGCATGCTGAACAGCTGCGCCAGCAACGTGGCGGTGGTGAACATCGACAACGGCTTCGGCGCCGGCTACGTCGCCAGCCTGATCAACCGCGACTGATGGCGAGGCAGGCCGGATTGAAAATCGCGCGCCCGACGCGATACTGTGGATAAGCCGCGATGGACGCACCAGTCCGATCCGAGACACCGACGGTAGCCCTGGGAGCGGGCGGACAGCCTGCGCCGCCGCCAAGCTCCCAGTCCACCTCCGTGCCCGAGGAAGGCCGCTTCGTCGCGGGCACGCTGGTCGCAGGGCGCTAC
>Ga0187847_10003070_pt1 | contig 12976 bp, 13 predicted proteins | sample June2016WEW_4_10_FD_132458 | JGI IMG/M metagenome (GOLD analysis project Ga0187847, IMG submission 132458) | Peatland microbial communities from SPRUCE experiment site at the Marcell Experimental Forest, Minnesota, USA - June2016WEW_4_10 | ecosystem: Environmental > Terrestrial > Soil >...
CTTCTCGACCCTGCTCGCGCTCCGTTCACACCTCGTCCGTGAAGATGGCCTCAATGCTGCTCTCGAACAGCCGCGCAATCCGGAACGCCAGCGGCAGCGATGGATCGTACTTCCCCGTCTCAATCGCGTTGACCGACTGGCGCGAGACCTCCAGCCGGTCGGCCAGGTCGGCCTGCGACCACCCCCGCTCCGCCCTCAGCACCCGCAGCCGGTTCTTCATCGGTTCCTCCAGCGCAGCACGCCCCAAGCAATGGCCTGGAACAGCAGGAAGAAGGGGTACGTCCAGATGGTGAAGAAATGGCTGATGTGGGTATAAATCTGGAGATATCCCCAAACCGAAGTGAGGACCATGATCCCGCCAACGCCCCATAGGATCGACTGAACAAACAAATGACGCTGAAACTCATCCGTCTCTTCGCTCAGATACATTCCACCGCTGACCAGGGCCGCAACGATCGCTATCGCCGGCAGGACCGCGACGATGCACGCGATAGTTCCTCTTGGATGGAACCCGTGTAAGGCCAAATAGCCGAGAACAAAACTAAGCGCGACAAAGAAAAATATTGCGCAATTGAAACGGAAAAAATAACGGCGTGCAGCAGGAGTTTTTTGCGACCACTGCTGCGACCAACTCATTTTTTCTTTGCACTCCATGCTTGGTTTCCTTTCCATCACCGGTACCTCCAGCGCAGCACGGCCGTTGCAATCCCCTGAAACATCCAGAACAGCGGGAACGTCATGAACGGCTGGAAGGGATGAACGTGCGCGTACAACTGGAGAAATCCCCATACCGACGTCAGCGACAGGATCGCGCCCAGTCCCCACAGCATCGACTGGATCGCCAGGTTACGTTGAAACTCGTCCTTCTCCTCGGCCAGGTATAGTCCGACCACAACGATGATTCCTATGATCGGGACCGCCGGCAAAGCAGCTAGTGCGTACAGCAACCAGCCGTTGGGATGAAAGCGGTGAATGGCCCACTCCGCCACCAGCAAAGCCACGGCATATGCGGTCATCGTGGGTACAAACCGGTATAGGTAACGGCGAGTCGCGGAATTCTGTTGCAGGCAGTTCATGATTGGCTCCTATTCCTTTACCGATACTTCCGCAGTAGAAATGGCGTACGCAGGATGAAAAAAATCCAGAAGACCAGGTAGGTCCATGTGGGTTGAAAGTGCCTGATGTGGACAAAAGTCTCCAGCGATCCCCACGCAGTGGTGAAGACCAGCACGCCACCCAATCCCCACAGCAGCGCCTGAACCATCAGGTCGCGTTGAAACTCATCCTTCTCCTCGGCCAGATAGAGTCCGATCGTAACGATGAATCCAGCCAATGCAACCGCGGGCAGAAGGGCAAGCAGGTAAGCGTACAGCCCATGCGGATGGAATCGGTAAAAATACAGCGCAATGAAAATGGTAAGCACAATGTAGATTCCCGTTGTGGCAGCCGTTCGCAGATAAAATCGCCGCACGGCAGGATTCTTCGGCATACAAGTCATGCTTGGCTTCCTTTCCTTTATGACAAGCTAACTTTACACAACCTGCCGTACCATGTCAAGCCTCCTTGTCATATTTATTTTCACTGAAGTGTCGTCATTCTGGCGCAGCCAGAATCGCCGTATTTCGCTCGATTGGGCCTACTCTTCTCGCTGCTGCTTGGTCGCGATCTGCTCCAACTGCCGCCGCCAGTCCAGCTCCTCGACGAACCCGCGGCTGGATCGCCACTCCTCCTGCACCTTCACGAACAGCTCCAGAAAGACGCGCGTTCCCAGCAACCCTTCGATGTCCTTGCGCGCGGCGGTTCCGATGGCCTTCAGCATCGCGCCCTGCTTGCCGATCAGGATCGCCTTCTGCCCCGTTCGCTCGCAGTAGATCGCCGCCGCAATCTTGGTCACGGGCAGCCGTCCGTCCTTCATCTTCTTCGTGGAAGCAGGCTCCTCGAAGCGCTCGATCACCACCGCCGTCGCGTACGGAACCTCTTCGCCGGTCAGCATCAGAATCTTTTCGCGGATCAGCTCCGCCACCAGAAACCGCTCCGGCTGGTCCGTCACCTGGTCGCGTGGAAAGTATCGCTGGCCCTCGGGCAACACCGCGACGATCTTCTCCAGCAGCAGCGGTAAGCCCTCCTTCTTGCGCGCCGAGATCGGCACCACCTCGGCGAACGCGTGCAGCCCGCTCCAGTGCGCCATCAGCGGCAGCAGCTCTTCCTTCTTCACCGCGTCGATCTTGTTCAGCACCAGCACCACGGGGCAGTCCAGCCGCTTGACCAGCGCGAGCGCGAAGTCGTCCTCCGCCGCGCTCATCGCCATGCGACCCGTAATCTTCGACCCTTCACCAATCGGGTGCCCCATGTCTCGCTTCTGAGACATGGGAGTCAAGCCTTCACTCTTCAAAGGAAGCCGGTGCGTCACATCCACGATGAACAGCACCGCATCGCGCGTCTCCAGCGCGTCCTGCACCTCCTGCATCATCCTCCGGTCGAGCTGCGACTCCGGCTTATGAATGCCGGGCGTATCCACCAGCACCACCTGCGCCGCAGGATGCCCCGCCTCGCCCTTTGCCTTTTTCTTCAGCGGAACCTCAAGCACTCCGTGGATGCGCGTGCGCGTGGTCTGCGGCTTGTGCGTCACAATGGCGAGCTTCTGCCCCAGCAGCGCATTCAGCAGCGTAGACTTGCCCGCGTTGGGCCGGCCAATAATCGATACGAATCCAGAGCGAAATGCCATCCCCCATTATCCCCCGCCGCGCGCACAAGTAGCCTGCCAAGCCGGAACGTCCAGCTTTTACTCCGATGTCTCCACCAGCCCCACGCGCACCCGCTCCACCTTGCGATCGGTCGAGGCCAGAACCTCCAGCCGCAGCCCATCCTCCTCCACCACCTCGCCCGGCAGCGGAATGTGCCCTGCAATCTCCGACACAAGCCCACCCAGCGTAGTCGCCTCGTAGTGCTGCGGGAAGAAGAGTGGCAGCCGATGCGCCATCATCTCCCGTCCCTCTTCGTCTGAATCCCCGTCGCCAGCCTGCGAGCCCTCCGCCTCGCTCTCCTCCGGCCCTGCAAACAATTCTCGCAGCCGCGAGAGGTCGAAGCTCCCCGGCACCACGAACCGCCCGTCGGCCTCGCGCACCGGCTCGTCGACCTCCTCGGCTTCGTCGTGCTCGTCGGCGATCGAGCCCACAATCGCCTCCAGCAGGTCCTCGATCGTCACCAGCCCGGCCACGCCGCCATACTCGTCAATCACGATCCGCATGTGCTGCTTCTCCAACTGCATCTCGCGCAGCAGCTCGGCCACCTTCTTCGTCTCCGGCACAAACTCCGCCGGCTTCTGCAACTGCCCCACCGTGCGAGTGGCCGCGTCCGCATCCCGCACATGCAGCAGGTCGCGCGCAAAGACAATCCCCGTCACATGGTCCAGCGATCCGGCAAACACAGGCACGCGCGAGAAGGCATTCTCCTTCAGCTCCTCCAGCAGCTCCGCCAGAGACATCCCCTCCGGCACGGCAAAGATCGCCGGGCGCGGCGTCATCACCTCGCGCACCACCTTGTCGCCAAACTCCACCGCAGACCGCACCAGTTCGCGGTCGCTCTCCTCCAGAATTCCCTCTTCCTCGCCCGCCTCCAGCAGCGCGTCCATCGCCTCCGACGGGTGCTCCTCCTCTTCGGTATCCTCCGGCTCGGCCAGCGCCACAATCGACAGCAGCAGCCCCAGCGTCAGCGTCACCGGCAGAATCAGGTAGAACAGCGCCTCCAGCAGATAGCGAATGCGCGCAATCCACAGCCCGCGCGTGCGCGCAAACAGGACCTGCGGAATCAGCCGGTCGAAGACCAGGATCAGCAGCACCAGTTCCAAACCGGTCAGCGCAACCTCGCTCCCCAGCGACGCCTCGCCAAAGACCACCACGAGATACAGCCGCAACCCAAGCAGCAGCGCAATCGCCGACAGCGCAAGCTGCCGCAGCACCGATGCCGACAGCGCCAGGCTCTCGCGCCCCAGGTGCAGCCTCGGCTCCACCACCTGCGTCCACGCGTCAATGTTGTCCTGGTATTCGCGAGCCAGGAACTTCCCCATTTCGCTGTACACGCGGTCCACATACGCCGCCAGCGCCAGCACCGCCAGCAGCACCGCCAGCGTCACTCCATACGCCCCGCTCACGCCAGCACCCCTTTACGCGCCACGCGCCCGCTCACCCTTGCAATCAAATTCGTCTCCACGCGCAACTCCCGCCGCAGCTCCGCCTCGCGCGCCGCCATCTCGCCCGCATCCTTCTCGTGATCGAATCCAGCCAGATGCAGCACTCCATGCAGCAGCAGCACCCGCACCTCGTCCCTCAGCGAGTGGCCAAACTGCGCCGCCTGCCGCTCCGCCGTCTCCAGCGAGATCGCCAGATCGCCCGCCACTCCCGAGCCATTCGCGTCCCCCGCCGGAAATGACAGCACATCGGTCGCAACATTCTTCCCGCGAAACGTCCGGTTCAGCCGCTTCAGCGTCGCGTCGCCGGCCAGCAACACATGCACCTCGCCCTCGAGCCCCACCGCCGCCCGCGCGCGATTCAGAAACCGCGCAAGCCCAGAGGCCGACAGCCCCAGCTTCTGCCAGGGGTCAGGCTCGTCTGCCATACGACTCGGAGCTTCCAGGGTAATCATCTGTTATCTGATGCTACTAGAGCTTGCCCGAGCGCACTTTGCCGAAGTGCGTGGCGGCCTGGATCGACATTAGAAGCACTCCCAGCCCCACCGCGCCCCACCCCAGCGCAACCGGGCAGCCTCGCGGCCGGAAGAAGTGAAGCAGAAGCGATCCGGCCAACAGGTTCCCGAATCCCCACAGAACATTCGTCAGCGGCGACGACTCGCCCACCCCCGACGGCTTGCCGAACGGCGACTGGAACGGATTCCCGCAGGTCCCCTGCACAAAATGCGGGACTCCGTTGGCGAGAAATGCCCCACCCAAAAATTCCAACAGGTAAAAGTACCAGTGCATCGATAAGTTTCCTCTTCACGCTTACTGTAGTTTGGTTTTTTCTGTTCCCTGTTCCCTGATCCCTGTTGCCTGGTTCTCTGTTCCCTGCTCCGCGTCGCCCAGCTCCAGCGGCAACTGCTGCGCCCGCCCATAGCTGTCGTAGGCCCGCACAATCCGCTGGACTAAATGATGACGGACGACGTCGACTTCTTCAAAGTGGCAGAAGCGAATTCCCTCCACTCCCTCCAGCACCTGCAGCGCCTCGAACAGCCCCGACTTCTTCGGATTGGGCAGATCGATCTGCGTCAGGTCGCCCGTAATCACTGCCTTCGAGCCGTTGCCCATGCGCGTCACAAACATCTTCATCTGCTCCATCGTCGTGTTCTGCGCCTCATCCATAATGATGAACGCATCGTTCAGCGTGCGCCCGCGCATGAACGCCAGCGGCGCCACCTCGATCACATTCCGTTCCAGCAGGTTGTCCACCTTGCCCTGGTCCAACAGGTCGTAGAGCGCGTCGTACAGAGGCCGCAGATACGGATCAACCTTCTCCTGCAAGCTCCCCGGCAGGAATCCCAGCCGTTCGCCAGCCTCCACCGCCGGCCGCACCAGGATGATCCGGTTCACCCGCTTGGCCATCAGTGCCGCGACGGCCATCGCCACCGCCAGATATGTCTTCCCCGTTCCTGCCGGCCCCAGCCCGAAGGTCATGTCACACTGCTCGATCGCCTCGACATACTTCCGCTGGTTGGGCGAACGCGGCTGCACCATCCGCTTCACTCCCGTCGAACGCTGCCTCCCCGAGTCCACCAGCGACTTCAGCGTCACCTCCGGGTCCGCGATCACCAGCCGCAGCATTCCCTTCAGTTCGCCATTCTGCAGCGTCACGCCCGACTTGCGCAGCGCCTCGAAGTCGGCAAAGATGCGCGTCACCTGCTCCACGCTCTCTGGCGAACCGCCAATCTCGATCGCATCCGAGCGCAGATCGATCGTCACCTGAAGCCCATCCTCCATCAGCCGAAGGTTCTCGTCGCGGGTCCCGTACAGGGGCTCAATACCAGGCGTGATCTCGAGCGATTTTTTTATCAAGTGGTTTTCTGACCTCCGTCAGGACGTGCAAATTCTTGGATTGGTTTGGGGGACAAATCTGTCAGCGCAGATGGATCGGAAGGGCATGGGTTCACCCATGCCGACAGGCTCATCCAGAATGACTGTTCTGTGATTGGGTTCTGTTTCGAGCGCAGGCTCCGCGCAGCACAGTGAATCGTCAGTGGGCTTGCGATCGGATTGGCGTGGGTTGCCAATAATTTGCCGAAGTTGCGCACAGACTAGATCGCGCCCCGCACACAGTCAAGTCAATTTTAGATGTACCCGGAATCACCCGCGATACACCCCATCGCCGGGAGCAAACTGGATACAGCTTCGCCGTGGAATGAAGCTCCCCACCGAAAACTAGCGTGGCATGGGAACAACACGGTACAAATAATCGTAGGAAGATGGAGCGTTGCCCGCCTCTCCCTGCGTCCAAGACTCAAACTCCTGCCGTCCAAGGTGTCCCGACGATGAAGCAAGCATTCGCGATCCTGGCCCTCGCCCTTCTCTGTAGCCCGCTCTTCGCGCAATCAGCGGTTACCGCTCCCGCTGCAACACCCGCGGTCGAAGCCACCCCCGTCCCTCTCTTGCCTGCATTCACTCTCGCCGATGTCCACGTCAGCCCGCACAGCAATACGCCTTCCATCCGTGGCGGCACGCTGCATGGCGACCGCTACACCACCAGTCAGGCGACCATGACCAACCTCATCGCACGCTCCTACAACGTAGAGAGCAGCAACGTCCTCGGCGGCCCTGCCTGGCTGGATCTCGACCGCTTCGACGTCGTTGCCCAGGCCCCGCGTACCACCTCGCCCGACGACATCCGCCTGATGCTTCGGTCCATGCTCATCGACCGCTTCAAGCTCATCGCCCACCCCGGCACCAAGCCGCTGCCCGCCTTCGTCCTCTCCGTCGGCAAGGGCTCCAAGCTTAAGCAATCCGACGCCTCCGCCGAGCCCGGCCCCGGACATGAACCCGGCTGCCAGTACCAGCCTCCGCCGGAGAACACGCCGCCCTCGCCGCAGATGGAGGTCAAGTTCTCCTGCCACGCCGTCACCATGGAGTCCTTCGCGCAGTTCCTGCATAGCGTCGCCTCGCCCTACCTCAAATCGCCCGTCGTCGATCAGACCGGCCTCAAGGGCGCGTGGGACTTCGACATCCACTGGACTTATCAAAAGCCGACCGACGGAACCGGCGGCACCTCCATCTTCGACGCCGTCGACAAGCAGCTTGGCCTCAAGCTCGACGCCAAGACCGCGCCTCTGCCGGTCCTCTTCGTCGACAGCGTAAACGAGACGCCCACCCCTAACGCTCCCGGCTTGGACAAGGCGCTTCCGCCGCCTCCGCCCGCCGAGTTCGACGTGGCCGTCATCAAGCCCGCATCGCCTGATGAAAAAGGCATTCAGCTCCGCATCAACGGCACTCAGATCGTCATCAACGATGCCCCCCTTCAATTTCTCATCACATGGGCCTGGGACATCAACGACGGAAGAATCGTGAATCCTCCCGGTTTTCTCAACCAGGACCATTGGGACATCCTCGGCAAGGTCGCCGTCGACGGCCCTCCCTCAGGCCCCGGCAGCGCCCCGCAGATCGACCAGGAGGACCTTCAGCAGATGATCAAAACCCTCCTCGCCGACCGCTTCGGCCTGAAGAACCATATGGAGGATCGGTCCGCGGATGCGTACACCCTCGTCGCCGCCAATCCGCACCTAAATAAGGCCGACCCCACGAACCGCACCGGCTGCAAGAACGGCCCCGGCCCCGACGGCAAGGACCCACGGATCAATAACCCGCAGCTCGGCAGGCTGGTCACCTGCTCCAACATCACGATGGCGCAATTCGCCGCACAACTTCAGTCGATGGCATCCGGCTACATCAAGAACCAGGTCATCGACGCCACCGGAATCGAGGGTGCCTACGACTTCACCCTGTCCTTCAGCACCGCCGGTCAGCTTCGCGGCCCGTCGCCGCAGGCCTCTGGGGACAATCCGTCCTCATCCAACGAGGCATCGGTGCCAACCGGCGGCATCAGTCTCTCCGATGCCATCTACAAGACGCTCGGGCTCAAGCTGGAGAAACGCAAAGGAACCATGCCCATGTTCGTCATCGACCACATCGAGCAGAAGCCCACCGAGAACTGAGACACAATGCCGGTTGACCCCGCCACTCGCCTTCCGTAGACTGGATATTGCAGGGATGTGGTGTGTCTGCCTCCGCCTGCGTCCCATCTCCCCGGCGTCGATCGGCCTTCAAAGATTGCGCGGGCCTAGAAAAGAGTTAAGAGTTTATGGCAAATCATGTCTCCTCGTTGAAGCGCGCACGTCAGACCATCACCAAGACCGCGGGCAACCGCGCCAACAAGACCAAGCTCCGCGGCACACTGCGCACCCTGCGCGAGGCCATCGACGAGGGCGACAAGAAGACCATCGCCGCCACCTACAGCCAGACCGTCTCCGTCCTCGACAAGAGCGTCCAGAAGGGTGTCCTGCACAAGAACACTGCCAGCCGTTACAAGGCCCGCCTCAACGCCCGCGTCAAGGCCCTCGTCGTCCCCACCAAAGCCGCTTAATGTGCTGCATCTAAAGTTCGCTTCAGCGAGATTGTCATCCTGAGCGAAGCCTCTCGCAGTCTCATCGCGAGAGGCGGAGTCGAAGGACCCCGGCGAAGTTCGCCCCAACACAACCGCCCGAACCTTTCTCCCAATAAACTCCTGCGTCTGCCCGCTCCCCTACCGCGACGAACTCCCCCCCGGCGTCTCGTCCGGCCCATACAGCGTAGGCCGCTTGCGCGCAGCCCCCGGCTCAGCATCACCCTCGACAGCAGATCCCGCCGCAGCTGGCGCGGTCTGCTCCCCCACCGCTGCCGTTGCCAGCGCGGAACTGTCTCCTCCCACCGCACTCATTCCACTCACCGCATCCATCGCCACCGGAGTCGAAATCCGCTCCAGCGACAAATCGATCCGCGCCCCCGCATCCAGCGGCGGGGCCATCGCCTCGGCCGCCTTCACCTCTGCCTGGTCCTTCTCCGTCAGCGCGGGCAGCGCGTATACCTCCACCGCCGCCTCGCGCTCGCTGTACTCGTCGTAGTCCTTCGTCGCCGTATGGTGCACCAGCGTCTCGCGCACCACAGCCAGGCGCATCCCGTCGGCCGACAGCGCAAAGTTCTCCCCCGCCCGCTCCACCGGCGTGCAGTCAATCTTGAACAGCACTCTGCCGTCGTAACTCTCGACCACGCGCACCTCCTGCGCGCTCACCACGCTCTCCGGCATTGGCGCGCTCTCATCCACTGCGGCCGTCACCACGGTCCGCCCCACCGCAAACCGTCCCGCCGCCGGCGCAAACGAGAATGATGGAGAGGTATGCTGGTCGCTGAAGTTCTGCTGCCACATCTCCTCGCCCTTCAGGTTGAATCCCGCCAGCGCCTGCCTCTCCGCGCTTCCCCTGCACCCGAAGGCCACATACTCGCCGTGCCCCACAAACGTCGCCCTCGGAAAGCAGGTCGTGTCCCACTCCGCCAACTCGCTCACCGGGCCGGTGTGCGCGTCGAAATTAAACAGCCAGCGGTCTTTGCCGCCCTCTTTCACATCCAGAAATCCGCCCGTCGTCATCGGCAGCTCAACCGCCGTCCGCGCGTGGATCGCCCCCGCCGGCGTAGCCAGCAGCCCCTCCGCGCCCGCGCCTGTACTCGTCAACCGGTAGAAATTCAGTTGCACCGGCGCGCTGTCCGTCTGCGCAGGATCGTGAATCACCAGGTTCCCCGATGGCCCCGCTCCCACGCTGGCTTCGCCCGTCTCCGCGCCCGCCGCTGGCTGCGTCGTCTCCACCGTCAACAGGTCCTCGTTCGCAGACACCATCAATGCCACAATGTGCCGCTCGATATTCAGCAGCGGGACCTCGCGAAACGCATCCTTCGCGCCGGTCGCAGCCATCGGCGCAATCACTGTCAGCCGGTCGCGCACCCGTAGCAGGAACCTCCCATGCCCCAGTCCCCACAGATACTGCCCGCGGTCGTGCAGCCGCCACTCGGTCTTTGCCAGCACCTTTCCCGTCGGCAGCTCCACCACCACCGCGCCAACCATCCGGTCGTCGTCGTCCGCCGGATCGCCCGGCAGGCGCTCCATCAACCGGCGCAACCCAAACGTGACCAGAAGATGGTCCGCATCCACAAAGTCCACCCTCAGCATCGAGCTGCCCGCCAGCCGGAACTCCGGCACCATCGTCTGGTACCCCAGCGGCCCCAGCGGAATCCGCGCCACCGGCTCCGCGGCGCGTGCCAGTGCCGCGCCTGCCGCCAGCATCATGCACGCCGCCATCATCGCTCCCACCCGACTGACTGCCTTCTTCATCGTCCAGCCCCTTCGTCCTTCGGCCCCTTAGAAAGATAGTAGAGCGATAATAGAGACGGTTTACCATCTAAACTTGTAATCTTCCTTTGCAAGCCTCGCACTCCAATCCTTGCCACACCCGGTACCATCCCCGCACGGAGAACCCAGCATGAGCGAAACACCCCTAAGCATCGTCTCGAAGAACACCACTCGCCTCCTGTCCCTGATCGCAACCCTGGCCTGCGCGTGCTTCGCTCTCGCTCCCGCCTCGCTCGCCCAGCAGACGCCCGCCCCATCCGCGCCCGCGCCCGCCGCAGCCCCCGCGCCGCGCCCGCCCGAAAAGCCACTCCCCGGCCTCGATCTCTCCTCCATGGATCTCACCGCCGACCCATGCACAGACATGTACCGCTATGCCTGCGGCAACTTCAACGCCAACCACCCCATCCCCGCCGACCAGCCCGACGTCGATCCCTTCTACGTCCTCTACAACGTCAACTCGCAGGAGCTGAACGCCATCCTCACCAAGGCCGCCGTCCCCAGCCCCACACGCACCCCCGACGAGCAGAAGATCGGCGACTACTTCAGCGCCTGCAGCGACACCACCGCCATCGACGCCACCGGCCTCAAGCCCATCCAGCCCCTGCTCGACGAGATCGCCGCCCTCGGCAATGGCAATGGCCTCATCAACCGCGCCCAGCTCTCCACTCTCATCGGCAAGCTCCAGCGCATCGGCGTAGACGCCTTCTTCGGCTACGGTGAGCAGCAGGACTTCAAGGACGCCTCCAAACAGATCGCCTTCATCCAGCAGGGCGGCCTGGGCCTGCCGGAGAAGGACTACTACCTCCGTACTGGCGACAAGGACGCCCAGATCCGCACCCAATACATCGCCCACGTCGCCAAGATGCTCACCCTCGCAGGATCCGCGCCCGCGCAGGCCCAGAGAGACGCCGCCAACATTATGGCCATGGAGACCGCTCTCGCCAAAGCCTCTCTCGGCGTCGTCGACATGCGCGATCCCGAGAAGACATATCACCTCCAGCCCATCGAAACCTTCATGGCCCTCACCGGCCCCACCTTCACCGATTTTGAAGACGCTATTCACTCTCCTCGCGTCACCGAGATCAACAACGCCACCCCCGATTTCTGGCCTGCTCTGACGAATGTGCTCAACACCACCGACATCGCCACCATTCAGGCCTATCTCCGCTACCAGCTCCTCACCACCGTCGCCCGCAACCTTCCCCACGCCTTCGACGACGAGAACTTCCACTTCTACGGCACCATCCTGCGCGGCCAGCCGGAGCAGCAACCCCGCTGGAAGCGTTGCTCCAACTACGTCAACGGAGCCATCGGAGAGGCCGTCGGCAAGGTCTATGTCGATCAGTTCTTCGCCGGAGACAGCAAAGCCAAGATGGTCGAGATGGTCAAAGACATCGAGTCCGCCATGGGCCGCGACATCGACCAGATCGACTGGATGTCGCCCGCCACCAAGGTTCGCGCACACCAGAAGCTCGCCGCCGTCGCCAACAAGATCGGCTACCCCGACAAGTGGCGCGACTATTCCACCCTCACCATCGCCCCCTCCGACGCCGCCGGAAACCAGATGCGCGCCGAGGCCTTCGAGAACGACCGCCAGCTCAACAAAATCGGCAAGCCCGTCGACCACGCCGAGTGGCAGATGACCCCGCCCACCGTCAACGCCTACTACGACGACAGCATGAACGACATCAACTTCCCCGCCGGAATCCTGCAAACCCCTTTCTATGACCACACCCAGGATGACGCCGTCAACTACGGCCATATCGGCGCCGTCATCGGCCACGAACTCACCCACGGCTTCGACGACGAGGGCCGCAAGTTCGATTCCCACGGCAACCTCGACGACTGGTGGACCCCTGAAGACCTCAAGAACTTCACCGCCCGAACAGACTGCCTCGCCGATGAGTACAGCTCCTTTACCGCCGTCGAGGAGAAGAACCCCGCGGACAACGTCAAGATCAACGGAAAGCTCACCCTCGGCGAGAACACCGCCGACAACGGTGGCCTCCTGCTCGCCTTCATGGCATACATGCAGCGCGCCAAGGACAACCACATCGACCTCGCCGCCAAACGCGACGGATTCACCGCCCCACAGCGCTTCTACATCGCCTTCAGTCAGAACTGGTGCCAGAACACCCGCCCGGAGGCCGTGCGCTCGCAGGTCCTGCAAGACCCCCACTCCCCAGACCGCTTCCGCGTCAACGGAGTCGTCGTCAACCAGCCCGGCTTCGCCCCCGCCTTCGGCTGCAAACAGAACGCCCCCATGGCCCCCGCCAAATCCTGCCGCATCTGGTAGATTGTCCGCGCTATCCCTCGACTCCGTCATCCCGACCGGAGGCGGCGTCCTCTGCCGCCGGAGTGGAGGGACCCCCGCATTTCGCCGGGTGCCCATCTTCGCGACGGTCTCATCGTCGCAAAGGTGGGGTCCTCGTCCCACTAAACCTGTCATCCTGAGCTCAGCCGCTCACAGTCTCATTGTGAGCGACTGAGTCGAAGAGCCTGTCCTGAGCGTAGCCGAAGGAATCTGCGGTTGTCTGTTTTACGCCGTCATTCTGGCGTAGCCA
>Ga0187847_10003071_pt1 | contig 12976 bp, 14 predicted proteins | sample June2016WEW_4_10_FD_132458 | JGI IMG/M metagenome (GOLD analysis project Ga0187847, IMG submission 132458) | Peatland microbial communities from SPRUCE experiment site at the Marcell Experimental Forest, Minnesota, USA - June2016WEW_4_10 | ecosystem: Environmental > Terrestrial > Soil >...
CGAGCGTTCCCGAGCCGAACAGATCAAACGCTACCACACCAGGAAGCTCGAACACCTCGGCTACGCAGTCACTCTCCAAACCCAGAGCGCAACAGAATAGAAAAGGAGAGATTTTCGGAAGAGTATCCACGACGGAATGAGACCCCATCGCATGACGGTCAACTCGCGCTCACCCGTCTCCAAATTGAGCCTCACGACCGGCTGGAAACTCTGCGGGGCGACGTTGTACGAAGGCGCAAAGTAGGAATCATCGAATACGCCGGTATTGTGCGCTTGCATCCACTCTGCGATGCGCTGCTTGTCCGCCCGTCTTCCGTATCGTCCGCACATCAGAACCTGCTACTCCTTTTCGGTCGCCGACTTGCGCTTCCTTATTACGGGTAGGTCTAGGTACCATTTCTCTTTAATCGGAAAGTCTTTGTCGCATCGAATGCAACGTGCGAATCGACGTACTCCGACAGAGCCGTCGGCATGAAGAGTGACACAGAGATTGGCATACGCGACCGCTCGCCAAGGAATAAGAAATCCGCCAATTTTGATTCCATTCTTTACCTTGGGAATCAGCCGCTCTCTCGTGACCGCATTGCCGGGAAGTACGAGCAATCCCCAACAATCCTGACAAATCCGTCCGGAGTCTTTGTTGGAATGCGCTAGGATATAGCGCACGAAGTCCTTCTCGTTGGCAGTGACGATGGTACGGAATCCCATCCACCCTTCATGGACGGTTTCTGGGTCTTTGGAGAACCTCGTTACATGCGCTCGCCTGAATAAAGGCAGCGCGTCCCTCACGTCCAAGTCGATGATGAACCCGCGCCAGAAGTGTTCATCTTGGCTGAGAATGTAAGCCTTGCGTCTATTTGCCATCGCTCATCCCATAACGGCGAAGATGGAGTCATTCTACCTGCTGTTCAACTTCTCTGGCACCTTCCTGAACACCCGGTTGAAAATCTCGTGGGCGAGTTCTACCGATTCCTCAATGGCCTTTCCGGTGGGTACCACCCGCACGTTGACCTGCTTCTCCCGTGCCAGCCTAATCCCCGCGATGAGGCACGCCCCGATGTAAACGAGGGAGCGGTTCAGCCGAGGCATTCCGGCGTCAGGGTCAAACATAAGCGACCTCCGGTACGGTGCTTGCGGGTGACTGACGATTGTGGACGCCATCGACGCCTACTGAATTTGTCATATGTATAGTGGCGGTCGAGACGATTTTTAGCGACAAGCCTGAAAAATAAATTTGCGGTCGCCCGTCAGGAGCCAACATACTACCGGCCTCCTGCCCGTTGCTGGCGGGTGACGAGTTGGTCGGGCCGACCGAGGAAGACTTCAGAGGGGAGGTACCGGCGCAGTTCGCCACAGAGAGGGCACGCAACGGTGATGGATTGAGATGGAAAGTCATCCCGGCCAGCGGCCACGTCGCGGCGGCACCGTTTGCAGGTGACCACGAACAGTCTCCGCTCGATTGCTGGGAACCCGAATGCCATTTACCGAGTATAGGCGAAGTAAAAGCGAAAGTAATCCACAGACCGAGGAGCAATATCGTGTCCGAAATCTACCCAAGGATTTACCCAAAACTCATACGTCTTACACGTGAATACAGGTGCTTAGGCGGTACTCCGCGTGCGGTTAAGCAGTTGAATGTAAAGGTGATATTGTGCTTGACACGGAAGAGGTCGCTGGTTCGAATCCAGTCGTGCCTACCATATAAGTCATTTATATTCATAGGCGTAGAGATGAGGCTGCCGTTCGTTACCTCACCCGTCGCAACCAAAATTCTGAGTTCCCAGCGTATCGCGGCGTGATTTGAGGGGGGCATCCGCGCGTTCACTCATATTCCATGAAAAGAAGCACTGGCAGATCAAGTCGATAGGTTATTGAAAACAAACACTCTAATAGATCTATCCGAATTCGCGTAGCCTTTTCTGACTCCGGTCTGAAAGAATCCCCAATTATCGCCTCAGAAGAGGTCATCGCTCATCTTCCATCAGTTTTGGTTCACGTTTTCACCGGAGATCGCGTGGCCCCGATGGCAGGAGCCGATTTAGAGCGATTACACAATAGTTGTACCTTGGTATCCGCAGTGACGGAACCAGGCGGCGGCGTTTTCTGGCGTGATGGTTTTGAGGGCGGCGGTGACGGCTTGGTCCAGGGCCTCTTCGGTACGGGCTTTTGGAGCACGCAAACACTGCTTGAACTTGGACCAGGCTTTCTCGATGGGGTTCAAGTCCGGCGAGTAAGGCGGCAGATACAACAGTTGCGCACCGCAGGCTTCAATCAACTCGCGGATTCCGGCAACCTTGTGGGCACTGAGGTTATCCAGAATCAGCATGTCGCCGGGCCGCAAGGTTGCACACAGCACTTGCTCCACGTAGGCGCGGAAGACATCGCCGTCGGTGGCCGCAGGTACGGTCATGACCGCATCCATACCGCGCAGGCTCATGGTTCCCAGCGTTGTTAACACCTGCCAGCGGCCGTCGGGCGTTGCCTCGGTCACTCGCTCGCCCCGTGGCGCGCGTCCCCACAATCGAGTCATCTGCGTGGTGACGCCGCTCTCATCGAGGAACTTCAGCTTCTCCGGCGGGATCGTGGCGACAGTGGCAAGGAATTCCTGCCGACGCTTGCGGTTGGCTTCCGTGTCCCGCTCAAGGGCGTGGAGCGACTTTTTTTCAGCCTCAGACCCATCTGGTGAAGGATCTGACTGACGCGGCTGCGGCTCACCGCTATTCCCTGGGCGTGCAATTGTTCACCCAACTCGGCCAGGGTGCGGTCCGGCTGCTCCCGTACCCAATCCCGCAACTGCTCCCTGACGGGGGCCGTGATCCGGCTCAAGCGGCCGTGCCGGGACTGCGGCTGGCGCTCCATCTGACCGCTTAACCGCCAATGCCGGCGTATCTTGCGAACATACTCGAAGCTGACTCCAAAGCGCCGCGATAATTCCATCTGCGATCCCTCCTGGCGCAGATAGGCTTGCAATATCCGGCAACGCAAATCGTCGGACAATGGCTTGGGCATCTCCGTCGGTTCTCGCGAACAATCGCCAAATCCAACATAACTCCGATCAGCCCACTTGGGTATACCTAACTTGGAACCGCTCTAATATGTTCGCCACACTGCAATTCTACTTGCGTTCATATACTGTTCCGGCGGGCTGGTAAGCAGGATCTGCAACCGCGCGCAGATACGCAATCAGAGCCTTCACATCCGCAGTACTCAGCGTGTTCCCATAGGGGGGCATTAGCGCCGAGCGATTCAACGCAGGGCCACCGTGCTGGATGATCGAGGTCAAGTCCGCGTCGCTGATCTTGTTTAGGGTGCCGCCGTCTGTGAACACATGCGGCTTAACCGCGAGGCTGTCGTAATTGGAAACGCGCTCGGGCGAGGACTCCGGATCGTGACAGCGACTGCAGTATGTATCGTTCAGAATGGCGCCAAGTCTCTGTTGAGCGCCGAGCGCAGTTTCCACAACATCGAGCGAAACTGCTTTCGTCTTTCCCGGCGTCACTGCCGAGATCTGGCAGCGGCCTGCAATAGCGCCGAGCGTGACAGCCGTAGTGACCTGACCGCTCGAGTCCGTCAACGCCGCTGTCGGTTGAAAGCCGACGCCGGCTGGACCGTGAAACTCCACCAGTGCGCCGGCGACTGCGGTTCCCTGGTCGTCGTTCACCTGCACCACCAACGGATCCTTGAGTGCTGTGCCGGTAGAGCCAAGCTGGTGTCCACCGCTCGACTCTACCAGAGCAGTACCCGTAGCCGTCGGCTTCAATCCGCTGTTGGAAGAGGCCATGTGCCGACATCCGCAAAGCAATGCGAGCGAAAAAACCGCCGCAGCGCTAGAGCATTGAATCATCGTATTGAAATTTGATCGCGTCATCACTTTGCTCCCCGCCCACCCGCGCCCTTGAGTGAGATGAGAAAAGCCGTCAGTGCGCGCGCGTCTTCATCGTTCAAGTTCTGGTTGGGCTCCGCGGTTCCGGGACGCAGCGCATGGGGATTCTTCAACCACGCATAAATCCATGCCGGAGTCAGCCGCGAACCAACCTGGGTGAGCGTTGGCCCAATGTAGCCCTTGTCGGCTTTTGTGTCGACAATGTGGCAAGCCTGGCAGGCGTACTTGGAGTAGAAGAGCTGCCTGCCGAGTTCCACAGCTTCGGGAGTAATTGCAACCTGCACTGCGTCCGCATCGATACTGGGGGATTGATAGACCGTGAGAATATAGTCCGTCATCTCCTTGTTGTCGGTATCACTCAGATTGAAGCGCGGCATTCGGCGAATAAGCGATGGACGCAGCGTATTCGGATTGTGCAGGAAACCAGTAAGCCACTGGCGCTGCACCGCGCTACCTTCCCAGCTCAAATCTGGAGCCATATCGCCACCGCGGCCGTTGAAGCGGTGGCAACTGAAGCAGGCGAGCTCAGTAATCAGCTTGCCTGCACGGCCGGCCGGTTGATATTTTGACTCCGGAATCGCCGCTACGCGTAGAGTGTCCGGCATTTGCCGCGCGCGTGTACTCTGCGCCAGTAGTGCGGTTGTCAGTGCATCGGTTTGCGTTGTAGTCAGCGTGAACTGCGGCATTTTTACGCTGGCGCCAAAGGCCCGCGGATCGCGAATCTTCGCGACAATATAGGCAGGCACGGTGTGTTCCATGGCGCCCAGGAAGCTGATCTGCGCCAGAGGCTTGCTGGCGATCGTGCTCAGATCGGGAGCAAAATTCTCCGGCGGCTGCACGCCGTTGATCTGATGGCAAGCCGCGCAGCCCAACTCGACAATCAACTTGCGACCATGCGCAATCTGCTGCGGAGTAATCGCGGCCTGATGAACATTCGCACCGTAGTCGGAGTCCGTCTTCGCCTGCAGGAACGCAACCAGGGTGGCCGTTTGCTGCGGTGTAAATCGGTAGTGCGGCATCGGCGTCGTCGCGTCATAACCGCGCGGATTTTGAATCCACGCCGTGAGCCACTCGGGTCTTGCTTTGTTGCCGATACGCGTCAGCTCCGGACCCAGGTCGCCGCCCACCAAATTTCCAGCGGCGTTTTGCGTTGCATGGCACGAGGCGCAAAAGGACTCGCCGTAGAGGCTCGGACCCGCCGCCGCATCCGCCGTAGCCGCAGACTTGACACTGATGGCAACTGTGTTGCCCGGCAGCGAATTGCTGGTGCTGATCAAATATGCCGAAATGTCACTCGCGTCGCTGTCGCTCAGCTTGTAATTCGGCATGGTGGTCGAAGCCGCATAGGCCTGCGGATCCTTCAGCCAACTGTAGATCCACTCGCGCGTTGTTTTGTCGGCGACGTGCACAAGCGACGGCGGGTGATCCGTGGCTTCGATCTTCGATCCATCAGGTCGCGTAATCGTGTGGCAGTGAACGCATCCCTCGCGCGCCAGCAGCACTCTGCCCAGATTAAGCTGCGGGGTTCCGGGCAAAGCATTCTGGTGGCACTGGCCGCAGCCGGACTCAATGCAACGCGTGGGCAGAATCGGCTCCTCGCCAGCGCGTTCGCTATGATGTGCTTCGGCGACTGTTGTCGCCTGGCCTTGGCCACCGTGGCAGATCACACAGCCGAATCCATCCAGCGAGTGTGGAACCACCGGGTGTTTGCGGAAGGGCTGCTGACTGACATCGGCCAGAGAAGCTTCTTTGAGGCCGAGATGGCATGTGGTGCAGCGATCCGTGACGCCCAGTTCGGGTAGCCATATCTGATGAATGCCGGGTTCAAAGCGGCGGCGCAGGCTCACCGCGTCGCCACGGTCATGAATCAGCGAAAGATACTTTCGCTGATAGCCGTGCCATTCGCTAAAGTGATCCTTGGCCGGGGCAATCGCTAGCGCCAGCAACAACAAGACGCTAACGACGCCGAAGGCGCGCACCGGATCGCCGAAAAGCTTCTGCCAAAAAGAAGAAAGAATTTTTTTCATCGTGCTCACCTAACTCCTCCAGGGCAGTACAAACGACCATCCCGGGCCACGAAACCAGGTGCCGATGGCAGTCAAAAGAATCAGCTCCAGCAGGTACCAGGTCATTACCCAATAGGCCATCGGCTTGCCAACAAGGTAGCGGCGAAAGCGCGAGGGCGAATCCGGCTTGCTGTAGGCGGCCACCAGCATTGCCGCTGCAATCAGAACGGTCGGCGCAATCGCGACATATACATGAAATGCCAGCAAAAAGATCATCATGCCTATCGCCACAAAATAAAAAATCCGCAGGCGCTTTTGCCGATTAACTAGAAACAGCCCTGTCGCTTCGATATTGATGTTGAAGTACGGAATCACGATCATGGCTACGATCAGAACGGTCGGAACCAACACACCGGCAACTACCGGCGGAAAGTAATGCAGCAACTCCTGCAGGCCGAGAAAGTACCATGGCGCTTTGGCCGGGTTCGGCGTGTGCGTCGGATCGGCAATGCCTTCGAGAGGTGCATTGAAGAAGAGCGAAACCAGCACCAGCCCAATGGCCAGTAGTTCAATGGCCAGCGCCGAGCGGAAAAGCGCTTCAGGAAAGGTCTGCACCTGGTCTTCGCGATTCACCTTGACCTGCGCCGAGGTGCGGCGCGTGACAAAGGCAACTCGAACCGGAGAGCGGCGCTGGTCGGAGTCAACACCTGCGACAAAATCTTTCGGCTCGCTCATTTAACCTCCTGCGTTGAGACGGGAGTTTCAGTTTCAGCAGCGGGCTTGGGTTCAGTTTGCTGCACGTACAACCCCCCATCCTTGCGGATGCGCCAGAAGTGAATCGCAATAAAGAGAATGGCCGAGAGCGGCAGAACCACGCAGTGCAGAACATAGAAGCGCAACAGCGCGTTGGCGTTTACCTGGTTCCCGCCCAGCAGAAGAAAGTGAATCTTGTTGCCGATTAGCGGCACGGCCGATGAAAGATTGGAGCCGACCGTAATGGCCCAGAAGGCCAGCTGATCCCACGGCAGCAGATAGCCCGTATAGCTGAGCAAAAGCGTAATCAACAGCAGAATCACGCCGATCACCCAGTTGAACTCGCGCGGGGCGCGATAGGCTCCGCGATAGAAGACCTTGAACATATGCGCGAAGACGAGAAAGACCATCAGCTGCGCCGACCAGCGATGCAGATTGCGCAGGAACAATCCCGAGGAAACCACGAACTGCAAATCCTTCATGTCCGCGTAGGCTTGCAACACGGAGGGATGATAGTAGAGCATTAGAAGGATTCCGGTGATGACCAGAATCAAGAAGGTTCCAAAGGTCAGCGTGCCTAGGTACCATGTGGAGCTGAAGCGCACCATGCGCTTGCGCACTTTGGTTGAGAACAAGTGAAGAAAAATATTCTGTTGGATGGCCAGCGCGCGGTGCAGCGTACTGTTGCCTGTGCCGCTGCGAAAGATCGATCGCCACACCCGGCTCTCACGCAGTTGATCCACCAACTTGTCGGCCTTCAATTGCATGCTCATATCCTCAAAAATTGCAGCGCGGGAATTTCAGTGGAGCGGTCAACCATCAGTTCGCCTTCGTCGCTCACCCAGGCCTTGAGCCAAGGCAAAGGACGCGGCGCGGGGCCTTCAATCTTCTCGCCGGTGCGTTTGAATTTGCTGCCATGGCAAGGGCAGGCAATGATGCCCAACTCCTGATTCCACGCGGTCAGACAGCCCAGATGCGTGCACACCGCGTTCAATGCAAAGAAGCCCTCTTCGGCGCGCACCAGATAGATTCCAGAGTTGACGTCCATCGTCACTGAGTTAACCGCAAAGCTCTCCGGTTTGCCCGCATTGACGACGGCCGAGGGCTCATAAAGGACATTCGGCGAGAGGTACTCGTAAGAGAAAAGCAATGTGCCCGTCGCGGCAACACCCAGCGACCCTAGGCCGATCTTGGTAAAAAAAGCTCGTCGGTCAAATTCATTGGGCAGTTGTTCCAACTCTTTTTGATTTTCGTGTGACATGACTTTACCTCTTCCCTGCCAATGCTGGTGCCGATCGGAAACCGCGGTCAATCGATTCCACTGAGATCAAGCCAGTCGGGTCCGCGGAGGTCAGGTTGTAGGACTCCATCGTGATGGTTCCGGCAGGGCAGCGCGCCGCGCACAGTCCGCAGCGGATACAGCGGGTTTCATCCTTCAGCATTGCGGAGCCTGTGATGACGCCCAGTTCCTCGGCCTGAATATCGTCCAGTTCGAGACCGAGCAAACCGCGCGCATCGGCCAGTTGAGCCTTGGTGCTTTCGTCAAATCCAATGCGGTCGAGCGAGACAAGTTCCAGGCAGCTCTCTGGACAAACATCCACACAGCCGCCGCAGAGAATGCACGAAGTCGCATCGGCCTCCGACCCTTCAAAGACGGTATTGATCCAGCAGTGCAGGCATCGCTGCGCTTCTGCCACCGCAGCCTCTTCGTCAAAGCCGATCTCGACTTCAGTAACTCCAGTGCGGCGATTGATCGGCAGCATCGGAATCTCAGGCCGGACAAGATCCAGCAGGTTGAGTGGCATGCGATGGCGTTCCAATATCTCCACTTCGACAATCGGGGCTGCGTGGTCAGTACCCCGCAAAAACTCGTCAATGCCCACGGCGGCTCGCTTGCCGTCGGCCACGCTATCAATAATCAGGCGCGGGCCAAAGACGCAATCGCCGCCGGCAAATACTCCACTGGCAGAGGTCATAAGCGTCTGTGGGTTGACGGCAATCAACCCGCGAGGCGAAACATCGACTTTGTCTTCGGCGGCGAGAAAGGCAAGATTGGGCGCCTGACCAATCGCCATGATGATCGTGTCGCAATCGATGCGCGTCTCGCTATTCTCGAAGAACGTAGGACTGAAGCGTCGATTTGCGTCAAAGACCGACTTCGTTTTCAATACTTCGAGCGCTACGGCCCGGCCATTTTCGCCGATAATCTGTTTTGGTCCAAAGCCAGGATGGATGATGATTCCTTCCTCTTCGGCCTCTTCAATCTCTTCAATCGCGGCAGGCATTTCCTCGCGGTTTTCCAGGCAGACCAAGTGCACTTCCTGCGCGCCCAGGCGCAGCGCAGAGAGAGAAACGTCCATCATCTCGCGTGCGGCTACCGCATCCAGATTCCCCTGCTCCGGCTCAAAGTGTTCCACGCCGCCTGCATGCTGACGCAGCACCTCGCGTGCCGCCGAGCGGGCCACATCCATGGCCACATTACCGCCGCCGATAACTAGAACTTTTTTGCCGATCGTGAATGTGTAACCGAGATTGACGTTGAGAAGAAAATCGATCCCCTTGTAAACGCCGTCCAGATTGACACCTGGAATGGTGAGGTCGCGGCTGCGGTGCGCGCCGACGGCAATCAATACGGCGTCAAAGTCGCGGCGCAGATCGGCAACGCTGAAGTCCCGGCCTGCCGCGTGATTTAATTTCAAGGTAATGTCGCCAGTCGCAAGTATCTCGCGCACCTGAGCTTCCACCACATCGCGCGACAAGCGATATTCGGGCAGGCCAAGATATAACATTCCGCCTGCAACCTGCGAGGCTTCAAATAGCGTGACAATATAGCCCATCAGCGCGAGATCATGCGCCGCAGATAATCCGACGGGGCCTGCGCCGACAATGGCAACGCGATAGTTCACCTTCGGCTGCTTACGCCCTTTGTTGACGTTTACCGGACGGCGCGACTCCGGACCGTGACGCTCGGTCAAAAAGCGCTTCAATGCTCGGATCGCAATCGGCTTGTCGATTTCGCCGCGTCGGCAGGCCGTCTCGCAGGGGTGCGCGCAGACGCGGCCGCAGATGCTCGCGAGCGGATTCGGCTCGCGAGCAATCCTGTATGCCTCTTCAAAATTGCGGTCTGCAATCAGCTCAACATAGCGGCCGGCATTTGTATGCGCGGGACAAGCCATCATGCAAGGGAAATTGGTGTTCAGCCAGTCCCTGTCAACCATTTTGTCGACAAAACGTTCTAGCATGCGGGATTCTCCCATTGAGTGAAGAAAACCGTGCGGGCGGTGCATGAAATCTCCGCCCGCATTTGAGTTGCAGTTACTTTGTGAGCGTGAAGTCCGCCATGGCATCGCCAGAAACTGTCACCGGATTGGACTTGTTCTTGGCGCCTTCATTCCATGCCGTCACGGTATAGCTGCCGTCCGGAACATTGTCGATCTTGTAAACGCCGCTTTTGTCGGAAACAGCAAAATAGGGCGTGGGCGATACAAGTATGTATGCCGCCATATCCGGATGGACATTGCAGAAGAGCGGAACGATGCCGGGGTTGTCGAATTTGAAGGACTGGCGTTGCCCCTGTGGCCACGTTCCCAGGTTGTGGCTTAGCTTCTTATTGCCGCCGATCGAAGGCCAAAAGACATTGTGCGCAACGCTGTCGCTGTTCAGGAACTCGACGGTCGCCCCCAGCTGGATGGCGACAATGTGGGGAACAAACATCAGGCCCTTCTGGTCCACGGTGATGTGTGGAACTGGAGCAGGAAAGGTCTTTCCGGGAATCGCTTCCACATAAACGACCGACTGTCCTTTGACGCCGGCGACTTTGCCGTGAATTGAGCCGGCGAAGGCGGCAGTGCTAAACGCAGTCATGGCGGCGAGAGCTGCAATTGCAATACGTTTCATGTTTCCTCCTCTTAAGAAAGCAGTAAGTGGTGACGCTGAAGCGGCGGCGGGCATTGCTGCCCGAATGTCAGAAGACAAAACGCGCCACCAGGTAAACGGTATTGTTGTCGCTTGCATTGCGGCCGGCGCCATCGTAATTCGTGGTCCCGCCGTTGAAGCGCGTATAGTCTGTGTACTGCACAGCCAGATCGAGATTCTGTATCGGCCAGTACGAAATATTTGCCGAATATCCTGCACTCCTCGGATCACCATTGGCGCTGCCGCTGACGGCCGCCTGCGGATACAACAACGAGTCCACCGTTCCATGTACATTGAACCAGCCTAAGGTTCCCGATGCGCGATTACCGTAGTGATACGCGACATTGGCATTGGCCTCGTTCAAATGATGCGCGCCGGGGTTTGCTGTTCCTGCGGCTACTCCGCCAAGCAATGCGTCATTCTCACGGATGTAGGTTCCACGCAATGAAACCACATCCTTGCCGATAGTTCGGTCATATTCAATGTCCGGGCCAAAGTCGGTGTAACTGTCTTCGGCGCCCGTAACTCCGCCGGGAGTGGACTTCATATGAATTCCGTACGCGCCGAATTCCAGCATGTTGGTGCGCCCGGTCTGCTGATAGGCCACGCGCCAGTACGGCGCAGCGCCCTGAATGTTATGGGTGCAGCAAGTGCCTGTTGTTGGCTGCGCATCGCCCACGTGATCGGAACGGTATAACGTACCGGCAATATAAAAATGCTGGTCGAGCATTGTGAAGCCGCCCAATCCGGCCACATCCTGCGCCAGCGATCCGTTAATCACCGGATTTGCGGAGGGGCTAGGCGCTCCATTCGCCCCGACAAAGGGATAACCCCAGGCCGGAGTACTGTTCCACAAGTCTTCCAGCGTTGGATTGTTGTTCAACGTCAACCCGTAAACCAGCTCCTTGCCCGAGAATTTCGTCTTGTTGGCATAACGAATCTCGGTGTTGTCCATGGTGAAGTGGTCATCTTGTACCTCATAAGTCACCTGCACAAAGCTGCCCAGATGCGTAGCCCAGGCTCCGGCCAGGAATAGCGAGATGTCCTGCGGAAACTGATTGTTCCAGTTTTGCGTGCCTGTCTGCGGCTTCTTCGTGCCGGTCATCGAGGCCTCGAAGAACGCGCTCAAGGGCAGCGATTCCAACATATTGAGTGGCGCGCGCCGACTGTCGGGTTCTGCCGTAATGCTCTTGTTCTGCGCCCGGTCGATGTATCCCATGAGCTTGAAGAGTCGTCCGGCGTTGTTCAACTCAGGCGCCGTGGTATGGCAGCCATTGCATGCCAAACCCGTCTGCCGCGCGTAGCTGGGCAGCGCCATTGCACCGGAAGCGAAGCTCAAAACTCCGGCAAAGTATGCCAATACATAAAGGGAAAAACTGGGTTTCATGAAGCCTCCTGATCACCACCTGCCCTTCGGGTCTAACTCATTTAGCGTTCAAGCTGGGGCAGAGTGTTTCAAATCACAACATAGAAATACTGTTGCGAAGAAGTGTGATGCAGCTCACTCGCCTTTGTTTGTGATCCAGATCACAGCACTTTATTCAACAAAGATTGGCTTTTGCTGACGAGTGCTATCGGAAGGGCCAATAGGCAAGATTCTGGGGTTCAGGAATGCCGCAAATTACGAGTGTTCATGCGATTTGTTAAAGGTTGCTGCAGTTCTGTAACTGCAGTTTCGTGAAATATCCGGCCAAAGCCGCAACGCTTCCGCTTTTAGTCTCTGCGCTGATTGCGAGTGCGCAGTCAATACCGGGAAGTCAGAGCGGTACACAGGATACTCAGCTGCGTTGCTTCTGGACCGATCAATCCACGGCTTTAATGTGGGCGGGAAGGGACAACGGCAAAGACGTGAGCTGGAAAGGTGCGGTGAAGTACTGCCGCAATCTCCAGTTGGCATGGTATTTGGACGGGAGGATGGCGCCGCGGACACTCCGCTGCGGCGGTCGTCAAGGGGCTTCGCTCGCGGACGCGACGCACACAAAACGTGCGCCCTCGCTCCCCTTGAGGAAATTGGCGTGAACCACACCTTGTTTATTGCACGGCGCAATACGTTTCGCGATACGCTGGATCTCCGCGTGGTACGTTCTTACAAGGACTTAAGGAGCCACCGGGGTCTTGTAAGTTGTTGGAATGCTTAACGTCAGTACCTTGACACGGAAGAGGTCGCTGGTTCGAATCCAGTCGTGCCTACCATATAAGCAATTTGTATTTATAGATATAGAGATGAGACTGTCCTTCGTTACTTCACCCGTCGCATGCAATTTGTTGGGCTTTCAGCGTATCGCGGCGTGCTTTAGGTTCAAGTCTGGCGAGTAGGGCGGCAGATAGAGCAGTTGCGCGCCGCAAGCTTCGATCCGCTCGCGTATCCCGGCCACTTTGTGCGCCGACAAATTGTCCATCACCACCACGTCGCCGGGCC
>Ga0187847_10003072_pt1 | contig 12974 bp, 11 predicted proteins | sample June2016WEW_4_10_FD_132458 | JGI IMG/M metagenome (GOLD analysis project Ga0187847, IMG submission 132458) | Peatland microbial communities from SPRUCE experiment site at the Marcell Experimental Forest, Minnesota, USA - June2016WEW_4_10 | ecosystem: Environmental > Terrestrial > Soil >...
AGCCCCCACCGCCGAGTTGAGGGAGGCCGTCGCATGAGCGAGCTTGCCAACCACCCCATTCTCGACCCCACCATCGCGCCGCCGTTTCCGGTTGCTGCCCTGCCCGTTCTGCGCAATCCCCAACTGCGCAAGAACGTAGGCCACGCCATCGACGTGATCCAGACCAAGCGCGCCAAGCTCGTGACCGAAAAGAAAGATTGGCAGCAGCTCCGTTCCTCTGCCTCTGCCATCCGCGCGCATGTCCTTGAAAACCTCGGGTTTTATCTTGAGCAATTTGAAACCCGCTGCACCGCCGCCGGAGGCACCGTCCACTGGGCCACCGATGCCGACGAAGCGCGCCAGATCATCCTCAACATCCTGCGCGAAGAAAAAGCCGATGAAGTCATCAAAATCAAAACCATGACCTCGGCGGAAATCCAGTTAAACCCCTTCCTTGAAAAATCGGGAATCAAAGCCTATGAAACCGACCTCGCGGAAATCATCCTTCAATTAGGCCAGGAAGAGCCCTCCCACATCGTTGTTCCCGCCCTCCACATCAATCGCAGCCAGGTGCGCGACATCTTCTCCCGCACCATGGGACTCAAAGATCTCTCCGACGAGCCCAAAGAACTCACCAGCGCGGCCCGCAACTATCTCCGCCAGAAATTCCTCACCATCCCCACCGCCATCAGCGGCGCAAATTTCCTCGTCGCTGAAACCGGTTCGGTGGTCGTCGTCGAGTCGGAAGGCAACGGCCGCATGTGTCTCACCCTCCCCCGCACCCTCATTACTCTGGCCGGAATCGAGAAGGTGCTGCCCCGCTTCCAGGATCTTGAAGTCATGCTTCAGATCCTGGCCCGTTCCGCCACCGGCGAGCGCATGAATCCCTACAACTCGCTCTGGACGGGAGCAGCAACTGGCGATGGCCCCGAGCGCTTTCACGTCGTCCTGCTCGACAATGGCCGCTCCGGCATCCTCTCCAAACCCAAGGAACGCCAGACCCTCAAGTGCATTCGTTGCGCAGCCTGCATGAACGCCTGCCCCGTCTACCGCCAGACTGGCGGTCACGCTTATGGCTCCGTTTATCCCGGCCCCATCGGCGCAATCCTCACGCCCCAGCTCATGCAGATGCACCACGCCCAATCGCTCCCCTACGCCTCCTCTCTCTGCGGTGCCTGCTACGAAGTCTGCCCCGTCAAAATCAATATTCCCGAAGTGCTCATTAATCTCCGCGCCCAGGTCACCGACCAGGAACGCGGTCGCATCGGTCGCTTCTTTGATCCCATCTACCTCGGCATGAGAATCGCCAACCTCCTGTTCGCCCGAGCCTGGATATTCCACACCGCGCAGTGGTTCGGCCGCATCGGCCTCCGTCTCTTCACCCGCAAGGACGGGTGGATTCATTCCCTCCCCAGCCTCGGCGGCAAATGGACTCAAACCCGCGATCTCCGCGGCCTCCCCGACCAAACCTTCCACGGCTGGTGGGCCGAGCGCGCCAAGGAGGCAAAATGACCACGCCCCATGCCTCCCGCCAAAAGATCCTCGACCGCATTCGCACCGCGACCAATTCCGCGGCTCAGAGTTCAGTTCTCGTCGCCGGCGAATACGCCGTTCTGCCCCGCACCTACACGCGCAAAGGCCAGCTCACACTTGAAGCTCGCATTCAATTAATGATCGAGCGTCTCCGCGAATACGATACAGACGTAGTCGAGTGCATGCCGGAAGCCCTGCCCACAACCATCGCCCACCAGCTCTTTGCAAGTGGCAAGAGTGTGTTTGTCGCACCTCCGGGGCTGCCCGCCGAGTGGCTCGTCGAGGGCCTCGACTGGAAGGTCGATCATGGGCTCGCCACCGCCGAAATCGAGCAAACCGAAGGAGTCGTCACCGCTGCCTTCTGCGGTGTCGCGGACTCTGGCACCATCGTTCTCCATCACTCCGTCGCCGAAGGCCGGCGTGTCCTCACTCTTCTTCCCGACTGGCACCTATGCATCCTGCGCGCCAGTCAAATCGTCGAAACATTACCTGAATATTTTGACCGCTGTCCGCATCCGCCGCATCTGGCCACAACCATCTCCGGACCCAGTGCCACGGCAGATATTGAAATGACGCGTATCAAGGGGGTCCATGGACCTCGCTTCCTCCATGTCATCGTGGTTCGAGACCTGGGAGTTTCTCCAACAGTTCAGTGAGACCAGCGCAGCTGGCCTCTACCAAAAGGGGTCTGACTTATGAACAATTCGAAAATTGCACAATCCGGGAACTCAATCTCCGCAGACATAAATCAAGCAGACTTCGCCCAGGCGTTTCAAGTCCTGGACAGCTTCAAGGTCGAAATTCCCTCCTGGGGATTTGCCAACACCGGCACACGCTTCGGCAAATTTGTGCAGGCCGCCGCCGCCGTCACCATCGAGGAGAAATTCTCTGACGCCGCCGAGGTCAACCGCCTCACAGGCGCCACTCCCACGCTAGCTCTGCATGTTCTCTGGGATCTTTCCAATGGCATCGGCGACGTCCCCGAGGTCAAATCCCTCGAAAAGCGCCACGGCATCCGCGCCGGCTCCATCAATCCCAATCTCTTTCAGGACCAGGAGTACAAGTTCGGTTCCCTCTGCAATCCCTCCCCGGAAATCCGCGAGCAAGCCATCGCCCACCTCCTCGACTCCATTGAAATCTCAAAGAAGCTTGGTTCTCGCGATCTCTCCCTCTGGCTGCCCGACGGCTCCAACTATCCCGGCACCCAGAGCATTCGCAAACGCATCGGCTGGCTTGAGGACGCGCTGCGCACCGCTCATGACCACCTCGCCTCCCATCAGCAGTTGCTCATCGAATACAAGCCCTTCGAGCCGGCCTTCTACCACACCGACATCGCCGACTGGGGTATGGCCTCGCATCTCGCCCGCCAGGCAGGTCCGCAAGCCCGTGTACTTGTCGACACAGGCCATCACTATTCCTCCCAAAACATCGAACAGATCGTAGCTTGGCTGCTCCACACTGGCCTCCTCGGCGGCTTCCATTTCAACGACCGTCGCTACGCCGACGACGACCTCACCCTTGGCTCCATCGACCCTTATCAGATCTTCCGCATCTTCCATGAGCTGCACAGCACTCCGATCGAAAACCTGCCTCCCGCCGGCGTGGCGTTCATGATCGACCAGAGCCACAACCTGAAAGGCAAAGTCGAAGCCATGGTCCAGACTGTAGTCACCGCGCAGGAACTCTGGCTCAAGGCCGCGTTCGTCGATCGAGAGCAGCTTGCCGAGCTTCAGCAGTCCTGTGACCTGGTCGCCGCTGAAGAGCTCTTCCGCGGTGCCTTCTGGCGCGATGTCCGGCCCATCGTCGCTGCCTGGCGTGAAGCGCGCAACTTGCCTACCGATCCGCTCGCTGCCTTGCGTGCCGGCGGTTATGTGGAACGCATTGCCCGCGAACGCGGAAATCGGAGCTCCGTGGTTAACAGCTACGCCTGAGAGAGGTTATTCTAGTGTGCAACCTGCTGTTCATCTAGAAATAATCTCGGAGGCACGCGGTTGCCCAAGGCAAAAATCAAGCGGCTCTACCTGATCCCCATCCTCTCCAAAGCACTCGACGTGCTCGAGCTGTTGGAGCAGAATCACGCCCCCGTCACCCTCGAAGACGTCTACCAGAAGACCCAGATCTCCAAAACCAGCGTCTACCGTATCCTCAAGACTCTCGTCCATCGCGGTTATGTGGCCCAAGCACAGAACGGCCTCTACCGCCTTGTCTCGCGCCCTCGCCGTCTGCGTTTCGGCTTCGCCGCGCAATCTGCTGAGATGCCCTTCTCCGTCGCTGTCGCGCAAAGCATCACCGCGGCCGCGGCCGCATCCGGTGTAGAACTCATCATCCTCGATAACCGCTATGACCCCGACGTCGCCATCCAGAACGCCGAAGAATTCGTCGCCAAACGCGTCGACCTGGTCCTTGAATTCCAGGTCGAAGAGCGTGTAGCTCCCCGTGTCGCCTACATTTTCAAGAAGGCCGACATCCCGCTCGTCGCCATTGACGTGCCCCATCCCAACGCCACATACTTCGGCGTTGATAACTTCGAAGTCGGTTTCGAAGCCGGATCCATGCTCGCCCAGCACGCCCTCCGCAAATGGAAGGGCAAAGTCGACTGGGTTTTCGGCGTCGGATTTTCTGAGGCCGGCAGCTTCGTCCAGAGCCGCATCACCGGCGCATTCGACGGCATTCGCGATCGCCTCGCCGATCTCACTCCTGACCGCTTCATTCAGCTCGATGGCCGCGGCATGCGTCAGCCCAGCCAACTCGCCATCTCCGATCTTCTTCGTGGCCGCCGCAAAGGCGAGCGCACCCTCGTAGCCGCCGCCACTGATTCCAGCGCTCTCGGCGTCCTCGATGCCGTCCGTCAGGCCGGTCGCGAGCAGGACTTCGCCATCGTCGGCCAGGACTGCATCCCTGAAGTCATCGAAGAAATGCGCACGGGCAAAAGCGCCATCGTAGGCTCCATCTCCCACGAAGTCGAGACCTACGGCCCCCGCCTCATCCAACTAGGCATAGCCTTGCTCCGCGGCTACACCGTCCCCCCCTACAACTACGTCCGCCACAAAGCCGTAACCCCAGAATCCCTCGGAGCAGAAGAGCAGACGTAGCTCGAACGCGAAGATCATCACCAGCGTCATTTCGATTGACCATTGCGAGAAGCCCGCAAAGGACTGAGCCGCGGAACCATCCCGTAATAGATCATGTCCACATTGACCATCCCGAAAGCCGCATCGATGATGAAGTCTTTCATCGTGTTCGCGTGGGTTCTCCTCGTTCTCTTGACAGTCTTCCCTCAGGTGCCCGCGGTTAATCCCGCACCCACATTCGACGTGGTGTCTATCCATCTATCGCCGCCTTCGCCCGACGGACATAACCACATCTGGAACGACATTCACGATAGCCACTTCCGCACCGGCAATCTCTCCATCCGCGACTTGATTCAGTACGCATACAACCTGCCCAAATCCCAGATTCTCGGCGGTCCTCCGTGGCTCAATTCCACCATGTACGACATCGATGCCAAATGTGACCCTGAAGTGGATGCCCGGTTGAAGGCGATGTCAGGCGACGAAGCAACGCAACAAAAATTCCTCATGGTGCAGGCTCTGCTCGCTGACCGGTTCGCTCTCGTCACACACAACGAAACACGCGAACTTCCCATCTACAACCTGGTCTTGGCGAAAGGCGGTCCGAAGTTCCAGCCTTCAACACGGAACGGCACCACCATCGACACGTGGCGTTCCCGCATGCACGTGGCAGGCAGCGACGACACCATCGGCTTGCTCGCGCGTGAACTGGCCCAGTTGCAGGGCCGCGTCGTCCTCAATAAGACCGGTCTCACTGGCCGCTACGACCTGACCCTCCGCTGGACGCCTGATGACGCGCCGCCTCCGATGCTCAACGGCGCGCCCGATGCCAATGCGCCACCGGGTCTGCTCACAGCCATTCAGGAGCAGCTAGGACTCAAGCTCGAACCCAGCAAAGGCCCGGTCGAAGTCCTCGTCATCGACCACATCGAACAGCCTTCTCCAAACTAGGAATGCTGTTTGAATCTCATCGCTGGGTCATTGACCGTTCTTTAAACCTGGTTCTCTTGAATGCCCGTGATGAGGAGCCACGCGGCTGAAATGAAGAAAGCGAAGGAGAGCACCATCGCCACGGAGGCAACGTAAAGTCCGGCAACATATCCCGAAATAAGTAAGATCGAACCCATGATCTGAGCTACGTAACAAGATGTGCCCACGATGAAGCGACCGATGCTGAGCCCCACCGAGCTTCTGCCCATTTTTGTGGCGCGGACGTAGACCCGTATGTAAGTAATCGTCGGAACGAGCGTAACAACCAACCACTCAACGCCGATCCATTGATAGTTTTGACTCCCAATTAGGGCGAATGCGCAGATCATGAAGACGGCGGTGAATCCCGTCAACGTTGCGATGGCACGATTTTTATGGGTTGCATCGCGAGTGATGATCGAAAGATTGATCGACATGGCTATAAACACCAAGCCCGCCAGAGCCGCCGCTCCGCCTCCTACCATAAGGAAGAAATTGTCCCATTGGTGGATATCCATTGCACTTTACGATACTAGAAAGAAAATGATCCGGCCATTTTCTTCGGTCTGGAAGCCTCTTCGTCCTATTGCAAATCGTTGATCGTCGCGCTCATCATGAGGGAACAATACGAATCGAAAGCCTGCCCTCCGTAGTGAGGGACGTCCATCTTATAGGTGGACTCTCAAAATCCATCCCAGAAATAGATTCCCTATTGCTTTCAGGTGTATCATTAAACCGTCGCGTAACCCATCCTTCGTAAAGTGGTGTCTATGACCCAGGCAATCCTCGCTCCCGTCACCCTCAAGTTCCTCGAAGACCGTTGGGACTCCAACGTAGCCGCAGCTTTGGACGAGCCCGAGCTCCTCCGCTACCGCTCCAATCTCCTCGGCTCCGACCTGCGCCTCACTAACTTTGCCGGCGGCAACACCAGCTCCAAAGTCACTGAGGCCGATCCCCTCACCGGCGAGCCCGTTCAAGTCCTCTGGGTCAAGGGCTCCGGCGGCGATCTCGGCAGCATCAAGCGCACCGGCTTCGCCACTCTCTATCAGGAAAAGCTCCTCTCTCTCGAGCGCAGCTATAAAGGTGTCGATCACGAAGACGACATGGTCCCCATGTACGCCATCGCCGCCTTCCGCAACAATCCCGTAGCCGCCTCCATTGACACGCCGCTCCACGGCTTTCTTCCCTTCCCGCACGTCGATCATCTTCATCCCGACTGGGGCATCGCGCTAGCAGCATCGGCCAACGGCCTCGAAAAGATGAAGGAATTCAATCGCGAATTCAGCCACTCTCTCGTCTGGATTCCCTGGCAGCGTCCCGGCTTCGAGCTCGGCCTCATGATGCGCAACGCCGTCCGCGACAATCCCGGCTGCGATGGCATCGTCCTCGGCGGCCACGGCCTCTTCACCTGGGGCAACACGCAGCGCGAGTGCTACCTCAACACCATCACTCTCATTGACCAAATCGGCCAGTTCATTGAGCGTCACGGCATCGCCAAAGGCCCCATCCGCTTCGGCGGCCAAGCCATCTCCCCACGCGAAAACCGCCGCGATCTCGCCACTCAAATCGCCCCTTACCTCCGCGGCCGCGTCAGCACACAGAACCGCTGGATTCTCAGCTTCACCGACGCCCCCGACGTCCTTCAGTTCGTCAGCTCCGCGCACGCCAAAGATCTGGCCTTCCTCGGCACCAGTTGCCCTGATCACTTCATCCGCACCAAGATTCGCCCGCTCTTCATTCCCTGGCCCGCCAGCGCCGACGTCGCAGCGCTCAAGCAGCAAATCAACGCGTCGCTAGACGAATACCGTCAGCAATATCGCGACTACTACAACTCCTTCGCCACGCCCGACTCGCCCGCCCTCCGTGATCAAAGCCCCACCGTCGTCCTCATTCAGGGCCTGGGCATGTTCAGCTTCGGCAAAAACAAAACCGAAGCCCGCATCACCGGCGAGTTCTACACCAACGCCATCCACGTGATGGAAGGCGCATCACTCCTCTCCGAAGGTGAGGTAAAGGGCCCCCTCCCTCAATGCGGCCCGCATAACGATCCAGCCAGCTTCAAAGTGTTCACCAACTACGTCGCGCTCCCTGCCCTTGAAGCCTTCCGCATCGAATACTGGGCCATGGAAGAAGCAAAAATCCGTCGCCAGCCTCCCGAGAAAGAGCTAAGCCGCCGCATCGCCCTCATCGTCGGTGGAGGCAGCGGCATCGGCCGTGAAGTCGCCCTACTCGCCGCAGCCCGTGGCGCTCACGTCGTAGTAGCAGACCGCGATGAAGCAGCCGCCGTTCGTGTAACTGACGAGTTGAAGACCGTCACTTCAAAAGAATTCACAGCCACCACGCCTGTAGACATCCGCAGCCGTGAAGCCATCACTCAGGCCATTCGCGCCACCGTCGCAGCCTTCGGCGGTGTCGACATCCTCATCAACACCGCCGCTCTCTTCCCGTCCTCGCCCGACGGCATCGTTCCCGACGCCATGTGGGCCACCACACTCGACATCAACGTAACCGCCAACTACCTTCTCGCCGACGAAGCCGCCAAGTTTTTCGCGGAGCAAAATCTAGACGGCTCCATCGTCCTCACCAGCTCCGCCAATGCGGTTGTCGCCAAGCGCGGCTCCGAGGCCTACGACGTCAGTAAGGCCGCTCTCTCGCATCTAGTCCGCGAACTCGCCGTCGCCCTCAGCCCCAAAGTCCGCGTCAACGGGATCAGCCCCGCCACTGTCGTCAAAGGGTCAACCATGTTCCCTCGCGACCGCGTCCGCGCCTCGCTCACCAAGTACAACATCCCCTTCGACGACTCACTCACGGACGACGAACTGCGCAACCTGCTAGCCGCCTTCTATGCCAAGCGCACCCTCACCCATCAACCCATCGACCCATCCGACTGCGCGGAAGCCATCCTCTTTTTAGCCAGCCCCAAAGCCCGCTGCACCTCCGGCCACATGATCCCGGTAGACGGCGGCCTGACCGAAGCCTTCCTGCGATAGAAAACTTCGCTTTCCAATAAAACTGGGTGCCCCAGGTCCGGGTTTTCGGACCTGGGATATCACAAATCCCAATCATCCAACCTACAAACCGCAAAGATCTCTCCAACCATGCAACAACCCGCAAGAATAGCCATCGATCTAGGCGCCGAGAGCTGCCGCGTTTCCCTGCTCCGCTGGTCCGACAGCACCCCGTCTATCGAAGTCATCCATCGCATCCCCAACGGCCCTGTCCATCGCGGCCCCTGCATGCACTGGCCTCTCGCAACCATCCTTGCCGGCGTCGAGACTGGTCTTCGCAAAGCAGCCGGGTTCGCACCAGAAGGGATAGCCTCCATCGCCGTCGATAGTTGGGGAGTTGACTACGTCCGACTCAATCCCGATGGCACGCCGCTCCGCGACCCCTTCTGCTATCGCGACGAGCGCACCGTCGCCACCAAGGAATCCGCTGACCGCCTCATCGCGCCCATCGACCTCTATCAGCGCACCGGCGTCCTGCCTCATCGCATCAACACGGTCTATCAGCTACTCGCTGACCCAGCCTGTGGCATCGACGCGAACGCGCCCTGGGTCACTATGCCCGAGTTTGTTCTTCACTGGCTCGGCGGCCGCCGCGTAGCCGAGTACACCCACGCCACCCACACCGGTCTAGTCGATCTCACAACCGGCAACTGGGACACCGAACTCTTTCGTCTCCTCCATCTACCCATCGACGCCGCTCCACCCATAGTTTCCGCAGGCACTGTTCTCGGCCACCTTCAAGGCCCGCTCGCCACACTTGAAGCTTTCCGTCACACCCAGCTCATAGTCCCTGCCTGTCACGACACCGCTTCCGCCATCGCCGCCATCCCCGCCAATCTTGCCACAACTCTCTACATCTCCTCCGGCACATGGTCGCTCGTCGGCACGCGCACCAATGCACCCGTTACTACGCTCGAGGCCTTCAAGGCCGGATACACCAACCTCGGCGCAGCCACCGGTGATCTCCTCTTCCACACCATCATCAACAGCATGTGGATGCTCAAGCAGTGCATGGACTCCTGGTGCGCCGAGGGCCGCCCCTGTCCCATCGAAGACCTCATTCAACGCGCCTCCACCGCTCAGCCAGCCGGCATCATCGACGTCGACGCTGAGCCCCTCCTCCTCGACTCCGGCATGCCTCAGCGCATCAACAACGAACTCGTCCGCGCTGGTTACGCGTCCATCGCCGATATCGCCGGCAACGAACCAATCTTTGCCCGCATCATCTTCGAGAGTCTCGCCGCACGTTACGCCTCTGCTCTGTCGAGTCTCGAAAAAATGCTTGGCCGCAAATTGGAACGCATTCACATCCTGGGCGGTGCAAGTCGCAACAAGCTCCTCACGGAATTGACTGCGCAACGCACAGGTCTCCCTGTGGAAATCGGCCATCCGGAGAGTACCACCATCGGGAACTTTGCCATTCAGTTGGCGGCCAGCGAATCAAACGGCCACTCGCTCAGCGCCAAATCGGTAAGTCAATGGGCGCAATATCTGTGTAAATGTTAAAGATCTGTCACATACTTCTGCATTTTATGACCAAAGTACCTGCGTTTCCCGGCACACAACAGGCTCTCCGCGCATAGCTAACCCTAAAGTGTCATAAAATATGTCCAATGTTGCACTTAGATGGGACCAAAGAGGGAATCCAAACAATAACCTCGGAGGGCTATAGTGAACTCAATCGAGGAGTAACTATGGCAACGATGTTATCGATGCAAGATTTTTTTAAGACCGACCTCTTTTCGGGACCTGAACAAAAACCACAATCCATATCTGAAACGGGCGTCCGCAAATCAATCCTCGAAGATCTCGCACTAAAGATCCTCTATCTATCCGGTGCTCTATCCGTTCTCGACCTCTCCGACAGGATGAAGCTCAGTTTCGAAGTGGCCAATGACCTGTTCATCCACATGCGGACAGAGCGTTTCTGCCAAGTCACCGGCATGGTTGGCAATATTCCCAATATCTCCATCACCTCTGACGGTCGGACCAGAGCCATGGAACTCCTGTTCCAGAGCCACTATGCCGGCCCCGCGCCAGTCGCTCTGGACAGATACGTCGAGCAGGTTAAGAAGCAGAGCGTCCGCGACGTGCAAGTGCGGCCTGAGAATGTAGAGCGCGCTTTTGCTCACCTGGTCGTAGATCGCGCAAAGCTTCGCCAATTCGGCACAGCTCTCAATTCAGGTTCTGCAGTCTTCCTCTATGGACCTCCCGGAACAGGAAAAACGACTTACGCGGAAACCTTGTCGCGTGTGCTCGCTGAAGATGAAGTTTGGATTCCTCATGCCGTGGAAGTTGATGGAGAAATCATTACTGTATTCGATCCAAGCGTTCACCAGTCCGTTGATCAGTCCGGCTCGAAAGAGCATGACGAGCGCTGGGTGCTTTGCCAGCGTCCCAAGATCTTGGTTGGTGGCGAACTGACCGTCGACATGCTCGATTTGCAATTCAATCCGCAGACAAAATTCTACGTTGGCCCAGTGCAGATGAAGGCCAATAACGGCGTGCTCATCATTGACGATTTCGGACGCCAGCGCGTGCGCCCCGACGAGTTGCTCAACCGCTGGGTCGTTCCGCTCGATCGCAGAATCGACTTTCTTACCCTTGCCGGCGGAAAGAAAATTGAGATGCCTTTCGAGATGCTGGTTGTCTTCGCATCCAACATGGATCCGGCAGAGTTGGTCGATGGCGCATTCCTGCGCAGGATTCAGACCAAGATCAAGGTCGGCGCAGTGACCGACGAAGAGTTCACTGAAATCTTCCGCCGCTTCGCTAAAGAAAAAGAAGTCGAATGGGAAGATGGAATCTGCAATGACCTCATCCATTTCATTCGCCGCGCACTCAATCAGGACCTGCGCTCGTGCTATCCCAGAGACATCGTGAACCAGGTATGTTGGTCCGCCCGCTACGAAGGAAAGAAACCTTATATCGATCGCGCAGCACTTACTCGTGCAGTCGAAGCTTACTTCCTGCCGGCTAACTAATCAGTGGCCAGTGACACCGCCCTTGTCGTGTACTTTCGCAAGAAAGATCGCGGCAAGGGTTGGCTTTTTTGCTGAATGTACTTATTCTTTCGTATAGGTTCTCCCAGCCTAAGTTCTCCGCCCGAGTTTCCCCCTTGATCAACTTATTCCAGCTCTGAAACCCGACAATCCCACACATCACTTACTGACCTGTTTTGATCACAAGGCGTAAATTATTGCCGCTGCCAATCCACACTCCTACCCCGCAAGTGAGGGATTCAAGTCTTTCACCTCGCATTTCATCGCCTTTCACGACCCGTTCCTGATATCCTCCTGACTATCCATCAATTCTTCCGTCGCTCAACGCAACTTGCTGGGACGGGATGGGTATAACGAGATGCGGTTGCTGCTCAAAGTGCAACCCAAGGAGAGAGAAAGACATGTGCAAGAATTTCCGCTGGATGCTTTTAGTATTTGGAATGTTAGCGGCGGTTGCGTCCCTCACAACGCAGGCTCAAGAGGTCCCTGGCCCCCATCCCCGCTATCTGCACGCATTGAGCGACCTGCGTGCTGCCCGCCACTATCTTCATGATGGATGGGCCTGGGGGCCTGTTCGTCACGACGACGATATGGCGATTGCCGAGATCGACCACGCGATCGACGAAATCAAGCGGGCCGCTATCGACGACGGCAAGGGCCTGAACGATCCCTTCACCATCGACACACACCTGAGCCCGCATGATCGCTTCCGCAAAGCGAATGAGCTTCTCTGGTCAGCGCACAATGATCTATCCAAGGCAGAAGATGTGCCCGAGTCTCGCGGATTGAGAGACCGCGCCATCATGCACGTGGATGAAGCCCACCGTATCGTAGACAACGCGGAACGCACCGCGCACTGGGAATAACCGCCGTCTGAGTCCTGCATCTATGATTCCACCTCAGACGCAATGTCATTGCGTCTGAGGTGGATAGTCTGAATCAAACAGTCTCCAACACTACCGGTAACTCGTGGAGTGCGTCATAAATAGAGACATCTATAGAGCCAGCCTCCTTACGGGTAGGTGATCTCGGTCTGTCGACGAGGTACGAATTTGAACTGGATCGTAACCCGCATCGCCGTTGGTTGGCCGTTCACAAGGTAAAGTCTGTATGTCCATTGCCTCAGCGCGTTCATGCAGGCATTGGGCATCACTCGTCCTGCCGAATAGTAATGCACTTCGGCGTCAAGGTCCTTGATGTCTGTCACAGTCCCATCCGGTCGAACCGTGTATTCCAGCCGCATCGTACCGGCTGTTGCCAGCATCGGGGGCAGTTGCATGGGGTTGATAGGAGCCGGGTGCCTGCAGTGAACCCCCAAAGTGAGACATTTTAGGAAGTCACAGTTTGCAGCGAATGGGGGGCTGCAAATGCGAAGGAATAGGAGTTACACGGAGGAATTCCGGCGACTCGCG
>Ga0187847_10003076_pt1 | contig 12970 bp, 10 predicted proteins | sample June2016WEW_4_10_FD_132458 | JGI IMG/M metagenome (GOLD analysis project Ga0187847, IMG submission 132458) | Peatland microbial communities from SPRUCE experiment site at the Marcell Experimental Forest, Minnesota, USA - June2016WEW_4_10 | ecosystem: Environmental > Terrestrial > Soil >...
CTGGATTCGGAAATGGCCGGCGACGAACCTTACATGCTCGCGTCGAACCTGAGGGACGTTGTCGTGCTCGTGGACAAGGACCGCGTGAAGAGCGGCCGTTATGCCATTGAAAAATTCGGCTGCGACACGCTGCTGCTGGACGACGGTTTTCAATATTGGGATTTGCGCGGCCGCCGCCACGACGTGGTGCTGGTGGACCGCCAGCAACCGTTTGGCAACGAGCACTTGCTGCCGCGCGGCACCCTGCGCGAGCCGCCGTCACACCTTGCACGCGCCCATACCATTTTCATCACCAAAAGCGATGGCCAGACCGCCGAACTCCGCCGGCGCATCGCGGAATTCAATCCCGATGCCGCCATCATTGAATGCGTTCATCATCCCCTGTATCTCGAGGATGTTTTCACCGCCGAACGCATCCAGCTGGATTTTCTCAAAGGCCGCAAGGTCGCATCCTTGAGCGGTATCGCGCAGCCGGAGAGCTTCGAGCAAGGCCTCGTCACACTCGGCGCAGAACTGGTTTATTCCAAACGCTTCGCCGACCATCACCGGTTCACCCAGCAGGAGGTGCTGAACGTCATCAATCGCGGCAAGAAACGCCAGGCCAACACCATCATCACCACCCAAAAGGACGCCGTGCGCTTTCCCAAAATCGACCGGCGCGACCTGCCGATCTATTTCATGCGCGTCGAAATCCAGATCGTCAGCGGCGCGAACGATTTCCAGGATTGCGTCCGCAAAATCTGTTTCCGCTGAAGATGAACACCTTGATTTATTGGTTCGGCAGCGCGGTCGTGGTGTTGCTTCAGGCGCTGCCGTTGACCTGGGTCGCGCGCATCGGCCGCGCTGGTGGCGCGCTCGCGTACCAGCTCGACGCCCGGCACCGGCGCGTGGCGCTGAAAAATCTGACGATGTGTTTCGGCGGTGAAATGTCCCCGGCCGAAATCCGCGCGCTGGCGAATGAAAATTTCCGCCGCATCGGTGAAAATTATGCCAGCGCCGTCAAGACTGTCGCCATGACCTTTGACGAGCTGCGCCCGCACGTCGAATACGTTGGCGCCGAACGCCTGCTGCCACCGCGCCGCGTCATCAACGCGGGCGGGCATTTTGGCAACTTTGAGCTGTACGCACGGTTCAACGACATGGTCGCCGGCTACCAGTGCGCCACCACCTATCGCGCCCTGAACCAGCCGGGGCTCAATCGCCTGATGGAAAAGTTGCGCAATCATTCCGGCTGCCTGTTTTTCGAGCGCCGCACCGGCGGGCCGCTGCTCCGCGCCGCCATGAACCAGCCGGCCATTATTCTCGGGCTGCAGATTGATCAACACGGCGGCGACCACGGACTGCGCCTGCCATTTCTTGGCTACGATTGTTCCACCAACCCGTCCCCGGCGGTCTTCGCCCTGCGTTACGATTGCGAACTTTACGCCGCGGTCTGTTATCGCGTCGGCCTGGCGAAATGGCGGCTGGAGCTGGGCGAAAAAATTCCCACCCACGAAAACGGCCATCCCCGGCCGGTGACAGATATAATCATGGACGTATTGCGGGCGCATGAAGCCGCCGTGCGCCGCGACCCGGCCAACTGGTTCTGGGTCCATAACCGCTGGAAACCCGCACCCAAAAAGGTCGAGAGTCGAGAGTCGAGAGCCGAAGGCCAACCGGACGTACCATGAGTGCCCCGGATGCCAGACCTCAGACCCCAGACCCCGGACCCCGGACGCCATCCGCTTCCCGCTTTCTGGTTCGCGGAACCAACTGGCTCGGCGATGCGGTCATGACCACGCCCGCGTTGCTGCGGCTGCGCGAAAAATTTCCCGATGCGCACATCACGTTGCTGACACCGGAAAAATTGCGCGATTTGTGGCTGGGCCATCCGGCGGTCAACGAAATAATCTCGTTTGCACCTGATGATAATATTTTCTCCGTGAGCAAAAAACTGCGTCGGTGGGGCGAGGCTACCGACGAGCCGGCTTTAGCTAGTCAAACGGCGGCTCGCGAGGATCACCGCAGGGCGGGACAGGCTGCTCGCCCCACCAGCTTTGACCTCACGCTGGTACTGCCCAATTCACCGCGTTCGGCGATTGAAACGTGGCTGGCTGGAATCCCTCGACGCGTCGGTTGCGCGCGCCCGTGGCGGAACTTTTTCCTGACGCAAACCATCGCGCCGCGTCCGGACGCGGTAAAAATGCACAAGCGTTCCGTGGCGGAAATCAAAAGGCTAATCTCCCATCTCCCATCTCCCATCTCACATGTCCCGGCCACCGCCCACCAAATCCACGAGTATTTGCATCTCGTCGCCGCACTGGGTGCGAATCCGGAACCGATTGCACCGCGACTATTCGTCTCGCCGGACGAAATCGAAAGCGCGAAGGAAAAATTTGGGTTGGAGAAAATCACGCAGCCTGTCTTCGGCTTGAACCCCGGCGCGGAATACGGCCCGGCCAAACGTTGGCCGGTCGAACGCTTCATCGCCGCCGCGCAGGAAATCCAAAAACAAACCAATTGCGTCTGGCTGATGTCCGGCGGCAAAGGCGACATTGCCATCGCCAGCCAAATCGCTTCCCAACTCCCATCTGCCAACTTCCATCTCCTGAATTTGGCCGGCAAAACCAGCCTCCGCGAACTGATGTCGCTGCTGAAATTGTGTCGCGTGCTGTTAACCAACGACTCCGGCCCGATGCACGTGGCCGCCGCACTGGGCACGCCGGTCGTCGTGCCGTTCGGCAGCACGTCGCCGGAATTGACCGGACCGGGTTTGCCGGGCGACCCGCGTCATCGCCTGCTGAAGTCCGACGCGCCCTGCTCACCCTGCTTTCTGCGCGATTGCCCGATTGATTTTCGTTGTCTGAAAGGCATCGCCGTCGAGCGGGTGGTCGAAGCGGTACTTTCAGTGCAACGCGGGTAGGGCGCGTCACTCCGTGCGCGCCGTTTTGGTTGACGGTGAGCGGCGCGCACGGAGTGACGCGCCCTAACTATCCATGGGTTCGACACCGCAAAAAAATTCCCCTTGACGCCCGGCTTAATCTGTCATATTGTCCTATGACAGTTACCAGAACCATGATGTTTCAGATTGATTTCAAGTCCGGTAAGCCGGTTTATCTTCAACTGGCGGACCAAGTTCGTTACGCGGCGGCGTCCGGTTCGCTGCGGCCCGGCGATCCGTTGCCGTCCATCCGCCCATTGGCCGAGGAATTGCGCGTCAACCGCAACACCATTGCCAAGGCCTACACCGAACTCGAAAGTCAGGGCATCATCGAGACGCTTCCCGGCAAGGGCTGCTTTTTAAAGGAGAACCATTCGCCGTTCACTAGGCAGGTCAAAAACAAGTTGTTACTAACGGAAATCGACGAGGCGGTGGTGATGGCGCATCACCTCCAAGTGGACCGTGAGAAATTTCTGGCGCTGGTCAGGGAGCGGCTCGACTACTTCGAGCGCAAAGCGAAGGAAGGAGAAAGCAAATGACCAATACAACGAACATTCAACATTTAACTTCCAACATCGAACATTCAATGGCGCGCTGCCGGCCCTGGTCGGTTGGATGTTGGGCATTCGATGTTGAATGTTGAATGTTTTTCATTTTGCAATCATATGAAAACTGAAACTCCTGTCATTGAAGTCAAAGACCTCCGCCGCCGCTACGGCAAGCTGGACGCCGTGAATGGATTGAGTCTGACCGTCCGTGCCGGAAAATGCTATGGCTTTTTCGGCCGCAACGGCGCGGGCAAAACCACCACCATCAAATGCCTGCTGAATCTGCTCCGGCCCGATTCCGGCACCGCGCGGGTGTTCGGCCTCGACCCACAGAAGCACGAAGTGGCCGTGAAATCGCGGCTCACTTACGTGCCGGACATGGTCGCGTTTTATCCGTGGATGACGGTGCGCGGAACACTGGAATATCTGGCATCATTCCGCAACCATTGGAATCAGGATATTGAGGCCGACCTGCTGAAACGTTTTCAATTGGACCCAAATCAAAAGGCCAGCCACCTCTCGAAAGGCCAGCGCACGCAGCTCGCGCTCATCGGCGCGATTTGTCCCGAGCCGGAACTGCTGGTGCTCGACGAGCCGACCTCCGGTCTCGACCCGATTGTCCGCCGCGAATTCATCGAGACCGTCATTGGCGCCTACCAATCGGGCGCTCCCGAACAGCGAACGGTGTTTGTCTCCACGCATCTCATTTCCGAATTCGAGGGTTTGATTGACGAATTCACCATCATTGAGCAAGGGCGCGAACTGCTGACCATGGAAGCCGACGCCGCGCGCGACCGGTTCCGCAAAATCCGCGCGCGATTCGCGCAACCGCTGGCACAACTCGATTTTCCCGGCGCCTTGAACGTGAAACAAACCGGGCGCGAAGTGGAGATTCTCGCCAACGGCAACAGCGAGCCGTTACTGGAAGCGCTCCGGGCGCGTTCGCCCGAGGAACTGCGCTGTGAATCGTTGACGCTGGAGGAAATTTTCGTAGCCTCGGACCTGCTGAAAAAGGCCAGCGCATGAACCCGCTCGTCAAAAAGGAAACCCGGCTGTTGCTGCCGAGCTTTTTGATCGGCGTGGCGCTGACGTTTGGAAACTTATTTTTGAAAGGTGAGCAGGTTGGATTCAACGCGTTGGTCGTCGTTGTCTCGTTCTTCTCTTGTTCGGCGATCGCAGTATTCATGGCACTGAATTCTTTCGGCGCGGAAATCAGTTCCGGAACTTTTTCCATGCTGCTCGCGCAGCCAATATCGCGTCGCCGGATTTGGTGGACGAAGACGTTACTGCTCGGAGCGGCCCTGTTAATAGGCGGTCTGTTATGGTGCCTTATTCTATATTTGCGCTTTGAGGTGTTAGGCCATCCGAGGGGTCTGGGCGATTTTGAGGACATATTTATAGGTACCTGGCTGTTTTTGCTGGTAATTTATTCCGGTGCGTTGTGGACGGTGCTGTTGTTCCGGCAAATGGCGGCTGCGTTCTGGTTCACCATTCTGATCCCCGCAGCGCTCCTGATGACCGTCGGGTATCTGGAAGATTATCCCGACCGGGTCCCGACGGCGTTGGTTATCGTCTTCACCGTTTATGCCATCGCTGGTTTCTGGCTGGCCCGCTGGCTTTTCTTGCGGGCGCAAGATGCGCAGTGGACAGGCGGCGCCATCGCCATGCCGGAAATGCGCGGATTGACGCGATTCCAAGTCAGCTCGGGCGTACGGAGGATATGGCGACCGCGCGCGGCGTTGTTGATTAAAGAGCTTCAACTCCACCAGGCGCAATTCGTAATCGCTGGTGTGCTGGCCTTGTTGCATCTTGGCGTCATCGCCACGCGGAAACTCGGGCACTTCCCGACAAATTCCTCAATGGAATTTGTTCTCGAAACTTTTTGGGGCCTATGGCTGGTGATGCCCATGCTGGTGGGTGCTGCTGCCGTCGCCGAGGAGCGAAAGCTCGGAACTTTGGAAAGCCAACTCTGCTTACCCGTGAATCGCCGCAGGCTGTTTGCTGCAAAATTCTCTGTCGTCCTGTTTTTGTCCGTCCTGCTCGGTGTCGTGATTCCGTTACTGCTTGAAGGAACTCGGATTTTGCCGGATGTAGATTTCAAATTCGGTCAATTCTATGAATTTCTGGGGCTTTTCGTCGACCAAATCGATCATTGGCTGCCGGTGCTTACGCTGGCGGGAATCGCCGCGGCCATCGGTGCAATTTCATTTTACGCCTCCACGTTCGCCCGCAATACGCTGCAAGCGCTCGGCCCGGCGGTGCTGGGCATTCTGGGGACGTGGATTGTTCTTTTGGTGGCTTCTCAGCCGGAACGGATTGTCAATTATCCACTCTGGCGCGGCTGGCTGGTCTATCTTATCGGCGTTCCAATCCTGACGCCGACGCTCATTGGCCTGGCGTTCTGGAATTACCAGCACGTCGTTGCTGGTTGGAAAACCATCCGGCGGAATGGGTTTGTGCTCGCGGCCGCACTGGCGCTGGTTACGGCGGCGACAACGACGATTTACCATCGCGCATGGGAAAAGGTTACACCGTTTGAGCCGCCGCATGGCGCGGCACGGCTGTCACTGTCGAATCCGGCAACCTTGCGCAACCAATGGGATGCATTATTCGTGCGCCTGCCAGACAGAAGAATGTGGACGGTTGATTACATACTTAATAACCGTGCACCGCGTCCGCTGGCTTGGGTTTTAGGCGACATTGGGCTGACATCCTTGGCCGGCGGCCATTTTCTCGACGGATCAAATTGGTTGAGTGTGGTCCGTGTTTGGCGGGAACAAGTAGGCATCAAAACTGATGGAACTTTGTGGGTTTCGGAACATCCAGAAGGGTTTGAACGGTCAGCAAACGGCGGGTGGAAGACCACAACGATGGGTAACCTCATGCGTTTCGGTGGTGAAACCAACTGGAGCAGTCTTGCCTGGGATGGCTCGTTCATGCTGCTCGTCAAAAGCGACGGGACCTTGTGGTTTTGGGGAGTAACGAATAGAGACTACAAGCTCAAATGGCCGGGCTTTCGGGCGTTCACGCCGTGGTGTTTGGGAGCGGAATCTAATTGGGCGGAAGTATTTCAGACCGATGGACCGCTGTGTCTCCGCAAAACCGATGGCAGTGCATGGACAACCTGGATTAACGATAGAAACAACCAGCAAACTGAAGAACTGGCACCGGGCTTCCGCATTGCTCGCTTATCGCTATATGAACAAGGCCAATGGCGCAGCACGACGGCGAGCAGAATTGCCATGGGATATCACTTTGGAATCCGTGACGACGGGACTTTTCGTATTTGGGCCGATCAGAAATTGAACAAAAGTACACATACATACGAATTGACGGCGACAGACTTGTCACTCGGCAACAGCACCAACTGGCTTGGTGTGGCCGGGCGCGGCGAAGGCATTGTCACCCTCAAAGACGACGGCACGTTATGGTTGTGGAATTTCCATCACGATGATTGGCGCGGCTGGGATCCCGAGCGCGACGAACACGAAATGCTCGCCACTAAACCTGTTCGCTTGGGCACACACGCGGACTGGATCGCGATTGCCAGCGCAGACGGCGGCATCAGCAGCCTCGCCGCCGATGGCAGCCTCTGGTACTGGCCGTTGGAGCGTCCAGATTATTTCTATCAATTTTACAGTTATGGAAATGGCGACGGCTCACACCTTGAGCCGTTGCTGGACATGTCCCGCAAACCGGTCGCCCTGGGCAACATTTTCACTGCGCGTTGAATCCTTGAAAGGGTTCGCCGGGAGCGCCGGCATCTTGCCGGCGAATAGGTGTTTATTCATCGGACAACTCGCCGGCTGGAAGCCGGCGCCCCCGGTCACCCGCTTCAACGCTGCAACCCTCGATCACATTGGCCATGCTTGCGTTTAACCATTTTTGCGGGATACTGCTGCCGTGGAAACGGTCACCCAACTCACGAATGAACTCGTCGCGTCGTATGCGCGCGTCGGGGGCATCAACCATTTGGACGGCAAAAACCTGCCGTCCAAACGCGTGGTCACCGCCCTCACCTGCGACCTGCTGCGGCTGCTGTTCCCCGGGTTCTTCGATGAAAAACCGGTCCATTCCTCGGAAATCAAGGTGGTGACGGCAGAATTGCTCGACGCCGTGCTGGGCCAACTGGAGGACGAAATTTACAAGAGCCTCGAATACAACCCGCCGCCGGAGTTGCCCAAGAAAAGCCTGCGATCGGCGGCGCACAGCCTGACGTCGGAATTTCTCGGCAGCCTGCCGCGCCTGCGCGAAGTGTTGCAGACCGACATGGCGGCGGCCTACGACGGCGACCCGGCGGCTAAAAGCAAGGAGGAGGTGCTGGTGTCGTACCCGTTCGTCGAGGCAATTGCCGTGCAACGGCTGGCGCACGAGTTGTACTTGAAAAATGTCGCGCTCATCCCGCGCATCATGACCGAGTGGGCGCATTTTCGCTCGGGCATGGATTTGCATCCGGGCGCGCAAATCGGGTCGCACTTTTTTGTGGACCATTGCACCGGCACGGTCGTCGGCGAGACGGCCATCATCGGCGACCACGTGAAGCTGTATCACGGCGTGACGCTCGGCGCGAAGTCCACATCTGCCGTGGAACAATTGCGCGGCAAGAAACGGCATCCCACGATTGAAGATCGCGTGACGATTTATCCCGGGGCGACCATCCTCGGCGGCGACACCGTCATCGGCGCGGGGAGCACGATTGGCGGCAACGTGTTCCTCATGGACAGCGTTGCGCCAAATTCCGTCGTCCTTTACGACGCCCCCAAGGTACGCGTGTTGAACAAGTCCGATCGCAAAGGAAAAGGCCTGGTGGATTTCCAGATTTGAACCGGGACAGGTCTTAATCTTAATCCTGCTCTTAATCGTAATCTTTCGGAAAGGGTCAAGATTATGATGACGATTAAGATTAAGATTTTTACGGCACGGTGACCTGATAAATCTGTCCGCCCTGGGTAAGGGCGTAAATTTCGCCCGCCAAATCCTCGGCAAAACTCGTGATGTTTTTCGGTTGCTGGAGCAAGGTGCCTTCGTCGGTCACCTTGTGCTCGGCGTAATCATAACGGAACCCCCAAATCGTGCCGAGGCTGTAGTCAGCATAAACGTAAACGCCGTCCAGTGCCGGATATTCCTTCCCGTGATAAACGTACCCGCCGATGATGCACAGGCCGATGCCATGGTCGGGAAATAATCCCTCCGGTTGAAGATTCGTGCGGTGGGTGTATTCCATGACCGGGTCGATGAGTTGCGCCCCGGCCGGACCGGGTTTGAAGTGGTGTGCGCCCTCGCGGATGCTCCAGCCGTAATCGCCACCCTTGGTGACCAGGTCCACTTCCTCCCACAAATCCTGGCCGACGTCGCCGACCCATAACGCACCGGTTTTGGAATCCCAACTGTAGCGCCACGGATTGCGCAGTCCGTAGGCGTAAATCTCCTTGCGCACGCCGTAGGCCATGTCCGGTTCGCCGGCGAACGGATTATCCGCCGGTATGCCGTAAGGCAAATCGTATTTATACCGGCCCCAACCGACCGTGCTGCGCGTGTTCACGTCTATGCGCAACATTTTGGCGAGCAACGTGGTGGTGTTCTGGCCGCTTCCAAAAGGGTCGTCCGCCGCGCCGCCGTCACCCAGGCCGAGATACAGATAACCGTCCGGGCCGAACGCGAGTTCGCCGCCTTTGTGGTTGCCGAATGGCTGCGGCACTTCCAGCAGGATGCGTTCGGAGGACAGGTCCGCCTTGTCCGGATCAGTGGCAGACACCTTGAACTCGCTGACCACGCTGCGATAGGGAAAACTGGTCGGACGTCCATCCTGATACCGCCTCATTTCCTCCGGCCGGTTCCGTTGGTTGTAGTAAATGAAAAACAGGCCGTTGGTCTTGAAGCCGGGATGAAACGCAATGCTCAACAGGCCGTCTTCGTTGTCAAAATACGGGTGGCGGTTTTCGATGTTTAGGAACTCCTTCGCCTGGCTGCCATCCGAGCCTTTCTTGACGATAAGAATTTTGCCAACTTGGTAAACGATAAAAAAGCGGCCCGAACCATCCGGCGCCTCACTCATCCACAGCGGGCGTTCGTCCTGCAGCGCGGGAAAGACGGGTTTGAGCGCAATGGTCGGCAACGACTGGGCGGTGACGACCCCAACCGGCAAAACCAGACCACACAAAATTGGCATTGTGAGCAGCAAAATCGTTTTCATGGGTGCGGAGCTAACCGCGATTGCGACCAAAAGTAAAGCCCGCTATGGCGCCGGAACCCGGATTTGTGGTATAATAGCACGTCGTTGAAAGCGCTTGTCGAAACCAGAAAAACGCGGCCTGAACGGGTCTTCCTCGTTGGCGCCGAATTTAAATCACGCAATGGCGTGGACCCGCGCGACTCGCTTTCCGAACTCGGCGAACTGGCCGCCACCGCCGGCGGCGAAGTCATCAGCGACGGTTTGCAGAAGCTGGAGGCCCCCGCGCCGGCCACGTTCATCGGCAAGGGCAAGGCGGAGGAATTTGCCGCCTTCTGCCGGCGGAACGACGTGGACACGGTCATTTTTGACGATGAATTGTCGCCCGCCCAAAGTCGCAATCTGGAAAAAATTTTCAACTGCAAGGTTCTGGACCGGACGGCGCTGATCCTGGACATCTTCGCGCAGCGCGCCCGGACGCGCGAAGGCAAATTGCAAATTGAACTCGCGCAGTTGCAACATTTGCTGCCGCGGCTGACGCGGTTCTGGGGCCACCTGTCGCGGCAATCGGGTGGCATCGGCATGCGTGGCGGCGAAGGCGAGACCCAGCTGGAAACCGACCGCCGCCGCGTGCAGGACCGCATCGCCCGGATTTCGCGCGAACTGGAACTGGTGCGCCGGCAGCGCGGCCTCCAGCGCAGCGCGCGCCAGCGCGGCCACTGGCCGCTGGCGTCCATCGTCGGTTATACCAACGCCGGCAAGTCCACCCTGCTCAACGCGCTCACCGGCGCGGACGTTTTGGTGAAGGATATTTTGTTCGCCACGCTCGATCCGACCACGCGACGGTTGCGGCTGCCGACCAACCAAAACGTACTGCTGACGGACACGGTTGGTTTCATCCGCAAACTGCCGCACGGACTGGTCGAGGCCTTCAAGGCGACGCTGGAGGAGGTGGTGCAGGCCGATTTGCTGCTGCACGTCGTGGACCTCAGCCACCCGCAGGCCGAGGAACAGATTCAAGCCGTGAATGCCGTCCTCGCCGAGATCGGCGCGGGCGAAAAACCGACCATCATGGTTTTCAACAAAATGGACCGGTTCAATGGCCATGCTGCCGGCACCGGGACCGTCGGCGTGTTAAACCGGCTGCTGGAAAAGCATCCGCACGCCGTGTCCATTTCGGCCGCCACAGGCAAGGGCCTGCCCATCCTGCTCGCGGAACTCGGGACGCAATTGCGGCCCAAACGCGAATTCCTGGAACTGCGCGTGCCCCACGAGCAGGCGGCGGTGATTGCGCGGCTGCACGCCGTCGGCCAGATCATTTCCCGCAGTTATCGCGGCCCGGCGGCCCGGTTCAAGGCGCGCATCCCGCCGCGTCATCACGACGAGTTCGCGCCGTACATCGTGCGCCAGGCCCAGGCCGTTTCCTAACCTTCGCGCGCCAGGCAACGTCCTGATTTACTGTAGGGTCGAGCCTGTGGCTTGAACGGATCGGCGCACAACGCCGACGCTACAACTCGAACCGGGACGCTGCGCCCACCATCCGCCGCTTGCCTCCTCGCGGGCATTCCCGTTATAATCTGCGAGTCGAAAAAAATATGCCACCAACCGGCCCCCGCACTTTCAACGTCAGCAACGTGCTTTCCGTCATCATGGGCGGCGGCCAGGGCTCGCGGTTGTTCCCGCTCACCAAGGATCGCGCCAAGCCGGCCGTGCCGCTCGCCGGCAAATACCGGCTGGTGGACATCCCCATCTCCAATTGCATCAATTCCGGGTTCCGGCGCATTTACATCCTGACGCAATTCAATTCCACCTCGCTGCACGGCCACATTTCGCGAACGTACAAATTTGACCACTTCACGAGCGGTTTTGTGGAAATTCTCGCCGCGCAACAGACGTCCACCAACACCTCGTGGTACCAGGGCACCGCCGACGCCGTTCGCAAAAATTTGATTCATTTTCTCAACCACGATTTTGATTACCTCCTCATTCTGAGCGGCGATCAACTCTATCGGATGGATTTTCGCCGGGTCGTGGACCAGCACGTCGAGACCGGCGCAGACATCACCGTGGCCACGATTCCGGTTACGCGCAACGACGCGCGGTCGTTCGGTATCATGCAAATCGGCGAGGACCGCCGCATCACGCGGTTCGTGGAAAAGCCGAACGACCCCGCCGTGCTGGACTCCCTGCGGCTGCCGCCCGAATGGTATTCCAAACTCGGCATCGAAGGGGAACGCGAACTGTTTCTGGCCTCCATGGGCATCTATGTTTTCAACCGCCAGCTGGTCCGCGAGCTGTTGGACAATCCCCTGCCCGATTTTGGCAAGCACATCATCCCGCACGCCATCAACACGCACCGCGTCTTCTCCTACATCTTTCAGGGGTACTGGGAGGACATCGGCACCATCCGCTCGTTTTTCGAGGCCAACCTCGATCTCGTCTCCGAATTGCCGCGCTTCAACTTCTTCGACATGGGCTCGCCCATTTACAGCCGCCCGCGTTATCTGCCCGGTTCCAAGATCAACGGGGCGCAGATTGACCACGCGGTGATTTCCGACGGCTGCATCATCAACCAGGCGCGCATCAACAGCACCATTGTCGGCCTGCGGACCGTCGTCGGCAGCGGAACGGAATTGAACCGCGTCATCATTCTCGGCAGCGACGATTACGAATCCCAGGAATCCGTGCTGCTGCATGAGTGCGAAGGCAAACCGCGGATCGGCATCGGCGCCAACTGCAAGATTGAAAACGCCATCATTGATAAGAACGCGCGCATCGGCAACAACGTGACCATTTCGCCGGCCGGCAAGCCGGACAAGGCGGATCACGAACTGTATTACATCCGCGACGGCATCGTCATCATTCCCAAAAACGCCGTCATCCCCCACGGAACGGTGATTTGAATCTGGTTAGGATCCTAATTTTTTTGCGGGCTTGTCGCGCAAAGCCAACGCGGCGCTGGTACGGGAAGAAGGATATTTTCGCGCTTTGGACTTTGGCAGGCGCTTCGAAAGATAAAGCACTTCCACGCCCACGACAGCGTTCTTGCGGTCATAATCCACAATCACACCCGGCGCAATTTCCTCTGACTCGATGATTTTGGAATCGTCGAGCCGCAGGTAAAGCGCGTCCGCTGCTTTGTCCACGTGCATTCTCACAATCTGCCTTTCATCTTACGATCAAAGAATACACTCACCACCCGGTTCGGTTCAACCGTGATATTGACAGCCACGCGCAACACGCGCCCGCCAAATTCAGGGATTTTCCGATAACGACGCTCCACGGCCGTATCATCCGGATCAGGCAGGCGCAATTCCGGCTGGCTCAATGCGC
>Ga0187847_10003080_pt1 | contig 12962 bp, 9 predicted proteins | sample June2016WEW_4_10_FD_132458 | JGI IMG/M metagenome (GOLD analysis project Ga0187847, IMG submission 132458) | Peatland microbial communities from SPRUCE experiment site at the Marcell Experimental Forest, Minnesota, USA - June2016WEW_4_10 | ecosystem: Environmental > Terrestrial > Soil > Wetlands...
CGAAGCCATCAAGCGACCAGCGCGGCGCGCCGTTGCTGCCGGGCGCGCTAAGTGGCACCAGCGTATCGGCGCCCACCACGATGCTCTTGAATTGACCGGTCTCCAACCGGCTCATCATGTTCTGACGGTAGTGACACAGCAGAAATTGCGCATCGCCCCGCAGCATCATCTGCTCGCAGGCCTGCATGCTGTCGGAGATCAAATTGAGATTGCCGAGCGCCAGCACCGCTTCATGGCTGCGAACCCATTTCGGGAAGAAGGTGAAGGAAAGCGCGTGCGTCGCCGCGATCGACACCGCCCGGGCGCCGCGGCCGGAAGCCTCGATGGTGTCGCGGCGCAGTTGGTGCAAGGCCCGGGTCAGCACCTCCGCCTGATTGTGAAAATGCTCGCCTGCCGGAGTGAGTGCGACGCCGTGCGTCGAGCGGGTAAATAACTCCGCGCCAATCCAGTCTTCCAGCGCGCGGATCCTGCGGCTGAAGGCGGGCTGGGTGACATGTCTCGCCTCGGCCGCCCTGGAAAAATTCAGGGCTTCCGCGAGCGCCAGATAGTCCTCAAGCCAGATCAGTTCCATCGGTAATGCCAAACCCACATAACCAAATCCGGGATTAGCATTGGTTTTTGGCTCAATCCAGCCTTAACGATCGCTCCGAAACAGACCCAAGCCAGCCGAAGCGAAGGAAAATACCATGCGAATCGTCGATGTCGTCGAAATCACCAAGCCGATCGCCTCTCCGATCCGCAATGCCTATATCGACTTTTCGAAAATGACGACCAGCCTCGTCGCCGTGGTGACAGATGTCATGCGCGACGGTCGCCGCGTGGTCGGCTACGGCTTCAATTCGAACGGCCGCTATGGTCAAGGCGGCCTGATCCGGGAACGCTTCCGCAACCGCATCGTCGAAGCCGAGCCCAACAGCCTGCTCGACGACGCCGGCACCAATCTCGACCCTCAAAAGATATGGGCGGCGATGATGTCCAACGAAAAGCCGGGCGGTCACGGCGAGCGCTCGGTCGCCGTCGGCACGCTCGACATGGCGATCTGGGACGCGGTCGCGAAGATCGCCGGCAAGCCGCTGTTCCGCCTGCTCGCCGAAAAGAAGGGCCGCGAGGCCGATCCTCGCGTCTTCGTCTATGCGGCGGGCGGCTATTACTATCCGGGCAAGGACAATTCGGCGCTGCAGGCCGAGATGCGCGGCTATCTCGGCCGCGGCTACAACGTGGTCAAGATGAAGATCGGCGGCGCCTCGCTCGACGAGGATCGCGGACGGATCGAGGCCGTGTTGAAGGAGATCGGCTCGCAAGCGCGGCTTGCCGTCGATGCCAACGGACGTTTCGACCTCGAGACCGCGATCGCCTATGCCAAGATGCTGCGTGACTATCCGCTGTTCTGGTACGAGGAAGCTGGCGATCCGCTCGATTACGCGCTGCAGGCCGCGCTTTCTGAATTCTATCCGGGACCGATGGCGACCGGCGAAAATCTCTTCTCGCATCAGGATGCCCGCAACCTGCTGCGCTACGGCGGCATGCGGCCGGATCGCGACTGGCTGCAGTTCGACTGCGCCCTGTCGTACGGGCTCGTTGAATATCTGCGCACGCTCGATGTGCTGGCGCAGCTGGGCTGGTCGCCGTCGCGCTGCGTTCCCCACGGCGGACACCAGATGTCGCTGAACATCGCGGCCGGCCTCGGCCTTGGCGGCAATGAGAGCTATCCGGATCTGTTTCAGCCCTATGGCGGCTTCCCCGATTCCGTTCGCGTTCAGGACGGCCACATCGTGATGCCGGACCTGCCGGGGATCGGCTTTGAGGGCAAATCCGACCTGATCAAGGTGATGCGCGAACTGGCTGAATAGTGGAGAACAGGCGTAGGACTGCCTGGTATCTACGATCGTTCCAATATCGCCTTCCGCAGCGTGCGTGACAGCGCTTCGACCGAATACGGCTTTTGAATCAGCTCGAAGCCGTGATCGGTCTTCTGCGCCAGCACGCTGCTGTAACCGCTTGTCAGCACGACCGGCAGGCCGGGATATTTCTGGCGGATGATCGCAGCCATCTCCACACCGTTCATTCCGGGCATAATGACGTCGGAAAACACCAAATCGAATCCGCCATTATCTGCGGCGATGAGGGCAAGCGCCTGCTTGGCGTTGCCGGCCCGCCTGGTTGCGTAGCCCAGATCTTGAAGCATTTCGGTTGAAAATCGTCCGACATCTTCGTTGTCCTCAACGACCAAGATGCGATGGCCACGGCCGCGCGGCGCCGCTTCGGCATTTATTGCGGAAATATTTGCATGGCTGCGAGGAAGCAGTTCCGCCTGAGGCAAATAGATCGTGAACCTCGAGCCCTTTTGCAAAGCGCTGACTGCGACAATGTCGCCCCCCGATTGCCTGGCGAACCCAAGCGCCTGGCTAAGACCAAGACCGGTGCCTTTTCCGACTTCCTTGGTGGTGTAAAAGGGCTCGAAAATGGCTGTCATCTTGTCAGGTGCGATGCCCGCTCCGGTGTCCTCAACCGAGATGGCGATGAATTTTCCGTCGCGCTTGCCGCTGATGCCCGATGCCGGGATCGCATCGGCCTTCTCTATCCTGATCGAAATCAGACCCTCACCCTCCATCGCATCCCGGCTGTTGACCGCGAGATTTATCAGGGCCGTCTCAAATTGAGCGACGTCCGCCATGGCGAAACATTCCGGGTCGACAATTTCAAGTCCGATCTGAATTCTCCCTCCCACCAGCGGGCGGATGAGCTGCGCGATACCCTCTATTTGCAAGCTGACATCGAAAACCTGCGGGGTCAGGGGTTGCCGCCGTGCAAACGCCAGCAGTTGCCCCGTCAACTTGGATGCACGGTCCACGGTGTCTGAAATCGCATCTATATAGCGACGGCGGCGATCGTCGGTCAGTTCGCGGCGGCGAAGGAAATCGGTGGCCGAGCGGATGATGGTCAGCAGGTTGTTGAAATCGTGGGCTACACCGCCGGTGAGCTGGCCGACCGCTTCCATCTTCTGGGATTGGCGGAGCGCTTCTTCGGCGTGGCGACGTTCGGTTATATCGACCGCTTCGGCCAAGACATTGGTGATAGCGCCATGCTGATCGAACACCGGCCGCATCGCAAAATCAAAATAGCGATCGCCGATGGGCAGATCGAGAAGCATCTCCGTTCGCACGCTTTCGCCGCTTGTCACCGAAGCAAAACTATCCGCGACTGTGTCGTGGGCACCGGGTGTCGCGGAAAACCAGCGTGAATCCCAAAACGGCCTGCCAACAACATCAGCCAAAACGGACTCGATGCCTGCCAGCGCTGTCTTGTTCGCGTAAATGACGTTGCCCTGAAGATCCAGCAGCCCCTGGTACTGGTTGCTGGTTTCGAAGATCGCCCGCAATTGCGCTTCGTTGGCTTCGAGCTGCGAGGTACGTTGCTTGATGCGCTGCTCAAGCGTCTCGTTGAGACGGCGCAGTTCACCTTCGGCTTCCTTGGCCGCGGTGATATCGTGAGCCACCCCGATAAAGCCGATGTGTTCGCCGGCCGGGTCCCAGCGCGGCTGCGACTCCGATCGCATCCATCGCCATTCACCGTCTGCCCGACGATATCGCGCTTCCAGGACAAATGGTCTTAGCGAGGCTTCGCCCGCGAGGCTTTCATGGACGATTCGCGACACGTCATCGGGATGCAGGATTTTACGCCAATCGAAAACAATTGCCTCCCGGTATTTCAAGCCGAGGAAGTCCAGATAGGCCTGGTTTGCGAAGCCGCGCGTGCCATCCAGTTTGCTGACCCACATCGGCACGGGCGCGCTGTTGGCGATTAGCCGGAAGCGCTCCTCGCTCTCCTTGAGAAGTTCCTTCGCCAGCGTTCGGTCGGTGATGTCGATATGGGCACCGACCAGGCGAAGGGGTTGCCCCATTTCGTCCCGTTCGATCTGCGCTTCACAGGCGATCCATCGCACCCGCCCGTCGCTTGGTCTGACGATCCGGTATTCGGACGAGTAACGCGTATCCGTACCGTGTACTGCCGCCAGAAAATGACGCAGTGCATGGTCGCGGTCGTCGGGATGAATCCGCTTGAGCCAGTCTTCGTGGGTATCGACCGCGTCCGGGCTGAGCCCGTGGATCTCCAGGTATTCGGGCGAGCGGCGTCCGTTGTCGAAGCCATTTCTGAGATCGACGCTGACCCCTCCAATCCCGGCTATTCGTTGAATACGGGCGAGGTCATTCTCGCGATCCCCGAGGGCTCGTTCGGCGATCACGCGCTGCGTGGTTTCAACCACAATCGCGATCACGCCCGCCGGCTGGCCTGCCTCATTCAGGACCGGCGAATAGTCCAGATTCATCCAGACCTGTTCCGGACCGCCGTGCCGATAGAGGGTGAGTTCCTGATCCTTGTAGGCGAGGGTGCCGCCGCGGAGGCCTACCTTCATGACATGGTCGTTGAAATCGGCGACCTCAGGCCATCCCTCGCGCACTTTCGACCCAAGCAGTTGGGGATGTCGGCTGCCCGCGAAGCCCGAATAGGCGTCGTTGTAGATCATGACGCCATCTTCGCCCCACAGCAGCACGATGGGTACGGGGGACCGCAGCAGGGTATCAGTGACAGTTCTTAAACTCTGTGGCCATGCCACCAGCGGGCCAAGGCTGGTTTTTGCCCAATCGAATTGCCGGATCAAGGCGCCAAGTTCACCGCCGCCGCTCGGAAATGATTCGCCCGATTTGGCAGCTACGCCTTCGTTCGGCAATTCTTCCCCCCCAAAATACGCCGGTTACAACGTTGGGAAACGTTCCAATACGGCTTTAGTTCCAGGGCAGGCAACGTGCCAAAACAATCAGATCGGGGAAAGCGCCGCTGATCTCTCCCCAATCGATATCAGTCGGCGTCAGCCGACACGAATGCGGTATTTGAGCGTTCGCGTTGCAGCCGGGGCGATCTGCATCAGGCCTGGCTTGTCGCTAAATTCGCCATCAAAATCCGAAGGACTGGCGAACCCGTGCCAGGGCTCGATGCAGAGCAAATTCGCCCCTGGCTTCGACCAAATGCCGAGCTCTCGAAAGCCCTGCCAGGACACCTCGATCGATGGACCGTGATCGGCTGCGTAACGCACGCTCGAACTCGCGGGCTGATCCAGAATGATCGCGTCGTCTTCAAAGAGCTGTTCCGAAAGTGCCAGGGTTTTGCCTCGAACCGGATTAGGTTCCGGAAGTGCCCGGAGCAAACCATCCTTGAGCCGGCGGATTGGCTGGTGCTCCTCGTTGGAGAAAGTGATCCGGTAGGCCTCCTTGTCCAAGTCAGGCAGCAACGGCCAGTTGAACGCCGGATGCCCGCCGACCGAAGCCGGCAGCATTTCGTCGCCGGTATTGGTGACCTCGAAGGCCACGTCGAGATCCGCATCGTCCACTGTGTAGGTGACGGTCAGGCGAAACGCGAAGGGATAGCGGGCGCGGGTCTGCGTATCATCTGTCAGAACGAGCGTGCAGGATTTCGGCCCACGCGCGGTCCAGTCGAAGCGCCGGTCGCGCGCAAAACCATGCTGCGTCATCGGAAAGACCTTCCCTTGATGCCGCAACGTGTCGTTCTTCAACCGGCCGACAATTGGAAACAGGTTGGGAGCATGGCGCGGCCAGATCGCGCCAGCCTGCCAAAGCAGTTCAAGTCCTTGCGGGTTTCTGAGCGAAATCAGTTCTGCGCCGTCCGGCACGATGATCGCCGTGAAGGCGTCACTGCGAAGCGTGTGGTGGTCTTGGCTCATGGTCTACTCGCTGGAAACGGCCTCGGACCCCGACGCGGCCTGCCTTGGACGCAGGCCGCGTGGGGCAGGGAGCAATCCGTCTCAGCCGCTGGCTTGCGATGCAAGACGATGCTTGACGATCAGCGCCAGCGGCACCGCATAGAAGAAATGCGACATGAAGCCGCCGATCACCACCATCGGGTCGAAGTAATCGGGATGGTTGGTGCCCGCGGCCATGATCGCGGCATGCATGACGATCCAGATCACGACCGCATAGAACAGCGCCACCAGCGTCGCTTCGTATCCGCGGCGCCGGAAATAGGGCCACATCAATGCAAACAGCACACCCCACACGATCGTGAAAAAGAAGTGGATTCCGGTGCCGACGAAATAGGCCGCTGTTCCCAGCGACTCCTGCACCGCCTTGCCAAATACCAGGCCCGTCGCATTGCGCGGAATACCCGCCATCGGCATCAGATGCTGCACCCCGACCCAGATCAGGGCTTCGTAGATCCAGATAATCACGCCCCCGGTCAGTCCGCCGATCACACCGGCGCGGATCGCCGCCGCCCGATCTGACGTGCCCCCGGCGTATGACGCCGCTTCCGATCGCGCTGCCGTACTGTAACTGCTACTCATGACTGTGCTTGCTCCCCTTGCCGCCTGTTTTGGAAGCCGCTGTATCATTCAGCGTTCTTCCGGTCGGGCATTCTGCATCGGGGATCGATCCGCAACAAGGCTGCTTGTCAGGCCTTGCCGGGTCACTTGCCTTGCCATTTGCGTCGGCCAAAGCCTAATTCAGCACCCGCCTGCTGTCGGGGCTATCCAGCGAGAAGGTCGGCACGTCGATCTCGAACCGCTCGCCGCTTTCGCTTTCCATCTGGTAGCTGCCGGTCATGAAGCCCGATGCGGTCGCCAGCGGCACGCCGCTGGTATATTCGAAGCGCTCGCCCGGCGCGAGCACCGGCTGCTCGCCGACCACGCCTTCGCCGCGGACTTCCTGCTTGCGGCCCGAGGCGTCGGTGATGATCCAGTGCCGGGTCCGCAGTTGCACGGTCTCCGCGCCGGTATTCGTGATCACGATGGTGTAGGACCAGAAATACTGACGGTTTTCGGCCGACGAGCGTTCCGGCAGGAAGTTCGGTTCGACGGTGACTTCGATCTGGCGGGTAATGGCGCGGTACATGCAGGCTGATCTTCCGAAATCGTGCGGTATCATAACCAATAGCTCAGCTGGAACCCATCGCCGGGCCGGCATGGGCGACTGCCCTGCCACTGTAGCTCCAATCGTCGTTTCAACATAGTTCCGACCTAAAGCGCAACCGCGTGGCTTTCGGGGACGTAACTTGCGTGCAACTGGGGGCCGATACTATCTTCGCGTTCCGCAGAATAGACTAACCTGCTCCAGACGGTGCCAGATGACATCGATAGTCGATCGAATTGCCGGACCACCGCGTGCGGGCGCAGCGAACGTCGTTGTGGACGCCGCCGCGATGGCGCCGGCTGCGCCGGCTCCCGCCATTTCCGTTCCCGTCAGCGGCGAGCGCGAATTGCGGCTCGATCTGTTTCGCGGCCTTGCGCTATGGCTGATCTTCATCGATCACCTGCCGCCCAATTTCCTGACCTGGCTGACGATCCGCAACTACGGATTCAGCGACGCCACCGAAATTTTCATTTTCATCTCGGGCTACACGGCGGCTTTCGTTTACGGCCGCGCGATGCGGGAGTCCGGTTTCGTGATCGCCACCGCGCGCATCCTGCGCCGGGTCTGGCAGATCTATGTCGCACATGTCTTCCTGTTCACGATCTTTCTGGCGGAAATTTCCTACGTCGCCACCAGTTTCGAGAACCCGCTGTATTCGGAAGAAATGGGCATCATGGATTTTCTCAAGCAGCCGGACGTCACCATCGTCCAGGCGCTGCTGTTGAGATTTCGCCCGGTGAACATGGACGTGTTGCCGCTTTATATCGTGCTGATGCTTTTTCTGCCGGTGATCCTGTGGCTGATGAAGTGGAGAGCCGACATCACACTGGCTTTGTCGGTGCTGCTCTATGCCGCCACCTGGGAGTACGATCTGCATTTGTCGGCGTATCCGAACGGCTACTGGGTCTTCAATCCATTCGCCTGGCAATTGTTATTCGTGTTCGGCGCCTGGTGCGCGCAGGGCGGCGCCAGGCGGATGTCGCGAATCCTTGCATCGCGGATCACGTTGGCGATTTCGGTCGCCTATCTGTTGGCGGCGTTCTGCGTCACGCTGACCTGGTACATGCCGCAGTTGAGCTATCTGATGCCGCGCCGGCTCGAGCAATGGATGTATCCCATCAGCAAGACCGACCTTGACGTGCTCAGGTTCGCGCATTTTCTGGCGCTGGCGGCCGTGACCGTGCGCTTCCTGCCCAAGGACTGGCCCGGATTGAAATCGCCCTGGCTGCGGCCGCTGATCCTGTGCGGGCAGCATTCGCTGGAGATTTTCTGCCTCGGCGTGTTCCTGGCATTCGCCGGGCATTTCGTGATGGCGGAAGTCTCCGGCGGGGCCGGGTTGCATTTCATTATCAGTATTTCCGGAATCCTGATTATGTCCGCCGCAGCATGGCTGTTTTCGTGGTACAAGCATTCTGCCGACAAGAACACGTCCCGGACAAAGGGCATCGGCGGCAACGCCGATATGGCGGGAGGGGGGTCATGAAGTCCGACTCAGGGGCTATCCTGGGCTTGATGATGCTGGCCGGTCTCTTGACCGTGGTCCCTGCGCGCGCCGAGGATGCCGCTGTCAGTTGCGAGGTCCCGGACTACCTGCTCGCCAGCGAAACCACCCTTCCCAAGGTCGCAGACGCCATAAAAGGCGGCCATTCGCTGGATATTCTGGTCATCGGCAGCCGGTCATCGACCATCAATACAACCAGTGCGTCAGAGGCGAGTGCCTATCCCGGCAGGTTGCAGGCGGTACTGAAGGAGAAATTGCCGTCGATCGCGGTTAACGTATCCGTGGAAATACAGGCCAAGAAGACCGCCGAAGAAGTCGCAGCCGGTATGGTTAAGCTGATGGAAGGCAAAAAGCCTACTTTGGTTATCTGGCAGACCGGCACCGTCGATGCTATGCGATCCACCGATCCCGAAGATTTTCGTAGCGGCGTCGACGGGGGAGTTGTTGCGCTGCAAGAGGCCGGAACTGACGTCATTCTGATGAATCTGCAATACAGCCCGCGCACGGAAACGATGATTTCCGCGCCGCCCTATCTGGATAATATGCGCGTGGTGGCGCAGCAGCACGATGTTCCGCTGTTCGACCGGTTCGCCATCATGCGGCACTGGAACGAGTCCGGAGAGTTCGACCTGTTCACCGCGTTCCATGGCATCGAGCTTGCCAAGCGTGTCCATGATTGCCTTGGCCGCGCGCTGTCGCAGTTTGTGATCGACGCGGCTCGCGTCAATCCGGCCCAGCAGAATTGAGGATCCAGCGTTTATGACGTTCACGAGTTTTCACCGCCCTTTTTGCAAAACGAATTTCTTTTGTAAAATGACGTTACTGGCCATCGCCGCGATCGCAGCGCCTGCGTTGCCGACGTCGGCCGCGCGCGCGCAGACGGCCGAGGTTACTCAACACGCCGCGTTATCCGCGGCCGCCCAATCCGACAGCTCCAAATCCGATAGCGCGAAGCCGTCTGCGCCGCAGGTGAACGGTGCCAGCGATGTTCCGCCGGTCGACGACGCAAATCCGTCGCAGCAAAAGGGCCTCACCGCCAAGGCGATCGAAACGGTGAAGCAGGTCGCGAAATCGGCCGGCGACATTTTCAGCCGCGTGCCGTGCCTGCCGCCCAAGGGCGGCGCCAAATCGATGGGATCGCTGCCGCATGTCGCCGGCAAGCTGGCTTCCGGAGAACCGGTGGTGATCGTCGCCTTCGGATCGTCTTCGACGTCAGGTTACGGCGCCACGTCGCCCGAATTCACCTATCCCAACCGGCTGGCGGCGCAGTTACGCCGGCAATATCCGGGAGCCGACATTACCGTCGTCAATCGCGGCAAGGGCGGCGACGACGCACCCGAAATGATGAAGCGGCTGCAGGAACAGGTGATCGACATGAAGCCGGATATGGTGATCTGGCAGGTCGGTACCAACGCGGTTTTGCGCAACCTCGATCCCGCCGAGACCGCAAAGCTGGTGGAGGACGGTATCGCGCGCATTCAGGCCGCGGGTGCCGATCTGGTGCTGGTCGATCCGCAGTATTCCCCGAGGGTCACCGAGCGCGCGGAAAGCGCGGGCCAGATGGTGAGGCTACTCCACAAGGTCGCCGATCTTCGCCATATCGGCATTTTTCCGCGCTTCGAGGTGATGCGTGAATGGCACGAGAACCAGGCGCTTCCGATCGACAGTTTCGTGATTGCCGACGGCCTGCACATGAACGACTGGGGCTATGCCTGCTTCGCCCAGTTGCTCGGCGACGACATCATCAAATCGGTCGGCCAGATCAAGCTTGGCGTCAACGTGCCATCCAGGGTGCGGGCCTATCGGCCGATGTGAGGCGCTCGCCGTCCATCACCGTCGTCCCGGCGAACGCCGGGACCCATAACCACAGGGCGTTGTTGCTGGAAGAAGGTGTCAACCACCGCCTTTGATCAGCGAGGCCGCGGCGTATGGGTCCCGGCGTTCGCCGGGACGACGATGAGTAAACCTCACGCCTTCTCCAGCGCCGTCTGCAGATCCTCGATCAGATCGTCGCGGTGCTCGAGGCCGGCCGAGAATCTGATAAAACCTTCGCTGATCCCGAGTTCCGCGCGCGCCTCCGGCGTCAATCGCTGATGCGTGGTGGTGGCCGGATGGGTGACGAGGCTCTTGGCGTCGCCGAGATTGTTCGAAATCCGCGCCAGCTTCAGCCCGTTGAGCGCGCGGAACGCCGCCGCCTTGCCGCCCTTGACCTCGAAGCCGATCAGCGTCGATCCGGCGCGCATCTGCTTCTTCACCACCGCCGCCTGCGGATGATCGGCGCGGCCCGGATAAATCAGCCGCGAGATTTTCGGATGCCGCGCCAGCGCTTCGGCGATAGCCGCGGCGGTTTCAGTCTGGGCGCGGACGCGGACCGCCAGCGTCTCCAGCCCCTTGAGCAGCATCCAGGCGTTGAATGGCGACATCGACGGGCCGGTCTGGCGCATGAAGGTATGGATGTGCTCGGTGATGAAGGCTTCCGACGACAGGATGATTCCGCCGAGGCAGCGGCCCTGGCCGTCGATGTGCTTGGTCGCGGAATACACCACGACGTCGGCGCCCAGCGCCAGCGGGCTCTGCCAGAGCGGCGTCGCGAACACATTGTCGACGATCAGCCGCGCGCCGGCCTGGTGCGCGATCTCGGCGATGGCGCCGATATCGAGCACGTCGAGCGTGGGGTTGGTCGGGCTCTCCAGGAAGCAGCTTTTGGTGTTCGGCTGCATCGCCTTCTTCCACTGGTCGAGATCGAGGCCGTCGACCAGGGTGGACTGGATGCCGTAGCGCGGCAGCAGATCTTCCACCACGTAGCGGCACGATCCGAACATCGCCTTGGCCGCGACCACGTGATCGCCGGCCTTCAGCGGGGCCAGCACCGCCGTCGTCACCGCGGCCATGCCGGTGGCGGTGGCTCGGGCGGCTTCCGCGCCTTCGAGCTCGATCATGCGGCGCTCGAACATCGAGATGTTGGGATTGGAAAAGCGCGAATAGATGAAGCCGGGGTCCTCGCCCTTGAACCGCGCTTCGCATTGTTCGGCGGTGTCGTAGACGAAGCCCTGCGTCAGAAACAGCGCCTCGGATGTTTCGCCGAATTGCGAGCGCAAGGTGCCGGAATGGACCAGCCGGGTTTCCGGACGGTAGCGGGCCGTTGGCGAGGTGGGTGCGGCAGAATCAGACATGTGACCTCCATCGTGACCAGCCTTGAAAATGGTCACAAAAAAACCGGCCTGGAAAAATTCCACAGACCGGGATCACACGTGTCCCCGGCCTGTTTAGCGACTTATTTAACGTGGCTGCAAGCCGGCCGGCTCAAATCACCACGGGATAAGTCATGCTCTTATTCGGTCGCGCCCTTTCCGTCAAGGCGGCCATCGGATAACCGATAAAAGTCCATATTTTCAGCGTCTGGATGACGGTCACGAAGTCATCCCCGGGGACCTTAACCGTGTCGTTCACGCTTCAACCCGACGCCAATGGCATTCTGCCCGACCGCATGATCGCGGCGATGGCGGATGCCGGGCTGATCCTGCCCGCCTACCCCTTTGTCGAAAGCCAGATCCAGCCGGCGAGCCTCGATCTGCGTCTTGGCGACATTGCCTATCGGGTGCGCGCCAGTTTCCTGCCCGGACCGGGTGCGACGGTGGCGGAGCGGATCGACGAATTGAAGCTGCACGAAATCGACCTGACTGACGGCGCGGTGCTGGAAACCAACTGCGTCTACATCGTGCCGCTCTTGGAAAGTCTCGCGCTGCCGCCGGAAATCATCGCCGCCGCCAATCCCAAGAGTTCGACCGGACGGCTCGATGTATTCACCCGGGTGATCGCGGATGGCACAAGGCGGTTCGACATGATCGGCGCCGGCTACCACGGTCCGCTTTATGCCGAGATCAGCCCGAAAACCTTTCCGGTATTGCTGCGCGAGGGATCGCGGCTGTCACAGGTGCGCTTTCGCACCGGCGATGCCATCCTGAGCGCCGACGAACTCGATGCGCTGCACGATCTGGAACGGCTGGTCGATGTTGACGATGCCGATCTCGTCAACGGCGTCGCGCTCAGCGTCGATCTCAGCGGCGCGAATGCCGGCGGTTTCGTCGGCTACCGCGCCAAGCGGCACACCGGCGTGATCGATATCGACCGCCGCGGCGGCTATGCGGTCGACGAATTCTGGGAGGCGATATCGGCGCGGCCCGACGGCAGCCTCATTCTCGATCCCGGCGAGTTCTACATTCTCGCCTCGAAGGAAGCCGTCCAGGTGCCGCCGGATTATGCCGCGGAGATGGTGCCGTTCGATCCCCTGGTCGGCGAATTCCGCGTGCATTATGCCGGCTTCTTCGATCCCGGCTTCGGCTATGCCGGCGCCGGCGGGCAGGGGTCCCGCGCGGTTCTGGAAGTGCGCTCGCGCGAGGTGCCGTTCATCCTCGAGCACGGCCAGATCGTCGGCCGCCTCGTCTACGAGCGGATGCTGGGGCGTCCCGACACGCTCTATGGCGAGGCCCTGGGCTCCAATTACCAGGCCCAGGGCCTGAAGCTCTCCAAGCATTTCCGCA
>Ga0187847_10003082_pt1 | contig 12961 bp, 9 predicted proteins | sample June2016WEW_4_10_FD_132458 | JGI IMG/M metagenome (GOLD analysis project Ga0187847, IMG submission 132458) | Peatland microbial communities from SPRUCE experiment site at the Marcell Experimental Forest, Minnesota, USA - June2016WEW_4_10 | ecosystem: Environmental > Terrestrial > Soil > Wetlands...
GGTCCCCTGCGAACGTACTGCATCGGCGCGTTCCTCCTTGATCGCAACGATCCCGGCAAAGTGATCGGCCGCCTCCATGAACCTTTGCTCAAGCCGAATCAAAGCGAGCGTCAGGGGTACGTTCCGAATGTCGTTTATACCTGCGGCGCTCTCGTGCACAACGCCGAACTGATCATTCCCTATGCCATGGCCGATCACGCCACCGGTTTCGCTACCGTTCCCCTCGATGAAGTGCTGGCTGCCATGGACTAGGAAGTGCCGCCGAACAGCTATGAGAGACCCCAACAAAAGAGTGGCGATCCTGTCGCCAATAGCCTGGCGAACGCCTCCTCGGCAATATGGCGCTTGGGAAACGGTGGCTAGCAACGTCGCCGAAGGGCTCGTCGCCCATGGGTGGGACGTGACGTTGTTCGCCACCGGGGATTCTTTGACCCGCGCTCACTTGCATGCCGTGGTGGACAAGGGATATGAAGAGGATGCCACCGTCGACTCCAAAGCAGCCGAATACCTTCATATCTCCGAAGCGTTCGAGCACGCTGGTGAGTTTGATCTCATCCACAGCCACTACGACTTCATGCCTTTGAGCTACACGCGGCTGATCAAAACACCGGTCCTAACCACCATCCACGGGTTCTCGTCAGCGAAAATCATGCCCATCTATCAGAAGTATCGCGACGGATATTTCGTTTCCGTCAGCGACTCTGACCGAGCGATAGGGCTCAATTACTTGGCCACGGTCTACAACGGCATTGATGTCTCGCTGTACCCACTCCAAGAATGCGGCGGCGATGACCTGATTTTCCTTGGTCGGATCCACCCGGATAAAGGTATTCATCTAGCCATCGAGGTTGCTCGTCTGAGCGGAATGCGATTGGTCATTGCGGGTATTGTCCAGGACAAAACCTATTTTCGGGAGCAGATCGAACCTCATCTTGACGATCATAACGTCCGCTACATCGGACCGGTGGACGTAAAGGGTAAGAACGAGCTGTTTGCTCGGGCCCACGCATTGCTGCACCTGAACACCATCCCGGAACGATTCGGACTTGTCCTAGTCGAAGCCAATGCCGCGGGTGTTCCCGTGATTGCGATGGACCTCGGTTCGTGCGGTGAGGTGATCAAGGACGGGCAGACCGGTTTTCTCGTTGACAGCGTTCCTGAAGCAGTTAGAGCCGTTGGGCGAGTTTCCGAACTTGACCGATCTGCTTGCCGAAGCCGAGTCCAACAACACTTTTCGATCGAAACCATGGTGGAGGGATACGAGCGGGTTTACTCGAAGATTTTTGATCTGGAGGCCACGAGACGAACATGAAGACCGACATTGTCAGGCGGTACAGCCACAACCCCATCCTCACCAAGGCCGAGATCCCCTATCCCGTGGAGACTGTTCACAACGCGGCGGTCGTGAAGCATGGGAACGAATACATCATGCTTTTCCGTTCCCATCTCCGCACCGGACGGTCCATCATTGGCTTGGCACGCAGTCACGACGGATTCCGCTTCACCGCCGATCCACAGCCCTTTCTGACTCCCGAACGAGACGGCTCCTTTGCCGCCTATGAAGAGTTCGGAGTGGAGGACCCGCGCGTCACCCTGATGGACGGAGAGTACGTCATCACCTACAGCGCATACTCGCGAAATGGAGTGCGGATCGCCCTGGCCAAGACGAAGGATTTCCGTCAGGTGGAAAGGGTTTCTCTCATTACTGAGGCCGATTATCGGAACGTAGTGATCTTTCCTGAGAAGTTTAATGGGCTGTATGCCCGGCTTGACCGTCCTCATTCCGAAATCGCCCCCTGGTCAATCTGGATTTCCTATTCTCCGGATCTCTGCTATTGGGGCCAATCGCAGCTCATCATGAGGCCTGTGCAATATCACTGGGACGAAATGAAGATCGGTCCCGGCGCGCCGCCAATCAAAACGGATCAGGGATGGCTTTCCATCTACCACGGAGTCTTCGAAACGATGGACGGATCGGTCTATCGTTTGGGGGTTGCTCTTCACGACCTCAAGGATCCGGCAAAGATCATCGGCGTGGGCGACTCTTGGATTTTGCAACCCGAGGATCCTTGGGAGATCACTGGTTATGTGCACAACGTAGTCTTCACCTGTGGCGCTGTTGCGGAGCTCGACGGAACCGTTAAGATCTACTGGGGAGGCGCAGACACGGTCATGTGCGTGGGGGAAGCAAGTATTTCGGAACTGGTTGCGCTGTGCGTCGATCATGGGCGACCGGCAAAGTGAGCATTGGAATAATATTTTGGCCCCTTCGTGCGGGTTGCGCCGCGACGGATACCAGCCCATCGCGGCTCACGGATATGGACCCGACCAGATTGAAAAGATGAAATGGTTCGCACAGCAGAATAAACCTGCTCGGGGACTACCCACAATGAAGGCCGGGATATTCTCCCTGCCCTACTCCATCCCTTGTTTGAATCTCCCTATGCGGTCGCTGAATCGGCTCGTGTGGCACTAGACGCCCGATTGATCTGCCCCTGAGCCTGTTTGCCCTGGGGTAAGGTGACTGGGCCGAAGCGACCGCATTCGCAAGTACTCGCGCTTGGAACGCCGGAGGCTCTTCAACTCTAGGGCCACGTCATCGAGCGATCTCCTAGCAGCCCGCCCATTCGTCCGCTTTGTCCTTGGGTCGGGCAGCGCTGAACAAACCGCGCAAATCCTCGGTCAGGGATTCACCGGCACCAACAGCGTTTCAATCGCCGGCACTTCTGGCTCTTTTGCAGTCGTCTCTGACACGTTCATTGAAGCGCCGATCCCGGCGGGAGCGACGACGATCGCTACGCCGAGCGGCACGCTGACTTGCAATGTCCCGTTTCATGTGATTCCCTGATTTTCGATGCATCAGAATCTCAGAGCACGGTGCATTCATCGAAATTCTAAACTACATCTTCCGCCTACCACTCAAGTACCGTAGTCAAATAGTCCTCATTCATTTCGCCTGCTAATGAGTGAAAAGGCGATTTTTCGCCAGTTAGCCACATGCCGGGCCTTCGCTGGTTGGATAACTTGGGTCGGCGTGCACAATCGCTAACTTCATCCTTTACGAGCAGCCAAATGGATGAAGAATGGCACTAGCTTAAGAGAAAGAATTTTTCATGCAGGACTTTATCGTTCATAACTGACGATAAGTGCTGAAAGCAGGCGTTTTCACTCATCCATCTCTCAGTGAGTGAAAAGGCGATTTTTCACCAATTGAAGCGCCCCCGAATGCAATATTGTTGGAAAAGACATCGGAGACGATGGTTTGGCTTCCCGTCGGTGCGGTCACCGCGATTCACAGCGTACACTCGTGGAGGGCGCATTCTCTCGAATCTTTGTCGAATGTCCGTTGACCGATACGAGCGCGAATATCACCTAACTCCCAGGGGATGGGAGGTAGGAACTTTTTCCGTGTATGGGCACGTTAAAGAAAGCGCGATCTCTCCAAAGGACCGCGTGTTGACCGTGGTTAGGCAAGTTGAGCAATCCTCCGATTATTCCTCCGACGATGTTTGGTGGGTCGAGCAATGGCGCTCGTCCGATGCCTCCGTTGTCGAAAAGCTGTTAGAAGAGTTTGGACACAGACCGACTCATCGAGACTAGGAACAAAATCTTTTAAATCATTTCCGAACGATATGGCTATGCTCTCGCGCCGACATAGCCGTTCTTGGCTTCGCCATTTCCTTGGTGACTTCGGCAAGAGTCGCTTTGGCCGATTGCTTTTTTGTCTTCCTTTTACCCATACACCATGATTTCAGGAATCCGGGGCCTTGTTGGGTCAATTTGGATCAGTTGCCTAGCGTCCAGAAAAGCCGGTTGGTTAGGAGAGAACGAAAAGTTGGATTATCGAAATTGCCTAGCTACACGCAACAGGGCGGAGAAAAAGAGGTAAATTAGGAGCTACGCTGCGGCTGTCGTCCCAAGCCGCTCGCATAACAGCTAGCTGAAATCCAGCGTGCTTAAATTCTTATGCAAGGTTCCAAAGATGGGACTTGAAGGATGCGAGATTCATAGATCAGCATGGCAGGAGTATAGCCTTCCCGAGAGCACTTCAGCGCTGGTCAATTGTGAACACGTCCGCATATTGTCGGTAACAAGCCGGTGTGGGCTGTGACGGCTGAAAACAGGCATTTCCACTCGTTGACGGCTCGATGAGTGAAACGGCGATTTTCGCCAACTACCGCATAACTTCCGAGTTGCCGACGACTCATCCACGATCGTCGAATCTCCGGTGTTGTAATCCGCTCCGGACCTCTTCAGAAACTCCGAGCCCCGAAGTCGCCGCCACGGTTGTGGCAGGGGTAGGAACGCAAGAAGCGAGAATCTAATGAACCATTCCTTCTTGCACGCCAGACTTAAACAGAATCGCAGCCTGCTCGGCCACAACGGGATGGCTGAAATAGGAGCCTTGCCCTTCGCCGCAGCCATGGCGCTGAAGGAAGTCGAGCTGCGAAGCCGTCTCGACCCCTACTGCAATGACTCGCTGCTTCAGACTCTTTCCGATACCGATCATGGCGCCGACCAGGGTTGACCCCTCGGGATCCACCGTGATCTCCTGCACGAACGATTGACCTACTTTCAAGGTGTCCACCGGAAAACGCCGCAGGTAGGTAAAGCTAGAGTAGCCCGTGCCAAAGTCGTCGATAGCCACCCGTACCCCCATCGCCTTCAGCGCTAGTAGTGTAACAACTGCAGACTCCGCGTCCTGCATCAACACGGTTTCGGTTAGTTCAAGTTCTAGATTCTGCGGCTCCATCCCTGTAACGATTAACGCGGCCCGAACTCCGGACAGAAAATCCTTGGACTGGAATTCGACTGCGGACACGTTTACCGAAATCGGTACAACCCCGAGCCCCGAATCGTTCCATTCTCGGGCTTGTCTGCATGCTTCTATCAACACCCATTGTCCGATGTGTAAAATCAAACCGGACTCTTCCGCGATTGGTACGAAGGTCGGCGGAAGCAGCATTCCCCGCTCGGGATGTTGCCAGCGGAGCAGAGTTTCCATTCCCGTAACCAGACCTGTCTGTAGATCAATCTTGGGTTGGTAGTGCAGCAAAAACTCCTTCCGCCCGAGAGCGGAGCGCAAATCCGCTTCCAATAAAACTCTCTTTGCCAGTCGCGTGGTCATGTCTTTTCGAAACGATTGGTAGATATTGCGACCGTGTTGCTTGGCTTCGTACATCGCGACATCCGCCTGACTAACCAGGCTTGCAGCGTCCTGTCCATCGGCGGGGTAGGTACTACCCCCAATGCTGACGTTAATGTCCAGACTTTTGTTGTCAATAATATGCGGTGACGCAATCGCCCTTAGAATCTTTCGCGCAGTGACCGCGGCGTCTTCGGCGCACTCCACTTGAGAGAGTAGAATCAGAAATTCGTCTCCGCCCAGTCGGCTTACCGTGTCCGTCCTTCGGATACAAGCCGTCAATCGGCCAGCGACCGACCGCAGCAGGTTGTCCCCGACGGCGTGGCCCAATGTGTCGTTGATTCTCTTGAATTGATCTACATCGACAAACAGCACCGCGAGTTGCTTGCTTTGGCGCTCCGCCAGTGAAATCGCTTGGGTCAAGCGGTCGTCGAACAGCGTTCGGTTCGGCAAATGAGTCAGGACATCATGTTGTGCCACACGCGACATTTCGATCGAAGCGGCCCGGGCTGTGCTCACGTCGAGGAAGGAAATCACTGCTCCGATTGCATCACCGTCTTGGTTATGGATAATTGCTACTCGGTTTTCGATTCCAAATTCCAAGCCGTCTCGTCGAACCAGAGTGCAGTTTGTATACCTAGTCGCGACAATCGAGCTTTTATCTCCTTGCGTGACAACTACGACGGCATTGGGAAGAACAACGCCGCTAGTGCTATCGACAAGTCTGAGCACTTCTGCAACCGGACGTCCCACGGCCTCCTCTCGAAACCATCCGCTCATCTTTTCTGCGAATCCGTTTAGATAAGTGACGTTGCCGCGTATATCCGTGCGCACAACCCCCTCTCCAATCGAGTCGAGCGTAATGGTCGCGAGTGCATTTTCCCGACAGACTGCCTCGGCCGCCCAGCGGTCCATCATCGTGCGCACCGTCCGCCTTAAACGGTAGCCATCGGCTTGCTCCTTGAGCAGGTAATCTTGGGCGCCACGCTGTACCGCTTGCCTAGCCTCTCCTTCTTCATCAGCGCCACTCAAGACCAAGATTGGCACACCAGGCGCAGCCTGAAAAAGCTTATCGAACGTCTCGACACCTTTGCTATCCGGCAGGTTCAGATCAAGAACTGCTGCCCCGACCCCTCCGTCACACAGTCGCTCAATGCCACGAGAAAGTTCGGTAACCCACTCAACCTCGAACCGCTCTTCCGTTACGGAACCTAGTTCGCCCAAAACTCTGGCAGCTGCATCTGCGTCAGACGCAATCAGCAAGACACAATCGTGGCCCCTCGTGTTTGTATCCGATGCCGTAAGTTGGCTCCTGTGGCTAGTGATCTGACCGAGGCCCGCGACAATGCTGGGCGATCTAGGCTATCTTCGCTACTTTTGCCAACTTCGCTGTCGCGACTACCTTGGCGGCATCCGAAGCCATGAAGCGTAGCATCTGCTGCTTCAGTTGCGCGTCCACCTCGTCCGCGATCGTCACGACACAGGGAAGCACGGTATCGAATTTGAGATGACTCTGGCTTTTGTGCAACGTCGTAAAAATGCTCACTTGGAGCAACCGAGATTCCTCTACTGCCATCGCCACCGTGTAGCCCTGCTGGGCGCGTAAGTCTCCGTGGTGGGCTGCCGCCTGCGAAATCGGAGCCTTGGTTCCGTCGTCCAGGCGCAACCGTACAATGACATCACGTAGAAGCTGAGGGAGGTGGCCCGTGCGGTCATCATAATTCAAAGGGACAGCAGTTAACTCGGGTTCCTTTTCGACTCGGGCGAGCCATTCCTGAATTACGGCATCAAGGTCACGCTCGAGAATATCTGCCACACTCTGAACAGTGACGGCGCTGGCACTCCCGCCGGCCACATGCGCTGCGTTTGTAGACTTAGCCATGACATCTCCAAGTATTCACAATCTGGTTCATTAGCCTTCCTTAATGTTAACAATCGCGAGCAGACGTTTCTGTTCAAGAGTGCTCACTCCCACCCGGACCATGGGATGACGCGTTTGCTCATCCGCAGGGAGCACAATAAGTCAGTTGGTGATGGCAGCTAAAAAACAAAAAACGCTGGGGAGAGGAAAGTCAAAAATCGAAGACGCCGAGTTTCGGTGATTGCGTCAAATGCCTGGCCCAACTTCCATCCGTGGATGGAACGGAGGTCGAAAAACAGCTGGCAGCACCGGCTGTCACCAGAACATCCAACTTGCACCGGGCGCACACAATCGCTCGACTAGAGTGCGGATGGAAGGGTAGCGACAGCGGGCCATCTCGGCTGAATAGAACAACCATGTCCAACCAAGAAACAAAACTACGCACTTGACTCCGACCGGCCTTCTCATGGGAGGCGTTTTCACTCATTGACCTCAATAAGTTGGCGACGCCGAAGAGATTTTCCGACGTTTTGCCCGAAAAATGCCGAATACCAACGTAGGCTCCGAAACAAGGCAGGGTTTTGGGCAAGCTCCGACGGTTCTTCGACTCTGGGGCCAAACCTTGTATGGACACCGCGAAATATATAAGAACCCTATCCGAAAAGATAGATGAGCTATCCCACACGATAGCTCGAGCAATGTCTCCATTGCGGCTTTCTCCTGTCTAAAACTGTCAATGCTCGCAAATAGACCGCTACCTACCCAGAAGTCACGATGGCCGACTAACTGCTCGGCTTTGAGCGGCGCGCTCGTGAGAACCATTGGAATCGGGCTCGCGAAGGCTTAAGGCTTACCAAATCTAGAAATGAGCATTTCTGGCGACGGCCACTAGGGGCGAGAATGTCTTTGAAATCAAGATTACTTAAAGTCGTTCGCCGGTTCTTGCCGGCTTTTGTGCTTGCTGCTGCGCAGGTAGCGGGGTAATCCCCGTTTTCTCACCCCGCGATCACCACCGGCTTCGCGGACACAGCCAAGAAACCGGCGGACACGGTCAAACGAGGCAGATGGACATTGCACCCTGGCGGGTTCTATGTCCGCTATTTTCCCGACGGATATACTCGTACTCGCATTGATGTCCTCGTTCCCGACAAGAAAATTAAGGCGGGCCTCGTCAGAACACCACAACTGATAAATGCATCGTTCGAAATGCAGGACGGCGGCGCCGATTCCGGCCCGGTGGAATACGACCCCACTGGAGATGTGGCCGTTCCGGCGGATACAAACCAGCAGCGGCTCGGGATGTCAATGCTGCCTTCCCCAGTGAATGTGGGCCGTGGCGAATATGAGTGGGTAACTGTGACGCAGGAGGGGGACCGCGGCGGACACCGCTGCACACAAGTATCGGGTATTTTTGATCAATATTCAGTCGGCTATTCAGAAACATGTGAGGTCGAGGTTTGCGTACCATTCTCCAACTATCAAGGGAAAGTCTCCATTGCCACAGCAAACGATGATGTGAGCGTGTATGGCACAGCGGCGGGCCAGCGCACGCAACAACTGCTGAACGCAGATTTAGAACCAGGCGACATTTGCGGGACATGGAAAAACATTTTCAATCAATATTTAAATACAGCAATCCCAGGCTCAACTGTCACGCCGGTTGGGACGGTGAAGACGGGGAAGTGAGTGTCGAAAACAGCCGTTTTCGCTAACTAAGAATCGCAATCTAAAGTGGAGAGGGTTCATCAATGTCGCCTGCCTGATTTTGTAATCCTCTTAACTACACCGAAAAAATCTTGAATACTACTTAGCCGTATCGCGTGATGTTTTTGCGCGCTGGCCTCGCTCCAAGCGATTTGCGCCAGTGTTCTCAGCGGCGGCGTCACAAAGAAATGCGTGAAAGAGTCATTCTTGAGGCTTACGAGTGCCACAAGCGTGATTAGGCGATATTCGCCCCGATTGGACTTAACGCGCCACTTACGACGATATTTGGAACTCATATAGTGCCGGGACGCAATTACTGAGATCAGTCTTCCGCTTTTTAAGCGCAGACGCTTGCGGTAACTCGGCCCTCTATCTTCTATTGAAGCCAGCCCTTTAGACAAGACAACGAGTTCCTTTAGAAGATTTTCCCGCAGCAGTCTGATATTGCGCAATTGTTTCGGCCAGTCAGCGCTAAAATACCCCTGATACCCGATCAGTTCATACGCGCGGGTGATTGATCCGAAATGACTTACGTAAGTGGTAACTGCCGGTATGCCGGACATACTTTGCATAAGTTTAATGGTTATCTTGCCCTTCTTAGCCCATATATCTCGGAGTATATCCAGCAACATCTCATCAGTTTTGTTTCGCGTGCGAGCTGCGATCAGGCGCTGGGCCTCGGCGAATGTGGCTGGATCAACCAACGCTTCAAAAGCACCCGGTAGAACCGTCCACTCTGCTTTGGGAATTTTTATGGTTGGCGTGTAAAGTCTCATGCTGGTGCGACCATAGACATTAAGTCCAGCATACTTTGGGTGAGTCAGGATCTTCCTCACTGAACGGTGGTCCCACTCTTTTCCATACAAGTATTTCATTTCTTGATAATTCAATTTGTGGGCTATCGTGAGAAATGGGAGATGTTCTTCGATAAACAACCGATATATCTCGCGAACGCAATTAACTTCCTCCGGGGGGCCGGGGACTTGAATCACACGGTCGCTTGCAATGCTCTTGCGCTCGCCGTCTGCTAGAACTTGTTTGTGAGTTCCGTCAGCAGAAACCAATAATCGCCGCAAACCGTAACCGGGTTGACCACCTTGCCTGTAACCGAGTTGTGCCAATCTCTTTTGTGCAGCAAAGACTTTGACGCCAAGCTCCCGGCTATACTCACCAGCCATAACGCGCTTGAGTGACTTCATAATTAGATTCGATAAGCCGCCTTCATTTGAGAAGGGCTCGGCACAATAATGGACAGGGATTCCAGCCGATTTACATAAGAACTCGTAATACGCAGCCTCGTCTATATCCTGAGAACGCCCCCAACGGCTCACGTCATATACCAATATTACTTTGTATGCAGTCTGTCCTTGCACAACATCGTGGATTAGCTGCTGGAGACCTTTGCGTTTGCGAAAAAGAACTCCGGTTTTTGCTTCGTCCGAATAAGTTTGAACAATTAGATAGCCATTGATTTCGGCATATTTTTGGATGTGCTCCGACTGGTTTGCTAGGGAATAATGCTGTCGCTCAGTTGACATCCGCAGGTATCTGGCAGCAGGAATTAGCTTTGGGAAGTCCATACTTCACACTTTCAAAATCAAGATTGAATCATGACTGGGACAATATCTGTGAATTCAAGTCGACATATCGGCGCACTGCTGAAATATCAACACTTCTGATCTCTGAGTCTTTGATTTCAAAAGCGCTCCAGTGGTAAGGTTGCCCTTACCATTGGCATGGAGCGCATCCTTGAGTCGGAAATATTCACGAACGCCGACCGGATCCTCGCAGAAACTCTGAATTTGTGCCTGGCGACAAAGGTCGCAAAGCAGAAATGAAATCGCAAGACGAGGGCTTCGATCCCAGGCATTTTCGCTCGGCAACCTCAATTAGAGAAAAGGGAATTTTTCACCTCGCAAGACTTCCGATTTCTGGGAGGGATAAGTAACCACTTGCTCTTGCAACTCGTGAATAGCACAATACTCCCAATGAGTCTGGACGTTATATGAATTACATGCCAAGAGAATCCACAAAACAAAATGAACGGAGTATTGACTCTTTGGCGATTCCTGCCGCGCAATATGTTCGCATGTCGAGTGATGATCAAGTGTATTCGCCAGCGAACCAAAAGCTCGCGATCGAACAATATGCAGGGCGCAATAATTTCGTCGTGGTTCGCACATACGAAGATCCCGGCAAGAGCGGACTACATGCACATGAACGTAAATCGTTTCGCCGACTGATAGATGACGTTCTGAGCGGGAAAGCGGACTACAGAGCAATACTTGTTTTAGATGTAACACGATGGGGACGCTTTCAAAACACGGACGAAGCGGCATATTACGAGTTCATTTGTGCCAGTGCTGGAATTCCGGTTCACTACTGTGGTGAAATTTTCCCTAACGACCTCTCTCTTTCCAGTTCACTTCTTAAAGCGTTAAAAAGAACCATGGCGGCAGAATTTAGTCGAGAATTAGCCATCAAGGTTTATCAAGGGAAACGCAGGATAGCGCAAATGGGGTTTTGGGTGGGTGGATTCGCCCCGCATGGTTATAGACGACTAATGCTTTCGGCGAACGGTAAGCCGAAACAACTAATGAAGTGGGGAGAGCAGAAGAACTGCACAACCGATCGTGTCATCTTAGTCCTTGGTCCCAAGCGGGAGCAAAAATCGATTCAACAATTGTTTGAAATGGCAAAAACCGGCGAATACACATGCACCGAAATTGCTCGTGAGCTCAATGCTTGCGGACACGCCCTTCATGGTCGTAATTGGAGCAATAGGTCGGTTCATAACACCTTGATTAACCCGGTCTATGCAGGAAATAGTGTCTGGGGACGCCGATCAGCCAAATTACGTAGCAAAGTTATTTGGAACCAGGGTTCCAATTGGATCATGAAAACAAATGCATTTCCGGCTATTGTTGACCAAGATACTTTCGATCAGGCGCAAGAGGCGATTCCCAAGAGGAGTGATTCCTTATGGTCCGAGCGCGAGATCATAACCTCCCTACGCAGGGTCTTGAAAGCGAAGGGGCGTTTATCGGAGAGCATTATCTTGGAGGCGAGGGGAACTCCCGCCCTTGGCACGATGCATCGGCACCTAGGATCATATGCGGAGATTTACAAGAAAGTCGGATTTGATTATCAACCTCTTGATATTTTCAAAGGTGATCAGTCGGCAAAGTCTAATCGTCTTCGTCGTCAAATCGTTAAGAAGATCTGCGATCTCTTCCCCGCTTCTGTCGCCGTGACTCACCTCGAAGGGCACCAAAGATCCATCTTGCGGGTTGACGATCGGTTTTATGTTGCTCTGTTGCTTTGCAGATTAAGGCGGAAAAGAGGGCATTCCTATTGGGAAGTAGAACCGGCCAGAACGGAGGAGGAATTTATCACTCTCGTCGCCACGATGAAGGAAGCTCGGGACGGAATTCGTGAATTTCATTTAGTACCAAGGACAGGGTTTCGGTCGCATCGCTTGCAAGACAATGATTCATGGTTGAAGTCCGGTTTCCGTTTGAACAATTTGTCGGAATTCTACGAAGCGGCTGTCAAGCTCCATCGTTCTCGGAAACTCTATCCGATCGCTTCGTAAATGAAGCAGAAGTTAATGCCGCTTCTAATTATGTCGCTGACATTACCCGGCTCTCCTGCCTGTATCTGTACATACGGATAGTGTCCTTAAGGGCGGCTAATTCGTTACATAATCGATTTAAATCTGAACATCCTTCCGAACCTCCTATGCATAAGCGGGGTGTTTCGCTATGCCATCCACATGGATGAACCAGCCCGACAACGTGCGGGGGAGTTGGCGAAGACGCCCGAGTTAGCCCATGCCCAGCGGCAAAGAAACAAGGTGGAAGCCCTGTTTGCGGAGCTCAAAACATCAGATCGGCCTAGGTCGCTTGCGCCTTCGGAGACTGAAGTTCGTGGGGGAGCAGTTCTTTCTTGCGGCTGCCCAGAATCTCAAACGACTGGTCCGCTTCCTCAGCCAACCGACAATACCCACTCTGGAAGCTGCTTCTTAGGTGAGGTGAGAACAAGAACTCGGGCCGCCGCAATCATCGCAGCCGAAAAGACATTCCGCTCACGGCCTTTTTCAACACCCACGGGTGTTTTCACTAACTAAGAATCGCAATTCCAAACTGGAAGGATTTCGTTTTGACTGTTGAAAGATCTGGCGTCCGCACTATAGCCAGTTCAATTCAATGTTATTGGGTATTAGAGAAAATAAATTACCTGTTACATAA
>Ga0187847_10003083_pt1 | contig 12959 bp, 5 predicted proteins | sample June2016WEW_4_10_FD_132458 | JGI IMG/M metagenome (GOLD analysis project Ga0187847, IMG submission 132458) | Peatland microbial communities from SPRUCE experiment site at the Marcell Experimental Forest, Minnesota, USA - June2016WEW_4_10 | ecosystem: Environmental > Terrestrial > Soil > Wetlands...
ACCGACCTTCGCGAGTCCGCCGAGATGCACCGCGAACTCTACCGGGCCATCCGCTCCCGCAAGCCGCAGGAGGCGCACAACCTAATGGAGCAGCACCTGCGCATGGCGCAGATTGCCCAGGGCATGGAACGCCCCAAAGAGCGGCCAGCGTCCAACGGCGCCGGCCGGCAACGGCGAACACGAACCTCAACGGCCGCGTAGCGCGTGTTATTAAATTTGGCGCGCAACGTGCCAATAGATTCACCACCCCATACTGGCAGGCCCTGTCAGCGCCTGAATCTCGTTAACGATTACGAATCAGACCACGCTGGCAGCGCCGATCCACCTCAGGCGCTTTCTTCTTGACAAGGTTCTGCCCGCCGGACGAAACTGATTTCGCTTCGAATCTGGTCTGACCTCGACGGGACCCCCCAATTGCAGGGTCGACCGAAGCGATAGTGAATGAAGGCTAAGTCGTCACTCAGCGCCGGTGGGGACGATGCAAGTGGCCATCCGTGCGCGCACGCAAATCCAAAGAAAACGAACCAAGCCCAACCAAGCTGATCAAATAATTGGAGGTAACAAATGACATTGTCTGTGCAAAAACAGAACGGGAGCGCGTGTGCGCTCCGCAATCGAACCCATGTATTTCATGCCGAAGATAAGGGCATTCCAAAGCCGCGGTCGCCCCTCGGTGCCGCGCTGGCGCTCTTCTTTTCGTTTTTGATTTTGAATCTGCTGCTGTTTCCCGCCAACCTCGCCGCGCAGGAGTTTCGCGCCACTGTCAGCGGCGCCGTCACCGACCCCAGCGGCGCCGTTGTGCCAGGCGCCCAGGTGCAGGTTAAGGAAACCAGTACCGGAACCATCAACCGCACCGTGAGCGATGCTGCCGGACAATATGTCGTGCCCTTCCTTCTGCCCGGAAATTACACCATTACGGCGACGGCAACAGGTTTCCAGTCCTTGACGCGTAGCGGAATCACTCTGCAGGCCCAGGACCATCTCATCATTGATCTAGCTCTCGCTGTGGGCAGCGCCAGCCAGACAATTACTGTGAATACCGCGGCCCCGCTTCTCGATACCGCCAACGCCTCAGTCAACACCGTCATCTCCACCAGTTCCGTCGCCGACCTGCCGCTGAACGGTCGTACGCCGGCTGTCCTGTCGGAACTTTCGGCGGGCGTCATCACCACCGCTGCGCCGCAGATCGTTCACCCCTTTGACAACAATGCCGGCAACTCCTGGTCGATCGGAGGCACGCCGAACCAGGTGAGCGAAGTCCTGCTGGACGGATCGCCGGACGAAACGCTGTTGGGCGCGCTGGCGTTCAGCCCCTCGCAGGATTCGGTGCAGGAAGTCTCGGTGCAGCCGTTTGCAACCGATGCGTCACTTGGGCATACCATAGGCGGCGTCGTTAACCAGATCACCAAGAGCGGCACCAATCGGCTGCATGGGACGGCCTACGAGTTCGGGCAGATTGCGGCAATCGACGCCAACAGTTTCACCAACAGCGCCTACTGGAACAGCGGCAAGCAGAAGCCCACGCCGGTAGCTCACTTTAACCAGTACGGATCGACCGCCGGCGGCCCGGTGTGGATTCCCAAAGTCTTCAATGGCCAAAACAAATTGTTCTTCTTCTTTGCCTGGGAAGGGCTCAAGGATTCGACGCCTGCCTCCACATTGCTCACAGTTCCCACCACGAGCAGCGTGAGCGGCAGCCCTGGCACTGGGGGCGAAGTCAACGGCGACTTTTACCAGATTTTAGCCGCGGGCTGTCCCAACGGCTTCTCCAGCAACACTGCCTCGACGGGAGCCTTCTGCAACATCGATAGCAGTCACACCGCGCCCTATCTCGACCCTTATCAGATCTTCGATCCCCGCACCGGTTCGGGCACGAGTACGATCACGCGCACCCCGATCTTTAACAACCAGCTAACAACTGCAAAGAATGGCCTCAATGCGGTAGGCCAGGCTTACGTCAAGCTGTTCCCTGCACCGAACGCCACTGGCAATTCGTTTGGCGCAGATAATTACAACAGCCCTGCGCCCAGCCTCGACAACTACAACAATGAATTCGGCCGCCTCGACTACAACCTCAGGGCTAACGACCATATGTTCCTCGATGTCCGGCACAACATTCGCGGCCAGATCAAGAACAACTACTTCGGCAACAACACCACCGGCACCACGTTGACTCGCGAAAACTGGGGCACCGAGCTCGACAACGTCTACACGCTTAATCCAACCACCGTGCTCGACGTGCGCCTCAACTGGATGCTGTTCTACGAATCGCACGGAACGCCAGCGCAGGTCTATTCTCCCTCCACGGTCGGAATAACGGCCCCCTCCACGACTACCGAAGTGGAGTTGCCCTACGCCAGCTTCGCCGCTGTCAGCAGTTGCAGCACGGGCGCCACTTTTGCATGCCTGGGCGACACCGGTTCGGCGCTCGATCCTTCTACCAGTTACCAGATCTTCACCGACGTGACCAAGGTCATTGGCCGCCATACGCTGAAAATGGGATTTGATGGCCGGCAATACCGGCTGAGTGTGACCACCTACGGCGATGCGTCCGGCGCGTTCACCTTCAATTCAAGCTACACGAACCCTAGCTCGGCAAGTTCTACCACCGAAATGGGCCTGGATTTGGCGGCTCTGATGCTGGGTGTGCCCTCGTCGGGCGAATATGACACGAATGCCCGCGCCGACTACCACCAGGACTACATTGGCAGCTTCATCCAGGACGACTGGCGCGTAAACAACAAACTGACTCTCAACCTGGGGCTGCGCTTCGACATTAACACTCCGTTCGAGGAGCGGCTGGGCCGCACAGTGAATGGGTTCAGTCCGACGGCAACCGTGAATTATGCCAAAACGGTTAACTGGACTCCGACTACCGAAACGGTCAATGGACAGAGCTTTACCGTTTCGAGCATTAATCTGAACGGCGGCCTTACTTTTCCGAACCAGAACAATGGTGCGGTGTTTGCCACCAACAGTGGTTTCTTTAGTCCGCGGGCAGGCTTCGCTTACTCGCTGGACGGCAAGACGGTTGTGCGTGGAGGCTTCGGTATCTTCGTGCAGCCGGAAACCATGTCGAACGAAGCAGCGACCGGCACTACCTCGTCGAACGCCCTTTCGAACCAGGAAGGCTACAGCGCCAGCACTTCCTACGTTACGTCGACCAACAGCGGCCTCACCATAACGGGATCGATGGCTACTCCCTTCCCGACCCTCGCCGCAGCAGTGGGATCCTCGCAGGGCGCAAGCACGTTTCTGGGATCGCCGGCAGCCATCAGCTTTCTGGCGCCTTCTCAGCACGATCCGTATTCGGAACGCTGGAATCTCGGCGTGCAGCGGCAGTTAACCAGCCACCTGATGGCCGAGGTGCTCTATGTGGGCAACCACAGCGTCCATCTTCAGGTAGGATCGCAGAACATTAACGCGATGGAAAAGCAGTACCAGTCAACCACGCCGTACTTCAACTACAACCTGAACAAGGCGTACTCCACCAAGATCACTAACCCATTTGATGGAGCCCTGGGCGCAACGAACACCACCGGGCTGAATACCTCAACCACTGAGAGCTTCAGCAATTTCACTGTGCCTTTCCCGCAGTACGGCACCACGGCCATCACCGAGCAAAACGAGACCGAGGGGCAGTCCTTCTTTCACAGCGGCATCATCCATGTAGAAGAACGGGCGAGCAAAGGACTCACGTTGACCGCGAACTACAGCTTTTCCAAGATGATCGAGGCCGACAGCTACTTGAACGACGTGGACACCAGCCTGACAAAGCGCATTTCGCCGTTCGATCATACCCACCACTTCACGGTGGGCTCAACCTACGAGTTGCCTTTCGGCCAGGGCAAAATGTTCCCCCTCGGCGGCAGTCGGCTGTGGGACGAGATTGCCGGCGGATACGTGATCAACGGAATCTACCAATTCCAGACGGGCGCGCCGGTCTATTTCTCGGCCGACATCCCGCTGGCGCCCACAACCACGTCCTTGCGGCAGCTTACCAACCAACCTCGCTTAGCGTCCTTGACGGCGCCTGCGCTCAGTACTGCTGCCTTCGTGACGACCACGGCTCCAAGCACCTGCACCGGAACCTGCGACGGCAGCGTGAACGTCGGCGGACAGTACGTCGACCACTACCGCACGCTTCCGCAAACCCTCTCGTGGGTTCGCCAGGACGGCTTCAATAACCTGGACGCATCCATTCTGAAGGACTTCCACTTCACCGAAGGCTCCTACTTTCAGCTCCGCTTCGAGACCTTCAACACCCTCAATCATCCGATCTTCGCGGCTCCGACCGTCTCGAGCGGCTCTTCGAGCACGTTCGGTACGATTACGGCGGTTACAGCGAACAGCCAGCCGCGCCAAATTCAGATCGGCGGCCGCATCGTATTCTGAAGTTCAACCATCACCCTTTCCAACCCGCGGCGCGAGGCCATCAACCTCGCGCCGTTTTTCGTTTTCGCGGGAGGGGGGACTTGCTCCCCTCACTCCGTCGCTCCCTGCGTTAAGCTGATCTCTTATGGGCCGCATCCGCATTCTCCCCGACCAGGTCGCGAATCAGATCGCTGCGGGCGAGGTAGTAGACCGTCCTGCCTCTGTGGTGAAGGAGCTGCTGGAGAATGCACTGGACGCAGGCGCAACGCGCATCCGTGTTGAAGTAGAAGCTGGCGGCCGCAAACTGATCCGCATCGCCGACGACGGCCAGGGCATGAATCGCGACGATTCCCTGCTGGCCTTCGAGCGCCACGCAACGTCGAAACTCCGCACCGCAGACGACCTGCTCTCCATTGCTACCCTGGGCTTCCGCGGCGAGGCATTGCCCTCGATCGCATCCGTAGCGCGCGTGACACTTGAAACCTCGACCGCCGAAGAAGCCGCAGGCACGCACATTGAAATAGCCGGCGGCAAAATCCTGCGCGTGGAAGACGCGGCCCTGCCCCGCGGAACCACCATAGCCGTCTGCGATCTCTTTTTCAACACGCCGGCGCGGCGCAAATTTCTCCGCGCCGAGTCGACTGAGCTGGCGCACGTTACCGCGCTGGTTACACACTACGCGCTGGCCCATCCTGAAAAACACTTCGAGCTCGTCTCGGCCAGCCACACGATTGTCTCGGCGCCTCCCGTCACACGCACGGCCGAGCGCATCTATCAGATTTTTGGCAAGGAGACGCTCGGTCAATTGCTGCCACTCGCCGCCGAAGCGCCCTTCCAGCACGTAGGCTTGCCTGAACCGCCGCCCTGGAAGAAAGATCCGGAGGTCCCGCCGCGCCAGCCCGGCACGCTGCGGCTCAGCGGCTTCTATTCCAAGCCCGAATTGCAAAAGCTCAACCGCAACTCCGTCTACATCTTCATCAACAAGCGGCTCATTCGCGACCGGCTGCTGCTGCACGCCATCACCGAGGCCTATCGCAACGTAATTCCGCCCACCAGCTTCCCGGTAGTGCTTCTGTTCCTGGAGATGCCGCCCGAGGAAGTCGACGTAAACGTCCATCCGGCCAAAACCGAAGTCCGTTTTCGCCAGCAGAGTCTGGTCCACGACTTTGTCCGCGATAGCCTGCGCACGGCGCTCATCAAGGCGCGTCCCACAGCCGGTTTTCTGGCCGCACTCGACTCCCAGCCCTCGGCCAGCCCCTCGCTGATGCCGCCGGCGACATCGGCGATTCCCGGCCCCCCCGGCGACTCGGCCCCGCCTCTTCCGCCCGACTCCGATCCGGAGGCCTTTGCGGGCGGGTCCGCAGCCGCCGAATCCTTTCGCCTCACGCCCGCCGCCCTATCTCCCATTGCCGGCAAGCTCCCCTTTACCAGTCAGGGCGCAACGGACGGGCTGCGCCTCGCGGCCGGCGGGTTAGACCAGGAGGCGTGGGGCGAAGCCGCTAAAGCCCTCCTCCCGCCAGCCGTCCCCATCACGGAAGATTGCAGCACAAATTATTACGGGTCAGCAAGTCACATCGAAAGGCCCGAAATAGCGACAGCCCGGGTTGAAGCCGAGCAGGCAGCCGGGAGTCTCAACCGTTTGGGCTCGCTCAAGCCGCTCGGGCAGCTACGCGAGTCGTTTATTCTCGCGGCCGGCGACGATGGCCTATGGATCATTGACCAGCATGTTGCACACGAGCGTGTGCTTTTTGAAAAAATCCTGCGTGAGCGCAAGGTGGAGCAGGTCGAGCGCCAGCGCCTGCTCATGCCGATGCTGGTCGAGCTCAAACCCGAACAGATGGTAGTTTTCGCCCGCATCGCCAAAGAGCTTGAAAACAATGGGTTTGAGGTGGAACCCTTTGGCCCCCAGACACTCGCCGTCAAAGCCGCCCCGGTTGGTCTGGAAGGCGCCGAGCTCGAGCGAACCCTCGGCGAGGTCATCGAGCAATCCGCCGCCGACTCAGACGAATCCGTTCCGAATGAACCACTTAGCCGGCTTCGCTCGCGCATTGCCGCCTCCATCGCCTGCCATTCGGCCATTAAGGTCAATACCGCTCTTGATCAAAGACGTATAGAATGGTTATTGTTAGAGCTTGCGAAGACCGATCACCCAACCAGTTGCCCGCACGGACGTCCAATAGCTTTGCTGTATTCCTGGAAGGAGATCCTGCGGGCCTTCCACCGTCTTTAGGTCCTTTGGAAGGCGGCCGGGTCGCTCCTAGGAGCGGCACCGGCAAGTGATTTCGCTAGCTTGGAAGTGAGGTTTTTCTTTGACAGCAGAACAACTGGAAGCATCGCGCGCCGAAAGAATGCGCCACAATGGCCCCGGGGCGATCACCTTCGAGGACGCCCGGACGTGGATCGAGGAAACCGGACTCTGTCTGTTCCTCCCACGGAAGCAGTTCGCCACCTTCGTTGCCCCATCCTTCGTTGAAGCTGTAGGCGGTGAACGCAATCCGGCTCCTGCAGCCAAAACTGTCACCCTCGCCGAGGAGCTGTTGGTTCGCCTCGAAACTGAAGGCGTGGCCGTCCGCCTGAATCTGCAAGGACAGCCCGGCGAGCAGCCCGATTTTGTCGTGGCCGCATGGGTTTTGCCTTACGTCTACGCATTGCGCGGCGACCGCGACTGGCGGCGCAGTCCGCAATTGACCGGATCGCGTGCCGTTTCGCCACTCGCCGTCCAGGCCTACAAGCTGCTTGAAGCCGGCGACGCCACCATTCCGCGATTGAAGCACGCGCTGGGCCGGGAAGTCTCTGAATCGGCAGTTTTGCGCGCCATCACCGAGCTCTGGCAGCAATTGCGCATCATTCCTGTGATCTCCGCGCCCGGGAGCGCCCCGCAATGGCAGCTTCTGCGGATGCGTTACCAAAAAGCCATCGCCGAAGGCGCGTCCACCTCCCAAGTCACCGCCATTTCGGTGCTGGCTTCCATTTATCTGCAGGCCGTTATCGCTGCCAGCATGGAAGAGGTGGAGCTGTTCTTGGCTCCGCTCACGGCACGCAGCAAGGTGCGCGAAGTGCTGCGCGGGCTGGTCGCCACGCGGCAAGTGCACACCATTTCCATGGGGCATGCGCCGCAATTTTACGTGGCTGGCACACTACCCGAGTTTTCGTCTCCTGCTTCGCTTTATGGCGCCTCCTACTCGAGCTCGTCCATGCCGGCGTCGACGCAATTCCTGCGCTCCTATGAGCGCGATTACGAAGCCCACGAGCCATTTGCGCCCGTATCAAGTGTCGTTCCGGCGTCGGTGCCTCCGGTCTCGCGTGACTCGGCCGAGATTGCGCCTCGGATTGCAGCCGAAGCAGCTGACGCTGTGGAAAAGCCACAGGCCGCGCCACCGCGCTTCAGCCGCAAGCCGGCCCACGCGCGGAGTCACAAGCCCGCATCGAATTCGTCAAGCTCCGCGGCTAGCCGCGGAGCCCGCAGTGCTTCGCGCACCAGCAGCAGCTCGCGTCGCGGCTCTCAGGTCCGCTGGACGCACGGCGCGTCGAAAAACGGGCATGGCAACGGAAATGGGAACGGCCACAGCAAGCAGAACGGCTCTCACGCGGACGGCGCCAACAGCTTGCGCAAGACCAAGCCGGCCGCGGCACGCAGTCTGCGTAACGGCCACGTCACCTCTGGCCAATCGGCGGCAAAATCTTCGCCCCGGCCCGCCACACGGCGCGCCCCGGCCAGCAGGCCAGCCGTTACCAGAAAAGACGCGCGCACCGAAGCGCGTTCACGCCGTAAGCCGGCCCTGACAGCTTCCGCCAAAGCGGGCAACCGTTCGCGCTACGGATTTACCGCCCCCTCCAGACAACGATCGAAGAAACGCGGATGAGCGCGGACGAAAACCGCAGTCAGTCTCCAGAACCACAGCGGAGAATTATTGTCGCCATCGACGGGCCTGCGGGAGCGGGAAAAAGCACCATTGCTCGCGAGTTGGCGCGGCATTTCGGCCTGCTCAATCTCGAAACCGGCGCCATGTACCGCGCCTTCGCCCTGAAGGCTCTCCGGGCAAGTCTGCCATTGGACAAGAGCAGCGGCCTGGAAGAGTTGGCCGCGGAAACCTCCATCCGTCTCGAGCCCGGCGAAGAAGAAAACCGCGTTTTGCTCGACGATGAAGACGTCACCGGCCTCATTCGCAACCCCATGGTGACCGACGCTGCATCGCGCGTAAGCGTCTTTCCCGCGATTCGTGCCTGGATGGTCCGCCTGCAGCAGCAGCTCGGCGCCGAGGGCGGTATTGTCATGGAAGGCCGGGATATCGGAACCGTCGTTTTTCCCCACGCCGAAGTCAAGATCTTCCTTGATGCCGCACCAGAAGTGCGTGGCCAGCGCCGCTATGATCAACTGGGCCAACTCGGCGGGCGAGGATTCGCGACAGCCCCGCCGCCTGAGGAGATCGTCCGCGATTTGCGCGCCCGTGACGAACGCGATCGCAACCGCGCCGATTCGCCGCTCAAACCTGCCGCCGATTCCGTGCTTCTAGACTCGACAAACCTCACGCTCGACGAGGCCGTCTCGGAGTCCGTGAAGATTGTGACCGGCAAACTGCGCGCGGCCGGGCTCTCATCCTGACGCTCCCCGCCTTCCATCTTCCCAAGCATTCGCAACTCTCTACCAATTCCCTCAGCGGCGCCTCGTAAGTTCGATCCACGGAAAAATTCTCATCAGTTTTTTATGCCTTCCCATTGCATATTGTGACCCAGAATGGTCCAATTAGCTCGGGCGAAAGTGGATCAGGAAATGGCGTATCCGAAGAGCATAGACCCAAAGTCAACGCCCCCCCGGGGTCCCCAACGATCCGGGGCCCCCAAGAAGCGCTTCTTGGGGTGGTAACGACAGGTTTTTGTCGTTGGGGTGGGACCACCAGGGAGCGGCGACCCTGCTTGATCCTTAGCGGACATAGGATTTCCTAATCCGCCGTAAAAGCTACGACAGGAGCAAGGTCCAACGTGACTGTCCATTGCCATATATGCGGAACCACAAATGTGCGTCCTTCCCATTTTCAGTTGAACGATCTGCCGTTTCTCCTGGTCCTGCGCTTTCCAGTGCGTTGTCGTTACTGCCGCCTGCGTTTTCACGTCAGCGTGTTCAGTATTCTCGAGGTCCGGCGTGAGGACAAGGCGCGTCGCGCCTGCGAGAAGCATGACTCGCACCCATCACAGGCAGCGGCCATCAGCAAACACAGAGTAAAAGATGTCTCCTGATGCCCCCTGATGGGTATGGACGCATCCTGAAGAGATACCCCACACCCTCGTGTCTACGTTTTCCGTGAGGTAAGGGAACTCCCTCCAATCCGCTATTCACCGAGCGCGAGTTCCCGTGCCCGGGCGCGATGAGATAGGCTTTGGATATGGAGTTGACCTGCAGCCGTTGTCATCAGACTGTGCAGGACGGGGATCGCTACTGCCCTGCCTGCGGGCTGCCGCAGCTCGTCTATTCTGCCGAGAACTCTGCCGACGGCGGACAACCCGATCGCTGGGGCGAGGCGGTGCGCGACGCGAATGTAGTAGATTGGCACTCTGCCGCCCACTCAATCCTCCCTCTGGCAATTTCCGCCGGGATTCTTTGCTTCATGCTTTCGCCGGTAAGCATCTTCGGACTGCTCCTGATGGGCGCCACTGCGGCCTGGGCCGTGGCGCGTTATACACGCGACCAGCAGCCGTCGTGGATCACCGTTGGCGCTGGCGCGCGCATCGGCCTGGTTGTCGGCATTGTGGGAAGTTGGACCTCCGCCGCAATGATCGGGCTTTCACTCTATGCCATGCGTTTCTGGCTGCGCCAAGGCAGCTCGTTCGACAGTTTCTGGCAAAACGTCGTAAACCAGCAGCAGGCGCAAGGAATCGCTGTGGGTGCCGACGCGCAAACCCTTGCCGAAGTCAAAGCGATGTTGATCTCTCCGGAAGGCCGTGCAGGCATGGTTCTTTTCATCGTCGCGTTTTTGATGTCGACGCTGGTGCTCTTTGCCGTCGCCGGGGGCGCGCTAAGCGCGCGCTTGCTCGCCCGCTCCCACCGCCCGGGAAATTAGAGTATTTGGGGTTGATTTGACCAAATCCTCCGCTCCGGGTATCGTGATAATGATGAGGTTCGAGTTCACAAGCTGGATGTGTAGGGCGTGTTGTTACACGTCACACCGGCCTTGTGTGTAAGCTCATTCAAGAGTTCAATCCCAAGGCCGCGTGGCAGCACAATTGCTGGCGCGGCTTTCGTATTTTTGGTAGCGAACTTGTTCCCCATTCGTTTCACGATGAGTATTTCCTCCAATTCGCGGCGGTTTGCGCCTGCCTCCCGGCGGGCCGATGGTTGTTGTCGTCGCCGCTGTTGTAACCGCTAGCCAATTTCCCATTCCCTTTTCATCTTGATCACACGCACATGCGAAATCCCAAATTCGCGGAGCGTATTTCCCCAAAGCCTGCAGGAGCAGGCATGGCTCATCCACTCAGGAGGCAACTGTGACACTTCAAATAAAGCTCAAACGCATACTTTTCGTTCTTATCGTCGCCCTCGCGGCCGCCATTCCCGCCGCCCCGCAAATCGTGGGCGCAACCATCGCCGGAACCGTCCACGACTCCACCGGCGCCGCGGTGAGCGGCGCTACTGTGACGGTGCGCCAAACCGAGACCGGCGCTACGCGCATTCTCCTCACCGGCGCGGATGGCCGCTACGCAGCGCCCAGCGTGCCTGTCGGCAACTACTCGGTTTCCGCAGCGCACGACGGCTTTCAACCCCAGCAGCAAACTGGCATTACGCTGGCCATTGGGCAGAGCGTCCGCATTGACTTCACGCTCAGCGTAAGCACGGTGCACGAACAGGTGGTGGTAGACGCCGGCGATCCCGTCGTCAATACCACTTCGCAGCAAACCTCCGGCCTCATCGACGAGCGCCAGGTCAAGGAACTGCCGCTCAACGGACGCAGCTACGATCAGTTGCTCACGCTCAACCCCTCTACCGTCAACTACACCACCGAACGCTCCGGCGGCACGGGCACGTCCAATTCTTCAGTCGGCAATATGTTCAGCGTCAGCGGACGCCGCCCGCAGGACAATCTCTTCCTGCTGAACGGCATCGAGTACACTGGCGCATCGCTGATCAACGTAACGCCCGGCGGCACCAGCGGCCAGTTGCTCGGCGTCGACGCAGTGCGCGAGTTCAACGTTGTCACCGACACCTACGGCGCCAGCTACGGCAAACGCGACGGCGCGCAGGTCAGCATCGTAACTACCTCCGGCTCCAACCAACTGCATGGCTCGGCCTTCGAGTTCCTCCGCAACAGCGCACTCGACGCGCGCAACTACTTCGACCAGGCCACGATTCCCGAGTTCCAGCGCAACCAGTTCGGCGGCGCGCTCGGCGGACCCATCCGTAAGGACAAGCAATTTCTCTTCGGCAACTACGAGGGCTTTCGCCAAAACTGGGGTCTGAGCGACGTGACCCTGGTTCCCGACAGCGAGGCGGTGCAGGGCTATCTGCCATGCGCGCAAGTGTCGCCGGCGCCGACCTCGTGCCCCAGCTCAGGGCTTGCCAAGGTTGGCGTCAACAACGCCGTCGCACCGCTCCTCAATTTGTGGCCGGCCGCGCCCGCGAATGGGTCAACAGAGCTGTTCTCGAACGGCAACCCAAGCGGTATCGCCGAGGCCTTCAGCCATCCGCCGCAGCACATCCACGAAGACTTCGGCACTTCGCGTTACGACTACAACCTCGGCAGCAAAGATCTGCTCTTCGCCGTCTACACCGTAGATTCGAGCGCCGCCAACACGCCCTCGGCCAACCCCTTGAGCTACGTGAACGAGAGTCTGCGCGAGCAGGTGGCCAGCGTGCAGGAGCAGCATGTCTTCTCGCCGTCGCTTTTGAATACGGCGCGTTTCGGCTACTCGCGCGCCAGCTACTTCTTCACCGGTCTGGTTCCTGTGACCGGCGTTTCCGGCTGGGTATCAGGCGAACCCGTAGGCGCCATCGTCATCAGCGGTAGCACGGCATCGAACGGCGCGTCGGCCATCACCGGCGCGGGCGCCAACACCGGCAGCAACAACCGCACTTCGCGCAATCTCTTCACCTGGGACGATCACGTCTACTGGTCGCGCGGCCGCAATCAAATCGAAGCCGGCGTCTGGCTGCAGCGCGTACAGGCGAACGACTTTCTGGCGCAGGACCAATACGGCCAGGCATCCTTCAGCACCGAGCAGACGTTCTTGCAGGGAACCGTCGCTACCTTCACGCTGGTCCCCGCGCCCACGGAGCTAGGCTGGCGCTCACTTGAAGGCGCGGCCTATCTTGAGGACACCATCAAAGTCACGCCGCGGCTCGAGCTGCGCGCCGGCTTCCGCTCGGAATCGACCAACGGCTGGAACGAGGCGCAGGGCCGCGCTTCGAATTACAACATCGTCAACGGCGTTTTGCAGACCACGCCCATTGTGGGCAGCTCGGCGCTCTGGACCAATCGCGCAAAATTCCTCCCCGACCCGCGCGTGGGTTTTGCCTGGGACGTGTGGGGCAACAGCAAGACCGCGGTGCGCGGCGGCTTCGGTATCTATCACGGCCTGCTCGACACGCTCGATTA
>Ga0187847_10003084_pt1 | contig 12958 bp, 10 predicted proteins | sample June2016WEW_4_10_FD_132458 | JGI IMG/M metagenome (GOLD analysis project Ga0187847, IMG submission 132458) | Peatland microbial communities from SPRUCE experiment site at the Marcell Experimental Forest, Minnesota, USA - June2016WEW_4_10 | ecosystem: Environmental > Terrestrial > Soil >...
AAAATTTACAAGAGGCGGCCCCGCAGCCGAAAGATCGAGGCGCGGTCATTTTGATCGGAACATCCCTCAACGGTCCTTGGACCGTGCTCGACGGTAATCACCGACTGGTGGCCTCGATTCTGTCTTCGCCCTCTTCGGTGGATCGCTTCCGTTGTTTCTGTGGCATTTCTCCCAAAATGGTGTATTGCTGTTGGTACAAAACCAACTTTGCAACGCTGGTTCGGTATGCGGCCAACTTGCTGCGCTACAGCCTGCACGATCCTGAAAAGGATCTACGCCGCTTGCTGGTTGCCGATGCGGGCAGCCATTAATGGGGGTTTCCGACCAAGGCATACAGTGAAGCCGGCAGATAATTACCGAATTGGCCGGATGGTAGGTTTTGAGCCGCCAAGGTACCTTGAGTGGAGTGTGAGGAAACTGCGGCCATGATCAACAGTAACAACAGCGTTGTAATCAAGGAAATACCGAGCCAATTTGTTGCAGGGGAAGCATGGTCGTTTTTGGAAGAAACGAAGCCGGTGTTTAAGCGACGCCGCCCGACCGTTGTCTTCGATTTCTCCCGTGTTTCAGCGATCGATCGTTCGGGAATTTTGGTTCTCGTGAAATGCTTTGAAGAAGCGCTTAAACAGAATGGTGACGTAAAGTTGGCGTCGATCCCCGCTGAGCTGGCGTGTACGCTTCAGCAAACAGGACTAGACCAGATTTGCGATGTCTACGATACGGCCCAAGAAGCGTCCGAGAGCTTTTACGAAGACGGGTGGGTTGACGACGCCTACATCGGCAACTTTGCACCAAGCGTGATTCATTCCAGCGGTGACTGAACTCAAGGGATGCGGAATCGATAATGGGAATGCCGGGCGCTATTGCTATTCGAAAGATGAAGAGCATGTTGTTGATAATCTGCATGCTTTTCTGGTTTGTCAGCTCCGCGTCTGCGCAACAAGCGAGTTCTAACGAAACGCTGCCCGAAAATCCCGCGATGGCTCAGGAACCCAACCCAACAACACCCTCCAATGTGCCTGTGGGTACGGCAGTGGCGCCAGTCGTGCCAGTTACAGGCGTAATGGCCTTCAGCCCGGCAGGAGCGGCGATTGCACCGGCGAAACAACACCGAACGCGCACCATATTGATTAGCCTCGGAATCGTTTTGGGAACCGCGGCGGCCGTAGGTACCGTTGTCGCGCTCGCCGATGCCAGCCCGAGCCGCCCCTCTGGGGCGCGTTAGTTGCATACATGGCAATGAATCCTGCGGACATGCCATTTATCGTCAGCTTCTCCGGAATTGACGGTGCGGGCAAGACCACACAGATTGAATCTCTGCGGCAAAATCTTGAAGCAAACGGCACGAAGATAAACCTAATTCGATTTTGGGACGATGTTGCGACTTTAAAGTGGCTTCGCGAGGCGTCGAGCCATACTCTGTTCAAGAGTGAGGTTGGTGTGGGTACGCCTAAGCATCCCGTAAACCGTAGAGATAAGAATATTCAGTCGTGGTACATGACGCCGGTTCGCTTCTTTTTGTATTTTCTGGATTCGCTGCGGTTGAATCTCATCGTACGAAAGACCAGACGTACTTCTGCCCATGTGGTCATCTTCGACCGATATATTTATGACGAATTAGCGAATCTGAATCTGGCCGGTTCGTCGTGGCAGAAATTGTTCGCCACATGCGCCTTGCGATGGACGAGCAAACCAGACGTGGCATTCTTGGTCGATGCCGATCCAGTGCAAGCGCGAGCGCGCAAACCAGAGTATCCGCTCGAGTTCCTACTTCGTAATCGTGAAGCTTATCTTGAACTCAGCAGAATGGCGCCTGTGATAAGAGTGATCAAGGCGCATACGGTTGCGGAAGCAAGTTCCGAGATTTTCGGGATATCTCTGCAGGCTCTAGGGTTGAGTCGCCCTAGGGTTCAGCCGGTCACGATGACGGACGCGGCCTAAATGGGCATGAAAAAACGCGGATGGCTTGCGGCCATCCGCGTTACGCACTCTACCAGTAGGTAAATGAGAAGTTGTCAACGTAGGTTGTGTAAGCCGATTGTTTCGAGTTTCCATCCATTTGATAGTTCACAGTGATACCCCACCACCCGCCTGGGCATGACCCGGGACTGTAAGATTTATTGAGGGTGTTGGTGACTCCGTTCAACGTAATGGATTGGAAGAGCAGAGTATTGTCGGACTCGCGTTGAACTTGAATAGTCACATGGTTCCATCCGTTGCTGACAGGATTGCATGCAAATCCAGTGGGAACCCACTTAGAATTCGCACTGTCCCAGATGTCCCAATCGTGGCCACCAGCTATCTCGCATTGAGTTCCCCAGATCAAGCTGAGGCCATTGAAGTACATGCTGATGTCGAATTCGAGTACCTGCGACAGAGACAAGTTCGATCCGTAGAAATAAGCGTCGTAGGTGAAGTTATGCAGCGTGGGCAGCAGAGTGTGATTGCTGTCGGGGATGCCTTGCGTCGAGTTTTGGCCGATTAAAGGATTCGTCCAGAGAACATCGGAATACGCCGTGGTCCCACCGATGTTGTACTGGGACGAATTGCCACTCATGGACGGAGACTTGATATGTTGTTCCATAGACCAGGTAACACCCGGTCCGCAATCGGTGCAGATGTTGTAATCGGGAGGATATTCCCCGTAAGACTTCCATCCCCCACTACCCTGCAAGGCAGAAAGTGTCTTGCCATTTCCGCCACCACCGCCGCCGGTGACAGTAATTTTGACAGGTGTGTAAGAGGCTCCGCCGCAGCGGTCCCACTCCTCGACGACTGTGTTGTAAGTCCCGGGGTTGAAGGACAAATTGGTATTGAGACTTGCACCGCCCACGACATACGTCAAGACGTTATTGATGTAGACGCCCATAGAGGCGACCCCTGTATTGCACGTCGTTGAGGCGGTCGCGACATAGTTCACTGGAGACCCTACTGAGCCACCGTTCGTCGGAGAAGTAACCGAAACGCCGGTTTGGGTACTGACGGTAATTGCAATCGGCGTGTAAGTGGCACCGCCGCAATAGTCCCATTCTTCTACGACCGTGTTGTATTTCCCGGGGCTTAGCGGCCAGCTCGTGCTTAGACTCGCGCCATCTTGCACGTATACGAGTTGGTTATCAACGTAAAGCCCCATTGAGGCCACGCCCTTGGTGCAAGTGTTAGTGGTTGCGGTGGCGGAATAGTATACCGGCGAGTTGACGGTCGCCCCGTTGGCAGGTGTGTTTACCGTAACAGTCGCAAAACCCGGTATTGCCCATGCCACAAATAAGACAGAGGTAAGCCACTTCTTCATTTCCTCATTCCTCCATGCCGGTTGAGAAACGCACACTCAGGAAAACGTGCGACTTCGTTTTGGGATCCAAAGGCGTCTACATGAAACGAAGATGGAACCCGTTTCAGCAGGTTAGCCCCTGAGTTTTTGCTGGTCAGCGGCGCGTGTTGATAGAAAAGTAATACGGTCTTTGTACACGGTCAATCAGGGGATCCCTTAGACGCGTATCCAAAGGTGCATTGAAATGAGAATAAAGGGAGAAGTTCCGAGCGTCTAGATATCAGAAGGGCTGATTAGAGATTTATTTTAAGATTTACCAAATTCCCTTGTCACTTCCGGTAATTTTTTGACCCGCTGCAGCGGCTACTGCAAGGCAAGGAAGGAGAGTGAGTCTGGCGCTACTTGCCAAGTCCCCATGAAATAGCATGGATGCCAATTGTGAGGCGTAGAGCTTCATGGAATGAGGCGCTATGGAAATGCGTAGAAATCCATTGCGAAAATAGACCTCGTTGGCATTGAATTTAGCCGACGCCCGAACCCACCGGGGGAGTTCGATGCCGAATCCCCGGTAACTGCGAACATAATCGGACACGATCACGAGAAATGTAGCTGTCCCCTCCCAAATACCGGCACGCAGTGCAGTGTGATGCAGCTTTTCGAAGTCTACTCCCAAGGGATCATTTTCCAGGAGGTGAAGGGTGTCAACAATATCGCATAGCCGAGCGTAGAAATGACGGTACATCCTCTGCAATGTGCAGATCATTAAGCGATCTTCGGGTGAGGCCACCCGAAAAGTCTTCGCGGGCAGCTGTAGTTGCCTAGCGCGAGCGCTCAGGCCATTAGCGAAGACCACATGCTCGCCGGTTTGGCCGAGACGGCCCACGTGAATTTCGACAAGCTCTGGGAGGCCCGGAACTATGAAATTCCATTTATTCGCCAGACGATCGCCCCAACTGCGAGGCGCAAGACCAGCATTAAAATGCGTCTTCAACAAGTCGACGACTTTGTGGGGATCGGAGTTCGTGTACAAATCCAAATCACTGCCCAAGTCCGGCCAGTGGTCCAACGATTTAATAACCGTTACGTCGCACTGATTTTCTTCGAGCACGCTACAAATCCGCGCAAGAAAGCCAACCGCAGTTCCCACTCTCGCCTGTTCGCGATTCATGGCCTCGAACGCCCAAGCCGCGCGATCTTTTTGTTGTTCGATTTGGGCATAAACCGGCAACGCACGCATGACTACGTGGTGTGATTGCGCCAATGCGAGCATTTTGTCGAGCACTTCGCGTCCGAGATTTTCGGGCTCAATTTCGGTCTCTGGCGCCGGGCTGAGTAAGAGCTGCGACAACAGAACAAACTCCGGCGGAGAATTGAAAGTCGCATTGCGAGAATCAAACGAGGTGGCTTTTAACGTAGAAGTGGTCATAAGGTCCTTATTGTGGAGTCGCAGAAGGAGATGGTGGCGGCTCTACGACTGGAGAATTGTCGCGATTCCGAAGCACAACAGGGATATTTTCTTTTCTTCGTTCCTGTTCCAGGACAGAAAGTTTTGTTCCCACCTGCCGGGAGCTGCCAGTTGCCGCTGAAGCAACATTCGAGCCTTCGGCATCACGATGAGTGGCCAAACCCACTGCGGCCGAGGAATCCTGAGCCAGTTTTGCTCGCTCGTAAAAGAACTGTGCTGTTTCGGAGTCGCCATTTGTTTCAGCTAGGAATCCTTCATTATTTAGCGAAAATGCACTCCGGGGATCCAGGCTGTATGCCTTTTGGAAGTCCTGTGAAGCCGTGTTCCAGTCGTTGCGGTTCATAGCGGCGACGCCTTGTACATTTAGGAGCGAAGCTTGCGCTTGGGCGGTACTTGCCGATTTGAGGCGCTGCTCGACAGCGGCGCCATTTGCGCGAGCGACTTCACTTACGGGCTTGCCACGCCATGCAGGGCTTGTCGAAGTGACCACAGAAGTCGGCGAGGAGTGGATGGACGCAGCTTGCTGGTATGACTTTTCGGCTTCCGCAAAGTTGCCTTGTGCTTCCTGAGCGACTCCGAGATTGTTCAAGGTGAATGGATTTTGCGGGTCACGCTGCAGAGTTTGAGTCAATACGAACTCCGCTTCCCTCGGTTGGCCCGATTCCAAGAGCCTTATCGCGTCGATATTGGCTTGATTTACTCGCAGTTCGCGATCCTCGATTCCTAAGGCTGCTTTGCGCATGGGCTGCCCCTTTAGCGATCGGACATTCGTGCGATCGATGGTTGCGTCCGTCGCTTGCTCAACCGCCAAACCGTAAAATTTCTGCGCACGATCCAGGTTTCCCTGGAGTTCCGCGGCATAGCCAAGGTTGTATAAGGTGAATGGGTCACTGGAATCGTACAAATAAGCCTTCATGAATGCGGCTTCCGCCCTGGCATACTGGTGTTTTTCGATTTCCGCAACGCCTTCACGATTCAGCTTTTGTACCGGAGTGAGGTGGCTTCGCCGGGGAATGGTGATTTTGAGTTCTTTGTCGGCAAAGGCTTTCTGGGATGGCAGCAAGAACATGAGTTGACCTAACAGGCACCATCCAGCACACAATTTGGCTAATTGACCCATATTCTGAAAAATAGCGCCGAAAAATCGCTTCAATTTGGATGCAAACATGGGAAATCTGTTGCCAAGTGGGGCCAGCAATTTAGCAGACCCAGACCACGAATTTCTGTGTAGAGGCATCAAAAACGACACGAAAATGAGAGAGTGGCGAGTCCAACACATGGCGAAACCTCTATGGATGCTCCCGATGCTGCTTATATGCGCTGCATTCGGGCAAGCAACTTCGTTGGCTTCGAGTGACACGACGGGTTCATTGCCTGCCGCTCCAACCGTGGTTAATAGTCAGTCTCCAGTCAAACCGCTGCCCGATCTTCCGGTTATGCCGTCAGGAAAATCGACGGTCGTGGGTGGCGAGATAAAACAATTGGATCGGGTCCGCGATCAAATTGTTTTGCGTGTATTCGGTGGTCACGATGTGAAGATCGCCTTTGACGTCCGAACGCAGATGTTTCGCGATGGGAAGTTGTGTCAGGTGAAAGACCTCCACACCGGCGATCACATTTCGGTCGAAACCATGCTCGACGGGAGTACTGTGTTCGCGCGGAGCGTTCATGCGTTGACTCAAGCGCCCGAGGGCGAAATGCAGGGCCAGGTAATTGAATTTGACGGCGGCCGCAGGGTACTCTTGCTACGAGACTCATTGTCTTCCACTCCGGTCAAATTGAACGTGCCCATTGGCACGCAGATTGTCGGGGTGGGGCAGGCGGCCAAAGGTGCAATCGGAGACTTAGCCCCGGGAACACTAATCGCAGCGGATTTTCAGGCGGGTGGTGGAGGAGTCGTGAGCCGCATTTCCATCCTCGCCACGCCTGGAAGTGCCTTTGTATTTACTGGGAAAATTGCTTTTCTCGATGTTCATTCTGGCAGGCTCGCGATTGTTGACCCTCGCGACCAGAAAAGGTACGACGTTACTTTCGACGAAACCCGATTGCCCGTAGTCGCCACTCTGCGAGAAGGCAACGATGTAACCGTGAGCGCCAGTTTTGACGGGAAGCTCTACATTGCTTCGCAAATCGCAGTCTCGGCATCGAGCCCGGAACCGTAAAGGGACCTACTTAAATCGATATCCGGCCTTTAATTCGCAGTGATAAACGGTTGTCTGGTCCTTGTTGTGACTTAGAGTGCATTCTCCCCAGCTCAGCGACAATGATGGACCAAGGGGGAAGACAATTGGTTCCCCATTTATTTCGGCCTCGAGGCTTGGACCTTCGGCAGCGACGGGAAGACTGAAACTCAACGAGGGACCAAAAATCACGGGATACGACTCGCGAACAAGATCGCTTACCATCGTGCGTACGACTTCTGCTTCGATAAGAAACGTCGCGGTGTCTGACCATGCTCTGGCGCTGATATCCAGCTGGCGCCCATCGTTAGTAATGACCTCGCGCTCGATCTTGGTAAATGGGCACGGCCCCGCGATGCAGGAAACGCGAATATTCCGAAACTCGCTCCCTTCACCTGCGTCGAGTTGCGTCGCGGCGATATTCGCTCGCCACTTTCCGTCAGGCGAACACGGAGGATTTCCTTTGCAAGGAAGGTTACCCGTATTTATTACTTGAAACGTTCTGACCGCACTTCCGATGTCCGAGGTTGTTGTGGTCTTCACCAGGTAGCGAACACGTAGGTTTGCGACTGCCGTCTCAGCCCGGTCGTCATCATGACGGGCGCTTTTATTCAACGGAGTCAGTTGGGCGATATAGAGCTTGTCGCCAATAAAATCCCGCATCGTTAGAGGTTGGTAATCGGCATGCTGAAAGTCGAGCGTAATAGCTTGCCGCCGTCGAAAGCCCTTTGGCAGGGTGAGACTGAATTGTCCGAGCTGGTCTGAGTTTGTCGCACTTTCTGTCGTCCCCGTGATAGCGGTGACGCGCACTCCCGCAATTGGGGCTTGTTTGTTTGGATCCGTGTCTTGGCGCACCACAGCGCCCAGGATGGTAACGCGCCGATGTTTGCGAACAATGGATAAGCTGATCCACAGGACGGCGACGAAAACAGCCACCGAAGTTAATAGAACGCTAATGTTTACAATTCTTCTCACAATAGAGTCGGACACCGTAGGGCGCCAAAAATGTTTAGATGAAAGACCCTAGATCCGCGTTTCACCATCTAAAATTGTACGATGGCCGGCTATGATCCGCTATATCGCGGGCTCTCTCGACGCGAATTATTAAAACGGGGCGTAATCGCTGGTCTGTCTCTGCCGTGTGCCTCCAAGGTTGCTGTCGCCACATCTTTTTTTCAAAAGGTCGAACCTGCGATAACGGCTTCGAGCCACGAAATTTCTGCCGACGACGATCGGTTACTGGAGGAGATTGAGAAAGCGCACTTTCAGTATTTCTGGGATCAAGCCAATCCTCTAACAGGGTTGGTGAGAGATCGTTGCAATGCTCGCGCCAACGACAATAGCATCGTTGCCAGCATCGCAGCGACGGGTTTCGGACTGACGGCGTTGTGCATCGGCGAAAGCCGTCATTACGTGTCCACGGACGATGCGCGCAACCGCGTCCTCGCTACACTTCGGTTTCTTTGGAAGAAACTCCCAACGCATCGAGGGTTCCTATACCACTTCGCAAATGTGAACACCGGTGAACGTGTGTGGGATTCCGAAGTTTCTTCGGTAGACACGGCCATTCTTCTTTGCGGGATTCTTACATGCAGGGCACACTTTGAATCGCACTCCGAAATCAGCAATTTGTCTTACGAAATCTTCAATCGAGTTGACTGGACATGGCTCTCGGAAGACACCACACTGCTGCCTCACGGTTGGCGTCCTGAAACAGGTTTTTTGCCTTATCGCTGGGACTACTATAGCGAACTAATGATGATGTATCTGCTGGGGCTTGGCTCGTCAGCCTATCCGTTGAACGTAGACGTGTGGAACGCGTGGAAGCGCGTGAAATTCGAATACGACGGGCTGCGTTATATCGGTTCGTTTGCTCCTCTTTTCGTGCACCAATACTCGCAGGCCTGGTTTGATTTTCGTAATAAACGCGACAAATATGCGGACTATTTTCAAAATTCAACGATTGCGACGGAAGCCCATCGTAGATTTTGTATTGAGCTCACGAAGCAATTTCCCGATTATTCCGAGGATCTTTGGGGGATAACATCCTCCGATTCCGAACTCGGATACGTCGTGTGGGGTGGGCCGCCGGCGCTCGGGCCTATCGATGGAACAGTTGTACCTTGCGCTACAGGAGGGTCCCTTCCATTTCTACCAAAGGCAACTTTGAGAGTGCTCCACAATATACGCAACCATTATCCCGCTGCCTGGAGCCGTTACGGTTACGTAGATGCGCTTAATCCTCTAAAGCAATGGTTTGGCCATGATGTCATCGGAATTGATTTGGGAATTACGTTATTGATGGCTGAGAATTTGCGAACGAATTTTGTCTGGGAAACATTCATGAAAAACGGGGAAGCTACAAGAGGTATGGAGCGCGCCGGATTTCAACCATACACTCCCTCGAATAAACCTTTGTTCTAGCGGATCTCAACCAGCGCTAGGCCATGAGCAGGTATGGAAATCGCCAATCGGCGGTCTCGAATTTTCATTGGATCTGGTGCGGGCAATTCGGCCGCTTTCTGCAAATCTCTAATTTGTTTCACCGTGGGATACCGTGGCGATCCCATATTCACATATGTTTTTCGAGCATCGCCGTGCTCATCATCAACACGGTAGAGCAAGGCCTGCTTTACATCTTTACCTGTAAAGTTCAAATCGAATGTTCTCGTAGGGCCTTTTTGATTCGGTTCGGCATAGTTCCAGATCGCGATGGCATAAGATCCGTCACTGCGTTTCGTTGCCAAAAGCGAATCAGAGTTGACTGAGATGCGTTGTTCTCCAAGGCGATGAAGAGTCAGAAAGGCATTGTAGGCCGGTTTCGGAATCCCCCGTTCTGCAATCAAACCATACCCTCCATAAAAGGGCGTCTTTACTATTCCTTGCTCTTCAAAGACGTCGGAGAAGGTCCAATACGACATCATGCTGACCATGCCGCTGCATTGCCGGATGGTCTCGGCAAGCCACGGTCCCATATAAGTAGAGTCTGTGACGCCAGTGAGATTGCGATATGTGGCGTTGAATTCGCTCCATATCAAAGGAAGCCGCGGCATGGAGGACGTAGCAATTTGATCATGCACTTTCTTTACAGCCCGGCAGACCATCTCGCTCCGAGGAATCTGTTCCGTAGTATCGAAAACATCCTTCGGGGTGTCGTCACCATAGACATGGGTGGAAACGAAATCTACGGGAATTTTGTTTGTGGCACAGTGGCGGATAAAAGCGTCCACCCACGCCGCTTGTGCGGTTGCCGGGCCGCCGATACGCAACTGGGAGTCAATGCTTTTTACCGCCTTCGCCGTGTGATCGTAGAGCTCCCAGTAGCTCTCCTGTGGAGGCTCGCCCGACCAGAAATCCAGATTCGGCTCATTCCAAACCTCGAAATACCAGGAACGAACCTCTTCATCGCCATAGCGATCAATCAAGTGCTTAACAAAAGCAGAAATCATCGCATCCCACTTGGCCCAATCTTTTGGCGGAGAAGTATTTGGCTTGTACCAAAAAAAATGCAGCGCGCTAGGATTAGACGCCAATTTGACCGGCATGAAGCTTAGCTCGACAAAGGGCTTAACGCGGTCCGCTAAGAGCCCATCATAAATCTGGTCCACGTAAGAAAAGTTGTAAATTGGTTGCCCTTGAGCGTCTTCGTCATACACACCAATTTCATCATGGAAGATTGCGTGAAATCTCACATACTTGAAATCAGTGGCTGCGTGAACAGCCCGTAAATCGCTCCGATAGTCGTTTCTTAGAGACAATATCGCGCGTCCTGAGCCAAACATTTGCTCCCAAAAGTGAGGGAATTCTTCGGACGGGCCGTCCAAATTGATGTTTATTTTTTCGGGCACTACTGCTCCTGGAATCTGGGCGCCACATGGGCGGGCCGCGCTCCAACATAGGAAATAAAACAAAAGCAAATAAGGCCGGAGCATGGGCGAGTTCATGGATTACGCGGCCAGCCTGCGTGATCCTGACGGTAGATTCATCCGCGTTACTGGCCTTTCCTGAAGTAGAAGTTCTGTGGCTTGCACATTGGGATTTTTGTGAAACCACCGCCGCATGACGCCATCACATAAGAAATTTGCAATCGCAAGCAAACTCATCCCCTGGTGATGCGCCATCCAAGATTTCACAAGCACAGGTCGCCGAACACGCTTCTTAGTCACGGGATCCGTGTAATCAGCCGCTTCGTAGAAGCCGAGCGACCCAAGCCAATCTGAGCGCTCCATCGTACGTAAATTATGGAACGCTTCGGTTGGAGTGATATGCAATGCAAGCAAAGTTGAATAGGGCGAGATAACAAGCGATTGGTCTTCTTCGTTTCGTAATGCCAGATCGGACACGCCGAATGCAAAATATTTGTACGCACCGTCAGGGTCGCGATCGGCATAACCTGATTCAGATATTCCCCACGGCACATGTTTGTGTTCCGCATATTTGCGTTGAGAATGGACCGCTTCAGCGCATGCGCGGTCGAGCAGAGTGCCAGGGTACGTTTCCATCCACAGGGTCGGCATGAGGTATTCGAACATCGTGCCCGCCCAGGAAAGCAAAACAATCCGTCCATGATTCAATTTGTGGCGCCGGCCGAGAGTAAACCATGATTCTTGAGGAATATCGTTCTTGGCGATCGCGACGAACGATGCCATGCGCGATTCTGACGCCAGCTGATCGTAACAGGCATCACTCGTCTTCTGCGATGCAGCGTCATAGGAGACTGACAGCTGCTTGCGTTGGGGATGCAACATGAAGGTGAAGTCGGTATTTTCAGCAAAATCTCCGGATCGAGAAGCGATCGTCTCCAGTTGATGAATCAATTCAACAACTTTATTGCGCGCATCAGGGAGCAATTCTGAAAGCCGCTGGCAAGAGCGCCGGTGGGTCGCGCTGAATGTGGTCGATTCCGGCAATTCCGAAACTAGCGCAATTTCCAGTTGCAGGGCATCAACGAAAGCGGGCAACTTGCTCAATGCAATTGAGTTCCATTTGCCCCAGTCCAAACCGGGCAAGCTCTCTTCGAGCGGGCGAAATTCCGGCCGAAGCCACGGCGTAAAGGCTTTCAATGTTGAACGAACATGCTCGATTCTCAGTTTTGCCTGATTTCTGAACCAAGATGCTTCGTCTGCACGAGCGTGCGTGCTGCGTTTACTCTCCAGCACGTCGAGTGGGAAATCTTCGAATGCCTCAATCCAATCGTGCTTACTTAGACGAGCGAAATTCCTGACGACGCGATTCGGCAAAGCACGAAGCTTCACAAGTTCACAAAGATGATCTAACAATCCATGCGCCTGCGTATCTTGAATTAAAGGGCTGCGAAGCTGATCGAGACAGCCTTGTTCGAGGGTCCACAGAGATGCGACCAGATTCCCGCTGTCCACGGACGAAACGATCCAAGGAGCGAGAGCCTGCAAGGTTAAGTTGTCGTACCAATTATAGAAATGCCCGCGGAACTTTGGCAGGCGGTCCATGCTAGAAAGGGTTTTTGAGGTAAAGTCAACGAACTCGGGCAGCGTTAAATAGCCCAGCTTGATGGCGGATTGTCTGGCATTCAACAAAAATCCCAAGTTGGTGGGTGAGAGACGGTTGTCTACAAATTGTGGATCCTCACGCACATTGTCGGGAACCAGCCAGTGGTTGGACTCGTTACTATGGTCCGCAAAATACCTCCATGTACGCAAACCGATTCCTCGAAGCAAAAGTTGTTCATTTTCGGTTTCGGGTCTATGCGAAGGTTGAGGCGGCCGATTAAGCCAAACGGATATAAATTTGCTTGAGGCCCAAAGCGCGAGCACCGGCAACGCCGCCAGGAGTGCGATTGGCCGAATCGCAAAAACGAAACCTCCAATAGCAAAGGCCAGCGCCGGCGTCCAATCCAGATAGATGTCTAGGGGCGTCCGCCGAGTTAAAGCCATTTCCTCTTCGGCTGAGGTAACCCATTCCAGCATCTTTCTCCCGGTGAAGAAACGGCGGATCAAAGCCCGCACCATGGCATCGAGCGACACCAACATTTGGTGGGCAAGAAACATCAATGTAAGCGTGGAT
>Ga0187847_10003087_pt1 | contig 12951 bp, 9 predicted proteins | sample June2016WEW_4_10_FD_132458 | JGI IMG/M metagenome (GOLD analysis project Ga0187847, IMG submission 132458) | Peatland microbial communities from SPRUCE experiment site at the Marcell Experimental Forest, Minnesota, USA - June2016WEW_4_10 | ecosystem: Environmental > Terrestrial > Soil > Wetlands...
CCCGTGGTGAACTGCTGAATCACGCGCGGCTTCTGCGAAGCGGGCGTTGTGGTGGTGATTGCGCCGATGGCGGCGGCGGATGCGGCGGCGGCAGCGGTCTGTGCGGCGGCGGGCACGGCGTGAAGAGAGAGCGGAAGGGCGACCAGAGCGGCGAGAAGAAGATGTATGCGGCGCATGAAAACCTCACGGGGTGGTTCTGAGTCGAGCAGTCGTGTCATTGCAATATCCCAGCCCTCTGGAATCGAGGGCTGGGGAATCCGTATCCATACTATTCGCAGTAAGGCCCTGCCGGCGTCACTTTTGCGTCGTGGTTGGCGTCGGCATAATGGGGTTGAACTTCGTGGCCAGCTCTGGCGTGGACACCGCGCCGGTCTGGTCGGCAGCCTTGGCAACCTCCGCCGCGAAGACGTAGCTGCGCCCGAACATATTGCTGGTGAAGATGACGTACTTCTTGTCCGGCGAGAAGCGCGGATTGGGTTCGGCGCGGTAGTTCTGGTGCGCCATGTTGACCAGGTGCTCGGAGTGGAAGACACCTGGTTGGAAGTAGTTGGGGCCGTTGAGCGCGCCCTCGGTACCGCCGATCATCTGCGGCCGGAACAGCTCGATCCACTCGCCGTCCGGCGCCGCGGCCACCTGGCCGGAGTCGCCGCCGTCGCCGCAGAAGAGGTCGAGGTCCTGCGTCAGGTTGAAGTGGATCGACCACTCGTTGCGCTGTAGGTGATAGGCGACCCGCTTGTGAGTCTCCAGGTTGTAGCTGGCAACGAAGAAGTCTTCGCCCTTGGGATACTGCCAGTCGTACCAGATGGTCTTGCCGTCCACCCCCCAGAACTCGTGCCCCGCGATCTCCATCGCCATGGTGCGCTTGTGGATGAGTGTGTTATGGGTGCCGTCGGTGTGGATCAGCCAGATGCGGTCCACCTTCTGCCACATGCCCTCGTGACAGTACATGATGAGGTTGGGATCGGTCGGGGAGAAGAGCATATGGCCGATCCAATCGGTCGAGTGGAAGAGCACTTTGATGGTTCCTGCCTTCTCGCCGTTCGGGCCCGGCTTCAAGCGAATGGTGAAGAACACCACCGGAGTGCGCGATGCCAGTCGGCGCTCCATCATCGCGCCCTTGTCGTCCGACTGCACGTTGGCCCCGCCCAGCGTGGGATTCGCCTCCGCAGGACTCGCGGCAGCGGGATTCACCGCAGCGGGCGCACCGGCAGCCGAAGCCGCCGGTGCAGCCTGCACACCCGTTCCACCCGCTCCAGATCCTCTGCCGAATCTTCCTGCCGGCGCGGCAAGAAATGCGTGCGGCGCATTCGGGTTGCCGCCCGGACAGTCCGCCGCGTTATACGTCCCCGCGCCCAGCGTCTCATCCGCATTCACGCTGGAGATGCTCACACGCGGCGGCAGGTCGATCAGCTTGGTCACCGCGCCGGTGTTGGTGTCTGCCTTGTACACCGCATTGCTGCGCGTCACCGGGTCCGTGCGCGTGAAGAAGACGCTGTTGGTCTTGTGCCCCACAACAATGGCGCGCGCTCCGCCGCCGAATCCGCCGCGGCCGCCTCGCGCGCCCTGCCCTGACTGCCCGCCCGCCGCTGTATCCGTGACAGCAGCAGTTGCCGCGGGAGCGGGCGCAGCCTGGTTCGGCACCACCATCCGGGTCGTCATCGTCGCCAGGTCGAGCACGCGAATGCCATCCGGCGAGTTGTACACCATCTGCTTGTGGTCGGGCGTGAACGCGTTCACGTTGAAGTAGAACGCGCCCGAGTTGGGCTCGTCCGATACGCGCCACACGCGATGCCCAGTATCCTTGTCGATCCAGCTCTTCGGCGGCACGGCCCCCGTCTCGGACGGCTTGTTGTCGCGCTGCATCTGAGCGCATAAGCCCGGCGCGTATAGAGACAGCGCGGCCAGCGGAACAAATGCCAGTATGGGAACAAGGGCTGTGAGTGTGAATTTGGCGGGGAGTCTGAATCGATTGCCGGACCGGGGGACCATTCGCTGCTCCTTGGATAAAGACCTCGCTGCGTGAGAGGGACAACACTCACCGCTAGGCGGAAAGCTCACTGCACAGACCTGTATTGAGGCTGTCAAAATGCCAGCCGGGTTCGTGCATCAGAGAGATATAGATAAGAAGACGATGCAGCGGAAAAATTAGTTTCGGCCATGAATCCATGGGCTGCCGCCGAAGCCGATTGGCAACCGCAACGCAGGGGCGCAGATCCGCTGGTTGTGCAGGCCGGTGGTGAACGTCGGGCAAATCAGCCTCCACTCGATCCTCCACGGCCCACAGCAGTCCAGAATAATCCGCCTCGCACTCCTGGAACATTCCCTTGAGATTGAGATATGCTCTAGCCTTGAATCTGATTGCGGCCCGGGCAGGAATCCGGCCTCTGTACGATATGTAGACATCCCCCTCCCACCGTCTGATATCGCCGATGATAGTTTTGGCAGCAGATATTTGGCTCAGGAGGCGCACGCGATGAATCGAATCATCCTTGCCGACAACCAGGCGATCTTCCGGGCAGGCGCGGCCCGAGTCATCGCCCTGGAAGAAGACATGCGCATCGTGGCCCAATGTGATGACATCTCCCGCCTCTCCAACGCCATCGATACCTGGCGAGGCGCCATCCTTCTCTTCTCCTCCAGCATGCAACTGGACGCCAACGCCGTCGTCGCCCACGCCCGCGCGGCCGGCATCCGCACCATCTACATCACCGAAAACGGCTCGGAGGTCCCCGACGACCTCGCCCGCGCACTCGATGGAGTGCTCTATCGCAACATTCCCGGCCCCGGCCTGCTGGACTGCATCCGCCGAGTCGCCACCGGACAGCACTCCTTCCAGCACTCCAACGTCACCTCCATCCTGGCCCAGGACTCGGTCGGGGCCCGCGTCCGCGACCGCCTCACACCCAAGGAGATCCAGATCGTCGCGCTCATCGTCCAGGGATGCAAGAACAAGCTCATCGCCACCCAGCTCAACACCAAGGAGCAGGTCGTCAAGAACTACCTGCGCAGCATCTACGACAAGACCGGCGTCAGCGACCGCCTCGAACTCGCCCTCTTCACCATCCACCACCGCGCGCTGGCCGAGGCAGCCGCCCACGCCGGAAACCTCCTCCAGCAGCCTAAATCCGCTTGAACCACGCGCCTGCACTGACCTCTGTTCCTCATCCCCATCGTTCCACCGGCGTGAACTGCGCCGAGCCCTCTCCGCCGAGCACAACCCGGTCGCCCACAACCAGCCATGTGTGCGCGATTAATTTCCCGTCTGCCGCCCGCGCCACGCCGTAGACCATTGTGCTCCGCACACCGCGCCGCCGCAGCATCGTATAGCCCGCCAGCGTCTGCGGAAAACAGACAAACGCGGCGGGGGAGTGACGCGCAACCGCCTCGACCGCCCAGCGTACACGCCGCGCAATTTCCGCAGTCGCGCACTCCGCAGTGTTCTTCCCCCGCATCTCGTCCGTTGCTGCTCCGCGCTCTCGTGCCGCAACCTCGCTCTCGCCTGAATCCGCCTCGTCGTCGGTTCGCTCCAACGCGGGCCCGCGCGCGATCGTCAGTATGATTCTGTGTACCGGAACCACCACCAGACAGACGCGGAAGAACGCCAGCAGTAGTAGCGCCTCCGCCGCCAGCAGCCATTCCGCCGGGCTGTGCCGGTAAATCCTGCGCCGAACGGTTCCGCCCATCACTCCTCCGGTCAGTCATACCCTTTATACTTGAGAAGAACCAGGGACCAGGAACGGTTTCAACTTCGGCCTGCCCTCAACGTGGATCGAAAGAACGAGGAGTACAGAGGAGTTTATGGCCGCATTGATCGATGCAATCGACGTCAAGCGCAAGGCGCTCTTCGAGTTTGAAAGCACTCCATACGCCTGCCTGGACGCCGAGGTGAACACGCCCACCGCGCGCGGCGGCCAGACCCTCGTCCGCCTCAAAATGCGAAACCTGCTCACCGGCGCCGTCTTCGACAAGACCTTCAAGGCCAGCGACAAGTTCAAGGAGCCCGACCTCGTCCTGGTCCCCGCCACCTACCTCTACAGCGACAACGACGGCTCCTACTTCCTCGATCAGGAGAGCTTCGAGACCCTCAACCTGACTGGCCAGATGCTGGGCACGGCGATGGACTTCCTCACCGATGGCCTCCTGGTCCAGTTGCACAAGTACAACGGCAACCCCATCGGCCTGCAGTTGCCCATCTTCGTCGAACTGGAGATCGTCCACACCGAGCCCGCGGTTCGTGGCGACACCTCCAGCGGCAGCGTCACCAAGTCCGCCCGCCTCCAGACCGGCCTCGAAATCCGCGTTCCCCTCTTCATCAAAGAGGGCGAAAAAGTAAAGGTCTCCACCGAGACCCGCGACTTCGCCGGCCGCGCCTGATCCACCCCCTCGACGCCCTCGAAGCGCATCTCACCGCGATCAACGAATAATTGCTTGAACGACGATTTGCAACCTAATCCGTGTGGAATGTAGACCTGAACGTGCGGGGCTAGAGATCTGATCTCAACCTACGACAAGCCGCGTTGTCGTGGACTATTTCTGCCGCTTGGTTACGTCAATCTCTTTGATTTGGTCGTCGAGCAAAAACCCATTCTTTCCCGGCTCCTTCATCCTTTCGGACATAGGTTTTTCCTCGATGAACTTATTCATTTCTTCTTGAATAGCCATTGGATTTCTCTCTGTATGCTCATTCATAATGAGCTTCCTCCTTGGAAGCAGTTGTAAAGAGTAACTCACCGAAAAGAAGCTAAACGACTATATAGAAAACAGAGGAATGCGATGACTATATAGAAAAACAACTGAAAATAAACATCTTAGACAGTTTCCCGAATACCTCGACGAACGACAGCGTGTGCGTACAACTGTCAATGCCTTTATTTTCTCCCCTGCTTGGGCTTACACAGGCTGCGGAGAAACTCCCGTTTTTGCCTTTCGGAGGGAGCAGGGGGCTTCAGCCCCCTGAATAAGGCCAATCGAATCAAGGGGCTTTAGCCCCGGGCCTTTTGCTCGTAGCGCCAAACAACCCCTTTTTCCGCAGCCTGTACAACCCACTATCCAGGGATAGCCACTGAGAGTCTGCTGGCGACAGTAATGTAGGGTCTGGGCCAGGTTGCGAGGTTACCTCCCAGCCAACCCAGCCCATTTGTGGGGTTCCAACCGCCTTATCCACAAGATGTAGAGTTTGCATTGTTGATGCCGCCTCCGCGACCAGCTAAATTGGAAGCTGTGCGGCTCATCCAATCCGTACGGCACGGCGTGAAGCTGTAGGTGCGCGTCGCGCCGTTGGCTGAGTCTGGCCGTGGTTCCCGGAGGTGTGGTTTGCTCAAGCTCAAAAAGGTCCAGATGCTCGGCTTCAAGTCGTTCTGCGACCGCACGGAGATCCATCTCTCGGGAGACGGCATCGCCGCCGTGGTCGGCCCCAACGGCTGCGGCAAGTCGAACATCTCCGACGCCATTATGTGGGTGCTGGGCGAGCAGTCCGCCAAAAGCCTGCGCGGCGTCAAGATGGAAGACGTCATCTTCGCCGGCACGCGCGAGCGCAAGCCCACCGGAATGGCCGAAGTCTCGCTCACCCTGGTCGATCCCGAGGTCTACGACGACGCTTCCCTGCCCGGCGAAGACGGCAGCGACTGGTCGAGCGATGGCTCCAGCGAACGCACTCAGGATCAGGCCCGCACTCAAGCCCTCACCCTCGCCGGAGACTGGGACGAATCCCAACTCCGCCAGCAGAAGGCCGAGGAAACCGAAGAGGCCGTCCGAGATGCGCAGCCCGGGGTCGTCATCGGCATCGACGGAAGCGTGGTCGACGCCGGGCAACTGGACCGCGACCAGCTCGACGAGAGCGCGGTCGACGACGAACCCCAACCCTCCGAGGCCGCAAAAGACGCCGCCGCCGGCCCCGAAGTTCCTGGCGTCGTACTCAAGGTCCGCCGCCGCCGCTTTGGCCGCTCCCCGGTCCGCGCCGGTGAGGTCACCATCACCCGCCGCCTCTTCCGTTCCGGCGACTCCGAGTACCTGCTCAACGGAAAAATCTGCCGCCTGCGAGACATTCAGGACATCTTCATGGGCACCGGCCTGGGCGGAGAGACATACGCCATCATCAGCCAGGAGCGCATCGGCCAGATCCTCAGCTCCAAGCCCATGGACCGCCGGGCGATCCTCGAAGAGGCCGCCGGAATCACCCGCTTCAAGACCAAAAAGCGCCTCGCCGAGCTGCGCCTGGAGTCCGCCAAGGTCAACCTCGCGCGTGTCAACGACATCTTCGAGGAGGTCACGCACCAGATGAACTCGCTGAAGCGTCAGGCCTCCAAGGCCGAGCGCTACGGCCTTCTGCGCGACGACCTGCGCACCCGCCTGCGTGTCGTCCTGGCCAGCCGCATGAGCCAGCTTGACTCCGAGCAGTCCGCCGTCGCCTCCCAGATCGCCGTCCTCGCCGCCCACATCGCCCAGCAGTCCGCCTCGGTCGACGCGATGGACGCCGAGCACACCGCCGGGGTCGAGCAGGGCTATCAATTTGACCAGCAGGTCCGCGAGGCCGGCGCGCAGGCCAACCACTCCGCTGTCGAGTTGGAGCGCGTCACCGCACGCATGGCCGCCAACGTTGACCGCATTGCCGAGCTCACCGCGCGCATTGCCTCCGGCGGCGACGACCTCGACCAGGCGCGCGAACAGCTTCGCGTGCTCTCCGGCGAACTCGAATCGCAGCGCAGCTTCCTCGAAAACGCCACTGCCGAGGCGACCGTCTCGCGCGACGCCGCCGAGGCCCAGCAGCAGCGCGCGCAGCAGGCAACCCGCGCCGTCGCGGCCAGCGAGCAGCAGGCCGAGCAAAACCGTCGCGCCGGCTTCCAGTTGCTCGAGCGCGCCAGCCAGAGCCGCAACCAGCAGGCGCAGGCAGAGGTGGCTCTCGCCAGCCTCGACCGTGAATCAGAGCGCCTCGTCGCCGAATCCGACGGAGCGCGCCGCGAACTGGCAGAGCTGGGATTCGAGCGCGGCCAGGTCGCCGCCACATTCGGCAACGTCACCGAGCGCCTAAAGGCCCTGGAGGCGGAGATCACTCAACTGCAACGCCGCATCGACGCGGCCCGCGAAGCCGAGTCCACCGCCCGGCGCCGCGGAGACCAGTTGCGCTCAGAGCGCGCCGCCCTCGAAGGCCGTCGCAGTTCGCTCCAGGGCTTGATCCGCGAGCACAGCTACTCCACCGACACGGTGAAGAACATCTTCAAGGCCAACTCCAAAAACGTTGCGGCCAACGCGCTCTCGCCCATCGGCACCCTCGCCGACTTCCTCGAAGTCGACGGCCAGTACGAGGGCATCGTCGATGAGTTCCTGCGCGACGAGCTGAACTACGTCGTCGTCAACAGTTGGGACGCCGCAGACGCGGGCGTGCGACTGCTCGCCGCAGACGTCGCCGGCCGCGCCACATTCCTCGTCCACCGCGAGAATCCATCCAGACTTCAACAGAAGATCGCCAACAGCCTGCCCGTGCCCGAGGGCGTTGTCGCATTGAAGGACTGCGTGCGCGTGCTCAACGGCTTTGGCACATCGCTGGAAGAGCTGCTGCCCAGGCTGGGCGATGGATTCATCGCGCCCGATGCCGCCTCCGCGCGCAGGCTGGCCGACGAGCATCCGCGCGGCTTCTTCCTCAGCCCTACCGGCGAGGCCTTCCACAACTCCACCGTCACCGGAGGCCATGTCCGCGCACAGGGGCCGCTCGCCCTCAAGCGCGAACTCACCGAAGTCGAGCGCAAGCTCGACGCCACCGAAGTTGAACTCGCGCAGGCCGAGCAGGAGGCGGCGGCCCGCGAACGCGAGGCCCGCGAACTTACTGCCGCGCTCGACTCAAAAACCCAGCAGTGCCGCGATGCCGAGCGCGAATCCGCCAACTCCGGGGCAGCCCTCCGCCAGATGGAGCAGGAGACCGCGCGCATCGAGCGCCGCCTCGACGAGTGGGCGCTCGCCGCAGACCGCAACCGTGTTGCCCGCGCGCAGAAGCAGGACGCAATCGCACGCCTCCAGCAGGAGGCTACCGCCTTCGAGGCCGAGCGCGCCACGCTGGAGTCGCAGTTGGCCGAACTACAGCAGCAGCTCGACAGCCTCCGCCAGCAGCGCGAATCTCTGCAACAGTCCGCCGCCGAGGCCGCAGCCGCGCTCGCCGGCCTCGAGGAGCGTCGCCGCAACGCGCTCGCCACCTTCGAGCAGACGCGCCGCATGGCCGACGCGCAGGCCGCGCGCATCGCGCAGATCGAGCAGCAGCTCCAGTCCGCCGGCGCGGAAAAAGTCCGCCGCCAGCAGGAGACCACCGAACTTGCAGCGCAGCACGCCTCCCTCGCCGAGACGCGCGCCAGTGCGCTCGCAGAGGGTGCCCGCCTCACCGCCGAGGCCGCCGAACTCCGCGCGCGCATGAGTGAGCTCGACGCCAAGCTCCGCACCCTGCGCCACCACACCGAAGACCTCCGCGAGCAGCGGGCCAACCTCACCGCCCGCGCCGCCAGGCTCGCCTCAGACATCGAGCACATCGACGCAACCTGCCTCAACGACCTCGCCATCGAGGCCGCCATCCTGCGCGCCGACGACGCCATCCTCCGCATCGATGGAGAAGCCCTCGCCGCCGCCGAGGAGGAAGCCCGCGCCCTCAAGCTGCGCCTCGAAGCCATGGGCCCCGTCAACATGATGGCGCTCGAGGAGTACCACGAGACCGCCGCACGCCACGGCTTCCTCGAAACCCAGCGCCGCGACCTGCTCGAGTCCATCGAGAACACTCAGGCCTCCATCAAGGAGATCGACGAAGTCTCCCGCGTCAAGTTCGACGCCGCCTTCGAGGTCATCAACCGAAACTTCGGCGCAACCTTCGCCAAGCTCTTTGGCGGTGGCCAGGCCTTCATGCGTCTCACCGACGAGGAGAACTCCGCCGAGAGTGGTATCGACATCGTCGCCTCGCCGCCGGGCAAAAAATTGCAGAACATCCTGCTCCTCTCAGGCGGCGAGAAGGCCCTCACCGCGCTCGCGCTCCTCGTCGGCATCTTCCAGTTCCAGCCCGCGCCCTTCTGCGTCCTCGACGAGGTAGACGCCCCGCTCGACGAGTCCAACGTCGACCGCTTCGCCCAGATGATCGCAGAGATGGCCGCCAACACTCAGTTCGTCGTCATCACCCACTCCAAGCGCGCCATGCAGGTCGCCGACGTTATCTACGGTGTCACCATGCAGGAGCCCGGTGTCTCCAAGATCGTCAGCGTCAACCTCAACCGCCGCGCGGCCGCCCGAGACCGCCGTGAGGTGGCATAGCAAAGGAGTCGTCATTCTGGCGAAGCTCGCACAGAGCGTCATTCTGGCGAAGCCACACAGGTCGTCATTCTGGCGAAGCCACACAGGTCGTCATTCTGGCGAAGCCACACAGGTCGTCATTCTGGCGAAGCCAGAATCTCCGTATTTCGTTTTTGCTTTTGCTTGTTTTTGTACGAACCGCACCATCCAACTTAGCGCACGCTGGAGGAGCTTCATTCAGTCCTCCAGCGTTTTTTTATGCAACTGCCTCCCTCCCGCCGCACACGCCTTCATCCGTTGTTCCCAATCGGGGATTACACTGTTCTCGCAATCAACGGGAGGTCAAACATGGCACATAAGGTCGTGGCAATCGTCGGCAGCTACCGCAAGGGAGGCGCCATCGACAGCGCGGTGCAGGCCATTCTTGCGGCTGCGCAGGAAAAAGGCGCCCAGACGCACACCCTCTATCTCACCGACCAGCATCTTGAGTTCTGCACCAACTGCCGCCGATGCACTCAGGCCCCCGGGCTGCAACGCGGCTCGTGCGTGCAGCAGGACGACCTCCAATCCATCCTCGCCGAGATCGATGCCGCCGACGCCCTCGTCCTCGGCTCGCCAGTCAACTACTGGAACGCCACCGCCATCTTCCGCCAGTTCATGGAGCGGCTCTTAGGCGCCACCTACTGGCCCTGGGGACAGGCCGCGCCCCGCCTGCGCTCGAAGCGCCTCACCCGCAAGACCGTGCTGGTCGCCTCGGCCTCCATGCCCGGCTTCTGCATTCCCTTGCTCACCGGGGCCGCGCGCGCCCTGCGCATCGCCGCAAAGTCTCTCGGCGGCAGGACCGTCGCAACCCTCTGGATCGGCCTCACCGCCAAACAGCCCGATCAGCCCCTCTCCCCGCGCACCCTCGCCCGCGCCCGCCGCATCGGCCTCACCCTCGCCTGAATCCTAAGTGGTCGTCATTCTGGCGCAGCTCCCCGCGTCGTCATTCTGGCGCAGACCCCTGAAGCCGTCATTCTGGCGCAGACCCTTTTGCTTGTCATTCTGAGCGCAGCGAAGAATCCCCGCATTGGCCCTTGCCGTTGCCTGTTCCCCGTCGTTGTTTGTTTTACGCTGTCATCCTGAGCGCGTCTTTCGAGCGCGAAGGATCCCGATACCGCTCGCACCCCCTCAATCCTCCACCCCTTTCTCCCCACAATCTCCCGCCCATAGCTCATAGCCCACAGCTCATTGCCGAAGCAAAAAACACCTCGTCCACCCTCGCCTGATCCCGCGCCTGGGTACCTTATCAACTCGCTAACTTCTAATTCTCCGATGGCCGCTCGATGTGGTCGATGTAGAGGTGGCTTACGGGTCCTGTGGCGGATTCAAGCTTCAGGCCAAGCTGTTCCTGTACCGCGGTGAAGATGGACGCGCGAACGGGTCCGGTGTCGTCTGCTGTGGAGATGCCAGCCCCTTGCTCGGGTGCGAATTCCAGGGTGAAGTTGTAGGGTCCGGTGAGGCCGGTCTTATCGATGACATGGCGACCGACCCGATTGCTGAGGAAGTCCTTGGCGAAGGATGAGAAATGAGACTGCTGAAAGACGGACATTGGGTAGCCGTCTGGCGCGGCGCGCTGAGTGACGCCGGCTCCCGCATATGCAACCCGGGTGCCGTCGGGATTGAGGCTCCCATCGGATGTCTTGAAGTTGTATGGGCTGGCCTCGCCCGGCTTGGCCTCCTTAATCTTGAGGCCGTCCTTGGCCACGACGAGGTTGTAGACGGGCTGCTCCACGTCCGCAAAGTGGTACGTGAATTTAAAGCGCTCCACCAGCATCTTGCGGAAGACGAGCCGGCGGGCCGCGTCGTTCAGCTTGTGCCATGCGGCTACGTCGGAGTCTGCGACCTTGGCCTGAATGGTGTAACGGTCGGTCAAAAACCATTTTGGGGCATCCACAATCTGATCGTCAAAAAACATGCTGTTGTTGTGGTTCCATCGGATGATATCGAATAGGCTGTAGTTTTCCAGTGTGATGCCGTCGCCGTCGGGCGGGTTGGAGAGACGTTCAGGCAGGTAGACGCTGGGATCCGCCTTGACGGGTTTGATGGAGACAACATCAAAAGTAATGCCCAGGGTGGGGTCTGCGGCTGGAGTTGCGGCGACCGGCCCGGCTGCGGTTGTTGCAGGGCTCACCGATGTGGTGGGGGCTGCAGCCGGAGTTGCTGCGACCGTCGCGTTAGATTTAACCGGCGCACTCGTCTGGGCGAGCGCAATCGGCGCGGCAACAACCACCCACATAGCTGCATGGAGCATAAATTTTTTGCTTGGATCCAGTCTGAGTGGGGAATGGCAGATCATCATATCGGGGCCCTCTGATGCTCAACTCATTATCTGCTCAGAAATTCACGCTGAGAGAAATATTTAGGGGTAAGACGCATGGAAAGTCGGAATGTCTTGCATTGCCGGGTGCCCCATTCGTCGCGGTCTTATCGCGATGAATGGGATGCGGCCTCGACCTTCGGCTCGTACGCACAGAACGGATCGCTCTCCAGCGGGTCGCCGGTATACGCAAACGCGCGCGCGCGCGAACCTCCGCACAGCGTGCGATACTCGCAAACTCCGCACTTCCCCTTGAAGTGGCTCGGCGTGTGCAGTTCGCGGAAGACCGGCGATTCGCGGTAGACCTCCGCCAGCTTGTTCACGCGCACATTGCCCGTCACCAGTGGCAGAAATCCAGCCGGACAGATCTCGCCCGTGTTGGAGATGAACACAATCCCGTGTCCATCGCGGATCTCGAAGCCTCGATACACCGGCGTCTTGGCAATCTGCTCGCGCGTCCATCCCTTTGCCCGCATCTGCTCCAGCGCAACGCGCCGATACGAAGGCGCCTCGGTGGTCGCCACCACAAACGGCGCTTTCTGGGTCAGATCGAAGGCCCAGCTCATGATCTCCTCGCCGCGTTTGGGCGAGACGGGCTTCAACAATTTTCCCCGGCCCACCGCGATCAGGAAAAAGAGGCTCCAGCGCATCACCGTGACGCTCTTCAGCAGCTCGTAGATCGCCGGCAGGTCGGCCTCTGTCTCCTGCGCCACCAGTGTGTTGACCTGGATCGGTATTCCCAGTTTCGCCGCGTTTTTTGCCGCTTGGATCGTCCAGTCGAAGCAGCCTTCCACGCCGCGAACCGCCTCATGCAGCGCAGCGGTCGAGCCGTCCAGGCTCAGCCCCAGGCTCTCGACTCCGTGATCCTTCAGCTTGGCCAGCACGTCGTAGGTCAAGTCGCCAGTTGCGCTGGGCGTGACGGAAATCGTCAGCCCCAACCGGTGCGCCTCGTCGATCAGTTCATACAGATCGGCGCGCCGCAGCGGGTCGCCGCCGGTCAGGATCAGGTGCGGCAGCGGATCGCCAAAGTTCGCGATCTGCTGCAACAGATCCATGCTCTCGGCGTGCGTCAACTCCTCGGGATGCGGCGTGGAGATCGCCTCCGCGCGGCAGTGGCGGCAGGCCAGTCCGCAGGCCTGCGTCATCTCCCAGTAGATATTCATCGGGTTCCGCGAGTAGTCGTGGATCGCAGCACTGTGCGCGTGCGGGTGCGCGCGCGTGGTCGTTGCGGCAGTCGCTCCGATTTCGTTGGATGGCATTCGCTAGCTTCTCCTAGGATTCGATGCAGACGGACGGTGCATCGCTTCGACAACTGTTTTCGCCTCGCGCATGTCTCG